>Ga0181516_10002634_pt1 | contig 12576 bp, 12 predicted proteins | sample PEATcosm2014_Bin_25_FD_121104 | JGI IMG/M metagenome (GOLD analysis project Ga0181516, IMG submission 121104) | Peatland microbial communities from MTU Mesocosm Facility, Houghton, MI, USA - PEATcosm2014_Bin01_10_metaG | ecosystem: Environmental > Terrestrial > Soil > Wetlands > Peat | place...
CCGTGTATTCGCAAAAGCAGGTATCCGCGATCACAAGCATTTCAGGCGCGGCGTCTTTGGCGCGTTTCAGGATGCGCGCCAGAAGTCCGTCGGGATTCCACGCATCGCTGCCGGTCGCGTCCTTTTTGTGCGAGACGCCGAACAGCATCACCGCTTTGACTCCGTCGGCATAAATCGCTTTGATTTCTTCGGCGAGTTTTTTCTCGGGAATGCGCAAGATGCCCGGCATCGCGTCGATGGGAAGAGGCTCATCAATCCCCTCCTCAACAAATATCGGCAGGATCAGGTCATTCATCGTCACGCTATGCTCGCGCACCAAATCGCGTAAAGCCGGAGTCTTGCGCAAACGGCGCATGCGCACGCTGGGGAAAAGATCGCTGGGCATGGAAAGCTCCTTCAGGGATGGAGTTTCGTTTTATACCTCGTTCATTCATCCGGCAAAAGAAAAACGCCGCCCCCGAAGGAGCGGCGTTTCTTTATTCAATCCAATCGTATCAGGCTTACTTGGCCAGAACGATTTCGGCGCGACGGTTTTGGGCTTCGCGAACGCCATCGGCGGTCGGAACCAACAGGCCGTCTTTGCCAACGCCCATTTCCTTGATGTGGCTGGTTTCGATGCCGAGCGTCTTAAGCTCTGCTTCGACGGCCAGTGCGCGGCGTTGTGACAGCTTCTCGTTGTAGGACGCTGTGCCAACCGTATCGGTATGACCCGTGACGGTAATCTTGGCATAGCCACCCTTCTTGTATTGAGCAGCCGCTGCAGCGATGATGTGCTTGGCTTCGGGGGTGAGCACCGACTTGTTAAAGTCGAAGAACACCGTGAAGTTCTGCGCAACCGGAGCAACCTTCGGCGCTGGCGTCGCTTTCGGCATCACAACAGGAGCAACAGCCGTATGCATAGGCGCAGGAGCCGCAGTCTCTTCGGCGCCAAAGCTATAGCGAACGCCGAGGATGATGTTATGCGACGCATTGCTGATGCGGCCTTCGCCACCACGCGTCATATCAACCTTGGGGTCGAACGACGAAATGTAACGATAGTCGGCCGTAACCGCCCAGTTGGGATCCAACTGCGCTGCAACACCTGCGATACCTTGATAGGCACCGACGACAGTGTTGCCCTTAAGAGCGGAACCAGTCGTACCGACATTGCCCACGCGGACAAAGTCAGGTCCGATACCAGCGCCGACATAAGGCGTGAAGATCGTGCCGGTCTTAATGTCGTAGAAGCCATTGGCGAACAACGCGTCATTGGTCACATGACCGTTGGCGGGGATGCCGTTGATGCTCTTGACATCATACTGATTGTGCAAAAATTCGCCTTCCAAACGCAGGCCGTTGGCCCAGGCGTAACCGCCATCACCCAACAGGTCGAGTGCCGTGTTGCGATCCTTGGCGTCATCCTTAACACCAGCATGGATTGTGGGGTTTTCTGGGAAAGCGGCACCAACGCCAGCGCCAACATACCAGCCGGGCGTCGTGTCAGCATGTGCGGCGGATGCCACGACCAGCGCTGCGGTGAGCGCAAAAAGGGAAACGTAAAGCTTTTTCATTTCTTAACTCCGTTTGTGAGGTGATCAGGATAGTTTGTGGACTAATTGGGGACAGATGGGATATATACCATCAAAACCCTCTGTTGGCAAAGATTTAGGCGGCAAATAAGACATTTTCGTGAATCTAATGACATTTTGCGCAATTGTTCTGATGTGTGTGACAGATTTGCATGTTATACTTCGCCTGCCAGACGGTTGGATGATCGCCCCACCTCTTGAAATAAACTTTGATATCAAGTTGTTACGAGTTTTATTTCAAGTGGTGGGGAGGAAAGTCCGGGCTTCAGGGGAAAAGGGTGCCGGATAACGTCCGGTTGGGGCGACTCAAAGGAAAGTGCCACAGAAAAGAAACCACCCGCCTTCGCCCTTTGGGCTACGGCGCGGCAAGGGTGAAAAGGTGCGGTAAGAGCGCACCGCGACTTTGGCAACAAAGGCGGCATGGAAAACCCCACCCGAAGCAAGACCGAATAGGAGTCACATAGCGCATACCTGCCTTTCGGGGCATAGGTGCGCGGCGCTTTCCCCGCGCGTGGCTCGGGTTGGTTGCTCGAGGCGTTCGGTAACGAACGTCCTAGATGAATGATCGTCCATGGCAAGCAATTGCCAAGACAAAACCCGGCTTATAGACCGTCTGGCACTTTATTCTTCTTTTATCTATCGCATCTCAAAATCTCTCGCATCTCAAAATCTCTCCTCCTTATAGCAAATGGAAAAAGGACGCTCTCCGGAGCAACCTTGCGCGAGCAAGGTTCACGCGTAACAGTCCCTGAGGCTTGACGCTTGTTCTGCCGTATATCCTCGAGGACTCGACAGAGGCGCTGGGCGCTCATTTTTGCATCCTTTCTTAAGGGATGCAGGATATTTCATACTCCTAATGTGGGAAATATACAAGATATTTTTTTGAAAGCATAAAGTCAATCTCGATGCAGGCTCTTAAATAGACTGAAACATCTTTTGAAAGTAATTACAGCATGTTGTGCCGTTTTATATTGGGTTATAATATGCGTCTTGGCTCAAAAACATAAAGTTGAGCTGTGGAGATTGAATGGAAAAGATAGTCAATTACGTTTGGATGGATCAAAAAAAGGATCGGCCACAGGCAATCCCGACTTATCTTTTTGCACGCCTACAGCAAAATGCCAGTTTATACGCCGATGCAAAGATTCAGCTGTGGACGGAAGGATGTCGGAAAAATTACGAGGACTATGCAATTCCCTCAAATCTGACGGTATGCAATCTCAATTCCATTCCGTCTTTTACCGACGATCCTCTTTTAGCACCAATCCTTTCGTCCGATAAGGAAGAGTATATATGGACAAAAGTTGATGTTGCCAGATTGCTCGTGTTACGACACGTCTTGACGCAGAATGAAGGTGCTATAGTCGTTTATTCCGATTTTGACGTTCCTGACATTGCTATAAACTCTAAAAGATTTGAAAAATGCTTGTCAAAAAATGGCGCTGTGTTTGCTGCAACATTTGATCCAGAATCTAATGAAATATGGAATTGTAGTGAAAACGGATATATGGCGTTTGTTTCTCGCCGTTTGAATTTATTGGATTACATTATAACTGTAGTATCCGAGGAGATAAACCAGAATAATCGTGATGTGAAATTGGGCCGTAAGTGTGATGAGCTGGGCTGGCGCGATTTTGTTTATTACGCGGTGCAACATTCACTCATCAGCCCCAGACTTCCAGAGAGCTGGTTTATGGAAAACAGTCTCCCCGTACTTGCTCATACTGAGTGGAGTAAGAATGTTACCCTTCTTGCAACTCCAGCTGGCAAAGAAATTCCTATGATTCAGCCCGCCCCTATTCACCCGACTCTGCGGAAGAAGGCGGCGTCTTCACTTTTCCAACCTATTATCTCCCTTCAGCAAGCCGCTTGGGAAATATACAGGAAAAAGAGCAACAAGCCTCGCTCTCAATTGGATATGATCCAACTCTAACAAGCACTCGTTGTGGTAGGTTTTACTTCGCCGCGCGTATCAGTTTAATCAGTGGCTCATGAATCTCCGCGTTGCTGGCGATGAGGGAGCCACTTAGAAGCGGACTTTCTTTGGGCGAAATCGGCGCGACAAAACCGCCTGCTTCTTTGACCAGCAGAATTCCGGCGGCGCAATCCCAAGGCATCAGGCTTTCTTCCCAAAATCCGTCGTAACGTCCTGCTGCGACATAGGCAAGATCAAGCGCAGCTGCGCCGAAACGACGAATGCCCGCGACTTTCGGCATGACGGCGTCCAGCTGCTTGGAAAAATTCGGCTTCTTATTCATGATGCCTTTGAAGGGCGTTCCCGTGGCGATCAGGCAATCGGCAAAATCTTTGCGGCCCGACACGCGCAGGCGCTTGCTGCTGCTATAGGCTCCCATGCCTTTTTCGGCCCAGAAGCTTTCGTTCTTGATCGGATCGTAAACGAGCGCCGCAATCAACTCCCCTGCCCGTTCAGCACCAATCGAGATCGCCCAATGGCCAAGGCCGTGCAAGAAGTTCGACGTGCCATCCAGCGGATCGATGATCCAGCGCTCGGTTTTAGTCGACGTATCGGGAAACCCGTCGGCTTCTTCCATCAGAAAGCCAAATTCAGGACGCGCCTTGCTGAGTTCCTGACGCAGGATTTTTTGCGCGTTCAAATCGGCCGTGCTGACGAAATCTGCCGGGCCTTTGCGCGACACCTGCAAATGTTCGACTTCGCCAAAATCACGCACGAGGCCTTTGGCCGCCTTTTCGGCAGCCTTAAACATGACATTCATCAGGGCGGAACGGACGGGCATGAGCAGAACTTTCTTATATAAAACCGTTAAAGAAAGAGAAATACATCTCTTTCCACCAAGACTCGTCATTCCCGCGAAAGCGGGAATCCAGCTGCGAGCGATAGCGAGCGCATGAGTCAGAACCTTTTAGCAATACCACTTTTCAAATATCTAACTCTTGCCGCGCAGACGCGCGGCGCTGGATTCCCGCTTTCGCGGGAATGACGAATATTTTAATCCCTGGCGCGTTCGACGTAACTGCCGTCCGCCGTATTCACAACGACGCGGGTTCCGGCTTCGATAAAGGGTGGCACCAGAATACGAACGCCGTTCGATAGCTTGGCGGGTTTATAGGATGATGAAGCCGTCTGGCCCTTAACGACAGGGTCGGCCTCGACCAATTCCAAGATGACGGTTTGCGGCAATTCCACCGACAGGGCTACGCCTTCATAGGTCATGACCTTGCAAATCATCGCTTCGGCCAGAAACGCAACCGGATCGCCAATAATGTCTTTGGGGATCGACAATTGTTCGTAATTTTCCTGATCCATAAAGGTATAGTTGTCGTCCGCCGAAAACAGGAATTGCATTTCGTGTTCATGCAATTGGACGCGCTCGACCGTTTCCTGGGTGCGAAAACGCACGTTGGTCTTGATACCGGTGCGCACGTCGCGCATTTCGACCTGAATGACAGCCGCGCCTTTGCCCGGGATCATGATTTCGCTTTTGATAACAGCCCACAACTTGTTGTTGTAATCAACAACATGGCCTTTGCGGAGGGTATTGGCGTCAACTTGCATATATATTAACAGGGTTTGAGGTTTAGGGATCAGCGTTTAGGGGGTAGGAAGTAGCATTTAGAAGAACGAATCGCAACACGTCCTTGAATCTTCTAAGCCATTACTCCATCACCCAAATTTTGCTCACAAAAAAACCGCCACGCGGACGTCCCGAACGCGGCGGTTTCTTTGTCTTGCGACTCAGTAAATCTTACTGAGCTGCTGGTGTCGTGGCAGGAGCAGCAGCCTTCTTGTGGGTGTGCTTCTTGGCAGCGTGCTTCTTGGTGGCATGTTTCGCAGGTGCTTTCGCAGGCGCTTCAACTGCAGGAGCAGTGGCAGGCGCCATGGTGTCTTGAGCGAATACAGGGCCGGCAACCAGAGCTGCAACCAGAGCTGCGGCAACCAAAATTTTCATCGAACGCATAGCAGGATCCTTTCCATGGAGTTTTAGATCGGCTCAGAAGAGCCGTTATTGATAGTTATGCAAAAGAGCATGTCAAATTAAGGGCGTCAATGGCTTTCTCATTCGATTACCCTTTCTTTTGAAGGCTATCTCAAAAAAGCCACAGATAATGGCAATAAGAAGGCAGAACTGAGATGAAGCTCATCGACGTCGACTGAGCTTACTCGAACGTGACGCGTACGAAACATCTTGCCAGTTTGCCACGGGTGATGATTAATAGGGCCTCTTTCCTTTTTGCTCAGGAGTTTCTCTATGTCCCGATTGAATCACCTTGTTTTGCTAGCGTTTGCACTCATCGTTCTGGTTCTACCGCTTCCCACTCTTGCAGCAGATTCTCCCGACGCAGGTGCAGCGCGGACACATGACCAGGCACTTCAAACATCAAGCGGAAAGTTTGTTCAGGACTTGGGCGATCGCGCAATCAAGATTATTGCCAACAAACAACTGCCCCCTGACCAGCGCTCCTCGGAGTTCAGTAAAATTCTCAGCGATTCTTTCGATCTGAAAACCATCGGTCGCTTCGTGATTGGCCGCAGCTGGAATACGGCAACGCCCGCTCAACAAACCGAATATATGGATTTGTTCAAAGCTTTGGTGATTCGTAATTACGGTAACCGCATGAGCCTTTATACGGGCGAAGGTTTTGTCGTCGTCGGTACGCGCCCGGAATCGGATATGGACACGACCGTGCTAAGCCAAATCACGCATCCCGATGGGTCGCAACCCACGACAATTGATTGGCGCGTGCGCGATAAAGACGGCAAGATGGGCGTTATCGACGTCATCGTCGAAGGCGTTAGCCTTAGCGTCACCCAAAAGCAGGAATATGCCGCCGTCATTCAAAGAAACGACGGACAGATCGACGGCCTGTTACAGACCATGCGCGACGAACTTAAAGAACCCACCTCCAGCGTCAGTTCTGCGAAGTAGCTTTTATCTGCATGAGCAAAATCAGCGTCATTCTGGCAACGCATAATCGAGCCGTTTATCTCGAAGCCTGCCTTGTCAGTTTGTGCGCGCAAACGCTTGATCCCTTGCTCTATGAAATATGCGTGGTGGATAATGCCTGCACCGACGCGACTCCCGAGGTCGTTGCGGCGATAGCCAAGCGTTATCCGAACCACCGCGTGTTTATGGTCGAAGAACCAACTCCTGGATTATCGCGCGCGCGCAATTGCGGCATCGCGGCTACATCAACTCCTTTCATTGCCACGATTGACGATGACGCCACGGCAGAACCTGATTGGCTCGAAAGATTATTGAACCGTTTTGCGGCCCTGCCCGATGATGTTGGCGGCATTGGCGGCGAAATCGATCCGGTTTGGCAAGCCCCACCGCCGCCGTGGCTCGACGCGCGTATGAAAGGCGTGTTGACCGCCGCTTCGGGCATGGGAACGGCGCCTCGCTTTATTGATCCGCAAGAAGGTTTGTTTGAATGTAATTCCTGTTACCGCCGCGCGGCATTGGAAGCAGCAGGTTGTTACCCGGTCGAATTGGGACGCGTCGGCAATCTTCTGCTATCGGGCGAAGGGGCGGTCAATGCGCTGATCCGGCATAAAGGCTGGCGTTTATTCTTCGATCCGGCAGTGATCGTCCATCACATCATCCATGCGGAGCGCCTGACTCCGAGATGGCTGCGCAAAAGGCTTTTCTGGCAAGGCATATCCGATTACGCCATGCACCTCTATTACCAGCGCAATGGGTTAACTACGGTTACGGCGATGAATCTTGATCTGCCCCTGAAACAATCCGATTGGGCATTCGTCAATGCGGACACGGCAGAGAATCTCAGCGACAGCCTGACTCATTTTGAAAGTCTTGGGTTTGCGCTGGCAATGGCTGGCCTTGTCGATATAGACAACGGCTAGTCCAGCTTGAGCCAGTTTCGCACAAGCCAGCTCTTTACATTTGCATCGAAGGAAGCTGGATAATCTGCTCCAAAACCTCGTAATGATTATTCAGGTTTTCCATGCCCATGCCCGTAAATCCGGATTTTTCGATGTCCATTCGCAAGCTATGGGACGCCTCAAGCTCCATTTTCAGGTAGTTGCACATGTCTTCCATATCCCGCAGCATGAAATAACGTTCAATATGCACACGAATACGTAAAGACAGTTCATCCATATCGATAGGCTTGGTCAGAAAATCGTCCGCGCCACAGGATAAAGCGCGAAGGCGCGATTGCCGGTCTTCGGCCGACGTTTGAACGATAATCGGCATGCGCGGCAATGTGATGTCATTGCGCACCATTTCGCAATAGCCGAAGCCGTCGAGATTGGGCATATTGAGATCCAGAAGGACAAGATCCGGATTAAATTCATGAGTTTTCTGTACGGCATCAGCGCCGTCGTCCGCCGTTTCTATCTTGTTGAATCCGGCCTTTCGCAAAGCGATTGAGACCAGACGACGTTCAAAAACACTATCGTCTACGACGAGAATGCGCGCGTGAGAAAATCGGGCTAACACATCGAACATGATGTTAAGGGCTCCCGTCCCAGTTGAATGTTACTTTGCATAGTACGCTTTTTTGTTTAATTTTCGATCTACTTCCGATCTAATTTAGCAAATTAATTTCATATAAGGAGCATACACCAAAATCATGAAAGTAATTAGCAAAATCAATGGTTTACAAATCATTAAGAAACCATTTTTCGACAACTTATTGCCAAATATTGGCATTATTTTAGAGATATCTTGCACATAAAACAAAACACAATCAGTACTCTTTATACTAGAACATCCAAATAAACACTTGATGAATACCAAACTGTGACGGCCCATCATTTTTACATCAATAAATGAATTGACTATAGTATATGCTGGTGTTCTCGCGCGTAAAAATATGGTTTTGGCATGTTCTCTGATCGTCTCCCTACCCCCCTTGCCCGTGCTGCGATGCGGGTAATGCCCGCCTCGATGCTACAACGGATGATTGATAACCTGATGCGCGGTATGCGCCGCGAACATCCGCGCTTGTTTCAAAATCTTGAACGCCTGAATGCCGCAAGATTGCGCATTGAACCTGCGGATCTGCCGCACCGATTTATATTAGCGTTTGGCGGCGGCGAAACGTCCCTGACCGTGGCCAATTCAGACGACAGCCTTTGCACCGCAGGACTTACCGGCAAGCTGGATGCGCTGCTTAACCTGCTGGAAGGTCGCATTGACGGCGACATGCTTTTTTTCTCACGCGATATAGAGATAACGGGTAACACTTCGGTTGTCGTCGCCCTGCGAAATACAATCGACCGCGAGGAAATCAACTTGTTGGACGATATAACTGCGCCGCTCGGCCCCTTTGCCCGTCCGGTACGCAAGATAGCCGCGCTGATGAACAGAGCCTCAGAACGTATCAATGAACGCCTTGCTGAAATAGTCGAAAAGCGCACCCACTCATCCGCCGCCAAATCTGAAAACGATACATTGCGCACGGAAATACAGGCCCTTAAAACGCGCCTTGCCAAGATCGAGGCGCATAGCCAACGCAAGAAAGCCGCAGCCCAATGAGCGTTCCCTATCTTGAACTTGTTTGTCCTGCGGGCACGCCTGCCTCTTTGCACGCTGCGATAGATGCAGGAGCCGATACTGTTTATTGCGGCTATCGTGACTGCACCAATGCGCGCAATTACCCGGGCTTGAATTTTGATCGGGATGAGATGGAAGAAGGCATTCAATACGCGCACGAACGTGGACGCAAAGTTCTGGTCGCCGTCAATACCTTCCCCCGCGCCGGAGACGAAAAGCCTTGGCACGCGGCGGTCGATCATGCCGCAAAAGCCAAAGCCGATGCGATCATCATGTCCGATATCGGCGTGCTGGATTATGCTACAAAACATCAACCGTCAACACGGCGGCATTTATCGGTGCAGGCCTCTGCGGCCAATCCCATGTCGATCAATTTTTACCGCGACCATTTTGGCGTCAAGCGCGTCGTTCTGCCGCGCGTCTTGTCAATCGACGACGTGGCCGCACTGATCAAAAAAACCGGCATGGAAACCGAAGTTTTTTGCTTCGGCAGCGTTGGGCCGATGTCGGAAGGGCGCTGCTTCCTATCATCTTATATGACGGGACTGTCCCCGACTAGCGAAGGCGTTTGCGCTCCGGCCAGCCATGTCGCCTACAAAGAAGACGGCGATTGCATGAAATCATGCCTCGGCTGCGTCACGTTGAACCAGTTTACGAAAGACGAGCCTGCCCCCTACCCTACGCCCTGCAAGGGACGTTATGTGACGCATGGTCAGGCCAGTTATTTGTTTGAGGAACCTATTGGGCTGAATGCCATCGACATTCTGCCGCAGTTGAAGGCAGCCGGTGTCACGGCGTTGAAAATCGAAGGACGCCAGCGTAGCCGCGCCTATGTCGCGCAAGTGGTTGGCGCGTTCCGCAAAGCGTTGGACGCTTTGGCGCAGGGAAACACGATGTCGATTGCCAATGACTTGAAAAACGTAGCCGAAGGCGGGAAAGAGACGTTCGGAGCCTATAAAAAGGGGTGGAGATGAACCGCACCCAACAATCGTCATTCCCGCGAAAGCGGGAATCCAGCGCCGCGCGTCTGCGCGGCAAGAGTCTGACTGCGGTTCAAACGGAAATGCCGTTTGATTCATATGCGTTGTGGACACAACGCAGCTGGATTCCCGCTTTCGCGGGAATGACGATGTTCATTAATTCTTGCTGTGCAAAACGATGAATAAAAAAACAACCACAAAAACCAAAACTCCATCCAGCCGCCTCACCCTCGGCCCCTTATTCTACCATTGGTCGCCGGAGAAGCGCCGTGATTTTTATTACCGCATGGCAGACGAAGCCGACATCGACACCGTCTATCTGGGCGAAGTCGTATGTTCGAAACGCGAGCCGTTCTTTGAAAAATTTCTTCCCACTGTCGCCAAACGCCTACGCGCCGCTGGCAAAGAAGTTGTTTTATCCACGCTTGCGCTGGTCACGTCCGAACGCGAGATGAAGGCGATTAAGGAACATGTCGATGAAGGCTTCATGATCGAAGCCAACGACGTCGCCTGCCTGCGGGCCCTCAATGGCAAACCGCACGTCATCGGCCCCTTCATCAATGTGTTCAACGAGGGCGCGCGTGATTTTCTGGTTCGCAATAATGCCAAGCGCATCGTCCTTCCGGTTGAAATTCCTGCCTCTTCGATCAAAATTGTCGCCCGTCTTCGCCAAGGGGCTACGACGCGGCAAGCCGAAACTGAGGTTATGGTCTTTGGCCGTCAGCCTTTGTCCGTCGCTATGCGTTGCTACAGCGCGCGTTCGCAGGGCCTCACCAAGGATTCATGCCAGTTCGTTTGCAGCCTAAGCCCCGATGGTTTGCCCGCAGACACCGTAGACGGCCAACCAATCCTGACCGTCAACGGCACACAAACACTGTCGCACGGCTATGTCGTTTTATTTGAGGAGCTGGCGGCGTTGCAGAAAATGGGCGTTACCCATTTCCGTCTTTCGCCGCAAGATATCGATATGGTCAAAGTCGCGGCCTTGCACCGCGCCGTTCTGAACAAAAAATGCGCGCCCGATGAGGCTCTGGAAAGATTGAAAAAACTGACGGGAACCGTGCCCTACGTCAACGGATTTTACCACGGGCACGAGGGATTGGCTTGGGTTGCATAAAAAACGGTAGCGCCGTCTTCCATGGTGGCGCTCTCCGTGAGGAAAAGAAAGGGCGCCGCCATGGAAGGCGGCGCTACCAGCAACTATCGCGCCACCCAACCGCCGTCGATACTGTAAGCCGATCCGGTAATTTGATCCGCGCCGTCCGAGCACAAGAATAAAACCAATTTGCCGATCTGTTCCGGCGTGACGAATTGCTTGGAAGGCTGTTTTTCTTCCAGCAATTTTTCCGAAGCTTGCGCGTTGTTCAAACCGTCTTTGGCGGCAATCGCGTCGATCTGCTTTTGCACCAGCGGCGTTAAAACCCAGCCCGGGCAAATCGCGTTGCAGGTGACGCCGCTTCCGGCCAATTCCAATCCTGCGACTTTGGTAAAGCCGACGATGCCGTGCTTGGCCGCGACGTAAGCGACTTTTTCAGGACTACCGACAAGACCGTGAGCCGAAGCAATATTGATGATGCGTCCCCAGCCTTTGCCGCGCATCAGAGGAATGGCAACCCGCGAAGTAAAGAAGGCCGACGACAAATTGGTCGCGATAACCGCATTCCACTTCTCAATCGGGAATTTATCGATAGGCGCTACAAACTGAATGCCCGCATTGTTGACAAGAATATCGACCGAACCAAAATTTTTGGCTGCCGTCTCAATCATCTCAGCGACTTGTGCCGGATTGCCGACATCGGCGCCGCTGTAATCCACTTTAACGCCAAAAGCGGTAATTTCTGTCTTGATCTTTTGGATCGTTTCGGGCGTATCGCCAAAACCGTTGAGCATGATGTTGACGCCCTGCTCGGCCAAAGCGCGAGCAATGCCAAATCCGATGCCGCTTGATGAGCCGGTAACGACTGCTGATTTTCCTTTAAGGGTCATGTTATTCCGCCACTTCTGTCATGAAAGTTGATGAAAAAGCTTCTTCCCAGGTTCCTTGGGTCGCGGCGCGGCTGTATTCGGTCGCTCGGGCTTCAAAGAAATTCGCGTGTTCGGCGCCGTTCATCATCTCGTCCATCCACGGCAGCGGATTCTTCGCTACTTTGTAAATGGGTTGCATACCGAGCTGAATAAGACGCCGATCGGCGATATAGCGAATGTAGGACTTGACTTCGTCGGGTGTCAATCCTTCGATCGCGCCCAGTTCAAAAGACAGATCGATAAACGCGTCTTCGTGATCGACAATCGTATCGCAAGCCAAATAAAGTTCGCGCTGGAATCCTTCGGTCCAGATGAATTTGTTTTCATCGATGAAGGTGCGGAATAATTTGATGATCGACAGCGTGTGCAACGTCTCGTCGCGTACCGACCAGGTGACGATCTGCCCCATGCCCTTCATCTTGTTGAAGCGCGGGAAATTCATCAGCACGGCGAAAGAAGCGAACAGCTGCAGCCCTTCGGTGAACGTGCCGAATACGGCCA
>Ga0181516_10002635_pt1 | contig 12575 bp, 9 predicted proteins | sample PEATcosm2014_Bin_25_FD_121104 | JGI IMG/M metagenome (GOLD analysis project Ga0181516, IMG submission 121104) | Peatland microbial communities from MTU Mesocosm Facility, Houghton, MI, USA - PEATcosm2014_Bin01_10_metaG | ecosystem: Environmental > Terrestrial > Soil > Wetlands > Peat | place...
AATCGGCACGCCCCGGGCGGTTCTTTACCGCTTTTCCTCACGCGTTTGAACGGGCTCGCGGGCCGCGGGCGGCCCGCCTTAATTTTGTCTTGAGCGCGGGGTGAAAGCTACATAAATTATTGATGGTCAATACACTAAATCAATCAATGCCGGCGCGACCGCGCTCCGGCCGCCGATGCCCAAGAAAACCATAGCCGTCGACCTGGACGACACGCTCAACGACTTCACGCAGACCCTGAGGACGGCGAGCTTCGCGTACGACAGCTCGTACGCGATCTCGGAGCCCGTCTTCAACGGCTACGTGGAGCGCCTGCGAAGCGGCCTGAGGGAGGACACCGACCTCCTCAGCACGGAATATTCGTTCTTCAGATACAAGATTCACGCACGGTGCTATCAACTGGCTCACGCACGCGAGGACGGCGTCGAGTTCATGCAATGGCTCCGGCGCAACCAGTGGCGCATCGTGATCTGCACCCACCGGGACCTGCGGCGGGCGAACGACCTCACGAGAACATGGCTGGCCGAGAACGGGATTCCCTTCGACCACCTCTTCACGGCCCTGAACAAAATCGTGTTCTGCAAGGCCTGGGGCATTGCGCACCTGGTGGACGATGACGGCTTCAACATCGCGCACGGCGGAAATTACGGCGTCAACGTCTATTATCCCGTCATGGAGAAGCACCGGTCCTTGCAGCCCCATGCCGCGCGCCCATTCCAATCCTTTGAGGAGGTGAAGCGATGGATCCAAGAGTAGGACTGCTGAGGGAATTCTCCCGGGGATTCACCCCGGGCACGGCCAAGATCGAGACCGAGCAGTTCGGTTTCGCCTTTCTCGAACAGCTTCTGGCAGACGGGGTGCGCCTGGAGTACGGGGAGCTCACCGCAACCCGGCTTCTGCACAAGTACAAGCTGGTGGACATTCCGGAGCGCCGCATGGATGAATTTCTTCAGGCGCACATCGACCGAGGGTGCAACGTTTGCCGGTATTTTGATGCCAGGGAGAACGACGTCTTCTGCTTCAATCTGGACAACAATCACAAGACCGAGAACACCGTGGTGATCCCGGAAATGGAGCTGGCCGTCCAGGCGCTGCGCTCCTGCCTTCAGGATCTGGGGTTTGAGCCGTTGATTGTGGCGAGCGGCCGAGGGTATCATGTTTGGTGCCGGACGGAGGCGCCCGTGGCGAATGACCGGTTGTCCGCCTTCATGCTGAGGGCCGCGGTCCGGGCGTTGATGGCGTTTCATGGCAGCGGCCGCGATCACCAGCAAATCAAGTTCAATTTCTATCCCGACGTGAAGACGATCAACGTGGTTTCCCTGCGATTGTTCGGCTCCGTTCACGCGAAGACCAAGGTGTTCAGCCACGTGCTCGGCCCGGAAGGCCTGCTCGGGGAGGATGCCTCCTGGAGGGCCTTCGAGCATTTTGTCCGGAACCGGGCGATATCCCTCGCACTGTTCGAGCAGGCGCTGGACGCGCTCCCGGTCGCGCCGTGACGGGCGCGCCGCTCCGTGGGACGGCGTCCGGACGTGCGGCGGTGAATGTCATGCGCATTTTGCGCGGGGCGGCTCCCGATTGCGGGGTTTCCCTTGACACGGCGGGTGGAGGTCGCACGTTTTAACTAAACAGTTAATCAAAATGTCCGCCCGAACCCAACGCAACGACCGCACGGGCGTCCAGGCCCAGGCCACGGACGCGCGCACGGCCATTCTCGTCGCGGCGGAGCGGGTCTTTGCCGACTCAGGGCTTGCCGGCGCCCGCATTGATGCGATCGCCGCGGCCGCCGGCGTCAACAAGGCGCTGCTCTACTACTATTTTGACAGCAAGGAGGACCTCTATTTCACGGTTCTCAAGGAACAGTTCCGCGAGTTCAACCAGCAGGCGCTGGAGATTCTGACCTCGGCGGGTCCGGCGCAGGAGATTCTGCTCCGGTACGTGGGCTTTCATTTTGACACCATCAGTCAACGGGGCCGGCTGTCGCCCCTGCACCAGCAGCTTCTGATGGCAGGCGGGAAGTCCGCGGCTGCATTGGTCCGGAAGTACGCCATCCCGCGCAGCCTGGCGCTGGGCCGTCTGTTGGAGCGAGGGATGCGGGACAAGGAGTTCCGCCGGGCCGATGTCCGGCACACCGCCGTATCCGTCATCGCGCTGGTCGTGTTCTATTTTTCGGTCTCGCCGATGGTCAGGATGCTGGGTCATGCCGACGCCTATTCCGCCGCCGATCTGGCGCGCCGCAAGGCGCAGGTGCTGGATTTTGTCCGTCATGGCCTGTTTACAAACCCCGGGAAGGTGATCGCATGAAACGCAAGATTCGCTGGCTGGTTCCCCTTGTTGTGCTCGTTGTGGCGGCCATCTACGTGGTGGCCGAATGGCGGCCCCGGCGCCTGGTGCTCACCGGCATCGTGACAACCGATGAGGTGATCGTGAGCTCCGAGGTTCAGGGTCGCCTGGAGAAGCTGCTGGTGCGCCAGGGAGACACGGTGAAACCGGACCAGCTGCTCGCCGTCATCCGGCCGGAAGAGTGGAAGGCCGATGTGGCATTTTTTGAGAGCAGCGCGAGGCAGGCCGCAGCCGAGGTGACCCAGGCCGAAGCCGACCTGCGCTACGAGGAGGCGCAGACGGCCAGCCAGATTGCGCAGGCAGAAGCCAATCTGGCCTCCGCCATGGCGCAGGTGGTCCAGGGCGAGGCCGATCTCGAAAACGCCCGGCTTACTTTCGATCGGGAAACCGAGCTGAACAAAAAGGGCGTCGAGTCCACTCAGGCCTTTGATCTGGCGCGGACTGCCGACGAAAGCGCCAAGGCCCGCGTGGAGTCGCTTCGCAAACAGGCCGAGGCGGCCCGTGCCGCCGTAGCGCTTGCCCGTGCCAGCGCCGAGCAGGTTGCCGTCCGCAGGGCGGCCGTTGAAGCCGGGCGGCAGCAATTGTCTGCGGCGCAGGCGCAGGCGCAGAAGGCGCGGGTGCAGTTTGGCTACACGGAAATTCACGCTCCGGTGTCGGGAACGGTGAATGTGCGGGCTGCGTTGGCCGGCGAGGTCGTCAATCCGGGCCAGGCGATCGTAACGCTGATCGATCCGGATGATCTTTGGGTCCGCGTCGACGTTGAGGAAACCTATATTGACCGCATCCGCGACGGCGAAACAGTGACGGTGCGTCTGCCCTCCGGGGCAGAACGCGAAGGGTCCGTGTTCTTTCGGGGCATCGACGCCGATTATGCGACGCAGCGGGACGTGAGCCGCACGAAGCGCGACATTAAGACCTTTGAAGTCCGGTTGCGCTGTGACAATCGCGACCGGGCGCTCGCCGTGGGCATGACCGCATACGTGACCCTGCCGCTGGCGAAACCGTAACCGCCCCATGCCCGACGTCGAAGTAGACAAGCTGAGGAAATGCTTCGGTGATTTTTGCGCCGTCGACGCACTGAGCTTCTCCGTGAACCACGGTGAAGTGTTCGGCTTGCTCGGACCGAATGGTGCGGGCAAGTCGACGTTGATCCGCATGTTGACCACGCTGGTGCTGCCGACGTCGGGAACGGCACGGGTTGGCGGGCATGATATCGTCCGGTCGCCCAACGACGTCCGTCAGGTGATCGGCGTGATACCGCAGGCGATGACCTCGGACCTCGATCTCACTGCGGATGAGAACATGAGCATTTTCGCCAAGCTGTACGGCCTGCCCCGCGATAAACGCCGGCGGATGATCGACGAATTGATCGAGGCGGTTGACCTCGGGCCGTGGAGGGACAAGCCCGTCAAGATGTTTTCAGGCGGCATGCGCCGCAGGTTGGAGATCGCCCGCGGACTGGTTCATGAACCGAAGATATTCTTTCTCGACGAGCCGACGACCGGGCTGGATCCGGTTTCGCGCGTGGCCGTCTGGGAGATGCTTTCCCGGCTGAAACGCGAGCGGGACCTGACCATCCTCGTGACAACGCATTATATGGACGAGGCCGACAAGTTGTGCGACCGGATCGCGATCGTCGACCACGGGCGGCTCGTCGCACTCGATTCCCCGTTGAAGCTCAAGGCTTCGATTCCAGGGAGGAACGTGATTGAAGTCAGTTTTTCCTCCGTCCCTGCAGGATGGAGGGAGACGCTCCTGACGCTGCCTGAAGTTGCGGACGTCAAGGCTGACGAAAATGTTTTCCGGATTTCCTCGAACAACGGGCCCCGGTCGACGGTCGAGATCATGGAGGCCGCCCGGCGGGCCGGCCTTGCGGTGACCTCGCTCTCGGTGCAGAGCACGACGCTGGACGATGTCTTCGTGCGGTATACGGGCCACCAATTGCGCGACACGCTCCAGAGCGCGCCGGTCTACACGCCGGCGCACCTCATCGAGCGAAAATAGAATCCAGGGATACCATGCATCGCATCTGGGCCATCATCGAACGCGACCTCCGCCGGTTCCGGCGGAGTCCGACGCTGATTGTTGTCTCGATGGTCATGCCGCTCGTGCAACTCGTCGTGCTTGGGTACGCCTTCGGCGGAAAGATCAAGAACGTCACGGTCGGCGTGGTGGATCAGGACCATGGCGTTTCGGCGGTGAAGCTGAAGGAGATGTTTCAGGCGGTGGCCGCGAATGCAGCCACCTTCAATACGGTCGCCTACGACGATCTGGGTCGGGCGATGCGCGACCTGCGCGAAGGGCGGATCAACGGCGTTGTGAACATCCCCCCGGAGTTTTCACGAAAGCGTTATTCCGGGACCAGCCCGGAGCTTGGGCTGATCGAGGACAATACCGACCAGTTCTCTGCCGCCTCGCTGGAGGGAACGCTCACCCAGTTGCTGGCGTCCTTCAATGAGAAGATCCCCGCGGCCCGGACGTCGGCGAATGCGACCCTGTCCATCGTCGAAATCTATCCCTATGTGCCCTACATCCAGTATCTGCTGCCCGGCACGATCGTCCTGGCTATCTTCATTTCAACGATGATCGGCGGCGGCATCATCTATATCGACGACAAGGCCCGCGGGCTCCACGAGGGCTATCTGGTGACGCCCATCCGGAAGTTTGAGTTGATCCTCGGGTTCAACCTCGCAGGGGCGGCAAAGGCCATCGTCGCAGGTGCGGTCATGGTCACCTTCGGTTCGCTGATCGCCGGGATACCGGATCCGTTCAATCCGATCCGGCTGGTTCAGATGGGCGTGTTGGTGGTCGTCACGGCGCTGGCATTGATCAGCATGATGTTTCTGCTGATGGTTCGCGTGAATGATCCGCTGGTGCCGCGATCGGTGATCGGCGTGCTCAACACCCTCCTGTACTTTCCAAGCGGAGCCGTTTATCCGACGAATGCATTTCCCCAATGGATGAAGGTCCTCTCGGCGGTGGATCCCTTCACTTATGCAGTCCACGGATTCAAGGAGTTGCTCCTGAAAAACACCGGACTCGCGGCCATCGGCTTTGACCTGATGTACCTCGCGGTGTTCGCCGTCGTTGCGATGACGGCCGCGACCCTCCTCTTCCGCAGGACGCTGTAGCACGGCGGCCTTCCTTCTGCTCGATCATTCCGCACGGAGCGCGTCCACGGGATTCACGCGAGTGGCGCGCCGGGCGGGAAGCCAGGCGGCCAGCAGGGAGATTGCCGTGGCAGCCAGCGCACAGGCGGCGTAAGCCGTGGGATCGAGCGGACTCACCTTGATGAACCACGATTGACAACACCAAGCGCCGCCGCCGAGTAGGAACAACCCGACGATTACACCTGGACTGACAATGAACCATGCCTCGCGTAGCACCGCTCGCTGGATCATCTCCGGTCCCGCACCGAGGGCCATGCGGACACCGATTTCGCGAGTACGGCGGTTGACGGAGAATTGCACCATGCCGAACAGTCCGGCTGCGGTGAGGACGAATCCCAGGACCCCCAAGCTTGTGGTGATTACTGCCGCGGCGCGGTCGGGGAACAATGCGCGGTCGACGTGCTGCCGCAGTGTCATTACCCCATTGGTAACCACGCCGGCATCGAAGTGTTTGAGTTCTTGCAAGAGCGGACGGACCAGCGGACCCGGCGCACCGGCGGTTTCGACGATGAGCGTGAGGTCGCCGCGCGCCATTTGGGCGGCGGCGAGATAGACAAACGGCTGAGGTCCTTCGTGAAGGTCATTCGACGGCGCATCCTCAACTAGTCCGACAACCTGATAGCGATCGCCTTCAATGGTCAGTGTTTCGCCGACGGGATTCTGGTTGCCAAGGATCTGGCGAGCCAGCAACTGCGATACGACCGCGACTAGAGGCGCACCCACGCGATCACCGGGGTCGATGCCGCGACCGGACAGCAGGCGCGTTCCCATCATGCCAAAATAGTTCGAACCAACCATGTTGACGCCGGCGGCGATCGGAGCCTGACCGGGGACTTCGATGCGCAACTTCATGCCGCCACCGGATGGGCTGAGGGGCAGCCGACGGGCGAAGGTCACGTCGCGCACGCCGGGCACTGCGCGCAGGCGCTCGGAAACCTGTTCGAGCCACGCGCTGCGCGCCATGGGCAGGCTCGGCGCTGCTGGGATCACGACAATCGTCTTGTTAGGATCAAAACCCATCCATACGGCGGAGGCATGGTGGAAACTCGTCGTGAATAGCAGCGCCAGGCCGAAGAAAACTACACTGGCTGCGGTTTGCCCTCCGACCAGCAGGCGTTGCATCCGGTTCTTCAGGCGCCCCATTCCTCCCTCAGATTTCAGAATATCGAGCACGTTGAGCCGCAATGCGTGGCGAACAGGCGCGAGGCCGGTCAGCGCCGAAGCTAATAGGGTGGCGGCCAGCGTAAACAGGCCGTCGCGCCAGTCTACGATAAGTCCCAGATCAATGCCTGAGACCGTCGTAACCGCAGAATTCAGGAGAGCGATCGTACCAGCTGCGATTAGAAGTCCGCCCACAGCGCCCGCGCCAGCGATCAGAAGCGTTTCGACAATAAGGAGGCGAGCAAGGCGCCACGGGCTAGAACCGAGGGCAAGCCGCACCCCCATCTCCTTTTTGCGCGCCTCGGCTTGGGCGAGCCGCAATTGGGCGGCGTTGGCACAGGCGACGAACAGAACCAGAGCAAACACCGGCAGCAAGCCACCGCCTGCCACCAATTTCTGTCGCCAGGTGAGGGCCAAGGGTTCGAGTACGGTTCCGGGGCTGCCGGAGGGAGCCGGTTTGTGCCCATCTATACCGCGTATTGCCGCGTCGAGGCGCTCGGCGAGCCCTTCGAGCGCGGTCGCGGGTGGCACCCGTATGATAATCTCGAATTGACTGCTGCGCGAGCTTCGCTCGTACCGCCCACCGGGCGAGTCAAGGTAGTGATCGGTGCCGATCCAGACGTCGCAAGGAATCCCGCGGATCAAACCAGTGAATGTCGCGGGCATGACGCCGGCAACGGTGAACGGCTCGGAGTTGAGCCGGATGGTTTTTCCAACGATCGTTGGATCGCCGCCAAACCGCCGCATCCACAAACCGTGCCCCAGAACAACCTCGGGACGGCCATCGCCTGCAGACCCCAACGAAGCGTTGCCGAGCGCGGCTCGGACGCCCAACATTGAAAAGAAATTCGGCGTGGCGATGTAAGTGAGGACCACTTCGTCGTTGAAGGGGCCGGCAAGGACCGAACCCACGCGCTGGTAGGCGACAACGTTGCGGGCCACGCGGGCCATATCCTCGTAATCGCGCCAGCCGTAACCAATGATCCGCTGGTCATCGCCCCGCGAACTCACACCGAAAACCTCTTCGGAGCGAGTGTACGCGGCTGGCCGGAAGATGAGTGCGTCGGTTACTCCGAAGATTGCTGTCGTAAGCCCGATTCCCAGGGCGATTGAGATGACCGCGAGCGCGGTGCTGCCTCGGTTCTTCAGCAGTGCCCGACCGGCGAAACGCAGATCGCGGAGGAGATTCTCAAGCCAAAGAATGCTGCGCTCGTCACGGTAAAGTTCCCTGGCTTGGTCGACGCCGCCAAACTCTCGCAGCGCAGCGTTGCGTGCTTCCACAGGCGACATGCCCGCGGCGAGGTTGGCCTCGGTCTGCATTTCCAGATGCGTCCGGATCTCGTCGGATAGTCCCGTCTCGATCTTCTGCCGACGGAAGAATGGTTGCAGACGAAAGAAGATCTGGCGGAGCCGGTTCATGGAAAAAGGGGATAGTGAGTAGCGTGTAGTCGGATGGTATCGGAATAAGCTGATTGGATGCCCGCTACTGGCGACTCACGTCGCGCGGAGCATGGCGTTGATGGTGCTCGACAAGAGTTCCCATTGGGTGGTTTCGGCTTGGAGCGCATTTAGAATCAGCAGTTCGAGCGTACCTGGGAGCAAATCGCATTCCTCCATGGCGGATTTCTTCCTGTAGATAGTCTGAAGAGAAACCAGTGAACCCTCTCCTTTAGACAGTCAATAGGAAAACAGCCGGGCGAACAATCCCAGGCCCCGGCTGGGGCGGCCTTTGGTCGTTACCATCCTTTATCAGCGCGAAACTCTGCTCCTGGTCTGCGCTGATCAGCGTGCGATCAATCCGCCGCCTCCCGCCGGCAGGCCGTCGGCGTCGGAGACCCGGCTCAAACTTCCGTCCGCGCCGATGCGAAACCCGACGATGGTCTGCGAATTGGCATTCAGGGAATACAGGAACCGCCCGTCGTCGCTTACAGCCAGATCGAGCGGATGCTGGTCCGCCATGGCCGTCAGACCGTTGCTGCTAAGCAGCGTGAGCGATCCGTTGGCTGCAATTCGGTAACCGCTGATCGTGTTGCTCGCGGCGTTCGCCGTGTACGCGTAGCTCCCGTTCTTTGAAAGTGCGACCCAGCAGGCAGCGGCCTGCCCGTTAACCAAGGATCCCGTGACCAAACTTAGGCTCGCATCGGCGTGCAGCTGGTAGGAACTTAGCGCACTTGCAGCGGCTTCCGACACGAAAAGGAAACCATTGGGTGAGACGGCAAATCCGAAAGGAGTCGAACCTGAGGAGGGCGCCGTGTGGACAGCGCCGGCGACACCCTTGTCATCGACGGGAAACTGATCGATCATACTCGTGTTTTTCTCGGTAACAACGAGCTGGTCACCGGACAGGGCGAAACTGATCTCCGCAGGTCCGGTGTTGGCAGCACTTAGCGACCGGGTTGAGCCTGGCAGCGCGCTCAGTCGACCGTGGTCGGACAAATAGAAACCGGTGATATTGTCGGCTCCACCGACCGCGCCACCGGCATTGAGCACATACACAAGGTTGGCGTCGACCGTCACGCTGATCGGCTGCTTCCCCCCCGATGGCACGACATCGGTGAGCACCAGCACATCGTCGCGAACCGAGAAGACAGAGACTTCATTGCTGGCGGCGTTCACCGCGAGCAACCAATCGCCGTCGCGGGTCATGGCGAGCGCACCTTGTGAGCCGAGCGCCGCCCCGGTGCCAAGGCCACCGGTCGGATAGGATCCCTTCGATTTGAGAACACCGCCTTCATTCCGGGTGAAAACCAGCACGCGGTTTCCATCCACGGCGTTGCTCATCGTGTAGACGGTCCGGGGGGCATCGTGGTCAGCGAAGCCGGCAAGGGGCAGCGCGATCAAACCGAGCGAGAAGAGGAGGCTTCTCGCGCATAGATTTTGGGGGATGAACATGATAGATTTAGGTTGAGGACTTTCCTGGATTGCGCGGGTTGGATCCGTCCCGCGCGTTCGTAGCGCGCGGACGTATGAACATTTAAGCCCGCGGGATATTCCCGCCGAAATTCCAGAGCACCCGGTGCAATTCCGTCAGCCGTATCGCTCGATCAACCGGGTCGAACTCGACGACTGGCGGGACAACACAGGTAAGACCGGACAGGACGGGATGTTGGGCGCATTGCGCTCTTGTCCTGCATTCCGGTCCGGCCCTACGTTCCGGCATGTGAAACTGCAAAATCCGAACGAAACAAGGGCGGCGGCAATGGTTGCATGCAACTGTTCCGTTTGAGACCAACACAGCGTCTTTGGGTGCAATCCACCATTTTGGGCCGAGGAGCATCGCGACAATCGAAACTCATTGTCAGTTTAGATTCTGATGTATAAGCGATTAAGTTCCTCCTGTTGAAACCGGCACGCTGCATGCACGCTGAGGATCAAAACACGAGAACCCCAACCTCATTGCCCCATCCGCGTTAGGCCCGTGCGATCCAGGATTGCGTGCCCGATTTTCGGCCTCGGGCCTCAACCGGCATCGCTGCGATGAACCGACCCGGAAAACGTTACCCCGTGAAAATCGCTGGAGCAGAGAATACAGCCAACCCTAAGACCATGGGCCGGATTTCCCGGGAATCTGATTGGAGGTTTCAGTCGGGCGCATTGGCGATCGACGCGATCACACCAGCCATCGCGCGGAGCGTGCCCCTGATGCTCCCGCGCTCCAATGGTTGTTCCTGGCGGCCAGGGCATGTCTTGTGGACGATGCTCCTCAGCCTCGTTGGATGGTCGTGTTTTGGCGCTCCCGTTAATCAAAACCGCGCCTCTCAAGCAGCCGGACATTGGTTGGAAATGTCGCCAAGCCCGATGGGAAGGACTGCCGGCAGAAGCGGGAAAATCAGGGTTGGTGCCAATGCGAGCGGTGAAGTCAGGTTCTATATCGTGGATTTGGTTCCCACCGGATACATTGTCATGGCGGCGGATGACGAGATGGAGCCGATCATTGCCTTTTCGCACGAAGGCCGGCTGGCGACACAGGCAGGCGATCCCCTTTTCGATCTTCTCCAGATCGATACCGAAATCAGATCGCGAAGATTGCATGCTGCATCCAGGGCCAGTCAAACGGCGTCGGTGGACAAGCATAAATGGGAGACGCTTGCCGCCAGTTCTTCCAAGTCCTCCGCGGCTGCCGTTCCGTCTGGAGGCGCTGTTGAACCGGCAGCCTCGATAACGACCATGGACGACGTGCGGGTGGATCCGTTGGTCCAAAGCCAGTGGAATCAAAACGGCTACGGGGTTAACCTATACATCCCCAACCTCGATCCTGCTGGATGCGTTGCGACAGCCTGGGCGCAGATCATGCGGTATTACCAATGGCCCGCGACTGGAGTGGGAACAGCGTCTTTCAGCATTTCAGTGGAGGGAGTGGCGCAGCAGGCGGCGTTACGGGGCGGCGATGGCGCCGGCGGTCCTTATGATTGGGCGGATATGGTTTTGGTTCCGGACTTGAATATCACCACGAAGCAGTCCCAGGCGATCGGGGCGCTGCTGTATGATGCGGGAGTGGCGAACAATATGGCCTATTCGGCGAGCGGATCGGGAGCCAGCCTGCAGACGGCCGTGATCAAGAATGTCTTTCACTATGCCAACGCCGCGACCGCTTATGTAAGCAACAACAGTCTTGCTGATACGATTCTGGCCCTGAGAACCAATCTGGATGCAGGCTTGCCGGTTGCGCTGGCCATTGCCTCCTCGAGCGGCATTGCGGGGCACGAACCGGTCTGCGATGGGTACGGCTACAATCTTGGAACCCTTTATCACCATCTGAACATGGGGTGGGGCGGCGAGTCCAATTTATGGTACAATCTTCCCAATATGGAGGCATGGGCGGGTCTGGAATTCATGGACTATAATATGATTTCGAATTGTACCTATAATATAGATCCAACGGTCTCTGGGGAGATCATTAGTGGACGGGTCACCGATTACTACAGCAATCCGGTGTCTGGAGTGACAGTGACGGCTACCGCGGGGTCCGCGACGCATACGGCGACCACCAACCAGCGCGGGATCTTTTTCTTGAAGGGGCTGGCCTCAAACACCACCTGGAGTGTCTCACGCACGGCAGGCGCCACCGTGTATGGCCCCACCCAGGTAAGCGTGACGACAGGTTACTCGACCGACAATTCTGCAGTCGGCAACCGGGTTGTTGATGATTTTCAAGCGCCGCTGCTCGCGATCACTAGGGAGCCCGCCAACCAGTGCGTGACCGCCGGCAGCAATGCGGTCTTTTCAATCGCCGCCTCGGGTACTCCATCACCAGTTGTGCAATGGCAGTTTAGCTCGAATGGCGGAGGGACCTGGACCAGTCTGAGCGACTTGGCGCCATACAGCGGAGCGGGAACCGGGACCTTGACGATCACCGGCGTGACGACCGCGATGACCGGGTCCCGGTATCGTTGCGTTGCCTCGAACGATGTCCAGGGCACCCTGTTCAGCAACGCCGCCACACTGACGATAATAACGCCGGGGAGCCTCTGGGCCGCGGGAGGGAACTGGTCGGGCCAGCTCGGCGACGGATCAACGTCTGAGTGCAACACTGCGGAGCTGATTCTCCCGGGTGGCGTCGCATCAATTTCTGCGGGCGATGACTTCAGTCTTTTCGTGAGGACCGATGGGAGCCTTTGGGCCACGGGCGACAATTCAAGCGGCCAGCTCGGCGACGCAACGACGACTCAGCAGGTGACACCTGAGTTGATTCTTTCCAGCGGGGTTGCCGCGGTTTCGGCAGGCGGAAAATCAAATCGGACCATTGTTCCCACTGGGCATCAGCCAGGCTTGGCGGGTGGAGGCTTTAGCCTGATTCTAAAGACCGATGGGAGCCTTTGGGCCACGGGCGACAACTCCAGCGGCCAGCTCGGCGACGGCACAACGGCGCAGCACGTTGTCCCGGAGTTGATTCTTTCCGGCGGGGT
>Ga0181516_10002637_pt1 | contig 12561 bp, 12 predicted proteins | sample PEATcosm2014_Bin_25_FD_121104 | JGI IMG/M metagenome (GOLD analysis project Ga0181516, IMG submission 121104) | Peatland microbial communities from MTU Mesocosm Facility, Houghton, MI, USA - PEATcosm2014_Bin01_10_metaG | ecosystem: Environmental > Terrestrial > Soil > Wetlands > Peat | place...
GCAAAGCGCCGCGCAAAACCCAGTGTCAACGCGTTGGGGTCAAACAGATGCTTCGCCTCTTCAACCGTCTCGGACGATGCTCCGGCGGCGGCATAATGTCGGGCCAGCCGTTCACGCGCGTATTCCACCAGCGACTTGCTGGTGGCGATGCGAAATTGCCAAAGATTGTCGTCGGAGACGCGGCGAATGTCCTGCTCCAAAGTTTCCGACGCCCCCAGCCAGCGCTCTTTGCCACAGGCCTTCGTCCAGAGTTCATCGGCAGCCGCCGAATCCCAGGTCGGCATGTGAACTCCGTTTGTCACATGGCCGATGGGAACTTCGTCCGCAGGCCAGTTTGGAAAAAGCGGCTCGAAAAGATGGCGGCTGACTTTTCCGTGCAAACGGCTCACGCCATTCACCGACTCGCTGCCACGAATGGCCAGATAAGCCATGTTGAAACTTTCCGACGCGTCGTCCGGATTCTGGCGGCCCAATGCCAGCAAGTCATGGAGGCTGATGACGAGTTTTTCAGTGGCATAATAACCAAGGTATTGTTCGATGAGTGCCGGGGTGAAACGATCAAACCCGGCTGCCACTGCCGTATGGGTGGTGAATACATTTCCCGCCCGTGTGGCAGCCAGCGCCACCTCAAAAGGCTGGGCGTTCTCCTGCATGAAACTGCGGGCGCGTTCCAACACGGCAAAGGCCGCATGACCTTCATTCAAATGGCAGACATCCGGCTTGATGCCGAGCGCCGCGAGCAATCGCCAGCCACCGATGCCAAGCAACGTCTCCTGCTTGAGCCGCAACTCCGGCCCGCCGCCATACAACTCGCTGGTAATTCCGCGGTGAGCCGGAAAGTTCGCAGCGTCGTTGCTGTCCAGAAGGTAAAGTTTCACCCGACCCACCTGGACCTGCCACGCGCGCAGCCAGACCGAGTAGCCCGGCAAGGCAATCTCCAGCCGCAACCATTCACCGTTCGGCTGGCGCAATGGCGTGATTGGCAATTGTCCGGGGTCGTTATACGGATAAAGAGCTTGTTGCGCCCCGTCCTTGTCAATCACCTGACGAAAATAGCCTTGCTGGTAAAGCAGCCCCACGCCGACCACCGGCACGCCCAGGTCGCTGGCGGCTTTGAGCTGATCTCCGGCCACGTTGCCGAGGCCGCCGGAATAAATGGGCAGCGCTTCGCTCAACATATATTCCATGCTGAAATAGGCGACGCACTTCAAGGGCGACTGCGGATGATTTTTTTGAAACCACGCGGGCGTCTCCGCCGCCTGACGCTTGGCTTGCAGCAATTCATCAATTTTTTTTCGGAAGGTGGAATCGGCCAGCACGCTCTTGAGTTTGTCTTTGGAGACAGTTTGCAGGACCACCCAGGGGTTTTGCGTGAGTTCCCACAATGCGGGATCAAGCTGCCGCCACACTTCGTCGGTGCAATGACTCCACGACCAGCGCAGGTCCAGCGCCAGCTCCGCCAGTGAATCAAAACCTTCGACATCCGCAGTTAATTGACTGTAGGCTGGTTTGCTGACCGGCGTTTGTTTGTCTGTAGTCATGGCATTTCCTGCGCTCAAGGTTTGTTTTCCAAAGCCGCCACTTTCGCCAGTCGGCGACGAAAACGCTCCGCGCCGGTGAATTGCGCGGCGAGAAAGGTCTGCGTTAATTCCCAGGCGAGGGCGTGGCCGACCACGAGACCGCCAAAACAAATCAGGTTCAAATCATCATCCTCGACTCCTTGATGCGCGGAAAAGTTTTCGTGAATCAGGCAGGCCCGGACTCCCGCCACTTTGTTTGCGCAGACCGCCGCCCCGACACCACTTCCGCAGATTCCAATGCCGCGTGTCACCGTCCCGGCGGCAACCGCGCGGGCCAGCGGCACGATGAAATCCGGATAGTCATCGTCCTCTTTCGGGCGACCGTCGCCAAAGTCAACCACTTCATGGCCGGCTTCGCGCAACTTCCCGGCCAGATATTCTTTCAGTTCGTAACCGCCGTGGTCGGCCGCGATGCCGACTCGCTTCGGCGTTACTGGCAAGACTGGATTGCTTCGAATGTTCACAGGCGTTTTCGGGCTAGGTTCAAGTCGCCAGACGAGGATACAACCGCGCGCCAAGGAAAACCAGAATGGTCGTGGCTAACAAGATGACCGCATAATCGAAGCCCAAGCCGAAGACGCTCGTGCTGCCCGCCAACATGCAAGTGCGCAGCGCATCCACGACATAGGTCAGAGGATTGAGATGTGAAATGACCTTCAGCCAGCCGGGCATGATGTCGGTGGGATAAATCGCATTGCTGGCAAAGAACAGCGGCATGGTCAGCACCTGGCCGACGCCCATGAAGCGTTCGCGCGTCTTCACGATGCACGCGATGATGAGCGAGAATGTCCCGAACAACGTCGCGGCCAGAACCACGACAATCAGCACATTGAGGAGCGCGAGCGGATTCCAATTCAGCTTTACCCCGAGCAGCAGCGAGAGGCCATAAACAATGGCCGTCTGCGAGAGACTTCGGATGCCGGCGGAGAAGCCCTTGCCGAGCACCAGTGCCGCGCGCGGGGTCGGACTGGCGAGGAATTTCTGCACAATGCCGAGGTCGCGCTCCCAGATGACGTTGATGCCATAAAAAATGGCCACGAAAAGAACACTTTGCGCCAGGATGCCGGGGGCAATGAAATCCAGATACGGAATGTTGCCCGTGTGCATCATGCCGCTTCGGGAGAACACCTGTCCGAAGATGAGCAACCACAGCGCAGGCTGGAGCGCGCGGGTGATGAGTTCCGTGAAATCGTGGCGCAGCTTGCGCAACTCAAATTCGGTGATGACGAATGTCTTCTCAATGAAGCCGGTCAAGGGATGGACAAAAGCAGTGGTCATGGATTAGCCCAGGCGCTGGGCCGTGGCGCGTTCGGCGGAGACCGCGCGGAAATTATTCCCGGAATCCAGCGCGCTGCCGGCATAGTGGACAAAGACATCATTCAGCGTGTGGCCGCTGCCAAGCGAAGCTTCAAGTTCTTTGCAGGTGCCGAGCGCCGCCACCTTGCCCTTGTGCATGATCGCCATGCGATCACAATGGCTTTCCGCTTCTTCCAGATAATGGGTGGTGAAAAATAGCGTCGTGCCATAATTGGCCCGCAGATCCACGAGATGTTTCCAAACCGCGTCGCGCGCAATCGGATCCAGCCCGACCGTCGGCTCATCGAGAAACAGCACCTGGGGACGATGCAGCGTGGCCTGGGCAATTTCCAGCCGCCGGACCATGCCGCCGGAGTATTCGCCCACCATGCGCCCGCCGTCCGCCGTCAGGTTCATGAATTCCAATGCCTCCGCAATGCGCGCCTGCCGCTCGCCGCGTGGCAGATCGTAAAGTTTGGCGAAGATGAGCAGGTTTTCGTAGCCGGTGAGCGAGCCGTCCACGGACACCGCCTGCGGCACATAACCGATGGCCCGGCGCACGCCGACCGGCTGGGTGTTGATGGAAAAACCGGCCACGCGCGCCTCGCCCGACGTGGGCGGCAGCAGCGTTGTAAGCATTTTGATCGTGGTGGTCTTGCCCGCCCCGTTCGAGCCGAGCAGGCCGAAGACCTCGCCGGTGTTGACCGAAAGGGTCAGCGCATCCACCGCCGTGAACGCGCCGAAGCGGCGGGTCAGGGATTTAATTTCGAGGACAACGTCGCTCATGATGCACTCTGGAAAATGCATCATTTGGCCGCCGCAAACCATAAGGTGAACACCCCATGGCGCTCACGGGGGAGTCCGATCTAATTGTTGTGCCATGAAGAAAAACAATACCTCGCGAGTTGGAGAACCGGCCGGCACACTGCCTCAACTCAAGCAAAATCCTCCCCAACGCCTGTTGGTGTTCGCAACTCGACGACTGCTGACCGAGAAATCTTCAGTCATAGTCAATTCATTCCTGCCGGGCGAACAGACGGAATCCCTCATAATTCACGCCACCATTACAAGGCCAATTCCACATAATCGCCCGGACGCAACGATTGAATTGCCGCGACGATTTCCGGCGTCTTGGCTTTCACCGTCGGCCAGCGGTTCGTTGAAAGCAACAGAATCGCCAGCCGCCTGCCGGTCAGATTTTGCTGATATTTGAGTTGCTGGTCGGCGGTCAAAAATGCGTCGAACACCCCTTCCGCGCGTTTGAGCAGTTCGCCGTTCTTTACGCGGCCTCAGCCCATCTCCTGCGCCGTGGAAATTTCAAACTCCATCAGGCTGCGGCGCAGCGGTTGCGGCATGCACTCGTCAAGGAGGATTTTCACGCCGGAACGAGCAACTCGCTCTTGCTGTGTTCAAGCACGGCGATGGCGTCCTCGCGCCGCACCGTCGGAAAACAGTCCAGAAATTCATCCAGCGACAGATTGTCCTCCAGATATTCAAACAGCGATTGCACCGGCACGCGCGTCCCGCGAAACACCGGCGCGCCGCTCATGATTTCCGGGTCAACTTCAATCGGCAGATTCGCTTTCATGTCTGGAAGTTAAGCCTTTTGACGCCGGGATGCAAAACGCAATTTTTCAGCGCAACGACGCAAAGGCGCAAAGCCGCGACACGAATTGAAAGCCGGTAGGGCTGACAGATATTAGCCCGGGGTTGCGAGGCGGCCGAGCCACCCTGGGTTCACGTCCCGCAAAACATTCCCCCGCCCGTGGGAACGGGACTTGAACCGCTTGGGAAGCGGTGAAAGGAATTCGGCAAAGCCGAAGGCCCGCGAGGGCCGAGCGGGCGGGCGCGAGCGAGTCATTGGGTGGCCGAAGGCCGGGTGAGGAGCCAAATCGAACCGCCGATTGACGCCGGTAATTTTCCGGCGCACACTCGCGCTCATGGTAGGACGGAAGAAAAAATTGTCGCCGGAACAGATGCGCGAATTTGTCCATTCGCTGCGCGGCAGCGTCAAACTCAACACCGGGGGAAAACCATTTGCCAAATGGATGGCGGATTTGAACTGCGAAGAAAAGGAGCTGGAAGAACGGAAATATCAGCGGCTCGCCGCCATGGGCAAAGTGAAAAAGTGAAATCAAAATCAACTGGCTGAACTGGCCGCCTGCCCTCGTTTCCAACCTGGCTGATAGTCCATAGACTTTTCCCCCGTTTCGGCTTGGACTATGAGTCATGCCGAAACGTGATTCTGTCCTCGCCAAACTCGGGCTGAACGTCCGCAAACGACGCGAAGCCCGCGAACTCACCCAGGAAAATCTCGCCGAACGCGCCAGCCTCGACGCCACCTACATCAGCGGCATCGAGCGCGGCCTGCGCAATCCCGGCATCAAGAACGTCGCCAAAGGCCGTTTCGGACGACTTTGTCCGACGGGTGCATTTCTAGGGAAAAAGTCTTTCCAATGTCATTCCACGCGTTGTGGGAATTTGTTGGAAACATGATGGAAACGCTGTAACAGTGGGTTGAGAAACGTTTTAATATAAAAGCGGAGCAAAGAAAAAACGAATATGAATACCGAAACCGCTAAAGCCAGAGCCGAGGAGTTAATCAGGCATGAATCGGCCGCATACCGGGACAAATGCGAGCCGTTTTTTTCTTACCTTGAAAAGAAACAAGGCGAATGGAACGGCGCTCAGTTCAAAGCTTTTCGGGAATTTTTTCTTTACCATGCCTGGTTTTCTGAAATTGCCGTAGGCAAGATTTTGTCTGCGGCCTACCGGCATTTGGATTTTGACGCGGTTCATGCCGTGTCCCGACACGCCCGCGCCTTTGCCGGAGCGGACTATGCAAACGCCGCAATCTTGAACTCAACCATCTCGACTCTCAATCGACATGGCGAGCTAGTGTTCAAAGTAGCGCCTTGTGCAATGGATTTTCAGCCGAAATCCTTTCATGGCAATAGCGACATGGAAAAATTCGTTGCAGCGCAGTCATGGTGTTTTGACAACCTGAATTATCGTATCGCGCTGGGCGCGTATTACGCCCAGTGTTTTGCGCCGAGCCAAGAACTGGAAAAATTCTTCAATTCGTTTCTCGCTCCATATACGGAGTGTTACGCGGGCGTGGCGGATTTCCACTTGGTCGAGGTTTGTTTCATCCAAAAGAGCACTGTTTTGGGCGATTATTGCCGGGACACGCTTTGGCCGGTCGTTCCAAAACACTGCTTTAACCAGAAAAATCTTAATGATGTGGTGATGGGCGTTCGCCTTCTGCTTAAAGCGCAAAGCGACCTGTGGCTGGGCTTGCACCAAAAGCTGGTTTCATGGGGTGGCCCCTCCGGGGCTTCCGGCAATCCACCGCAACCAACCATTAGCCCGGAAAAAATCTTGCAGAATTAAAGATTGTCGGGTGGAACTCGTATTCGGTGAAATGGGCGTTTCCGCTGTTTTCAAAATCGCGCAGGCTAAACTCTTCCCCTCCCGCGCAATTGCGTCAAAAACCGCATTAGCTTGGCAGGGAGAAGGGAAATTTTTCACTGGCTACGGGGGTAGCGGGCGGCTTGCGCCGCCCCCTTCAGTGAACAAATTTGACGCCTCTACAGGTTCACCGCTCCTGTCTGTGCCGCCGGTTGCGCGTTGTCCTGGACGACAAGCTCAATGGACTCAATGAGCGGGGCTTGGGAGGCCAGCCGCCCCGGCGAGGGCGGCGGCTTTATCATCAACGGAAAAGCAACGGGCTTTTGCCAAGCATTGCGCGAACCGTGAATTGCCGACGCAAAGAGTTTTGGATTACTTGCGGGCGCAGTTGCCGCAGCAATACGAACTGGCGGAAATTGTTGGCCGCTGGATATGGCTGGAATTTCCGAAGGCCAGCCATCGCGCCGCCGCAAACACGCTTTGGCGTTTGGGCTTTAATTGGAATCAACGCCGTTGCGTCTGGCAGCATCCGTGCGGAGCGTGTGCGCCTTACGCCGCGCATCCCGCCGACCCGCGCATCAAATACGGCAGCTACTTTGTCGCCGACGTGAAGCCCATTTGAAAGGAGAACCCGCCATGAATACCAATCAAACCGAATCGCCCTTTGGCGAAGTCATTTACGCCCACACCCGCAAACAGGCCATCGCCGACGGCTTTCAAGTGGATGTTTCGACCGTTGCCGCCGAAGCGGGCATCCGCTTTCCCGTCTTTCTCACGCGCAGCGTCTTTGACGCTTATGTGACCGTGCCGCCGGACGTGAGCGGGCAGGATGAAGCCGGACGCCTTTGGGATGTTGTCTGGATGCTCCGCTTTGCCATCCGCAAAGCAGCGCAGGGACACAGCCGCTTGCCGTTTGCGCTCTATGTTCGCAACGACAACCGCGCCCCCCGCCTTGTCAAACTCGTTGCCACTCGTGGCGCGTTCGACATGGACGACCCGCAGCCCGCCATCACCGTAATGTTGCCGGATGAAGATTGACCGGCCAGAAATCCAAGCGGCTGAATTTTTAGGATTCAGCCGCTTGGAAATTGCCGCCCGTCGCGGCGGCGGAAAGCGACAGATGCACCGTCCATTATTTGATCGCGCGTTTCGCGCATCGTTGATTCACACCCTAAAAGCCGTCTGGAAATCAAATTCAGTGTCAGTGAAACTGTCAGTGAAAATGCCAGCGCAAGGGGTGAAAAGTAGTGAAAAATAGTGGCGAGGAATGACGAATTTACCTTGATTTTACAATGGTTTTTGCTATTTTATTGACGTTCTGAACAGTGTTTACAGACTGTGTCCATCTGTGGCTAAAATGTCAGACGTTTTCAGCAAAGCGAAGCGGTCGGAAGTGATGTCGCGCATCCGCTCACGCGGGAACAAGGACACGGAACTGGCGCTGGTGAAATTATTTCGGCGCCACAAAATCACCGGCTGGCGGCGGCATCTGCACATGTTCGGCAAACCCGATTTCGTTTTTCTGAAGGCAAGGCTGGCAATCTTTGTGGACGGTTGTTTCTGGCATGGGTGTCCCCGGCACGGGACCAGGCCCAAGACCAATGCGGCGTTCTGGCGCCGCAAGCTGGCGGTAAACAAGGATCGCGACCGGCTGGTGTCCCGCATCCTCCGGGCGTATGACTGGCAGGTGGTGCGGATTTGGGAGTGTTCGCTGCAAAAGCATCCCCAAGCCTGCCTGAAACGTATTTTTCGGGCATTGAACCACTAATCAGCGCTGATGAGCGCCAATCAGCGGTTAAAACCGGCAAAGCCGTGTAAAACCCTCAAAATCAGGCATCTGCCCGTTTCCCAAACGGCCGGGACCGTCGCGCGGACGACGCGGCCACTCGCGCGGACGACCGGGCCGGTCAAGCGGACGATGCGGCCCGTCGAGCGGATGACCAGGCCAGTCGCGCGAATGGCGGGGCCGGTCGAGCGGAGACCGCAGCCGGTCGCGCAATCAATGCGGCCACTTGCGCAGGCGACCGGGCCAGCCGTGCGGATGACGCGGCCAGCGGCGCGGAAGACCGGGCCGGTCGGGCGAGGATGCCGGCCAGTCGCGCGCGGAGCGCGGCCACCTCCGAAAACGACGCGGCTGAATTGCCACAAGAGAACGCAGGGAACACAAAGACGAAGAATTCTTTTGCGGTCTGTGTGTTCTTTTGCGGCTAATAAGGTGCAATTACAGAATTGATTAGGAATCGAATTGTAAAATAATAGTTGACGGGGTGCGGGCGGCGGGTCTAAAACGCCATCACCATGAAGCGAAAATATCTAAATCGAACCGGTATGGCCGCCACCGTGGCGGACTATATGAACAAGAACAACACCGTCTGGACCGGCAACAAGGCCGTCTCCGACACCGTGGCGCAACTGAACACCGCGCTGACCGGCGTGAGCCAGAAGGCGCAGGACCAGGAAACGCCCATTGCGGGCGAGGAGGTGCAAAAGATTTCGGTGCGGCATGATTACGAGGAGGAAATCATGCGGATTGCCGGCCAGCTTTGTTCGCTGGCGGCGAAGAACGGCGACGCGAACCTGGCGGCGGAAACGGAGCTGACGCTGTCGCAGCTCGACAAGATGGACGTGGACACGCTGGAGGAAACCGGCGCGCGCGTTTCGGCCCTGGCCACGGCCAATCTGACCGGGCTGGCGGATTACAGCATCACGCAAACGGACGTGACGGGGTTGAACACCATGACGACGCAGTTTCATGGGGTGAAAACCGCGCCGCGCCGGGCCATCTCCACGCGCGCCGGCAAGACGGCGACCCTGCCGCCGGCGGTGAAGACGGTGACGAGCATTTTGCGGAACAATCTCGACAAGGAGATGCTGATGTTCAAGAAGTCGAATCCCGATTTTTACGCCGGGTATGTGGCCGCGCGGGTGATTGTGGATCGCGGCGGTCGCACCGCCACTCCGCAACCTTCACCCACGCCCGCGCCGCAAACCACGACGACGAAGTGATTGCGCGATAATTCCCCCCGCCCGCTGGAATGGAGTCCGTTCCAGCGGGTTTTGCATTTCCAGAATCGTTTGAAACAGTTGCGGCGACGGAAACCGGCTTGTTGCCAGATCAACCGGCAGAGGCGTTACATCTTCCGCCGATGCTCTTTGGGGAAAAGACGCACCCAATATCGGGATACAGAATGCCTGAAAATCACGCCCAGAATGATGAGGATGATTCCGGTGAGGATCAGGTAAAGCGGCACCGGTCCCAGCCAGGCTTTCAGCAGTTTCCACTGCTTCCCAAAGAAATATCCGAGCAGGACATAAGCGGTGGAATAGGCCGCCGACCCGGTGAGATTGTAAAACAGAAAAGTGCGCCAGGGCATTTTCGACATGCCGGCCAGCAGATTGACCACGACGGGCGGAAACAAAAAAATGAACCGCGCGATAAAAACCGTCTTGGCGCCATGACGCTTGAAAAGTTGTTCGGGCCACTTCATCCGTTGGGGCGTGAGATGGAGCCAGTGGATTTTTTCCAGGCTGCCCCGGCCCAGCCGCCGTCCCATCCAGAAGGCGCAGATGCCGCCCAGAAAACAGGCCGCCGTTCCGGCCACCACGGGCTGCCAGAGCGAATCCGCGGTTTTCCCCAAAACAAATCCGGCCCCCAAAAGAATTGTCTCACCCGGCAGTGGCAAGCCGAGGTTGTTCAGAAACGCAACGATGAAGACGAGCACATATCCGTAATGCGGAATGTGTGGCAATAAAGAATGCAGCCAGTGGAGCATATTCAACGCTCGTGTTTAATTGCCGGCCACCCGGGTGGCTTTTCCGGCCGGGCGTGGCACTCAAGGAATGGCCGCTGTCGTTGCATGCGAAACATCCCAGCCGCCACCCAGCGCCTTGATCAACTGGACGCTCGCGGTCAACTGTTCCATCTGGAGATTCAGCGCCGTCCGCTGATTGTTCAACAAAGCGGTTTGCGCGGCAATCACATTGAGGTAAACGTCCAGGCCGGATAGGTAACGGGTGTTGGCGAGCGTCAGGTAGCTCTGCGACGAGGCGACGGCGGCATCCTGTTGTTGAAGTTCCTGGGACAAGATTCGCAGCGTTGACAGGTTGTCTTCGACTTCCTGAAAGGCGGTGAGCACGGTCTGACGGTAATTTGCAACGGTGCCCTGATAGATCGCCTGGGACTGCTCATTCACCGCCTTGCGCAAGCCGCCGTCAAAAAGCGTTTGCGCCAGTGTCGCGCCGACGGACCAGACCAGGCCCGGCCCGGAAAAAAGATTTTGCACGGATGTGTTCTGGTATCCCGCCGCGCCGCCCAAGGTAATCGTCGGAAAATAGGCCGCGCGCGCCACGCCGATTTGCGCGTTCGCCTCCGCAACGCGGCGTTCGGCGGCGGCGATGTCAGGACGACGTTCGAGGAGTTCCGACGGAACGCCAAAGGGAATGGCGACGGGTTTTGCGACGAATGGATTGATTTCGATGGAAAATGCCGAAGCCGGTTTGCCGAGCAGGGTTGCGAGGGCATGTTCGAGCAGCGCGCGCTGGATGCCGAGGTCGGTGGCCTGCGCCAGCGTCGTGTTGAGTTGCGTTTCGGCTTGCGCGACATCCTGGCCCGACGCCATGCCCGCATCATACTGGGCCTGGGTCACCTTGAGCGATTCCTGATACGCGAGCACCGTCGCATCCAAAAGCTGCTTCTGCGCATCCAGCACGCGAAGCTCAAAATAATCCACCGCCACTTCCGCCTGAACGGTCAACTGAACGTTTTCGAGATCGGCCAGCGTGGCTTGCGCTTCCAGCGAGTTTGCCTTGATCGTGTTGCGAATGCGGCCCCAGAAATCCGGCTCCCAGGAAGCGTCAAATGGCAACGAGTATTCGGTGCTGGTGGAAGCGGCCGACGGCGAACCTGATGATGATGACTGCCGGGATTCCGTGACCGAAGGACTGACGGTCACGGTTGGAAAATACTGCGACCGGGCTTGTTTCACCACGGCCCGCGCGGCGAGGAAATTGGCGAGCGCTGCGGCAACACTTTGATTGGAGACAACCACCTGGCTTTCGAAGGCATTCAACTCCGGTTCCTGAAACATTTCCCACCAGTTGCCACGAAGGCTGCCGTCGTTCGGTTCGGCGGTTTTCCAGCCGTCAGTTTCTTTGGATTGCGCCGGCGTCATTTCTTTGAACGCGGCCGGTGTTTGGACGGACGGCTTCGCATATTTTGGCGCGAAGCTGCAACCTGCGGACAGAACCAGACACGCCAGTGCAACTATTATTTTTATGGTTTTCATTGCGTGGCTCATGGCTACCCCCTGAAGATGTCGAATGGCTCAATCTTGAGGACCTTGCGTATCCCGACATAGCTTGAGATGCCGGCAATCAAAAGGACCATGCCGAAGGCCAGCCCCAGGTTCCAGAATGTGATCATGGCGGCGTAGTTGGGCAGCCGGTAGCGGGCAATCGAAATCATCAGCGTCACCAGACCAATACCGAGACCATAACCGGTCAGCGCCGTAAACGTCGCCATGAACAGGATCATGTAAACCAGTTCGCGCCCCTTGGCACCGATGGCTTTCAAGGCGCCAAATTTCTCGAGGTTTTCGAGAATGAAGGTGTAAAAGGTCTGGCCCGAGATGGATAATCCAACGATAAAGGCAATCACTGTCATCAACAGGATGTTGGTGCCAATGCCGGTCTGGTAGGTATAGTAATCGGAAATACGTTTGTTGAATTCAGTCTTGGTAAAAGCGACGTAGCCGAGCTTGGCGACTTGCTCCTTGATGCCTGCCACAGCGGCATCGCTTTTTGGCTGCACCAGGATATAGGAAATGGTGAACCGGGTGGTTGGGAGATATTCCTTGGCGCGATTGAACGTGGTATAAAGTGTCGGCACGCCGTTCAATCCGTTCGCGGCGACGCGGGCGATGCCCACGATGACGCCACGGTGGTCATTGAGTTCGAACGTGGTGCCGATCTTCGGATTTCCCAGCTTCGAAAATTCCGCGTCTTTGACCATCAGAAAAGAGTTGTCGGCGTAAATATCCTGGATGTTGCCCTGTTCGAGTTCGGGACGGCCAAACAGGCTGCTGTCGTCCAGACCGATGACATTGACCGACTGGTAGGTTCCGTTGGTGAGCTTGACCAGCGCGCCGCCCATGAAGAGCGGCACGGCGTAGCTGACCCCGTCCATGCTGCGCACCGAATCCAGCACGTAATCGGGCATCGGGATGGCGCTGCTGGCCGTGTTGACCGCCGGATCCATGATCCACATCGCCGCACC
>Ga0181516_10002639_pt1 | contig 12558 bp, 11 predicted proteins | sample PEATcosm2014_Bin_25_FD_121104 | JGI IMG/M metagenome (GOLD analysis project Ga0181516, IMG submission 121104) | Peatland microbial communities from MTU Mesocosm Facility, Houghton, MI, USA - PEATcosm2014_Bin01_10_metaG | ecosystem: Environmental > Terrestrial > Soil > Wetlands > Peat | place...
ACGCAAGCATGAACGTGTTGATCATCACACCTGCGCGCTTGCACTTTGCTACTTCCTCCAACGTCTGACTCACCACCATCGGATCAAGCCCGAACGCATTCTTGTAGATCCTTCCATCGGGCAAGGTGATTGCCGAGGGCTTGCCGTCAGTGATCATGATGATCTGCTTCATGTCTTTTCGCTGCCGTTGCAGAATCCGTTGGGCTAGGCGGAGCCCCTCGCGCGTGTTGGTGTAGTAAGGTCCTACCCGCACCCGCGCCAACTGCGAGAGCGGCAGTTCTTCGGCGGAATCATGGAAGAGAACCAGAGAAAGGGTGTCTCCCGGATATTGCGTGCGGATCAACTGCGATAGCGCCATGGCGACTTTTTTCGCCGGAGTGAAGCGGTCTTCTCCATACAGAATCATCGAATGCGAACAGTCGAGCATGAGCACCGTCGCGCACGAAGACTGATACTCGCATTGGTGTACATGCAAATCGCTGTATTCGATGGTGAGCGGCAACGTGAGTCCCTCGCGCCGGATCGCCGAGGAGAGCGTCGCATTGATGTCCAGATTCATCGTGTCGCCGAACTCGTAGAGTTTGCTTGATCCGCTGGTCTCCACGCCCGTAGCGGTGTCGCGCGTATCATGACGGCCAAAGCTGGAGCGCCCCAGTGAGCCTAGCAAGTCACGCAGAGTGCGATAGCCTAGAAAATCCAAGCCCTTGTCGGTGACTTCAAACCGCGCTGGCTTCTGTCTTGCCTGTTCCTGTCCCACGCTTCCCGCCACGCTCGACATGCGCGTGGGATCATGTGGCGGGGTGACGGTCACGAAGCCCTCCTGCTCCATACGCCCCAGAACTTCGTCTATCAGGTCCTCCATGCCACCATCGTTTTGCAGTTGCTGCATCTGCTCGCGCATCTCTTCGTCAAAGAGATCGGAATTCAGCAGTGCCTCCCGGATTGCCTCGCGCAGCGCATCCAACGCGTCGCTACTCTCGCCCGGCCGGTAGAATCGGCCTAGATCATTTTCAAAGCCACTCTCCAGCAAAAAATCTGCGAGCGCGTCCATCAAGTCGTCCAGGCTTACGTCTTCAGCCAGATTCGGAATGTACTTGCTGTACTTGACACGCTTCATTGCGATACTCCAGTTGCCGCACTAACTAATTGAATGGACGGCGATTCTTCTTGCGCTGCTCCCAATCTGCTTCAAACGCCTCACGCGTTTCATCTCTTTCGGCGCGCTTCGGTCGTTCTCCGGATGTGAACACTCGGTCCTCGGTCCGGCCAATGCGCTTGTGTGCGTGCAGACCCTCCAGAATGAACTCCGCAGCAGAGACAATCGATTCCGGAGCTTCGCCTTCGCCCACGCCGACCTTTTCGGTTTTTTCCAGAAGGCCTTGAATTTTTTCCAGGCTCTTTAGACCTTCGTGCGTCTTGGTGTTGTCGGTCAGCGTCACCTGTCCGCCTAACTCGAACCACTGCACCACCTGTTTCAAATCACTGGCGCCGAAGTAGCGGTCAAAAGTCTTCGCCACCGAGGCCAGGATCACTTCGCGTGCCACTGTGTCTGCGCCCTTCATCTCGCCCTCGTATTCCAGTTCGAGTTTTCCAGTAATGGAGGGCATGGCTGCGTAAATATCCGAGATGCGCGGTACCGCGAGGTTTGATCCTTCCAGCACGGCGCGCCGCTCCGCATTGGAGATCACATTCTCCAGCACGCTGATTGAGAGACGCTGGCTCACACCGCTGCGCCGGTCCACTCGCTTGTCTTCGCGCGCAATGAAGGCGATCTGCTCGGCCGTCTCGCGGATGTAAGCGGGCACAACCAGGTCTGGCCCCTCACGCTCGCACCATGCCTCCTGCGCGGTAATGGCCATCGCCTCTTCCACGGTTGCGGGATAATGCGTTCGGATCTCGCTTCCGATTCTGTCCTTGAGAGGAGTCACGATCTTGCCGCGCGCCGTGTAGTCCTCCGGGTTGGCGCTGAAGACCAGGGCCACGTCGAGTGGAAGGCGAACCGGGAATCCCTTAATCTGAACATCGCCTTCCTGCATGATGTTGAACAGGCCAACCTGTATCTTCCCGGCAAGGTCGGGCAGTTCGTTGACCGCGAAGATGCCGCGATTGGCGCGCGGCAGCAGCCCATAGTGGATCACCAGTTCGCTGGCCAGCTCATGGCCTCCGCGCGCCGCTTTGATCGGATCGATGTCGCCAATCAGGTCTGCGATGGTCACATCGGGCGTTGCCAGTTTTTCTACGTAACGCTCGTCGCGACGCATCCATGCGATGGGGGTGCGGTCGCCCTCGCGCGCCAGCAGTTCCTTGCATCGGCGGCAGAGAGGCGCGTAGGGATTGTCGCGGATCTCACAGCCTGCTATGTAGGGAGATTGCTCGTCCAGCAATCCGGTCAGCGCGCGCAGAATGCGGCTCTTTGCCTGTCCGCGAAGGCCAAGCAGAATGAAATTGTGGCGTGACAGCACGGCATTGACCAACTGCGGAATCACCGTGTCGTCGTAGCCCACGATTCCGGCAAACACCGGGCCCGGAGATTGAAGTCGCACGAGCAGGTTCTCACGAAGCTCGTCTTTTACGCCTCTCCGCAACATGCGTTGTTCACTGAACTGGCTCGTGCGAAGTTCGCCCAACGTTTGTGGAATTGACATGAATGCCTCCCCCGACGATGCCCATTGGACGCGATTCAGTAGTCATACGTTGCGAGCTAATTTCAACCGTCTGTTACGCCAGCTTGACTTTTGAGCTGTATGCCAATAAAAGTGCGGCATGAGCATTCCAGGAAAAGTCGTTGTGGTCACCGGCGCGTCGATGGGAATCGGCGAAGCCATTGTTCAACGCTTTCTTCGGGAAGGCGCTTCGGTTGTACTCGCCTCACGAGACCTTGCCCGGGTCGAGGCCGCCCACCAGCGCGCCAACGCACCGGAGCGAACGCTGGCTGTGGCCTGCGACGTTACCGTGCGCTCGCAGATTGAAGCGCTGTTGGGTGCGACCCTCGAACGTTTCGGCCGCGTTGATATCTGGGTGAACAACGCCGGCTTCGGACTCATTGATTCAGTTGAGCGCATGGACATGGATGCCTGCCGCCGCATGTTCGACACCAACCTCTTCGGCGCCATCGAATGCATGCAGGTAGTCTCGCCAGTTCTGAAGCAGCAACGTTCCGGCGCCATCATCAATGTCTCAAGCGTTGCGGGAATCGTAAGTGTCCCTTACATGTCCGCGTATGGCGCGACCAAGCACGCTCTCAACTGCATCTCTCAGGCCGCCCGGCTGGAACTTGCTCCTTACGGTGTTCACGTCAACACCGTCTGCCCAGGATATGTGAAGACAGAGTTCAACACGCGTGCGGTATGGGGAAAGGAAAGCATGCGTGTGGCAGGCGACTCCGAGCGCGGCATCACAGCGGATCGCGTTGCGGACGCTGTATGGAAGGCTTTTCGCGCAAACCGTCGGCAGGTTATCGTGCCCTGGAGCAATATTCTGTTGGTATGCTTTTACCGCTTGATGCCCGGAATCTTCAATTGGGGAATGATGAAGATGATGCGTCGGTTGGACAGCAAGAAAGAGAATTAGGCTTCCAACTCTTCCAGCATCGTCTGCATTTCGCTCTGCGCATGACGATTGCCAACCCGTTCCGCACAGGCGATTCCATCACGCAGCCACTGCATCGACTCCTCCTTGCGCCCGGCGAGTTGCAACGCCTGGGCTCCCATGAAGAATGCGTTCGCGTAATTGGCGTCCACTTTCAACAGAGTTTGGAATTCACCAAGCGCGGCATCCGTCTGCCCGGCGGAGGAATACTCCATTCCCAGCGCGTAACGGGCGAAAGTGTTGCGGGGGTCCTGCTCAAGGATGTGTTTCAGTTGTTCCAATCGCACACTGGACATAAGCAGAACATACCATAGCCCGTGCAAAATTTCAGGCAGTGATTGCTCGCCCTCTCACGGCCGGTCTCTGCCATTTAGAATAGCTGCTGCGAGGAGAATTCTCTGGCCTGCCCTTATTTCATTCCCACCACGCCGCACCCGGGCGAACTTTGGCCGCATCGCTATAACCTTCCTCTCGGAGACGGCTTTGCTGGACATTGCAGTGCGCGCCCCTCGGGCGAGGAGTGCGACGTCGAAACATTGCGCTCGCAGTGCAATCTTGGCTATGCCCAGTGCGGTCACCTGCCTGCCGATAGGGAACTCGACGCCGTGCGCTTCTACGTTAAGAGCGGGTCCCCGCAGGCGAGCGAAGGTCCGGCGATTTTGCGTGTGCAGTTCTGCGGAGAGCGTGCACACCACCCTTCCATGGCAGGAGAGTTGCGCTTCAACCAATCATCCGACGCGTGGATGGACCTGCCCGATCCCCGGCTTGCCGCCCTGGCAGACGCTGCCGTTCGCGTCTGGATCAATACTCACGCCCGTTGCGCTGCCGCTGGCACAAGTGAAATCAGTTGCAACGTGAGGGTCTCTGCTGAGTCTAATAAAGAGTAAGCCGGTTCTTTTCAGTCCGGCTCTGAACGCGAGGAACATGGAACCGAACGAAAACCTGAATCCGCGCCCTGTCTCTGACTCAATTTCCGAGATGGTGGAACTCGTGCTGCCCAATGACGCCAATCCGCTCAATGCCCTGCTCGGCGGGCGCCTCATGCATTGGATTGATGTCGCCGGTGCGCTCGCTGCCCATCGCCATTCGCGCAGCTACGTAGTCACTGCTTCTACCGACCATTTGGACTTTCTCATCCCCGTTCGAGTCGGCGATCTCGTGATCTTCAAGTCCTCCGTGAACCGTGTCTTCAACACTTCCATGGAGGTGGGAATCAAGGTTTGGGTGGAAAGTTATTTCACTGGCGAACGCCACCATGTCAGCTCCGCCTATCTCACTTACGTAGCCATAGACCGCCATGGCCGAAAACTCCCAGTTGCGCCGGTGATTCCGGAAACACCCGAGGAACATCGCCGCTATGACGACGCTGACCGACGACGCGAACTTCGCCGTGCAGAAAAGGCACGCAAGGCCGAAGTCGCGCGCCGAACCTGAGGACAGTGAGAGCTACTCGCGGTTGATCGCAATGCCAAGTTGCTGGCATTTCTTGTAGAGGTGGCTGCGCTCTAGCCCCAGGGCTCTCGCCGTGTTCGTCATGTGGTGGCCGTTACTTTTCAATTCCTGCTGAATCGTGGTTCGCTCGAACGCCTCAACCCTTTCTGCAAGCCCACCGGTCGTTGGATCAGCTTCAGCTACTGTACCTACCGCAGACGTAGGAAGCGCCAGCGCAACTGTTGCGGCGTCCACCGGGCCGTCCGCCAACAGAAGGAGCCGTTCCACAATGTTACGCAACTCGCGCACATTCCCCGGCCATTGGTAGGCACATAGGGCATTCATCGCAGAGCTCTCGAACTTCATCGGCTTCCAGTTGTTCTGCGCCGCAACCTGCGTGGCGAAGTGTTCCACCAGCGTAGGAATGTCTTCGCGGCGTTCGCGCAAGGGAGGGAGCTCGACGGGAAACACATAGACTCGATGGTAAAGGTCTTGCCGGAAGCGCTCCCCGCGCACCAACTCTGCGAGGTTGCAGTGAGTGGCCACAATGACACGTGCGTCCACGGCGATGCTCTTGTCTCCTCCAACCCTTTCCAGTTCGCCTTCTTCAAGTATGCGCAGCAGCTTTGCCTGCATCGTGAGCGGCATGTCACCAATCTCGTCGAGGAAAAGCGTTCCGCGGTGCGCCTGCTCGAACTTTCCAATGTGTCGCGTCAGCGCTCCGGTGAACGATCCTTTCTCGTGTCCGAAAAGCTCACTCTCAATCAACTCAGCCGGAACAGCTGCACAGTTCAGTGTGATGAACGGCCCGTCCTTACGCGGACTCTTCTCATGCAGCGTTCGCGCCACCAATTCTTTTCCTGTCCCCGTCTCGCCGTGGATGCAGACGCGCGCTTCGCTCCCCGCCACCCGCTCTACCTGTGCCATCAGGCGCCGCATGGCTTCGCCACGATAGACGATCTCATGCTTTCCGACGCGGCGGCGCAACTCTGTGTTCTCGTCCTCCAAACGCTTGAGTCTGAGTGCGTTTTCTACCGTGAGAAGAAGCTTGTCGGTGGAGATCGGCTTTTCCAGAAAATCAAGCGCGCCGAGTTTGGTTGCGCGTACGGCCATTTCGATGTGAGCCTGCCCGCTCATCATCACCACTGGCGAATGCACTTCGGCCTTGCGCAAGTCTTCCAGTAAACTCAGTCCATCGCGCACCGGCATCACAACATCGCTCAGAATCAGGTCGAAGACGCGCGACTTTGCAAGTTCCAGTGCTTTTGCCGCGTTGTCGCATACCGTTGCCTCATGTCCGGCCATACGGAACGCCCGCGCCAGCGAAGCCAGCGTGTTGGGCTCATCGTCCACAATCAATATTTCGGCTTTTCGCGCCGTGCTCATCGTGTCGCCTCCGCCTGCAGTGCGCCTTGCGGTTGCCAGCGCGGCAGGCGAATCACAAACGCACTGCCTCGCCCCGCTTCGCTCTCTACCATGATCGTGCCGTGATGGTCGCTGACCACAGATTGCGCAATCGCCAGCCCCAATCCCGTGCCGTGCTGCTTCGTCGTGTAGTACGGAGTGAACAATCGCGCGCTCTCCTCCGGAGTCATGCCTACGCCCGTGTCACGCACCTCGATCACCACGTCGTCGCCTTCTGCACGCGTCACCATGGTGATGGTTCCTCCGTCGGGCATAGCGTCAAATGCGTTCAGCACAAGGTTGCTGACCACACGGTAGAGTAGTTCTTCGTCCGCTTCAATTTCTCCAGCGGAGTCCTCGACTTGCATCTCGAGTTGCACCGGCTTTGCCGCCTGTGCGAGTTGCGCCGCGTGCAACGTCACGACTCTTTGCAGTAGCGCCTTCACGCTCATCGTCTGGACCTGCGGCTTTGGCATCCGAGAGAAGTCGCTGAAGCGCCCGATGATCGTTTTCAAGTGTCCCAACTCCTCCAGCAGCGTCGCGGTGCTTTCGTCGAACACCTCGTCGAACTCCTGCCCCGGCAGTGTGCGCGCTCGCACTAAATTCTCCACTGTAATCTGCAAAGGGAAGAGCGGATTCTTCAACTCATGGGCCAATCTGCGCGCCAACTCCCGCCATGCGGCCACTCGCTCGGTCTGGACCAATCTGTCCCGCTGCGCCGCCAATTGCGTCGTCATGGAATTGAACGTCTGCCCAAGTTCGCCGAACTCGTCGCGTGATCGCACCTCCACCCGGGCACCCCAGTTGCCTGCTGCAATCTCCCGCGAGGCCGCAGCCAGCTGCTCCACCGGACGACTGAGGCGCGCGGAGATCCATAGCGCCAGCAGGATTGAGAGCAGCAGCCCTGCCCCAGCCGTGGCCAGCGCCACCGCCTTGATCTGCCGCTCCAATTCCAGCAGCGGACGCCGCGAGGTTTCCACCAGCAACACCGCAGACACCGCTCCCTGTTCATCGCGCAGCGGAATCGCCTGTACCGTCATGCGATCCAGCGGATCTCTTGACGCGGCGATGGTCCCGCTGGACTCTTTCCCCGTCACCGCATCTGCCAGCAATGGTCTGAGCAACTCAATTGCGGGCGGGGCCTCTCCCACAATCGAGCTCTGCGTGAAGCCTCCCGATGTAACCTGCACCATCCACACCCGCGCGCCCGCCGGAAGCGAGAGCTCTTTCAGAAACGCTGCGTCCAGCCGCTTTCCGCCATACAAATAGAGCACGCCGTCGGGAACGGTCACCGCTCTCGTTGCCACCAGCCCAAGTTCGAACCCGTCTGCAATTTCCACGCGATCTAGTGCGGGAGTTCCACGCATACTCGCCGCTTGCGGCAATTTGTAAGAGAAGTGCGCCGGCCACTCTGCCGAAGAGAGAATGGTTCCATCGGCGGATACCAAGTCCAAGTAATCCAACTGTTGCTCGACGGCCAGGTTTCGCGCCTCTCGCACATAGAGTGAGGTCTCACCCGCGTGCGCCGCCTCGAACGCGATGTGCTGCACCCCCTCGGTTGCGGCAAGCCTTTCCAGCGCCTGCGCCACCGCCGTCTGCTTTGCCGTGAACTCTTCGCGGAATTGCCCGACGATGGCCGCCGTGCGTTGATGGTCCACCTGTTCAAAGGCCACACGAGCGCGAACCGCAGCGAACCAGGCCACGGCAGCCACTGCGGCCGTCACCATCACGGCCATTGCCAACAGCAAACGCTGCCGGAAGTTCATGGCTTACTCTCCACTTTGTTTTCTATCCATGTTGCGGGCGGCAGTGGTTGCAATGGCGTGGCGCTGGACCAATCGTGCAGCCTCTCACTGGCCGACCATGCGTGATTCAAGTGCAGCAGTGGAATCAACGTGTAGTCGGCAACCGCGGCTCGTTCCGCAAGCAGGACGCTCTCCAGCGATGTGTCCTTCAACTCCACTGTGTAGTGCAGCGCGTGAGTGATCTCGGTCAAGGCCGCCGCCGGATTCGCCGTCCGCACCGGAACTCGTCGTAGAAGCCAATCCACGTCGGAGGTGCGCGCGACGGTTTGCAGCGTCAAGCCTACCTCGCGCGCATTTAGTACGAGGCGTTCAGCGAGCAACTGCATCGCGGCGTCTCTTCCGTCGAATCCAAGAGTGAACGCCACGTGTCCGCCTGCTTCGCCGCGTAACTGTCGTGCATGTGCCGTGTCATGCACCACCGGAAGCAGCGCCCCGTAGCCGGTCATCCAGTTTGGCAGCAGCGTTCCGGCGATTGCGCCCTGCTTTTGGAAGATGAAGTTCAATAGCGCGGAACGGTCAATCGTCTCACTCAAGGCCTGTCGCAGCTTCGCATCCGCCGCTCCAGCGCGCTCCGCGCAGAGCACGACCACCTCTGCTGTTTCGCTGTTGGAGAGACGCGTCCGTTCCTGTTGGGCGTGGTGCAATTCCTCCGGGGGAACCTCGACCAAGTCCGCGCGTTTGGCCGCCAAGTCCAGCGCTTGCTCGCGCGCCGTCCGGCCCCACAGCACAGTGATCGTCTCCGGAAAACGTCGCGCGCCCCAGTAATCAAGATTCGCCACCAGTGTCATCCGTGGCGCGGCAATCGACTGAATCGTGTATGGCCCGCTGCCCATCGGTATCCCGCGCGAATCGGAAGCCGCCACGCCGAAGTTCACGTCGGCCAGCAGCGCCGCAAACTGTGGCAACGGTGCGTCGAACTCGACTATTACATCCTCGCCGATGGCATGCACGCGCCCTGCAATACCGGCTTTCGTGAGCCCTTGGCGAATCGTCTCGGCGGCCAGCGTCGCCGAAAATGGCGCATCCGAATCCGCTCCATGCAACTGCACGCCTTCTCGAATTCGGAACTGCCATTGCCGGTCGCCATTCCGTGACTGCCAGCTTACGGCCAGCCCCGGACGGATCTCGCCGCGCGTATCAATTGATGTCAAGGTCTCGGTCACCAGGAGTTTGACGAAGTCGGGCGCCTCGGCCCCTGAGGTTTCAATGCGCAACTCACCGCCAAAGTGCGGACGCACCCGCCCCAGCGCCGCGTGGGGCAGGAGGAGAAACCCCGTCAGCGCAACCGCGCCCCATCTACTGATTGCAGCCGATCGAAACATTGAATACCTCGTAAGCTTCGCTTCTCTCGTTGTGCACAATAGCCATCGCGCTCGCACCATCGCCCGCCGTCCATAGCGCCGTGATCGCCCCACTAAATTCCATTGCAGGCGCAGCCAGCACTGGTTCACGCTCCACCAACTCGAATCCACGCAACGAATCATCCGCGCCCGTATCGGTCATCGCGGTCACCAGTAACTGCGATCCGCTGCCGCATCCAGAGCGCACCGCCGCAAAATCGCTGCCCCAGTCGTGCACGTTCAGCGTGCCCGGACGTCCTCCATCGTGCGTCCGGATTTGCCCGTCCACACCGTTGAAGATCCAAAGCGTGTAGCCGGGATAGGGAAGTGCCGCCGCCGTGAAGAATGGAGGCAATTGCCTGCCGAATCCGGGGCGCATCAGTCCGTTGAAGAAATTTCCCGCGGTATTGAAAAAAGCCGCTTGCGCACCCAGCGGCCATGCGTCATCCGCGTCGTGGCACTCCGCCCGGAACTCACCTGCAGCGTTCACCTGGCAAATTACTCCGGGCAGATACGCATCCAGCGTGCTTTCGCCGCTCGATACCAGATGACCACGCAGATCAGGAGGAAACCGCTTGCCGTACCCGATCGGCGTGCTGAACTCCTCCGTCCACCTGCCCGATTGCTGCCGGTACAGCACCACGGCCCTGGCGGTGAGAAGAACCAGCTTCGTTTCATTGGAAACACGGATTTGCGCTGCGTCCAGCACAGGATCCGCACGGGACACCAGAAGCGTGCGACGCAAGGTCATGGCCGAGGTCGATGGCGACGGCGTCAACGCAGTCGGCGCTTCCACGATGACATCGTGTGTCTCGGCCCCCTGCTGCACCTCGGCAAGGTACACTAGCCCACGCACATTTTCGCTCAGCGTGACCCGGATGTCAGTACTTGTCTGGCCCGACTGCCGCAGTCGCACCCCTGCTTCTTGCAAGCTGCGCTGAAGTACTTTGCGAAACGTTGCGAATTTCTCCGCGCTCGCAGAGGAACTGTTGGCTGCCGTAAAGGTGGCGGTCCCCGTCCCGCTCAGGGCAGCAATGCGCGACGCAAACTCCTCGACTTCATCGGCGGCCAGAGCCCAGGCAGAGCTAGCCGACACCAGGCACAGCGCGAACAGAGTAACCAGAGAGGTTGTGCGCACGATGCGCGAATTATAGCGGCTCGCGTTCTGTCCACCAATTCTCTTTTCCGGAGGAACGCGTCATCCAGCACTTGGAATCACACACTTGAGGGAAATCTTACTCGGGGCATTACAGATGAGGAGGAGGAAAGTGATCTGGATCGCGAGTTATCGCGATCCAGAAGCCGTTCTTTAGATTAGGCGGCAGGATCCTTCTTGCGTTCGTCGTCGCTTTTCACGCCCTTGTTCTTGTCCAGCACGTCTCGGCCGGCGTCCTTCGCCTTGCCCCAGGCGTTCTGAATTTTTCCTTTTACCTGCTCTACTGCGCCTTCGGCCTGGGTCTTTTCGTCACCTGTCCATTCCCCAACCTGGCGCTTTACCCTGCCTTTCACATCTTCAATCTTGCCTTCCACGCGATCCTTATCCATTGTTTTCTCCTGTGTTCCTGACTAACCCACTAGACGTTCGCGTGAGCTCAAATCGTGGTTCTACGTCCTGAGATCAACTGGAAAACCAACGCAACCAGCGCCAGTACCAGTAAAATGTGGATAAATCCACCCATTGTGTAGCTGCTGACTACTCCCAGCAGCCAAAGCACTAGCAGTACAACAAACAGTGTCCAAAGCATTTAACCCTCGCCCAGTCCAAGCAATCGGGACACTCGATTGGGTGCAATTGGGGCATCAGAGGTTGGCGGAAATCGATAGCTCCACATTCCCGCTACCATCAATGGCCCTGAACCCAGCGGCAGACACCTCAAAGGCGACGAAACCCTCTTGCCTACTGCTTTCGCAAGGAATACAATCCGCCCGCTCAGTAGTTTGGTCGCCCACCCGGTGCCTAGCTCTTTGTGAGAAGAACATTGCTTCACTACCGTCGCCGGCACGATCTCACAACGCTTTTGGCTTTTTGCTGCGAGTGGTTTACCGTCACCCGAATCTTTTCGTATGATTTAGTCATCAAAGTTGAGTAAGTTACACTCAAGGAGTCCATACATGGCGAATGAAACGCGCAATCTTGATTCTGTCCCGGTAGCAAGCGACACCCGCTCTGCGCGCGATCTCCCGGTTCTGCCCGTACGTGACACGGTGTTGTTTCCCCATGCCGTGCTTCCCCTGACGGTGGGACGGGAGAGTTCGGTGCAGCTCATCAATTCGCTTGGTGAGGACAAGACGATCGTCGTGATCGCTCAGCGTGAGGCGCGCATTGATTCGCCTCAACCCGTCGATCTCTACCCCATCGGCACCCTGGCCACTGTGCACAAAGTCGTCAAGATGCCAAACCAGAGCCTCTTTGTGTTCGCTGAAGGCCTGGAGCGTGTCAGCGTTCAGGAATACACCCAGCTAGCTCCTTATATGAAGGCTTCGGTGGCTACCGTCCCCGAGGTGGTGCCTGAATCCAACGCCGAAGTCGAGGCGCTGCAGCGCAACATTCTCAACCTCTTTCAGCAGATTGTTGCTGGCTCGCCAACTCTTTCTGACGAGCTTTCCACGGTTGCCATGAACATCGAAGAGCCTGGCCGACTGGTGGATTTCGTCGCCAGTTCGCTGCCCTCGCTTTCGACGCGCGACAAACAGGACGTGCTGGAAACTTACGACGTTCGTTTACGCCTCGACAAGATCAATCAGCACCTCGCCAAGGAACTGGAAGTTCAACAGCTTCGCAACAAGATTCAGAGCGAGGTACAGGACCGCGTGCAGCAGACGCAGCGCGAGTACTATCTGCGCGAGCAACTCAAGGCGATCCAAAAGGAACTTGGCGAGCAGGACGACACAACCCGCGATGTGGAAGACTTCAAGGAGAAGATTGACCAGAGCGGAATGCCCGAGGACGTGAAGAAGGAAGCGATGAAGGAACTCAATCGCCTCTCGCG
>Ga0181516_10002640_pt1 | contig 12553 bp, 8 predicted proteins | sample PEATcosm2014_Bin_25_FD_121104 | JGI IMG/M metagenome (GOLD analysis project Ga0181516, IMG submission 121104) | Peatland microbial communities from MTU Mesocosm Facility, Houghton, MI, USA - PEATcosm2014_Bin01_10_metaG | ecosystem: Environmental > Terrestrial > Soil > Wetlands > Peat | place...
AAAAGCCGGATCATTCTGCTGGATTGAACTTGCCACCACGGACCAGAACGCCGCCAAGCAATTTTACGGCTCCCTCTTCGGCTGGAGCGCGGAAGACATGCCCATGGCTCCGGGCGAATTCTATTCGATGTTCAAGCTCGCGGGCCACGACGCTGGGGCCGCGTACACCTTGCGAGCCGAGCAGCGCGCAGGAGGCGTCCCGCCTCACTGGACGCTTTACATCCTCGTCAAGAACACGGATGAAACCGCACAGCTCGCAGCCAAGTCCGGAGCCACGATCCTCATGCCGCCGATGGATGTGATGGAGCAGGGACGAATGGCTGTTCTCAAGGATCCGGCTGGCGCGTCCATCTGCATCTGGCAGCCCAAGCAGCACAGCAGCGCTCTTCTTGTGCGCGAGCCGGGCTCAATCTGCTGGGCAGACCTGAACACGCCAGATCCGCAAGGCGCCCAACGCTTCTACACCACGGTCTTTGGCTGGGAGTTCATCGCCTCTCCTCACACTAATCCACCCTACCTTCAAATCAAGAATGGCGACGACTACATCGGAGGAATCCCGCCCTGCGTCCCTCCGGCCAACGTTCCGGCGCATTGGATGGCCTACTTCCTTGTCACAGATTGCGACGCCTCGTCAGCCAAGGCAATCGAGCTGGGTGGAAGTTTCTGCCTCGAGCCAATGAACATCGAACACGTCGGCCGCATGAGCATTCTCAAAGATCCGCAGGGCGCGTTCTTTGCCTTGTTTCAACCACAAGGAAAATAAGCTAAGAGTAGCCGCCGCCTGAGTGCTACTGCGATTCGTAGGCGATCTCGATCAGCACGTCTTCTGGAGCCACTTGGATCTCCAGCGAGCCTTCTTGCGGTAGCGCATCAATTGGAAGCCGGTCGCGGTAGAGTACAAAACGCAGATTCAGGATGTCTCCCTCTTCGGCTCCGAGCAGCTTCATCGGCAGCTTCATCTCCAACACTTTGCCCAGCGCCACTTCTGCTCCCGCAGGTTTCTTCTGTGAAGCGACTGTGCTTTTGTCATTGTGCAGCTTCCATCCCAACAACGCTTCCCCGGAGAGCTCCATCTCAATCCGCAGGTTTGCCTTCGTGAATTCGCCGTCGCGCACCGCAAGGTGCAGTGTCGCATTGGTGTGGCCATCCGGCAGCTTCGATGCAAAGTCCAGCCGCGCGTAGAGATTCTCCTCGTCAATGCCCGCGTACACGGCTTCCAGCACGAACATTTTTCCATGCATGCTGCCGCCGCGACGGTCGCTGGAGAACATGGCTGCGCCCATCCAGTCGAAGTAGCTTCGCACCTGGCCGTCAATCGTGGGCCGCACGTAGGCTGTCTGCGGATGCATCTTTGAACTGGTCAGCGCTCCGGAGATTGGCCGCGAAAGGTGATCCGGCGGAACTCCGCCCAGCGCCGTGTAGACGTTGGAAAGATGTTTGCGGTACAGCTCGTCGAAATCGCGATCATTGGCCGAGTGATGTTCTGGACCATACCACCAGTTCCAATCGCTACCCTCGGCAATCAGCAGCTCTTCATAGGCCAGCGCGCGCTGATCCTGCCGGACACGGCTCGCGTTTTCGTCATAGAAATCGCGCGCCATGCTCAGGTAGTCCCATGCCTTATTGTCTTCCGGAGCCCCGATCCACACGTTGAAATTCGCATTGATCCACGATCCCGGAACCAGTCCGCGCAGCTTCCCGAAACTCTCTGGCTCCTGTCGCGCAAGCGCCTCAGAGATCGTGATCGGCTCAATCTGCGGCTCACGTTGCAAGCTGTCATAGAAGCGCCGCAGAAACTCGCGCCCATTCCCCTCGTAGCTCTCCCACGCGTTTTCGCCATCCAGAATGATGGAGATCACGGCGTCGCGGCCAGAATCGATCACCGGAGCCGTGGCCCGCTTGATGTTGCCTATCAGATGCGAAGCTGCTTCCCGCGCTCCCATACCGGCGTACACAAATCCCAGCAGATCGCTGATCCGATGATCGCGGAAGACGAGGTTCATCTTCCGGCCCTCGCGCTCCCACCGGTGGATTTTATAAAGCTTCTCTGCGCTCCCAGAATCCAGAAAGCCTTCTGGGTCGCGGCGCATCTCATGCCCTATGCTGCGCCCCAGCACGCCCTCGTCGGTAGCCATCCACTGCACGCCCAGGTCGGCAGCAATGCCCAACACTTCGTCGGAGACCGAGCCTTCGCTCGGCCACATACCCACGGGACGCTTCCCGAACGTGCGCTCATGTGAATCCAGGGCGCGGCGAATCTGCTCCTCTGCATCAAACGGACGCCTGAAGTGTTCGGTCGGCAAAGGCAATCCCGGCGTCGATTCCCGGCCTGCCTTCGTGTCGCACACCAGCGGAAGGATTGGATGATAGTACGGTGTTGCAGACAGTTCCACCGAGCCCCGCTCGGCCGCCGCACGATACGCTGGCAGCACACCTCTCAGGATCTCGTGCTGCTTGCTCATGACAAAGCGCTGGTCTTCTTCGCTGAAGTTCTGCCCCTTCTCGACCAGCGCCTTCACTGCGGGGTCTTCCAGGTAGAACTCGTCGAACCACGCAATTTGCGACAGCACCTGCAAATCCCGGTAATCCCGGTCTGAAAATGTTATGGCCGCGTTGGCAGGGTCGGGTCCCGCAGCCCGCACCTGCTCCCACAGTCGACGGTACCGTGGATACCGTCCAATCATGCGCTCGCCGTGCGCCTGGAACAGATAAGTCAGCGCAAAATGCCGTTCCTCCAGGGAAAGGTCTTCCGCGCGCTTCGCCGCAATATCCCAGAATGGGTCCTTGAAAATTCCGGAATTGTAATCCTCAAGCTGTGCCACCAGTGACGGCACAATATTGAAATTCTGGTGCACCTCAGGAAACTCTTCCAGCACTTTCACCATGCCGTAGTAGTCCTTCAGTGCGTGCAACCGTACCCACGGCAGGCGATATTCACCGCTGACCAGATCCTTGTAAAAGGGCTGGTGCATATGCCATAGAAGAAGAAGTCTGAGCTTGCCTTGGGCCATGGGGATATGAGTCCGGGAGCACACCTGTAAAGAATCGTGAACGGGACAGCAGGCAATAGCATAGCAGCCCGAAAGCCATTGCGCCCATGCTAGACTCGGGAAAGAACTGAGTCTAAACCAAGGTGTCATTTCCGGTCGCGCCGTGAAGATTTTTTCGCGCTACATTCTTAACGAGGTCGTTCAGCACGCCGCCATCGGCGTCTCCCTTTTTACGTTCGTCATTTTTATGAGGGACCTGGGACGCCTGCTGGAAATTGTTGTGCGCGATAGCGCACCTCTGCCCAGTGTTGCCGAACTCTTCTTCCTCACCCTGCCTGTCGCATGCACCATCACCATCCCCATGGGATTGCTCGTCGGCATCCTCATCGGCCTCAGTCGCCTTGCCGCCGATAGCGAAGTCACCGCCATGCGCGCCAGCGGCTTGGGCGCTTGGATGTTCGTCCGCATCATCGCCGTCTTCGCCGTCGCCACCTGGCTTGCAGCAATGGCCAACAGCATCTGGCTCGCTCCCATGTCCTCGGCCGCACTATCCAGGTTGCAGAGCAAGTTGCTCACCTCTCAGGCATCCTTTGAGATTCAGCCGCGTGTGTTTTATGAGGAGTTCAAGAACACTGTTCTCTATGTAGAAGACGTTCGCTCCGGCTCCAATGCTTCGCAGTGGCGCGGCGTCTTTCTCGCCGACGTGACCGATCCTTCCGCTCCCAAGATCACCCTCGCGCGCAGCGGAGTCATCGTCTCAGACGATCCGCTCTCGCTTCACATGCATCTCAGCCACGGCTCCCAGCAGGAGGTGCAACCGAATAATCCTGCCCAATACCAGATCAGCACGTTCAACGAGACCGACCTGCCCATGGCTCTTCCAACGCCCGACGAAGCCAAACAGGAGCTCGTTCCCGTCAGCGAAATGAGTACGGCAGAGCTCTGGTATCGCGGACACCATCCTGAAACACCCATCGTCAAACCGCGAAATGCGCAGGACACTCCCGTCCTTCGTGCCCGCTGGTATCTCGTCGAATTCCATCGTCGTCTCGCCCTGCCAACCTCGTGTCTTGTCCTCGCGCTCGTAGGAATCCCTCTCGGCCTCTCGTCCAAGAAGGGTGGCAAGAGCATGGGATTCGTGCTCACCATCGGCCTCGTCTTCTTCTACTACTTCATCTCGCTCACCGGAATCTCACTTGGCCGCGGAGGCCGAATCCCTCCCTGGTCCGGGGTATGGGCCGCCAACATCCTCTTCTTCATCGCCGGAATCGTCTTGCTGCGGCGTCTTGAGCACAGCGGCATCGATATCGCTTCGGTGCGTGAACTCTGGGACGCGATCCGCAACCGTTTTGCCCGCACGTCGCCCGCAGTGTCGCAGCCCGCGGCCCCTGACCTGAAAGCCACGACGGCCTGTGTTGAGAAGCGTCTCAGCTTCCGCTATCCCCTGCTGCTCGATGAAATGATCCTGCGCGACTTCGCCATGTACCTTGGCATGATTCTCGCGTCGTTCATTCTGCTGACGCTGGTCTTCACCTTCTTCGAACTGCTCAGCGACATTGTTCGCAATCACATTCCGTTGCTCATGGTCGGCCAATACCTGATCAATGTCACGCCTTCCATGATCTACATCATGGCGCCGCTCAGTGTGCTTCTGGCCGTGCTCACCACTATCGGACTCCTGCAGAAGACCAACGAGATCACCGCCATGAAGGCCACCGGAACCAGCATCTACCGCGTGATCTTCCCCGTCTTCATCATCGCCGCCGCCATCAGCATGGGCCTGTTTTTCTTCGATCAGTTCTACATTCCCGCGGCCAATCAGCGTCAGGAAACTCTCCGCAACCAGATCAAGGGCAAGCCCGCGCAAACCTATCTGCGTCCTGACCGCAAGTGGATTTTCGGCGAACACAACACGATCTACTATTACGAGTTTTTCGATCCCGACCAGAACACATTTGCCAACATTACCGCCTTTGAATTCGATCCCAAAACGTTCGAGCTCACCGAACGTGTCCACGCCTCGCGCGCACATTGGTCTCCTGAACTCAACAAGTGGGTCTTCGAGCAGGGATGGCAGCGCACGTTCCGAGGCTCCGCCATCCAGAGCTTCAATGAGTTCGACGCCAGCACATTTGCAACGCTGATCGAGCCGCCCGGATACTTCAAGAAAGAAGTTCGCCAGAGCTCTGAGATGAACTATCAGGAGCTCCGCGCTTACATCGCCGACCTGCAGCAGAGCGGCTTTGACGTGGTGCGCCTCCGTGTCCAACTCCAGAAGAAATTCGCCTACCCCATGATCACCCTCATCATGGCCGTCCTCGCCGTGCCCTTCTCGCTCTCCGCAGGACGCAAAGGCGCGCTCACCGGAATCGCCGTAGCCCTCAGCGTAGCCATCATCTACTTCGTCGCCGCCGGACTCTTCGAAGCCATGGGAAACGCCAGCCAACTCCCCGCCTTCATGGCCGCCTGGGCCCCCGACCTCATCTTCGGACTCCTCGGCGGCTACCTCCTCCTCAAAGTGCCAACATAGCGCGAGAGTTGGGACAGTGAGATATAAGCCTTGTAGTATTCAACAATCGTGGAACTTGGCCGTGATTCAGCGTAAAGTGCTGCGCATGAATAAAATGCGCCTCACTCTCATCGCACTGTCACTTCTCGTGGCGTGCAGTGCTTTCAATGCCGAAGCCCAGTCAGAGAGTCAGCAGACTCAGGTGCGTGGGTACTGGATTGATCCCTCCACTGGACTCATGTGGGCAGGGAAAGATAACGGCACAGACGTGAGCTGGTATAAAGCGATGAAGTACTGCCGCAAACTCCGATTAGCTGGCTACTCCGACTGGAGGCTGCCAATGGTCGGTGAGTTGGGGCAAATCTACGACGGCAGCGTCAACGCTCCCGGACTAGCCGGCCCGGACAAAAAGAAGAGAGCGTTCACATTCCACGTGAAGGGCAATCTGTTCTTGACGGGTGATCAATGGAGCAGCACCCGTTTATATGATGATCGTGGACATCCTTCGGGGTATGCGTGGCGCTTCGACTTCAACGAAGGACGGTCGTTCGACGGCGACGAACTCTGGTTCAACACCAACAAGCACGCGCTCTGTGTGCGCCGTGAGATAGCTGTAAGATAATCGCCCAGTATCCAACAATCGGGTCCGCTTATAAGTCGGCCCGATTGCCTAGTCCCTTCCCTGCGACCCACACTGCTACAATCGCATCTATATTTCATTCGTGATTGTTCTCAGGTGACTGCCCTTGCAATCCTCCAAGTTCCGGCCCCTGTTTCCCTACATGAAGCGCTACTGGAAAGGTCTCCTGGCCGGGGCCGTCTCTGTGCTTTGCACCAACTCGATCATGGTCCAGGGGCCGCGCCTCATCCGCTTCATCGTGGACGATCTGAACCGCGGCATCTCTCACAGCAAACTGCTAACCTGGTGCCTACTCCTCGTGGCCGTCGCCGCCGGCAAGGGAATTTTTCAGTTCCTCACCCGCTGGATTGTCATCGGCATCTCGCGTGAAATCGAATTCGACCTGCGCAACGATCTCTTCCGCCACCTCGAAGCGCTCGATTTCGGTTTCTATCAGCGCACGCGCACTGGCGACATCATGGCCCGCGCCACCAACGATCTCAACGCCGTCCGCATGTTGCTCGGCCCGGCTATCATGTACTCGGCCAACACCGTGGTCTTCACCCTTGCCGCGCTCTATTTCATGCTGAGGGTCAGTCCGAAGCTCACTCTCTGGGCCTTCCTGCCGCTGCCCATCGCCAGCATCATCGTGCAGTACTTTGGAGCCCGCATACACGAGCGCTTCGAGCGCATCCAGGCCAAGTTCAGTGACATCAGCGCCCGCGCGCAGGAGAACTTTTCCGGCGCACGCCTCATCCGCGCCTACGCCCAGGAAGACGCTGAAATCGCCCTCTTCGAGCGCGAAAACCTCGATTACATCAACCGCTCGTTGCCTCTCGCGCGACTCATGGGAATGCTCTGGCCCACTCTCGAAATGATGCTCGGCTTCGCCCTGGTAATCGTCCTCTGGGTCGGTGGCCGCGAGGTGCTCCAGGGACGAATTACGGTCGGCAAGTTTGTCGAGTTCAACTTGTATATGGTGATGCTCACCTGGCCCATCATCGCTCTCGGATGGGTCATCAACATTTTTCAGCGCGGCACCGCTTCTATGGGACGCATCGATGAAATCCTGCGCCAGCAGCCCACCATCGCCGACGATCCTGCGCAAATCACCGTGCCCGCCGACGCCGCCATTCGCGGAGAGATCGAGTTCCGCAATCTCAGCTTCGCCTACGATCGTCAGTCCACGCTCACGGAATCCGCTTCCGGCGTGACCGCCCTCTCATCCAGCGTCGAGGCTGGCTCTACCGTGCTGCATCACGTAAGCCTCAGGATTCCCGCGGGCTCCAGCCTCGCCATCGTCGGCCCCACCGGCTCCGGCAAATCCACTCTCGTCTCCCTCATCCCTCGTATTGTCGATGCGCCAGACGGCTCCATCCTCATCGATGGCCGTCCCATCCGCGAATACTCGCTCGAAACCCTGCGCAGCCAAATCGGATTCGTTCCGCAGGAGACTTTCCTCTTCAGCGCCACCGTCCGTGACAACATTGCCTTCGGCATCGAGGACGCGACCGATGAACAGATTCATCGCGCCGCTGCCATTTCGCGTATCAATGAGGATGTCGAAGGCTTTCCCGAGAAGTATGAAACCATGGTCGGCGAGCGCGGACTCACACTCTCCGGCGGACAGAAGCAGCGCGTCACCATTGCTCGCGCCGTCATTCGCGAGCCTCGCATCCTCATCCTCGACGACGCCCTCGCCAGCGTGGATACGCAGACGGAAGATCACATCCTCAACGGCCTGCGTGAAGTGATGAAGGGACGCACCACCATCTTCATCTCGCACCGCGTCTCCACCGTGCGCAACGCAGACCGCATCGCCGTGCTGCATCATGGCGAGATCGTCGAATACGGCACGCACGACGAACTACTCGCGCTCAATGGCTACTACACCAGCCTGCACGACAAGCAACTGTTGGAAGAGGAACTGGAAACCGCCTGACGCAACTAGATTGGCGCCTACCGCAGCAGCAGCACTTCGCGGATGTTCTCCTTGCCAAGAAAAAACTTGATCGAGTTGAAGTCGTGGAAGAGGCCTTCCACGTGCCTGTTCTGGAACGTCCGCTTCAGTTGGAAGTGCGGCCCCTGTTGCAGTTCCAGCAGGTTCTCATCCTTGATGTGGTATCGGTAGTATGGTGCTTCCACGCCCGCCTCGCGCGTGTGAAAGAAGGCCAGCATCGCACCGCGCGGCTTCGTGATCTGGTAGATGCGCTCGACAACAGGCTTCACCAGCGGCTCCGGCAAGTAGTCGCACACATCCCACATCAGCACTGCATCAAACGTCTCGGGATCATACTGCAGGTCTTCCGACAGGAAACGGGCAACGTCCACCGTAGTGGAGCCCTCTTCCGTTCCAGGAATCACCAAACGGCTCGCGTTTCCGGCGGCCAGCACGTCTTCGTTGTATGCCTTGTGTCCAAGGCCAGTGAGAAAGTTGATATTGCTGGAGGAAGTGGGGCCAAGGTCCAGAATCTTCTGCCCGTCGGGACGCAGAATCGTGCGCGTGAACTGGTTGAATCCAGTCGAGCGCCGGGGAATGCGCGCAGCTTCGCCCGTTGCAGACGCAGGCTCTGCGCCACCGCCGAATATATTGCGAAAGAAACCCAATGCAGACCTGGCCAGGTTGGGAGTGTCGCTCCGGTGCGCTCTCACGCCCCGGAGCCGTTCCTGATTCTACTTCTTTTCGGGAATCCCGGTGGTAACGGTCGCGCTCGCCGCCGGAGTGCTGAATACCGGCGTCGCTGCAGCGGCCTGTGCCGCCGGACGTACCGGTTCCGCCTTCGCGTCCGCCTTGCGGATGTCGATGGCTCCCTTGAAGAACGCTCCATCTTCAATCACGATGCGCTGCGTGTTGATGTCACCATTCAGCACCGCGGATTTCTTCAGCTCAACTTTGTCCACGCCCGTGATGTTGCCGTCCACTTTACCGTGAACCACTACATCTTTCGCATGAACGTTGGCGCGCACGCGGCCATTGGGTCCGATTACAAGATTGTGGTTATGCAGGTCGATATTGCCCTCGACTTCGCCGTCGAGAAACAGGTCTTCACTGCCAGACAATTCGCCTTTGATAATCACGGACTTGCCGATGTGGGCTACATCAGCGCGATAGGTATCCATTTTTGGCTGCTCCACTGTGCGAGGTTGATATGAGGTCGATGCCGGAACTACAGGTGCCGGCGTTTGCTGCGGACTCGGAGGAGTGGGCGGCTTCTCCTCTTCTCTACGCGATTTCCACATGGGAACTCTCCCGTTCAAGTATTCTGCGGCGGCCGCAAATTCCTAAGCAGCTCTGCTCTCGTCTCGGCTCGGCGACAACTGCCCCTAGCCTGACTATAGCGAACCACCGCGTCAGCGGCAACGCCCTGACGCTTCTCTATCTCGATTCTACGCCCTCGCCTTGGCCCTGCCCTACGCTGGATTGCGTTTTGCCGCGTTCCCAGCAACGGCCCGCACGCCTTTAGCCTCTAATCAAGCAGTCTGTGTTCTTTTCAAGGCGTGCAATGATCAATTCACGATTCACTCGCCGTGCGCAGCTCGCGCGCGGCCTGGCTGTAGTTCTCGCTATTTTTGCCCTGGCGCCCCGCTCTGCCGCCCAGCAGCCCTCGCTGAGCGAACTTGTGCGCGCCGCCATCCAGAATCAGATTGCGGACGATGACCAACCCCATTTATTTGCCTGGAAGGAGCGCAAAAATCGCGGTCAGGAGACAAAGGTGCAGAGCGTCGTGCAAACTCCCGATGGCCCGCTCACCCGCGTCACACTCATTGACAATAAGCCGCTCACCCCGGATCAGCAAAAGGCGGAGAACGACCGCCTTCGCCGTATGAGTGATCCGGATAACATGCGTCGTCGTCGCACCGCGCACCAGGAGGATGATGCCCGCACGCGCAAAATGCTCTCGGTCATTCCCGATGCCTTCGACTTCACGTTGATAGAAAACACGCAGGCGCCCAACGGTCACAAGATCATGCGCATTGGCTTTGCGCCCCACCCCGGATTCGAGGCACCAACCCGTGAATCCATGGTGTTTGAAGGCATGCAGGGAGAAATGATCTTGGATGAAACCGCGCACCGCCTCGTCAAGATAGACGGCACTCTCTTCCGCGACGTGAACTTCGGATGGGGAATTCTCGGCAAACTTTACAAGGGCGGACGTTTCCTGATCGAGCAATGCGAGGTGACACCCACCCACTGGGAAACCTCCCGCACCGCCCTGCACTTCGATGGCAAGGCGCTGATGATCAAGTCCATCCACATCGATGAAAGCGAGTGGGCGTGGGACTTCCAGCCCGTCCCCGCAATGTCCGTTGCGCAAGCCATGGACTACCTGGCCAAGAGCAGCCAGCCACCGCAGAACGCCGTGCTCCAGCCCTAGCCCCGGGCAGCCGCCACGATCGTCTCCTTACGCACCGTCAGTCGCTCGATCAGATCGTCCCGCACGGCATACCCGCGGCCCGGCTCATTGCTGACCGCAATTGTCCCCATTTCAGATACCGTAACCTCCGGCTCGATGATGTCTTCCTGCCAGTAGCGCGCCGAGGCAGACACATCCCCCGGCAGCGAAAAGCCGATCAGCGTGGAGAGCGCCAAATTGTGTGCTCGCCCAATCCCGCTCTCCAGCATTCCGCCGCACCACACAGGAATCTCCGCCGCCAGCGCCACATCATGCACCCGAATCGCCTCTGTAAACCCACCCACGCGTCCCAGTTTGATGTTCAAAATTCTGCAGGCTTTCAACTCAATTGCCGCCATCGCGTGCCGCGCGTTATGAATTGATTCATCCAGACATAGACTCGTCGCCAGTTTGTGCTGCAACAGCGCGTGCAGGTAAATCTCATCCGCCCAGAGCGGCTGCTCAATCATCAACAACCGGAACTGGTCGAACTGTTTGAGATGTTCCATATGATCCAGCGTGTACGCACAGTTGGCGTCACAGCTCAGCAGGATCGCCGGATATTGCTCTCGTATCTTCGCCAGTACTTCCAGGTCCCAGCCCGGCTTCACCTTCACCTTGATGCGTTGATATCCCGCCGCCAGCTCTCGTGTCACCTTCTCCATCAATTGCTCATGCGAGTCCTGGATTCCAATCGAAACGCCCGCCGCCAATTCTTTGCGGGTGCCTCCTACCAGTTGCCAAAGAGGAACCTGTTTCGCCTCCGCCTCGGCGTCCCACACCGCGTTCTCCAGCGCCGCCTTTGCCATGCGATTTCCACGCACGGCTGGCATCCGGAAAGCGGCCTCGCGTCCGCCACCCTCAAGTTCCAGCCCTGCAAATGCCGGAGCCAGATACTCGCGCAGCACATTCCAGGCTGTGTCGGTTGATTCCTCGCTATAAAACGGGTGCTCGCCGGCCGTGCATTCGCCCCAGCCGTTCACGCCTTCGCAGTGAAGGGTTACCAGCACAATCCGGCGCTCTGTAGTGCGCCCAAAGCTGGTCTCAAAGAAGTGCACCAACGGCATGCGGATTTCGCGCAGTGTAATCGCTTCGATTCTCATTCTGCGTGCACGGTATCAGAGCCATCGTTCGCCGCGCAACTCTTCATCAGGCGGCCAACTTTTCCAACTCATCCCTTTTCCAATGCGCCAGTTCCGCCGCAGCCTCATACGTGCTCTGCAGAAACTCCAGCAGCATACGGTCGGGAGCCACCGCCCCGCGCACCTCGTCGTACATCAGGATGAACTCCTTCAACTCCGGGTGATAAAAAGCCGCGTCCGGACGCACCTTCTGCGTCGCCAGCCCTACGGGCTCCGGAGCCGCGTAGCAATAGAACGCAGGCCCGTTTAAGTCCGCGCTTCCCGGCCACCACCCCGCGCTGATCACTTCATGTGAGTATGCTTCACGCGTGATCGCATCAGCACCCGGACGCTCCGGCGCCCTCATCCCGTTAAATCGCGTCACCGCCAGATCGAAGCTCCCCCAGAAGAATTGCACCGGACTATTCTTCCCCAGGAAGCGTGCGCGGAACTGCTTGAACACCGCATCGCATGACAAAAGGATGCTCCAGAAACGATTCGCTGCGTCTCGGTCATACGCGTGGTACAAGCGGTCCTCCGCGAACGGAATCGGGTCCGCAACCTCCACTGGTTTGGCGTAAATCTTTACTTCAATTCCCATGGAACGCAGCGCCGCCATGAACTCTGCATAGAACACGGCCACCGTGCGCGGCAGCAACTCCATCGTCGTGCTCGCCCCGTCCGAGCGGTCAATGACAAGTTTGTGATCGATGAAGTCAAACTGGATTTCAAACACATATTTTCCATAGGAAATCGGCGAGGTCGTTAACCCGCGCGCGCTCACATACAGAGGCACGTTCCACCAGTGATTCGTATTCTCTGTCAGCTCCAGTCGGACCTTGCCTACAATCTGCGTCCACATATGCAGGTTGTGGTAGGTCGGTTGCCACTGCTCCAGCGGCAGTGCGGGCCAAGCCTCG
>Ga0181516_10002642_pt1 | contig 12539 bp, 6 predicted proteins | sample PEATcosm2014_Bin_25_FD_121104 | JGI IMG/M metagenome (GOLD analysis project Ga0181516, IMG submission 121104) | Peatland microbial communities from MTU Mesocosm Facility, Houghton, MI, USA - PEATcosm2014_Bin01_10_metaG | ecosystem: Environmental > Terrestrial > Soil > Wetlands > Peat | place...
CGCCCACGCAGCGCCATTGATGGCGATCAAAGCGGCGAAAAAAAGGAGGTTGCGATGGAGGGCGGCGATACGAATAGATCGTTGAAAAAGCATAGGAACTCCAGGAACCAAATCAAGTGGCTGATGCAATCCGCTCCACAAGCCAACGGATGACTCAGCCGCACTGCCAAATACCCCGAGCATGCACACCACGGAGTTCATCTTCTCTATCACGACAAGACCACAGTTTGCCGGGACACCCCGAAAGCGAGCTATACTTGCTCCGGCCGAGCGCAATCATCATACCTAAACACGGATTGCATCGGTCAAATAGATGGAAGACGAGGCTCGTCTCATGAACTCAAGTACATCGCGGAGAATGGAACCAGTTGTTCTTTCGAGGCGGATAAGACCTGTAACCGAGAACTTCTTCGCGAGATCAGTGTCCTATTGGGTGCTCTTGCTGATCATGACCACAGGCTGTCTCACTGCCAGCGCATTGCAGATCGGTTCCAGGACCGGTACTTCCGGCGGTGTCCCCCTGGAGAAGATTGAATGGACGTGGGCTGATCGCAGCGATCCCATCGACCCGCATCTCCCCAATATCCTGCTGGTGGGTGATTCGATTACCAGGGCTTATTTTCCGGAGGTCGTAAAACAATTCACGGGCAAAGCCAACGTCTATTTGTTTGCCACCTCCTGCTCGGCGGGCGACCCGCGACTTCCAGACCAGTTGCATACATACTTTAAGACCAGTCCTCTCTTCACCGTCATTCATTTCAATAACGGAATGCATGGCTGGGGTTATGACGATAAGACCTTTGCCGCGGCACTTCCGGCTATGGTGAAAGCACTCAGGAAAGATAATCGGGCGAGCCGCCTGATCTGGGCGACGATTACACCTGTCAGACAGGACAATGCTTCCGGAGCATCGAACGCTCGCGTGGATGCGCGCAATGCTGCGGCGCTCAAGGTCATGAGCCACGAAGGCATCCCGATTGACGATCAGCATGCACTGATGGCAGGCCACGGCGATCTGCATCTGGATGACGTCCACTTCAACGATGACGGTAGCCGGCTCGAGGGGGATCAGGCAGCGAAACTCATCGATTCGATTCTGTCTGCTTCATCTGGTCTCGCGAAGAAGTAGGTGATCTTCGTTGTGCCTGTCAGGAATGAATGCCAATTTCCTCGGGGCTTGGGGTCGAAAGCCGATTCGGTCCAGGGGAACTTGGCTGCCGGCTATTTAAAAATGCCGAAGGCTCAAATTTCCACTTGACAAGAGTTTCTATGCGCCGATAGTGTGTCTGGCGATAGAAACATCATACGTATACAAACACATGGGCGGTGATATGCAGCTCGTGGAATGGAACGCGGGCCAGGCTGTCGAAAGGGATTGGCAAGTACCCAAGGAGGCATTCGTGAAAGAGATATTCAAGGCAGGGAAGCATTCAGAGTCCCACGCAGGCGATTCGCATAGTCAGTCTCGGGTGAGTCTGAGATGGATCGGCGTTGTCGCCGCCCTAGTGACTCTTTGGCTCTGCCCCGCATCGTACGCGCAGTTCACCTCTGGGCAATTCAGCGGACATGTTGTCGACTCAACCGGCGCATCGATTGCTGGGGCATCTGTCACGTTGCTGGATGTGCAGACTGGCTTGGCCCGCAACACCACGACCAACAATCTCGGGGAGTATCTATTCCCCCTGGTCACTCCGGGTGAGTACAAGCTGACCGTCGCCAAGGCCGGGTTCAGCACGCAGGTGAATCCTCCCTTCCGGCTGGACGTCAACCAGAACGTGACGCAGGACTTCAAGTTGAAGGTGGGCTCGGCGAACGACACAGTGACTGTCGCTTCGGACTCTGAACTAGTGGACGCGACGAGTGCGACTCTCGGCAACGTGGTGGAAGAGCGCACCGTGGAGGATCTGCCGCTGAACGGCAGGAGCTTCACGTCCCTGCTGACGCTCGCTCCGGGAATCAACCCGACCAACTACTCGCAGAACTCTGGCGCCGGCTCCACCTACGGAACCAACCAAAATGCAGTCGGAATTCCGGGCGCTGCCTTCGTCTATCCAGCGGCTCAGGGTCAGTGGAACCGCGAGAACATCTACTACCTCGACGGCGTCATCGATACCGGCGGCTTGACCAGCACCTACGATGTCCCGCCTATCATCGACGCGATTCAGGAGTTCAAGATCCAATCGCATAATGACAACGCGGAGTTTGGCGGGGTCCTCGGAGGCGTGGTGAACATCGTCTCCAAGTCCGGCACCAATACGTATCACGGCTCAGCCTGGGAGTATTTCCGTAACCAAAGCCTGAACGCACGCAATCCGTTTACCGACTTCGACGTCAACGGGAACCCTTACAAATATCTCTTTCACCAGAACGAGTACGGCGGTACATTTGGCGGGCCTGTGCGCATTCCCAAGCTATATAACGGCAAGGACAAGACCTTCTTCTTCGCGGCTTATGAAGGATGGAGGTACCTCAAGCCAGCCAGCTCCACGTATATCTCTCCCACGGCTGCGGAGTTGAATGGCGACTTCTCGGCTGCGTCCGCGGACCCGTACAAGTTGTACAACCCATTCATGACAACAGGCTCGGCGGCCACAGGCTATACCAGGCCGTTGCTCAACGATGGGGTTCATATTCCCTCGAATATGATCGACAACACCATGCAACAATTCTTGAAGGCTTTTGCCGATACTCCAAACATCGCGGGTGCCGCGCCCGGGGTTGCGAACACAAGGTTAAACAACCCTGAGACCGACGATGCCAATGAACTGAACTTCCGGGTCGATCAGAACTTTGGAGAGAAGACTACGGTATGGGCGCGCTATAGCTCGGTCGACGGACAAAATATACAGTGGGCTACGTCTCATCTCCAGACCACTTCCGGCGCGGACGACCGGAACTACGGTGGCGGGGTCACTCACACGTTCACCAGGAACCTCGTCCTGGACGCAACGATAGGCTACTCTGGGCGCTGGAACGCGCTTGTCGGGGAACAACCGGTTGGGGTGAGCGACGCGGCTCTGGCACTCTATTCGGGGATCACTGCGATCTATGGCAACCCTCAAATGCAGATTGGCCCATACCAAAACGAGGGCGGGCTTGGTCCAATCGGATCGGTGAGCCATGAACTCAACTTCTCGGTCAACACGAGCTGGATTCACGGCAGGCATCTCATCCGTTGGGGCTTCGAGGAGCAGATTCCGCAGTTGAATCAGGGTTTGCCAGGCGCAAGAGGCGGTGCCGATTATTTCATGTTCTCTCAGGGCGACACAGCCGATCCGAAAAATTCCAATACCACGGGTAACACTCTTGCGAGTGCGCTGCTGGGAATTCCCGACTCGGCTGATTTGCAATCTCTGAACAATGGATCGCGAATTGTCGCTCCCTCTGCCTATATCCAGGACACATGGAAGTGGACACCTAACCTCACCATCAACGTGGGCCTGCGGTGGGATGGCGAGTCATCGCCACACCTCCTGAATGGGACTGCGGCCTCCATGCTGGATCCTAATACCGGAAACTGGATTATCTCCGGAGGCAAGTTGCCCCCAACGTGCAATGCCGCGGGTGGTGTGTATGCGCCGTGCATTCCAGCAAACAATGCGATCGATACGGCCCACGTGTTCGCGGCCGCCAACCCGAATCTCGGACCGGATCCCATCTACACGGATTTTGGCCCCCGCTTCGGCATCGCCTACAAGCTGGGAAATAGCATGGTAATCAGCGGCGGCTACGGGATGATCTACGACAACGTCACGGGTGGCATCCAGACGATCCGCGATCGTCTGTTCAACTGGCCCTACAACAGTTCTCAGGACCCAGTCTTCAATAATCTGGGACAGCCGATTCAGACCATGTCCGCGATCATTCCCGGTCTGAGCACGATCAATGCACTCCCCTCGTCTCCTACGCCGTTTTCTGGACTCGGATGGTACTACGATCCGCACCTGAAGAATCACTACTCTCACCAGTGGAACGTGGAAGTGCAGAAAGAGTTGACTTCGAGCCTGGTGGCATCGATTGCGTATGTCGGCAGCGTCGACCGGCATCTGCCGGTTACGGGCAAGGACAACAACTCGCCCAATCCTGGGGGCGCAGGTCTCAATCGTCCGTTCCCCTGGGCGCAAACGGCGCTGGAGGCGACTTCCCGCGGAACGTCGAGCTTCAACGCCATGGAAGCAAGGGTCGACAAGCATCTGGCCCATGGCATTGCCTTCGGAACAGGACTTACCTGGTCCAAAGGGATGGACAACGGCGCCGGGGGTTTGTACGCTGCCGAGACTGGCCCACAGGGCATGGCGGACTTCCAGATCTACAACCCCATCAATGTCAACCGTGGAGAGTCTGCCAACAGTCTGAAGTTCATCTACTACGGCTGGGGACTAGCGGAGCTGCCGTTCGGCAGGGGTAAGGCATATTTTACCCACGGAGTGGGCAATTGGATTCTTGGCGGCTGGCAGGCCAACACCAATATCTCCGCGCACTCTGGAGCGCCACTCGGCATGAGTGCGTTCGGCGTCGACCTGGCGGACATCGGGGATACGCTATGGTTCTTCGGGGGTATCCGGGCGAATCAGTCGGGTAGCGCCAAGGTCTCCCATCCGAGCAAGAGCGAGTGGTTCAATCCAAATGTCTTTTCCGCGCCGTCAGGCACGTATGGAAACGCCGGGCGCGTATCGGCGTTGTCCCCGGCGTTCGACCAAATCGACTTCTCGCTGATAAAGGGCTTCAGAATAAAAGACAAAGTCAACATCGAGTTCCGACCGGAGTTCTTGAATATCTTCAATATCCAGAACTATGGGATACCCGGGACCACAGTAGGCGGAGGGATGGGTGTCATCGGCGGTCTGGCAAACGGGGCGCTTCCGCGACAGATTCAACTCAGCTTCAAGGGAACCTTCTGATCCCGCGATCTGAAAAGATCCCGTCCGGGAAATGGCAACCATGGATGCGGCGGCACAGTATTTGCTGTGCCGCCGCGTCATGCTATGCTCGGCTCGTTAGTTGGATCATCTGGAAGTTGCCTATGTCTCCCTTCGGCTTTCGTTGCGTGCCGTTTACGAACTTTCTTCGCATAGGGTTCGTGCTGGTTGCCGCGCTGGCGAGCCAGGGTCGAGGATGCAGGGCCTTAGGCCAGCAACTTGCGGCTAAACCTTCTGCACGCGATGGCTTCCCCCGCAACACCGCGCTGCTGGACCGGGCCAAGAAGCTGGTTCAGGATGGTGATGCTCAAGGAGCGCTGTCGCTCCTACAGACGGCGAATATTCAAGGTCCTGACGCCAGCGATATCCATGCGCTGAAGGGCGTTTGCCTGGCATTGCTGGCTCAGCCGATCGAATCGGCTGCCGAGTTCGATGAGGCAATCGCCTTGCGGCCCAATGACGCCGCGCTCTACTTCTCCTCCGGCCTGTCCTTTGCGAGTCTCAACAATCTGGATGGTGCGCTCGACCGGCTCGCCATCGCGTTGAAGCTCGACCCGAGCTTGCCCGGCGTCCGCTATAACTATGCGCTGGTTCTTGCTCGAGCGGGGAAGTTCGATGAATCGGAGAGACAGACGGAGCTGGAGATCGCGAGCCCCCATGCGAAGACGGAGTCTGAGCTCGATCTGTGGCGGCTGAAGGCTCGCGACTTCTACTCTCAAAAAAAGTGGCAGGACACGATCGATGCCTACCGTAAGACCCTCGAACTGGACCCCGACAGTTCGGAGGCTTATGGAGCGATGGGGGAAGCTCTCTACTCGTTGAACCGTACCCAGGAGAGCAAGGCGGCTCTGGAAAAAGCGGAGTCACTGGATCCGGAAAACGGAGCTACACATGCGCTGCTGGGAAAGCTTTATCAGGATGAAGGGAAACAGGATCAGGCCATCGCCGAGTTTGAGGCAGCCTTCCGCTTGCGGCCGGGTGACCAGGAGGTAATATATCGCCTATTCAGAATCTACAGCCACAACGGAGATGCAGCGAATAAGGCACGTCTACTAGCGGCTTTGCAGAATCTGCTCGCGAGCCAAAACACGGAATCGAGAAATGAGGCGAAGGCAACCGTATTAAATGACAACGGTGTAGAACTGGAGCAAAAAGGGGATATGTCCGGTGCGCTCGACGACTTTGATCAGGCTGCGAGTATTGATGTGACCAACCTTATCTTCCAGCGCAACGCTGCGCTCACTCTTTGCAAGATGGGCAGACCGGAGGAGGCCATCCGGCGTCTGCGAGACATTCTGTCCATCGATCCGGATGATGCCGAGACCTTGCAGATTCTTGCAGTCGCTAACGAATACACATCCAAAGGCAGTGCCCAGGCAACTCTTCCCGCAGCAACGACAGCGCATTGAGTCGCGAGAGGCGATGGCCGATAGACATGACTTCAGATAGAAAAGAAATTGAGTGACCCATTGATGACGATGAATCTTTCCAGACAGTCGCTGTTGTCCGTCGCCTTGATGGGCATCTTCCTCTTCGAGCCTGCCTGCCGTGCTCAGGCCGGCCAGAAAACAACCGCCGCGCAGAGCCCCACTAGCATCGAGTCGCCGGGGGGAGGTTCTGCCACGGCGGGAGTCTTTGCTCCGGTGAAGGACTCAGAGATGCGTCCGATTACGGCTGGCGGTTTCGTCAAGGACGGCCCCGTTCTGTTTCAGGACGTCGCCCAGGCGGCTGGGCTGACGGCCTGGCACCATACAATGGGGACGCTGGAGAAGAAGTACATCCTGGATACAACCGGCTCTGGCGTGGCGCTGCTGGACTACGATAACGACGGCTGGCTCGACATCTACATGGTGAACGGCTCGACCTACGACGCATTGAGCGGCAAAGTGTCGCCTCCTCACGCGGCGCTCTTTCACAACAATCACGACGGAACCTTCACGGACGTTACTGCCAAGGCCGGCGTGACCAACGACCGTTGGGGCTACGGCGTGGCTGTCGGCGACTACGACAACGACGGCTGGCCGGACCTTTACATCACGAACTTCGGCAAGAACCGCCTGTATCACAATAACCATGACGGTACCTTCACCGATGTCGCCGAAAAAGCGGGCGTGACTCTTGGCAACTGGTCGACCGGAGCGACGTTCGGCGACTATGACGGCGACGGGCGGCTCGATCTCTTTGTGCCTGGCTATGTTCACTACGACATCAACCATCCGCCCGAAGCAGGATCGGGAGCAAATCTCGTCTACTGCCAGTTTCGTGGAGTTAAAACCTTGTGCGGTCCGCGCGGACTGCAGGGCGAGCCTGACCATCTGTTTCACAACAACGGAGACGGGACGTTCACCGATGTCAGCGAGAAGGCCGGCGTTGCGGACAAGGCCGGATACTTCGGATTCACTGCGGTGTTTGTCGATATCAACAACGACGGCAAGGTCGATCTTGTGGTCACGGATGACTCCTCGCCGAACTATCTATATATGAACAAAGGAGACGGCACCTTTGAGGATGTGAGCTTTGACTCCGGATTCGCGCTGAACCAGCAGGGACGCGATCAGGCAGGTATGGGCTTAGCCGTTGGCGACTACCTGAACAACGGTCTCGTCGACTTCTATACCGGTACCTTTTCTGACGACTACAAGCCACTGTTCAGAAACGGCGGTGACCAGGGGTTTACCGAAATCAGTCCGGAGATGGGAATCGCTGCCGTGACCTATCCATTCCTGACCTGGGCGACCGAGTTTATCGACTATGACAACGACGGCTGGAAGGACATCTTTCTGGTCAACGGGCATGTCTATCCCCAGGTCGATCAGAATGACTGGGGCACATCCTACGCGCAGCGCCCTCTGCTATTCCACAACATCAATCATGGAACGAAGTTTGAATTGATGCCGCCCGTCATCGGAACCGGCCTGGCCAGCGTGATCCCAGGGCGCGGCGCGGCGTTCGGAGACCTGTTCAATGACGGCAAAATGGATGTCGTGATCAATTCGATGGATCATGTGCCGTCTTTGATGCGGGATGTCAGCTCGGACCATCATCATTGGGTGGGCCTGAAGCTGATCGGCGGACCGAAGAGTCCTCGTGATGCAGTGGGAGCAACGGTATACCTCACGGCAGGGGGTATCCGTCAGCGTGCTGATGTCCTAAGCGGCGGAAGTTATGAGTCCTCAAACGACCAGCGACCGCACTTTGGACTTGGGGATGCCACCAGCATCGACTCCGTGGAGATTCATTGGCCGAGCGGCAACGTAGAGAAGGTGTCCCTGCCGACAGTGGACCGCTTCTATACGGTGGAGGAGAGCAAGGGAGTTTCGCCCTACCGAACGGTCAACACAGACAGCACGAAGAAACGTAGATAACACCTGCGGGATGGAAAACCTCTGGACAAGTCCAGCGTCAGATGATTAGAATTCCGTCTGATTCGTCATATGATATTCACAAAGGGCTATTCCGGGGCTAAGCGATATATCTTGCGCCTGCCCCATCGTCTAAGAGTGCCGATGGGGCCCGTTTTAGTATCAGGAAGGCGATCCATAACGGCCCCTGCGATTGTAGCGGCGCTGGCTGTAGTTCTTTTCATCATCAGCATGATGGCGTCTCTGCCGGCCATCGAGGCGCGCTCCGGCGATGACTCGGCGCAGCAGAAGATCGCTGATGCACAGATCGCCCGCAAGCATTACGCCGAGCGTGTGGCCAGAACCTACAACTTCGCCTTCGGCGCAGGGGACATTTCCACGCCGGGGAATGGGGCGGCCGAAGGCAACACGTTCCTCGATCCTGCGTCCTTCCCTACGGCCGACTACTGCGGACATTGCCACAAAGAGGCCTACCACGAGTGGCGTCAGTCGCTGCACTCGAACTCGTTTCGCACGCCGTTCTATCGGACGAGCGTGAATATCCTGATGCGGACCAAGGGAATTGAATTTGCGCGCCACTGCGATAGTTGTCATAACCCCATCGCAGTGCTGGGCGGCGGGCTTACGCAAAACTCCATCGTCGATCGCAAATTCGATCAGGATGGGTTGACGTGCATGACCTGCCATTCTGTGCAGAAGGTGCCGACAATAAGGGGCAACGGCGGTTATGTGATGGGCGTACCCTCGGTGCTGGTGGATGAGCAGGGAAACCGCATTCCGGGCATGGTGCCGGATGCCGAGATCCTGGCGCATCTCGACCGTCACTCCAAAGCGGTGATGCAACCGCTCTACAGGACGCCGGAGTTTTGCTCGGCGTGCCACAAGGCCAATCTCCCCAACCCGTTGAACGGTTACAAGTGGATTCGTGCCTTTACAGCCTATGACGAGTGGCAGAGCTCGAAGTTTTCCCAACGCAACCCGCTGACGTTCTATAAGGCTGACTTCACCAGCTGCCAGGGATGCCACATGAAGCGCTATGCCGCGGCGCTGCCGGAGCCGGGAGCAAAGAACGGCACATTCGCTTCGCATCGCTGGACGGCGGGCAATACGGCGGTGCCTTTCTACTATGGCTTCGACGAGCAACTCGCAAAGACGATCGAGTTCCTTAAGACCGGCAATTACCTCAACGTTGACCTCTTCGCCATCCGTAAGGCGAACGACGATCATCTGATCGCGCCGCTTGGCTCAACACCGTTTAGCCTCCGCGCGGGTGAGGTGATACAGGTGTTGACGGTGATTCAGAACAAGAACATCGGACATTCGCTGATTCCCGAAGTGCGCGATCTGTATGAGGCGTGGGTCGAGTTTGAAGTCAAGGACGCTACCGGCAGGGAGATCTACCACAGTGGATTCATCAAGCCGGACGGTTCGCTGGATGAGCGCGCGCACAGCTTCACCAATCGCCCTGTGAATACGGATGGCGTCTTTGTCGACAACCACAAGGTCTGGACGATTCACTCGGTCGCATATGACAACACGGTTCAGGCCGGACGCTCGACGCTCATCCGCTACGAGTTTCAGATCCCTGAGGACGTCAAGGGCCCCATCTCAGTAACCGCGAGGGTGAACTACCGTCATCTTCGCCAGAGCTACCTGAACAACGTCTTTGGGGAGGATCACCCTGCGTATCCGATTGTGGAGCTGGCGTCACGGACCCGCAGCCTGAACATCGGGGATAACCCTATTACCGCCCCGGAAGCCAATGACAATCCCGACTGGATGCGATGGAACAACCTGGGCATCGCATACCTCGATCAGTTGCAGTACAGTGATTCGATCCACGCGTTCTCTCAGGTTGTGAAGTTGCGTCCAGACTATGCGGACGCATATACGAACATCGGCCTGACCAATATCGAATGGGAAAAATACGAGTCGGCCCGTGGCGGGCTGGGGAAGGCCCTGGAACTCGATCCCGACAACGCGCGCGCCTTGTACTATCTTGCGCTGGTGGAGCGACGCGCCGGACACTCGGATGCGGAGGTCGATGATTTGCAGAGGGTGCTAGCCCAGTATCCGCAGTCGCGGGACGTGCGAAGGGAGTTGGGAGTCTCGTACTACCAGCAGCGCCGGCCTAAGGAGGCCATGGAACAGTTTGAAGCGCTCCAGGCGATCGATCCCGACGACCTGACAGCGCATTACAACCTGGCCATTCTCTATCGACGCATGGGGATGAAGGACAAGGCCAAGGAACAGTTGGCGATGTTTGTGACCAAGAAGCTCGACCCTGCTGCGCCTACCTACTCGATGGACTTCCTGCACAGGCACCCGGAGATCTCAGTCGAGAGTGTGCCTTGGCATGTCCACACCGATTTGCCGCACCGCGACGCAAGCCAATCGCTGCCGATCATCGCTAAGGCGCCATGAGGAGACAGATGAAGAGGCTGAGCTGGATTTGTGTAGCGACTTTTTCCGTAATCACTTGCGGTCTACTAACTCCGGCCGTCTGCAGGGCAGAACAGTGTCCCTGGCTGAATGCGGCTACTGCTGGAGGATTTCTGGGCGGCGAGGTAAAGATGAGCGTCGCACCGCTTACGCTGCGGGGCGATACGACCTGTGAGTTTTCGCTGACGCAGAACTCGGTTACGTCAACTCTGCGCATAGCGGTCTACACCATGAGTCAGCCTTCACAGGAGTACTCAGCCCTCGTCTCGAAGTGTGACGGAACTAAGACGCCGCTGCGGACAATCGGCAATGAGGCCATTTATTGTGCCGCGAACGGCAGCACCGGCAAAGAGCAGATCATTGGCCGGGTACGAGATAGGGCATTTGTGATTACGGTCTTCGCTGGTTCCCGCACGAAGGGCGAGAGTGGTCCCAGTGAAGAAGCCATCAACCTGGCCCAACAGGTAGCTGGAGCGCTTTTTTAGCCTGCGATTCCCACCTGCTCGATGGCTCTGGCGTCAGGCCTGTCGCGGGACTGACGAACGCCTCCTTCATAGAGGAGCTGGGACATCCCGTCTGCATGGTTGGGCCGCTAATAGAACAAGTTGCGAGACCTGCTGGGGGGCAAGATTTGCCCCATTGGGTAGACACAGCCTGACCGGATGATTTCTCAAGAATTCCTCTTGACAAGGTGATTCTCCGAAGAATAAAGTCTCGAACTGTCTTCAAAGGTCATACGTATACGGAGCGTGATTGGAGACGCCAGAGCACTCGAAAGCGTGATTTGTGCGGGAGTCCGGCTACTTGTACTTACACAGCACGCCACAGTTCAAGAGCCGTGGAAGATCATTGGGAGGCAGTATGTCAGGGAAACTTAGCAAGAGGACCTTTGAATCACAGGTAGTCCAGCAAAAAGACGGCAAACGTTCTGCCCTGTGGATCTGGGTGCTGGTAGCCGCCTTTCTATGCGCAATAGCGCCGCGCGTTGCTCCGGCGCAGAGTGGCACCGGACAGATCAAGGGTGTGGTCGTCGATCCCACCGGCGCCGTGGTTCCGGGCGCGGCGGTCACCGTCATCAGCCTGGACAACGGCTTTACCCGCACTACGGTCAGTGAGACCGACGGCTCGTTCCTGATTCCGCTCCTCGATCCCCAACACTATCGACTGCAGGTCGTAGCACCCAACTTCAAGAAACTCGAACGCGGACCCATCACCGTACAAGTCACGGAGACCGCCGATGTTGGACGCATACCGCTCACCATCGGTGAGCAGAGCGAGACCATCACCGTCTCCAGCCGGGAGGAATTGCTCAACACTGAGAACGCCACCCTCGGCAAGGTCTTCGACTCCACCCTGATCGAAGCGCTTCCCCTATCAACGCGAAACTTCACCCAGTTGCTCTCGCTTCAGGCCGGCGTTATCGGCTCCATTCCGTCCACCCTCGAGTTCGGCAACGGGACCTCCCAGTTTTCGGTCGGCGGCGGTCGAGTCTACGACAATGCCGTCAATCTCGATGGAGTGAACGCCGTCAGTTCGTCCTCCACCGGTGCATTCTCCGTCCCATCCCCCGATGCGCTCGACGAGTTCAAGATGCAGACCAGCACCTACTCCGCCGAGTACGGACGCGCCGGCAGCGGCAGTATCGATGTCACCACCAAGAGCGGCACCAACCAGTTCCACGGGGACGGTTTCTACTTCTTCCGCAACAAGGCCCTCGACGCAAACTCCTACTTCAACAAGCTCGGGCAATTGCAATCGGGAGATCCCAACGTCCCCGCAGACATCCGCCAGAACCAGTGGGGCGGAACCATCGGCG
>Ga0181516_10002643_pt1 | contig 12535 bp, 6 predicted proteins | sample PEATcosm2014_Bin_25_FD_121104 | JGI IMG/M metagenome (GOLD analysis project Ga0181516, IMG submission 121104) | Peatland microbial communities from MTU Mesocosm Facility, Houghton, MI, USA - PEATcosm2014_Bin01_10_metaG | ecosystem: Environmental > Terrestrial > Soil > Wetlands > Peat | place...
CGTCCATGCACTGCTTCAGCACCCACATGCTGTTGATCACCGAGTGAAACAGCAGGTCTCCGGTCGCCGCGCCCAGATTCGTATATCCCGCGTCGAAGGCCTCCCGCGTTGTACATGCCACCGAGGTGCGTGTGCCTACCAGCGACCACGTCCCGGAACTGATATACAACGCATTCTCAAGGCTCGTCGGAATTCCGGCAATCGCCGAAGCCGTATCGTGGCAGCCCGGAACAATCAGTTGTGTCTCTTTAAACGCATCAAGCGATGCCAGCGGCCCCGCAAGCCTCCCAACAACATCGCCCGCGTGAACGATAGGCGCAGCCGCATCGATATCGAGCCCAAGCAGCGTGAACAGCTCCCGGTCCCAATCTCCGGTCTTCAGATTGACGAGCCCTGTGTGCGTCGCCCGCGTGTACTCAGCTACGCGCGGCCCGCCTAACCAGTGAAGGATAAACTCGGGGATCATCACCCAGGGCGCGCTCGGATCCACGCCAGCAGCGTTGTCCGCGCAGAGTTGATAGATGTCGTTTAGCCGCATCGGCAGCGCGCCGGTTCGCTGAAACAATTCGAACGGCGCGATCTTGCCGTCTGCCCATTCCTTCGATGCCACCGTACGCTCGTCACGATAGCAGAACGGCTCGTACAGCCTGTTCCCTGCCGGACCGAGCCTCACGTAATCCGCACCCCAGCCATCCACGGCAATGGACGCAATTCCCTCCGGCGAAGTCTGTGCCGCTTTCACAAGCCCGGCTTCGAGCCCCGAAAGAATCGATTCGAGCGGCCAATGCATGGACGAATCAGTCTCATGCACCGGCCCATTCGGGATGCGATGGATGACTTCGATCCTGGGAACGACGCCATCCCATCGAAGCAGCGAAACACGGCAACTCTCAGCGCCTAAATCGATTGCAACACGCGCGGCCTCTTGCATCACAGCGAGTCAGACTCCGATCTAAATATCCCCTGGCCGCATCAGCGCAAGAATGCTTCCGTCAGCCCGCCGTCCACCGGGATCAAATGACCCGTTGTACAGCGCGCGCGCGGGCTGGCAAGGAACAGAATCGCCTCGGCGCAATCGGCCGGCCCAATCGCCTTTTGCGTAAGCGTCCGCTCTGCGTAAAAGGCTGCCAGGCGGCTGCGCAGCTCTTCGTCGCTGAACGACTCCTGAAACGGAATGTTGTACTTGATCAGCGAGGCGCGCACGCGGTCCCGCGGAAACATTGCGGAACCCTTCACTACTGTCGCCGGGCTGATGCCGTTCACACGCACCGTGGGCGAAAGCGATACAGCCAGCTCACGGATCAGATGCGACAGCGCCGCCTTGCTCACGTCATAGGCTTCACTTCCCCGCTTGGCCACAACCGCGTTCGCCGAGCTGGTAAAGACAATCGAGCCGTGCAGGTCTTGTTCCGCAAAGTGTTTCGCCGCTTCGTCGGCCAGAAAATAATTCGCGGTCACGTTCACATCCATCGTCGTAGCCCACATTGCGTCGGGAACAGTTCCCTCGGGCGTACTCGGGAAGACAGCGGCAGTATTGATGAGAATGTCGAAGCCGCCAAACGCGGCCACCGCGTCCTTAAGGGCATCGGCAATCGACTTCCTGCTGCAGATATCCATCGCCGCGCTGGTGGTCATCTCCGGCGAATTGATCGCCTTCAATTCATCGGCAACCTGCGCCGCGCCCGCCTTATCGCGATCGGCCACCACCACATGTGCCCCGCGTGCCGCGGCCAGCAGCGCCACCTCGCGCCCAATGCCGCTGGCGCCGCCCACCACCACCACCACCCGGCGGCTGAGTTCCTTCTCAGGCGGCTGGCGGCGCAGCTTAGCCTCTTCCATCGCCCAGTACTCAATCCGAAAGGCCTCCAGCGACGGCAGGGCCACATAGTTCGAAAACACTTTGAAGCTCGCCGGATCCATCCCCTCCGCGCACTGCGGAACCGTTCCCGTAACTTCTCCCTCCGCAAGCAGCGTCGCGCCTTCCATCACGTGAATGGCATTGGTATAAAACTCGCCGACAATGCGCGCCTCGGTCTTGTTCTTGCCAAAGCTGAACATGCCAATGCCGGGAATCAGGACCACCGATGGACTTGCGTCTCGCATGGCAGGCGACTCCGCGGTTGCAAAGGCCTGGTAGTACTTGCGGTACTGCTTTCTGTACTGGGCCAGGGCCACGTCAATCTGTTGCTTCAGCGATTCCAGGTCCGCGGGCTGTTCCGGAAGCGGCGTCCACGGCACAAACATGGGCCGGATTTTGGTGCGGATAAAGTGGTCAGGACAGCTGGTGCCCAGGTAAGCCAGCTCCTTGGCGTGCACCGAATTCACAAACTGCAGCACGTCCGGCGCATCGGTAAAGCTCGCGATCCAGCGATTCGATGCGCTGATCCGGCCGCGCAAATACGGCGCAATCTCGATTGCCAGATCCCTGCGGTCCTCGCGTGAGCCCACATATTCGCCGCCAAACCGCACCGGGCCTTTGGCCGTGCCATGGCGATGAATGAACTGGCCGATCTGATCGATGATTGTCAGCGTGTTCAGATAGCACTCACGCTGAGTCTGGCCCCACGTGAACAGCCCGTGCCCGCCCAGAACAATTCCGTCGCATCCCGGATTCTCGGCAACCGCCCGCTGCATCATCATGCCCAACTCGAATCCCGGCCGCTGCCACGGCAACCAGATCAGCGTGTGGTTGAACTCGCGATTGAACTCCTCCATCTTGGCCTTGCCGTTCGCTGAAGCGGCCAGCGCAATGCCCCAATCCGGATGCAGGTGATCGACGTGCTGAAAGGGCAGGAATCCGTGCAAAGGCGTGTCGATTGACGCGGCAACGGGATTGTTGCGGAAGGCGCAAAGCGGATACATCCCCACCATGTCGTCTTCGGTATCCACGCCCTTATAGATCTTCTGCAATGCCAGCAGTTTTTGCTGGTAGAGCGTGGCAAATCCGGTGCGCTTGATGCTGCCTAGGTCGCCGCCCGAGCCCTTCACCCACAATACTTCAACCGGCTCGCCTGTCAACGGATCGCTTTCAGTGACTTTGGAGCTGGTGTTGCCGCCGGCAAAATTCGTAATCCGCAGGTCGGAACCAAGCAGATTCGAGCGGTAACGCAGAAGCTCGGGTTCATCCAGAGCCGCGACCACGCCGGTGTCCCAGCGATCTTCTAAGAACTGCAATGTCGGGGAAGCAATCGTTGCCAATGTCATAACCACCAATCCGCGGGGAATTTCAGACCTAACCTAAGGATAAACTGCCCGATACAGATGCAGCACTTGTTTCTTGCTGGGCGGCTTGCCTCGGCCGTTCACTTTCCATTTCCACCACCTTGGGGCCAACTTGCCAACCCGCCACCGCTCGCCCAAGCGAGCGCTAACTCGCGGACTCCGTTCCAATACCGCCAACTCCAGCCGGCGTCGAACCTCAATCGCCCGATATCGAGCCCAGCGTCTCCGGAGTCACCACTTTGTGCCCGACATAATTGTACGGAGGCACGATGTTGCCCCGGAGCAGCGCGATACCGAGTTGAATCAATCGTGGCCCGTAGTTTTCCACTTCGTGTGAAATGGACCCAATAAAGGCGCTGGTGCCGGTGCGCATCTCGTCGAGCGCCTCGGGGATGCAATCCTGGCCCACGATCGCAAACTCCTGCTCCCGGCCGACTGCGCGCACCGCGTCCAGCACACCCAGCGCGCTTGAATCAGTCGCACATGCCACCAGGAACCGTTGCCCGGTTGCTTTCCCCTGCAAAAACTCTGCTGCGGCCTTCTGACTGGCCACGCGCATCCCCCGGCCCTCGATCTGGACAAAGCAATCCGCGGAGATTGCAGGAAAACGTTCGCGAATTCCATCGAATGCGCCGGCGATACGGCTCTGTACAAAGCTGCCCGCTTCTGAAAAGCCGACCCCGACAACCCAATCGACAGCGCCCTTCCATTTCCTCAAAGAGTACTGGGCCAGAATCGCGCCCGCCTCGAACCCCGCCTCGAAGTTGTCCACGCCGAAGTAGGTTGCGTTTGGGTGCGGAACATCGATTGCAATGAGCGGGATGTCGGCCTGCTTGAAAATGTGCGCCACCCGCGGCGCAGCAGCCTCTTCAACCTGGAACTCGATCACCAGGTCAACCCGCTTCCCGACCAACTCCACCGCATTTTGAACAGCAACGTCGGGATCGTAGCGGTTGTCAAGCATCAGCAACTCCACTCCGGCCGCAGCTGCCGCTTCCGTCACGCTCTGCGCCACAGCTACTGAAAAAGGCATCTCGGCACTCTGTACAGCGAAACCGAATAGGAGGCGACGCGGCCGCGAGACCAGCCGATACTGCCCGTTCTGCCCCATGGCCACATACCCACGGTGAACCAGCGTCTTCAGAATCCGGTAGACACTCGTTTTGGAAATATGCGTCTTCTGGTACACATCCTCCAGCGTCATCGGTGCGTGGTTGTTCTCCAGCAATTCCAGAACATCCAGCGCCTTGGAGAGAATCGGAATCAGATACAGCCGTTTAATCTTCGTCTTTGGCAATCTCGTTCCCCTTAATGACATTTACCAATCCAACCAAATCATCTAGAGGCACAGCTCCCGGGTGTTCGTGCTGCATGTCTCAACTATGAGACAAGGGAAACTTTCAGTCCCCCCTCGAATCTGGGTGCCCCAGGTCTCGATTCTGAGACCTGGGAGACCACAAATCCCTTCAGCGCTCGCCGTCCGCGAAGGACCCGTGCGCGAAGCACCTAGGCGTAGCTGCTCACAGCCGAGCTGCGGCTTCCCCGCTCACGCCCGGCCCGCTCCACATAACCCGATTCCCGCAGCGCGGCCAACGGATCCGCCTTCAATCCCCGCGCTTCACGCCAAGCTGCGGCAAGCGGCCGCACATCGAGCCAGAACGCTCCTCGATAAAGTTCCTCTGCCGCCACCAGGTCGCACGATTGCTGCAACTCCGCCAGCCGTTCGCGATCAATCAGAGCAGCCTTCAAATAAAGCTCCTGCGCGGTCACCACCGTCTGCACCATGGCCTCGATCTTGCCCTTCAGGTTATGGCTCTGATCGATCATGTATGCAACATCGACGCTGAGCCCATCCATCGCAGCGGCATGCATCTCATGGAAGATCCTGAAAATCTGGTAGGGATCGATCGAGCCCAGCGTCAGATCGTCGTCGGCATAGCGCCGGTCGTTGAAGTGGAATCCGCCCAGCAGCCCTGTGTGCAGCAGCCAGGCTACGATCTGCTCGATATTCTGCGCGGAATAATGATGGCCCGTGTCCACCAGCACCCGCGCCTGCGGGCCCGCCGCGCGCGCAAAATGCGACGACATACCCCAGTCGGCAATATCGGTATGATAAAAAGCCGGCTCGAAAGGCTTGTATTCCACCAGCAGCCGCTGGTTCGGCGAAAGCTGTTCGTGGCAGGTGCGCAGCGCCTCTTCAAGCCAGCCAATCCGTTTGCGGATGCTCTGCGTGCCGGGATAATTCGAGCCGTCGGCCATCCACAATGAAATATCCCGAGTTCCCAGCGCCTTGCCGATCTCGATCGAGTCCAGCATGTGATCCAACGCCCGCTCGCGAATCTCCGCTGAAGGATTGCAGAGTGACCCGTATTTATAGTCCTGGTCCTGAAAGAGATTTGGATTGATCGAGCCGGAGCGAATCCCGTATTGGCGCTCCAGCCCACGCACCTCCGCCGCATCTCTAACGCCGTTGGGCAGGTCCCAGAGCACGTGGAGAGCCATGGTAGGCGTCGCACCAGTCAACCGGTTCACTTCAGCCGCGTCCGCAAATTTTTCTTCGATGGTTGAAGCCGCCGCGGCCTGCACAAACTTGCCAAAGCGCGTACCCGTATTCGCAAATCCCCAGGAGGGAATCTCAATTTTGAAGGAATCCAGCGCCTTGAAAGCCAGATCCTGTATTGCAGATTCAGTCATCGTCATTCGCTCTCTTGCCGGGATACTTTGCCCGGCATCGGTTCTTAGCCGGTCAGTTCACTTGCACTTGCGCGCTTTCGTCACGAACAAGAATCACTTGCAGGTACCGTGGTCCATGCACGCCCTTGATCCTTGTCATCTCAATGTCCGCCGTTGCGCTCGGCCCTGAGATCCAGGTAACCAGTCTCGGAGGCTGGGAGCAAAGACTGAAGTATTCGGGCAGCGCTTCCACCACCTGGCTGGCTCTGAGAATGCAAAGATGCCAGTCTGGAAGCAGCGTAATCACCCGCCTGCCTTCCATTTCCGTATGGTGCAAAACGATGGTCCCGGAATCGGCAATGCCGCAAGTGGCCGCCGTCACCACACCGTCGGCCTCCTCAATCTCCGCCGCCGTCAGGTCGTGGTCGATCTTCCACTCAAATCCAGCTGTTAGCCATTTAGACGGAAATCCGGCCGGAACGACAAACGTGCGCCGCCCGCTCGTAGCCAGCTGCAATGCAATCGCACCCGCCAACTGGGACGGCGCACACTCGATGACTTCGGCGTCGTACTCCCTGAGACGCTCAATCATCCGCGTCACGCGCGCCTCGGCGCTCATCGCGCCGGCTTGAATATACGTCCGCGACAAAGCCGCATACGCCGTTGCCAGCTCCGTGGGGTTCTTCGCAACTGCTTTTGTCGCGCTCGCGATCCGCCCCAAGATCCTCTGCCGCGATGTGCCGGGCTCGTTCATTTTGCCCCCTTCGCCCGCGCCGCCCACCAGGCATGAAAAGGCTGCTTCGGCAATCCGCGCAGATCCCTGGTCTGGGTCCATTCCGCGCCCACGCTCGGCAGCGAGTGAATCCATCCGTCCTTGCCCGTGAAGAACCTCAGCCCAATCCGCGCCTTCCATTGCGCCAGATGAAACAGCCACGCCCGCGAAAACAGCACGTTCGCGATGCGCAATCCCAGATACATCGGGTCGAAAAACCGTCCCGGCGTTCGCCGCTCCTGGTTCACCACCTGCGACCGCAGCTCCAGCAGCACCTCGGGAATATTGATCTTCACCGGGCAAACTTCGTAACACGCCCCGCACAGCGACGACGCGAAAGGCAGCGACTGCGCATGATGCATCTGCATCAACTGCGGCGTCAGAATCGCGCCAATCGGCCCCGGATACACCGACCCGTAAGCGTGCCCGCCCGTCTGACGGTACACTGGGCAGCCATTCATGCATGCCGCGCAGCGAATGCACTTCAGTGTCTGGCGCTCCGTCTTCCGCGCCAGAATCGACGACCTCTCGTTATCCAGCAGCACCACGTGGAAATTCTGCGGCCCATCTCCCGGCGTCACGCCCGTCCAAAGCGACGTATACGGATTCATCCGCTCGCCCGTTGCCGAGCGCGCCAGCACCTGCAGCATGACTTCGAGATCTTTGTAACTTGGAATTACCTTTTCAATCCCAGCTAGAGTAATCAGGGTGCGCGGCAGCGTCAGGCACATCCGCCCGTTGCCTTCCGACTCCAAAATAGCCACCGACCCCGTTTCGGCAATCAGAAAATTCGCCCCGCTGATCGCCGCCGGGATATCCAGGAACTTCCGCCGCAAATAATTCCGAGCCGCGTCCGTCAACGCATGCGGATCGTCGGAGAGATCCTTGAGCCCCATGCGCCGTTCGAAGATCTCCCGTACCTGGCTCCGATTCACATGCAGCGCCGGAACCACAATATGCGAGGGCTCTCCCTCGCCTAGCTGCAAAATGATCTCAGCAAGATCAGTCTCGAAGACCCCAATCCCAGCCGCCTCCAGAAATGGATTCAGCTTGATCTCCGCCGAAGTCATTGTCTTGATCTTGATGACCTCTTTGGCGTTTTCCTCGCGCAAGATGTCGAGAATGATCTGCCGCGCCTCTTCCGCATTCGCAGCCCAGTGCACATGCCCGCCCGCCGCGGTGCACCGCTCTTCAAATTCGGTCAAATAAGCGCCAAGATCTTCGAGAGCCAATTCCCTGACCTGAGAGGCTGCTGCACGAAGTGCCTGCCAATCGGTCTTTTCGGCCACCAGTCGCGCCCGCTTGCCCTGGATCACGTCGATCGCATGCGCCACGTTCTTCCGCAACTGCGGATTCCTCAATACCGGCAGCACAGCCTGCGGAAACGGCGGCGCAAACACCGGATCAAGCACCGCCCTATCGAGCACAGGATTGCCAAGAGCCTGCGTCATAGCGTCGTCTCCGCCGGCTGCGCTTCCGTCGCCGCCAGAATCTGTGCCATGTGGATCGTCTTCATCCCCGCGTACTGCCTGTGCATCGCTCCGCCCAGGTGCATCAGGCAACTGTTATCGAGTGCAGTGCAGAACTCCGCCCCAGTCGCCAGCACATCCTGCAACTTAACCTGCAACATGGCCGACGACACCTCACCGTTCTTCACAGAGAACGTCCCGCCAAACCCGCAGCAGCGATCGAGATTATCGAGCGCCACCTGCTCCAATCCGCGCACCTTATTCATCAGCCGGAATGGCCGGTCGCCCAGTTGCAGCGCGCGCAGTCCGTGGCAACTCGCGTGGTAGGTCACCTTGTGCGGGAAATACGCGCCCACATCGTCAGTCCCCAGCCGGTCCACAATGAACTCGCTCAACTCGTAAACTCTCGGCAGCAGCGCCCTGAACTGCTTCCGCAATTCTTCGTTTCCAAGTTCTTCAAAGAGTCCGGGGTATTGATCGCGAATCATCGCCACGCACGAGGACGACGGAATCACCACATACTCGGCATCCTGATACATCCGCACAAACCGCTTCGCCTGCGAGAAGGCCTCCGCGCGAAATCCGGTATTCGCGTGCATCTGCCCGCAGCAGGTTTGTTTGGGATGAAACGAAAGTTCCACGCCCAGCCTTTCAAGCAAGGCAACCACCGCGCGGCCAGTCTCCGGGTAGAGCGTGTCGTTATAGCAGGTGATAAACAGCGAAGCGCGCATTCCGGAATCCGTCCTGAAGCCAGCGAAGTGGAAACGGACCAATATATATGATGGGAAAATGTTTGTCTATTGCAAGAACATTCCTGTCAATTTTGCTGGGTTTTTCGGTTGCAACCGTTCTTTTGAGCCAGCTCGAATTCCTCCATTGATATTGCCTCACCCACCATCTTTATGTAAAGCGATTTTCTAATTCCCTGCCCACAGAGTCGTTCCTCCCCTGAAATTCTTCCCGTTTCTGAACCTGTCAGCATTCCCGATTCTTTCCCGCCCAGAACAGCCTCCCCAACCAGCCTCTGAAAGCGGCTTTCGGAGTCTCACGCAGCATCCTCCACCCAGCATGCGCGACGGGACTATGGTTGCGCTTTGCCGCATGAACAACGCCGCGCCAAAGTCTTTCGCGTCTTCCCCTGCCCGGTCCTGAAACGACTTTCGAATCGCGCCAAGAGCAAAGCCTCGCCGCGCATCTTCAACTGCCTTCACCAGCGTTCGTCCCGCTGCCCGCCGCTTTCTTTCCCTTCCCGTCAACCTTCCCCTTCCTGCTTCGTCAAACCAGTTGAATGTGTACGCTCCAAATTTCAGCAAACAGTTGTGAGTTCTTGCGACGTCATTCGCTTTTCGGTTCCACTAGGTCATCGGCGTGCGCACCGGCAATTATCCGCGGCGCCAAGTTTTTCCCATCCGACACGCCGCGCAGCAAACCCCAACTCCGGTTCAAGGCGCTGTCACACGTTATGATGGCTCTTGCGTCAAAGGCCAATGACCCGTTTCCGAAATGCGCTTTCGCGAGAAATTTTCTGACGGGAACGGTAGATATTCTTGCCGCTCACAGCAACTAATGGTTGTCAGCGGGGTTTTCTTCGAAGAAAGGGTCCAGGAAAAATAATATGCGCCTGTTGCGTTCTCTCTCCCTCCCATTGGCGGCCTTTGCGATTCTGTGTTCGACGGCGATGGCTCAGCGGTTCGCGCCCACCGTTCGCATCACCAATCGCATCGACGAGTCCAATCTGGTGACGCTCCGGGGCAACACTCACCCGGCGGCCAACGCGCACAACGATCTTGGCCGCGTCAACGACAGCCTCCCCATGACCGACCTGATTCTCGTGCTCAGCCGCGACGCGGCCCAGCAGGCGGCCTTTGAGAAGTTCGTTGCCAGCCAATATGACTCCACATCCCCCAATTACCACCAGTGGCTAACGCCAGAGCAGGTCGGCGCAAACTTCGGTCCTGCCCAGTCCGACATCGCCACCGTCACCAACTGGCTCACCGGCCACGGATTCACCGTCAGCTCTGTCTCCAAAGACGGTCTCTCCATCCGCTTCAGCGGCAACGCCGGACTGGTCACCAACGCCTTTCATACCGAGATTCACAATTTGCAGGTGAAAGGCGTAAACCACATCGGCAACATGAGCGATCCTCAGATTCCCGCCGCGCTTTCCTCGGTAGTGGTCGGCGTCAAATCGCTCCACAACTTCTTTCCGCGGCCAGCGCACCACATGGGCGCAGAGGTCTCACGCGACAGCGCATCTGGTCGATGGGCGCGCCCCCTGGCTGCTTCCCCAACGGCCACAAAGGTCAGCAACGCGCTAACGCCGTCTGCGCTGCTCGGCGCAACTGAAACGCCTGCCGCAGTCAACCCTAACTTCACCATCACCGTCGGCGGCGCAGAACCTTACCTGGTTGAGGATGTGGCGCCAGCCGACTTCGCCACCATCTATAACATCGCTCCGCTGTGGAACTCGGGCATCGACGGTACCGGCCAGGTTATCGCAATCGCCGGAACCAGTGACATCTGCGTCGGCCAAACTACGCCCGCCTGCGAAACCACCGCTACCAGCGGCAGCTACAACAACGATGTCGCCACTTTCCGCACCTTCTTCGGCCTCCCAACCAGCAACTCCTGGAATACCCCCATCCGCATCTCCGGCAACAGCCAGCCGCTCACCGTCTGCACCGACACAGTTGTCACCGCGCTCTGCAGCGATGACGACCTGATTGAGAACTCGCTCGACGTTGAATGGTCCGCCTCGGTTGCCAAAAATGCGCAGATCGTGCTCGTCGCCTCCTATCCGGCATCGACATCCGACGACAATCTCTACGATTCCGAGAGCTACATCGTCAACAACATCAGTACCGATTCGCATCTTCAGGGCGTCCGCATCATGAACGTCAGCTACGGCGAGTGCGAGCTCGGCAACGGCACCGCCGGCAATGTCTCGTACTACGACCTCTGGCAGCAGGCAGCCGCCGAGGGCATCGCCGTCTTCGTGGCCGCGGGCGACTCCGGTTCGGCAAGTTGTGACGACGGTGGCGACGCCCAATATGGCGTTCCTTACGCTGCCGAATATGGCCTCACCGTCAGCGGCCTGGCCGACACCCCATACAACACCGCCGTAGGCGGCACCGACTTCAACTGGTGTCCCGTCGATACCGCATTCAATGCGACCTCGGCCAGCACCACCTGCCAGGCGGCGCCTTATTGGACCGCGACCAACAACGCAAGTGCAGGTCAGAGCAGCGCTAAAGGCTATGTGCCTGAAGTTCCCTGGAACGACACCTGTGCCAACCCGCTTACGCTCAAATTCCTGCAGGACTTTGCCAACCAGGTGTACGGCGTCACATCGGGCATCAATACCACCGAACAGGCCTGCAACTTTGTGCTTGATTACGCCACCGGATACGATGGCCTTGAGCAAATCGACCCCGGCCTTCTCTATATCGTCGACACTGTAGGCGGCAGCGGCGGAGCGAGCAATTGCGTGGTCAATACTACATCCAGCGCAATCACCAACCAGACGATTGGCGCCTGCACCACCACCGCGACAAGCACCGGATCCACCACCAACCCCGACACCAACGCTACACAGGCTTCGATCAATGTGGTGAACAATGGTTGGCCCAAGCCCTCATGGCAGACCGGGGTCACCGGCATCCCGTCAGACGGAGTCCGTGACATTCCCGACGTGAGCTTCTTTGCCTCCGATGGCTACATCTCATCGAGCGCCTATCTCATCTGCGTTTCCGCAGTCTCCGTCGATCCCGAATGCACCTATTCAACCAATTCGGAGCCGTTTGCGGAGGAGGTCGGCGGTACGTCGGTAGCCACGCCGGCCATGGCGGGCATCATGGCGCTTATCAATCAAAAGACCGGCGCATCGCAGGGCAACCCCAATGCAATCCTGTACAAGCTCGCCGCCAAGCAGAGCTACTCCAGTTGCAGCGCCGAGACGGTCACCGCCTCCGGAACTTGCATGTTCAACGACATCGATACCGGCACCAACGCTATGCCATGCGATGCCTATGACAAGACTCCCAATTGCACCGCAACACAATCCTTCGGAGGCTACGCCGACGAGATCGGCATCGCTACCGGCTACAGCGCCATACAGGGTTACGACCTGGCAACCGGACTGGGATCCCTCAACGTATACAACGTGGTCACCGCATGGCCGGCCACGGTTGGAGCATCTGCCGCCACGGTCACCGTAAAGCCCGGCCAGAGCACATTAAACGCGAGCAACTCCCTCAGCGTCACGGTCACGCTGGCCAGCAACCCCACCGGTGGTTCAACGCCCACAGGAACCGTTACCTTGTCGGTTCCGACCTCATCGGGTTCCACCTACACTGCGTCAGCTACTTCCCTCACCGGAAGTTACTCGTTCACTATCCCC
>Ga0181516_10002644_pt1 | contig 12535 bp, 7 predicted proteins | sample PEATcosm2014_Bin_25_FD_121104 | JGI IMG/M metagenome (GOLD analysis project Ga0181516, IMG submission 121104) | Peatland microbial communities from MTU Mesocosm Facility, Houghton, MI, USA - PEATcosm2014_Bin01_10_metaG | ecosystem: Environmental > Terrestrial > Soil > Wetlands > Peat | place...
ATTGCGCCTTGTAGGGCTTAAGCAGCTCAATATTGCTGCGCACCAACTCATAGGCCGTGTCGACATCAGAGAAAACCTGCGCGCGCACCGCTTCGCTGGCCTGCCTGCTACGGTCAATGTCGATCTGCGTGCGCTGCTTCTCGCCCTGGTTGCGGTCGAAGATGCGCAAAGGAATGTTCACGCTGGCGCCAAGAGTCTGAGGGCCATTGGGGTTGTTTGTCGAAGCGTTGTAGGTGTACCACGCAGCAAAGGTCGGATCGGTAGAGCCATTGGAAATGGCCAGCTTGTGGTTGGTGTCTGACTGCTGGATCGTCTGCAGCGCAGCCTGCAGATCGGGCCGGGCCGCCAGAGCGGCGGCGCGATAGATCTCCAAAGGCTGCAAGGCATCGCTGAAATCGAATTCACCCGTCACATCGAACTGATCGACGGAAGTGCGATCGTTCAACATTTGCAGCAGTTGAATCTTGGCGGTGCGCAGGTTCACGATCGCCGTTTGCAGCTCAGCTTCATATTGCACCCGCAACAGCTCTATCCGGTCCAGATCAATTGAGGCAAGGTCGCCAGCCTTGAATCGGTCCTGGCTGATGGCAATGATTTTGTCGTAATAATCGAGGTCCGCTTTTGCCAAATCCAATACAAACTTGGCTTGAAGCGTTTCCACAAACGCCGCGCGCAAAGTGAACACCATATTTCGATCCAGGTCTTCGTGCTCCGATTGCGTGATGCGGGTGCCCTCCTGGGCGCTCTCAAGGCGTAGTTCGCGCTTGTGATCGCGCTCGTGCAGGTAGCTGAAGTTGGGTTGTTCAAATGTGCCCTTGAATGGGGTCCAAGCCCCATCGTGCGGCGCAATCTGGGTGCCGTCGGCCAACAGAGTGAACTGTGGATTGGGACGGAGAAAAGCCGTGATCTCTTCGGCCTTCATTTCGTCGACGTTGTCGGCATCGGCTTTCAGAGCAGGGTTAGAAGCTTCAAACTTCGCCTTCACCTGATCCCAGGTAAGTGCCTGTTGCGCGCGCGTCGCCGACGAAGCAACGAGCAAGGCCAGTATGAGTGCAGGCCAATAGAGCCGGGAGTTCATAACATGTCCAGTCATCGCACGGGTGCGATCGAGTAACCATAGCGGAGAAAATGAGGGCGAAAGAGGAAATGCTGCTCAGGCGGCTGGAGGGGGCCTGGACCACGGGATGAGAACATGCGGGTTCACCTGGACGAAAACAGCGGAATCGGTGGGCAGCAAAGAAAACCTGGTCAGGAGGCTGGGGCGCAGACCGGGAGTCACAAGTGCGACGATGCCTGGCGTCCCATGATGTGCCTGTTGGAAGGAAAAGATATGGTCGCGCTTCCCTGCGCCGCGTTCGACCTCAGCGGGGTTGTTCGACGCCTGCAGATCGTCCGTGATGGAGATGACAGGCAGGAGAATTGCGGTCAGCGAAGCGAGAGAGATGAGCTGCAACGCCATTGCGGGAAGAATTGACGCGGTCCCCGAGTGCCGCCGGCGATTGAACCAGCAGCTCCAAAGGGCGACGGTGACCGCAACCCAAGCGAGATTGCAGAGCAATTCCATCAACCTGACGATTATACCGAAGCGATGTTTTCGGTGGGGTAAATAGAACGAAGAATGACACTTGCGGGTGATTATGGCATTTCTCCTTCCGATATAGCCGTATCGGTTTTCGTGCGAAGTGGCGATTTCCTGGGGAAATCGCCACTTCAATGTGTCGGTTTCGGTGTACAGCAGAAGGAGAAATGCGCTACCGCTGGAATATGTCGATGGGCTGGTTGAAGTCTGTAACGCGGATGTTCTTGGCGAGGGTGGGGTACTGGCGCTGAAGCTTCAGGAACATCTCCCAAGCGACGCGGCGGTAGCTGAAGTGGCCGGCCGGTCCGGAGCGGAGCTCTGAGATGTACTGGGCCTCGGCAAAGTCCATTTTGAACAGGGCGCGAATGCGCGTGGCGAGGGGGTAGAGATAAGCGGCGGATTGCGCGGCCTCGCTGACCGGGGCGGCGGCGATCACGCTGGCCGTGCGGTGCGCGGCAGCGATGGCATCGCGGTAGTCGGAGAGGATGCCAGCCTCGGCCAGGATGTCAGAACTGGCGGGCAGGTCACCGGAGCCGGGGGATTCATAGCCATGCAGGGCGGTAAAGTCCTGGATAATCTGCGTGCAGCGGCGATGGCGGTGGAGATCGCGGAAGCCGCCAATGTCCATGAGGATGTCGAAGCGGATGGCGGCGCCGGCGTGGAAGGCGCGGAGGGTTTCATCGTGCTTGCCGCGGTGTTTCAGGCCCAGTTCGATGATTTCGGCGCTGCGGGCGGCCGGCTGGCCGGAGAGGTAGTCGCGAACCTGGCGGTAGGGGTGGTGGCAGGCGGAGTAGAGGAGCGTGGCGGCAAGCTCGACCTCGAGAGACTCCGTGCGCTCGACGAGATCGACGAGCGGAGCCGCGGCCGGAGGCAGGTTCTTAAGAAGCTCGGCGGCAGCGCGAGCGAGATCGGCCCGGGTTTGGATCAGGTACTCGCTGGGCTGGGCGTACTTGACGAGAGTCGGCGCGGTGCGGACCTCGCGTGTGAAGAGGGCGGCGGCCTGGGCGGCGAGAGCCGGCGCGGCATCGTCGCTGAGTGACTCGATCTTGTCAACGATGGCTTGGGCGGCCTTGGCATTCAGGTTCCAGGCAGGGCCGGTCGCGGCTTCGCGAAGCTTCTCGCCGAGAAGCCGGATCTCGGCGGCCGGGTGAGAGAGTAGTCGCGAGACCTGGGTTTCAAGGGTGCGGGCGCTGACGATCTGGCCGAGCGAAGTGTTGCAGGCGAGAGGAAGAAGATAGCGTGCGACATCGAATGCACGAGCGCGGAGTGTGCGCTCGTAGGCATCCTGCTTGAGGTCGTCAGGGCGCGCGACGCGGCGGCGGAGGAGATCGACGACAGCGAGACTGGTGCGCTTGTAGGCGGCCATGAGCGAGACGATGGCGCGTGCGTATAGGTCCTGGGTGGCGGAGTCGCCGGCGAAGTCGGGGTAGTAAAAGCCGGACTCAAGGAAGTTCTGGTAACGGGTGGAACGCTCCTGGCCGTCCCAGCGGGTCTCGTCTACAAGGACGATAGCGGCAAGGAGGGAGAGGCGCTCGACGGCGAAGGCGATGTGGGCGAGATCGGCGATGGAGCGGTGGCCGTATTGGAAATAAAAGGTGTTGAGGAACTGTTCGGCGCGCTGGGCGCTTATTTCGGCCAGTGAATCGCGCATGGAAAGGGCGGAGCGGGAGTACTTGGCCATGGCGAAGGCGAGGATTTCGGGGTCGGCGCCATGGACGGCGATGACTTCAGTTTGATTACGCGCAGAGGGGGAGAGCGAAGATTCACTGGACATGAGGATGGTCTCGCGGACAGAATACGTCATAAGGGAGCACCCGCGCGCAGCTGCGGACCGGGCACCCTGACCGGACGACGCATCGACAGAGCGCGGACCCGGAAGCACGGGAGCAGCCATGCGGGAGTATCTAGTGCGAACGTCGCACAAACCGCGGCCCTTGCCGGCAGGACGCTGGGCGATGACCCAGCGCTGGAACGACCTGTTGTTTGCACATTGGCCGATTGCCACGGCAAAGATGCAGGCGCTGCTTCCGGATTGGCTGGAAGCCGACACGATCCATGGGACGGCGTGGCTGGGAGCGGTGCCGTTCTGGCTGGACCGGATCAAAATCCGCGGCGTCCCGGCGATTCCCGGGCTGCGCAGCTTTCCCGACTTGAATCTGCGGACATACGTGCGGGACCGGGACACGGGGACGCCGGGTTTCTACTGCTTCAGCGTGGATTCAAGCAACCTGCTGGCAGTGGCGATGGCGCACATGATGTACCACCTGCCATACCGGTTGGCAGAGATGCACCTGGAGCCGCGCTCAGAACGGGAGTTCGCGTTCTACAGCCGGCGGCGTTTCTCGCCCAAGCCGGTGATCTTCAATGCGCGGTACCGGGGACTGGGGCCGACGCGGAAGACGGCGGAGATGCCCGTGGGCTCATTCGAGTATTTCTTTACTGAGCGGCAGTGCGTCTACAGCACCAATCGTGCGGGTGAGCCGATCAGGGCCAATCTGCACCACGTTTCGTGGCCGCTTGAAGAAGCAGAGGCAGAGATTGAGCGCAACGACCTGGCGGCGGCTGTGGGCCTGGAGCTGCCCGAAAGGGAGCCGGTGCTGCACTACTCGCGACGGCTGGCCTTGTATATATGGCCGGCAGAGCTGCTACGTCCGGCGCTGGCCGCGCGGCCAGTGACGGTGGCGGCGACGCCGACGTGAGAAAGCCAGGGACTGAGGGAACAAGGGACCAAGCAGACATGCGATGGGGCTGCCGGTGGGTTGCTCCGGCCTACAGCACTTTCGAAGTTGCTGTAGGCCGAAAGCGTTCCGTAGCAAAAGACCTGCTCGTACCGTTCCGTCTGGCCTCAGAAAGTCAGTTTGAGGGCCAGTTGAATGAGGCGAGGATTGTTTACCGTGGAGTTCACGGCGCCGAATCCTGCCGCGTTGATGTCGTTGACCGGGCTACCAAATTCGGGGTGATTGAAGAGGTTGAAAAACTCGGCGCGGAAATTCAAGCCCATCCCTTCCCGAGCCAAAGGAAAGTCCTTGATCACCGAGAAGTCTGAATTGACGAAGTCGGGACCGACAACAGGGACACGCGCGGCATCGCCGAGCTCGCCGGCGGCCGGCGCAACAAAGCACGCAGCGTTGATCCACTGATGCATGCCGTGATTCGCTTTGTAAGGATTGCAGCCTTTGATCTGATCGGGCCGGTTGAAGTTGTTGTCGTTGCCCCCGGCATTGAAGGTAGTGCCCGACTCGAAGTTGTCACTGTCGATTAAGGGAACCGGGAATCCGGAAGAGACACGTTCGATCAGCGTCAACTGCCAGTCGCCGAGCAGTGTGTTGGTCACAGGGTTCCAGTCGCTCCCGAACGCCTTGCCCTTGCCGAAAGGCAGATCGTAGATGACGCTGCCCGTGAAGCTGTGATTGAGATTGATCTGCGAAAGGGACCAGTCGAGATTTTGCCAGTTGGGCAGCGGGAAATAAGGGGCGCTCAACTCTGAGCCAAGGCCATCGGAGAGGCCGTTATCGTAGGTGCGCGAGTACGTGTAGGCGAGCAGCGCGTACAGGCCGTTTTTGGGCGTCTTGGTCTCGGCCTTGATCTGCAACGAGTTGTAATTCGTCTTGCCTGGGTCACCGTAGAGCAAGATCGCGTTGAAGTTTGGCGGGTTGTAGGGATAGAAGTAGGGAGCGCCACCGGGCAGGCAGCCAATCGTGTAGCCGGGGGTTCCGCAATTTGTCGGGCTGTTGACGTTGAGATCATTGCCGATGACCGTCAGATGGCCGCCGGTCGACCCGGCATAGCCCGCAGTGAGCAGAATATCGCCGGGCAATTCACGTTCGAGGTTGGCGTTATATTGGTGAACCCTGCCCGGCTGGAAGTTGGTTGGCTCGTAAGCGTATGTGCCTACAAAGCTGGCCACATTTTGCGGAGTGGGAAGAGGCTCAAATCCGGCTGAGAGGTTAAGGGGGCCACCGTTGTAGTCCACTAACTCGGGCGTCTGGCCGAGGGTGACGGAGCAGTAGGACGTCGTGTAAGCGCAGCCGGTTGAATATGTAACGGGAAGTGCATCGGACTCGCCGAGGTTGGGCGGATTTTGCCATAAGCCCTGCGCGCCCTGGTTCCAGGAGGAGTCATGATAGATGCCAAAACCAACACGGAGAACGGTCTTTTCGTTGCCCAGAACTTTCCAGGTAGCGCCCACGCGGGGTTCGTATGCGCCCCAGAACATATTGACGCCAGCGGAGTTGCTCACCCCGCTCTTGCCGGCAATGAGCAGCTGCCCGGTTGAGGGAATGTAGTCCGACATGCGGTCATGGATCTCGGTGACCGGTGTGGTCATATCCCAAGCCAGGCCGAGGTTGAGGGTCAGCGACGGGATGATGCGCCAGTCATCCTCAACGAAGGGCCGCACGATCTTCCAGCGGCGGCCGGTGACTGCGCCGTCGTATGTCTGATCATGTTCGCTCAATCCGGTCATCCCCATCAGGAGGTCCGCTTCTGCATCGCCGGGCGCGGGGCCTGCACCGGTGAAGTTTCCGAAGAGGCCGACGATCCAAAAGCCGTCCTGGAAGGCCTCCGTTCCGACGTTCATCTGATTGGCGCGAAGATCGATTCCGGTGTGAATCTCATGCTTGCCTCGGATCAGGTCGAGATCGTCCTTGAACGAGAAGATATTCGTTCCACCCTGAAACGGGGAGTAGCCGCGATCGCCAAGAGACCAATAACCGCCCTCAACGATGGTGGAAGGCACGCCTTGACTGTAGGAGCCGCCAGAGGTAGGTGTACCGCCAGCCGAGCAGCCAAGATCCGCGCCGGGAACTCCCAGCTTGGCCCCCTCGCACGTGAAGTTGTCCTGCGAGGCGATGTAGTCGAAGATACGGTCGTAGCCCACTGTGGCCTGGTTGAGCGTGGTGGGCGAGAACACGTGGGTTTCGCCGATGGCGGCATTGCGCGCGTGGTTGATCAGGGTCTCATTGCTACCAAATGCATTGCCTTCAGCGAGGTACGGCGCGGGCGCGCCGCCGGGGGCAAATGAGAATGCCTGATCGTAGCTGAACCGCGCGAAGAGATTGTCAGAGGCGGTGAGCGTATGGTCCACCCGGACGTCGAACTTGGTTTCATTCAGAACGCGGACCGGCTCGGTGACGTAGTTGTAGCTTGCGCCCTGGACGCCGAGGTTGGCATTCGTCGGGGGATAGAAGTTCATCATGGCCCTGCCGACGTTGTCCATCAGGTTTGACGGGATCTTGTTGCAATTTGCTCCCTGGGGCTGGCTTCCATCGGGATTGGCAGCTATCGGGGCGCCCGACGAGGCATTGCACTGAAAGTAGACATTCGGGTAAGCGGCCGGGTTGGTTGATGCGCCAATCATGTTGGGGTTGGCAATCACCGGAGTGAACGCGGAGCCGATTCCGGAGAGCGTGTTGCCAAAGGGGTCGGCGGAAAAATCGCCGCCGCGCATAGCGGTCGAAGGAAGCAGGCCGGTGTAGACAATCCCTTCGCGCTGATACTTCTGCTCGCCATCGACGAAGAAAAAGGTCTTGTTTTTGCGAATGGGGCCGCCGACAGAGCCGCCGAACTGGTTCAGATTGAACTTCGGGGTTGAAGTGGCAAATTCAGTTCTGGCGTCGAGATCGGCGTTACGGACGAACTCATAAAGCGAGCCGTGGAAGTTGTTCGTTCCCGATTTCGTGGTGACCAAAACGGTAGGCCCGGCCCGTGTGCCGTATTCCGCGGAGTAGGTGTAGGTGAGGACCTTGAACTCCTGGATGTCGTCGATCGAGGAGAAAATGCCGATACCGCCGGCTGTCAGCTCGTTATTGTCGACGCCATCCAGCAGCCAGTCTGTGACGTTCGGCCGCGAGCCGCCAACCGATAGAGAGTACGAGCCGCGGGCCGACACTTCGCTGTCGGTGGCCCCGGTGAAAAAGCTGCCGGGATTGGTCTCCGCGGTGGCGCCGGCCGTGAGCGTGGCCAGCTGCACGAAATCGCGGCCGTTCAAAGGCAGTTGCGAAACCTCCTGCGAAGTGATTACCTGGCCGAGAGACGGATTGGTTGTCTCGACAGCGACCGCCTCACCGGAGACAGTCACGGTGGTGGTGACGCTCGCAGGCTCGAGCGTGAAATCGAGCTCGCGGGCTTCATCGACCTGGAGACGCAGATCCTTCGACTCGGCGCTTTGAAATCCGGTTGCACTTACTTTAACGTTGTATGTCCCCACGGGGAGCAGTGGGATCAGATAGTGCCCCGCGCTGTCCGTTTTCGAGTCACGCTCCTGTCCCGTTCCTTCAGAGGTAACGGCTACGCTCGCTCCGGGAATGGCCCCTCCGGATTTGTCGGCGACATTGCCTGAAAAGCTTCCGGTTGCCTGACCACGCAGGCCAGGAGCGAATGTGATTGCGAGAACGCAAACCACGACGAGAATGAGCGTTCTACAGGGTTTTGTACTGGCTAAGCATTTCACCGATTTCAAACAGTTCGCGCCGAAACAATTTGCGGCGATCTGGGTGCTTTTCATTGTCATGCCCCTTTCGAATGAGGTGGTATTCTAGCGGGCGGCGCTTGGCGAGCGTCGGGTCTCCAGAATCTGTTGCATATTCTTGTCGCTTTAAGAAAAACGGTTTCACCAGTCCCCCTGTGGGAAACGATCAGTCACAAGCAGTGAATGGTGAGGCTCTTGTCTTCTCCCGTGAAATTGGAAGGAATTGCAATGATGCTTGCGAGAAGTTGCAATGAACTGCACTGGGAGGAACCTAGATGATTAGAATGTATGAATTTGCGGGTCGAAAGTCAACGAAAGTTTTGCACCGGCGCCTGACCGGACCGAGCAGCAAAATGCTTTCAGTGCAGCAATCGGGATTCGCAAGAGTCCGGGATGCGCCCATCTATAATGAGCGATGGAAAGGCGCGGCTCGCAACAATGAGCGCGCAGAGGTCGACAGAAACTCATGGGAGATTTGCAGGGTAGGATTGCGCTCGTGACAGGCGGGGCGCAGGGAATTGGGCGTGCGATTGCCGAGGAGCTGGCCACGGCGGGCGCGGTGCTGGCGCTGGCGGATGTCAACGAGACGAAGCTGGCCGAAACCGTGGCCGATTTGAAGGCCCAGGGGATCGATGCCACGGCATTCACCGTGAATGTGTCGAGTGAGGAGTCGATTGAGGCCGGGGCGAAGGCGATCCTGGAAAAGTTTGGCAAGGTGGAGATCCTCGTCAACAACGCTGGGGTCACGCGCGACAATTTGATGCTGCGCATGAAGCGCGCGGATTGGGACCTTGTGCTGAACATTAATTTGACGGGCGCATTTCTGCTGACACAGGCGCTGCTGAGCCCGATGCTGAAAAACCGCTGGGGGCGGATTGTGAGCATTGCCAGCGTGGTGGGGCGTGCGGGGCAAGCGGGACAGGTGAACTACGCGGCGTCGAAGGCGGGCCTGATCGGGTTGACGCGGTCGCTGGCGCGAGAGGTTGCATCGCGCGGCGTTACGGTGAACGCTGTGGCGCCGGGATTTATTGAGACGCCCATGACAGCAGTGCTGAGCGAGGAGCAAACCAAGGCGATGCTGGCGACGGTTCCGCTGGGACGGCGGGGGACGCCCAAGGACGTGGCGCAGGCGGTGAAATTCCTGGCCTCGGACGCGGCGTCGTACATTACCGGGCACGTGCTGGACGTGAATGGCGGCATGTTCATGGGAGGGTGAGGCTGCTCACCCGAAAGTAATGGAATCCACAAGACTTCTTTTCAAGTGATCGCCGCGGCCTGCCGATAAATGGACGGGAAGGGTCGCATGGCGGCACAGGTTGAAGCGCCAAAACTGCAGGAAATGAGGATCTATGCCCCGAGCTCTGCGGCCGAGGCCGTGGCCGGGGTGCGCTATGTGACGCGGCAGCCCATCCTGGACCTGCGCAGCAAGGTTCATGCCTATGAGCTGCTGTTTTCGAGCGGGCCGGAGACGGCGTTCAGAGGCGACCGCGAAGTGGCCGCTCGCATGCTACTCGACAGCACAGTGATTTTTGGCCTGGAGAAACTGACCTGCGGACTGCCGGGTTTCGTGAAATGCACGGCGGAGATGCTGACCGGGACGCTGGTGCAAATGCTTCCCGCGGCAATGACAGTCCTGGAGATCATGGATCCTGGAGAAGTTTCGCCTGAGCTGATGAGCGCATGCCGCACCCTGAAAGCGGCCGGGTACGGGCTTGCTCTTGACCAATCGCAGTGGGAACCCCGTGCGAAGCCGACAGTCAGGCCGCTGGTGAAGATGGCCGACTATCTGAAGGTGGATTTCTCGCGAACAAATCCGCGGAACCGGCAAACGCTGCTCGGACAATTGAGCGACACGACGGCCGCGCTGGTGGCGGAGAAGGTCGAGACGCAGGAACAATTCAGGGCGGCGCGGGATGAGGGATTTTCGCTCGTGCAGGGCTACTACTTTTGCCGGCCGGTACTGCTTGGCAGCCGACAGGTGCCGGCCAACCGGCTGTCGCAACTTGAGATTCTGCGGCTGCTCAAGGACGACTCGCTGAACCTGCACAAACTAACACAACTGGTAAAGCGCGATGCGTCGCTCACCTATCGATTGCTGCGGCTGATCAACTCGCCGGTGTGCGCCATGCCGCAGGAGGTGCACAGTGTGCAGGCGGCGCTGCTGGCCGTGGGCGAGGAGACGTTCCGGCGCATGGCCACGGTGGCCATTACGAGCGAGATGAACGCGGGCCAGCCGCTGGAGTTGCTGCGGATGGCGTTTGTGCGCGGGCGATTCTGCGAGCTCGCAGCCAGAGCGTGCGGATTGGATGGCACGGAACAGTATTTGCTGGGATTGTTGAGTCTTTTGCCCGCGATGTTGCGCGCGCCGATGAAGGATCTGGCTCCGACGATGCCGCTGCGCGAGGAGATTCGGCGGGCGCTCATGGGCGAGAAGGTCACCGAGCGAAGCGTGCTGGATTGGCTGGAGCACTACGAACACGGCGATTGGGTGCGGTGCGGAGAGATCGCGAGCGCGAACGAACTCGAAGAGGCCGGATTGCTGTGCAGCTACCAGGAAGCCGTAGCCTGGACCGAAGCCGCTCTCTATTTTGCGTAAGCTACGGATCGGCGATGGCCGCAGCGCGATCCCGTGCTAATATCCCTGCGAGTCTCCAACCAGACGATCGGAGGAATCCTATGAACGGAGCTGGCCTTCCTTCCTCTTCACTTCCGTCCCCGCCGCCTGCGGCGGCTGTACCATCGGGTGCGATGACATTCGGACAGATTCTGGACCGGGTTTTTCGATTGATGCGGGCCAACTGGCGGCTCTTTGTGGGGATCGCCCTGGTGCCTGGCTCGGGGATGATTGCTTATTTCGGAGCTATGTTTGCGGCCTTCTTCCCAATGTTGAAGCCGCTGATGATGAATCAGCCGCCTACTTTCTCGCTCGTGACGATCGTGTGGTTTTCCGCGGCATACATCTTCGGCGTCATTCTGATGATTGTGATTTGTGCGCTCTACGAGCCGGCAGCCGTCTACGCAGCGCTCCAGGTTAACGCAGGAGCGCGGGCGACATTTGGCGAAGCATGGGGAGTGTCGTGGAGCAAAGCCGGGCGCTACATCTGGCTGGCGATTCTGCGCGCGCTGATCGTGATGCTGCCGATTATGGTCTTTGCGGGTGTGATTGCCGGGACAGCGGGGCTCTCGATCGCGCGCGGGCAGGGCTCCAATCCTTACGCGATGATGATGCTGTTCCCCTTGCTCATGCTGCTCTACCTGGGATCGATGGTCTACGCCGTGCTGGTGATGCTGCGGCTGGTGCTGGCGGTGCCCGCGAGCGTGGCCGAGGATGTGAGCGCATGGACCGGCGTCTGCCGCAGCAATCGATTGACCTACGGCGCGAAAGGGCGCATCTTTCTGCTGGCCCTGCTGATCTACGCCATCGCGTACGCCGCGTTTCTGGTGGTGGAGATGGTCATCTTCTTTCTGGGTGCGATCGTCGCGCTGATTGGGATGTTGCTGCATCTGGCCATGGCTCCGTGGGGCTATATCGGAATTGGCGTTGGGGCGGTTGTGTTCCTCTGCGCTTATCTTCTTTGGATGGCGTGCATCTGGGCGGCTTACACAACGCTGGTTGCGGTGGTTTACCGGGACCAGAAAGCGCGATTGGAAGGCGCGGCAGGGGCGCAGGCACTGGCCGGTTAAGGTTCCGCAACGTCGTGGCAAGCTCACGCTATGCCTATTGCGGGCTCAGGCTCTCTTGTGGCAGCAACTCATAACTGACAAAGGCGAGCTTCTTGCTGTCGGGCGACCAGGAGGGAACGTTGATGGTTCCCTGGCCTCCAAAGAGTTTGGTCAGCACGTGGACCTGTTTATCGGTCATCGACATCAAACGCAATTCCACATCCTTGCCGGGCGGATGGCCAGTGACGTCGGGGGCGTAGGCAAGAAAGACCATCCATTGACCGTCCGGCGAAATGTGCGGAAACCAGTCGTTGGAGTCGTCGGAGATGACCTGTTCCTGCCCGCTGCCGTCGGGCTTCATGCGCCAGATCTGCATGTGGCCGGTGCGCTCGGAGTTGAAGTAGATCCAGGCGCCGTCAGGCGAATATTCGGGGCCGTCGTCGAGGCCGGGCGCGGTAGTGAGCCGGGTCTCCGCACCGCCCGCGACGGGGATGGTGTAAATGTCGAAGTTGCCGTTGCGCTGGCCGGTGAATGCAAGCGTCTTTCCGTCCGGCGACCAGCCGTGCCAGTACGACGGGCCGTCGGGCGTAAGCTGTCGGGGCGTGCCTCCGGCGAAGGGGACCACGAAAACGCGCGACTGATGGTCCGGGTTCGAGTTGTCGCTGAAGGCCAGCATGGTACCGTCGGGCGAGAGGCCGTGGTCGTTGTTCAAATGCAGCTCGGGAGTGGTGTCGATGACGGCGGGCTGGCCGCCGGCGAGCGCCAGTTTGAGAATCTTGCCGTCCTGGTTGAACAAGAGCGAAGAACCGTCGCGGGACCAGTTC
>Ga0181516_10002645_pt1 | contig 12533 bp, 8 predicted proteins | sample PEATcosm2014_Bin_25_FD_121104 | JGI IMG/M metagenome (GOLD analysis project Ga0181516, IMG submission 121104) | Peatland microbial communities from MTU Mesocosm Facility, Houghton, MI, USA - PEATcosm2014_Bin01_10_metaG | ecosystem: Environmental > Terrestrial > Soil > Wetlands > Peat | place...
GGAGACACGACGATGAAAAAAATTATATTGCTCGCAGCGGTGCTCGGTTTCGCCGCGGCGATTTCAGCCTCGGCGGCGGACGCCACGGACAATTGGACCACCCTTTGCGCGAAATGCCACGGCGCGGACGGCAAGGGACAGACGAAGATGGGCCAGCGGCTCGGCGTGAAGGATTTCACGGATGCCAAAGTCCAGGCGGACTTGAAGGACGACGCGATGACGAAAGCGGTCAAGGAAGGCCTGAAGGATGCGGATGGCAAGACCTTGATGAAGCCGTTCGACACGCTGACGGATGACGAAGTCAAGGCGCTCGTCGCCTACGTCCACGGCTTAAAGTCCTGAACCACGCTGGGAACCGGGGGGCTTCAGCTTCCGGACAGCACGATTCCGCAGAAGCCGGCATCCGCCGGAAACGGATAGGTTGTGCACAAACGCCGCGACAGGAACGGCGGAATAATTTTAACTGACAAATGAATACTGACACCGATCTCAACACGCCGCCGGCGCGACCGTCCCTGCTGCGCAATTGGATGAGTCTCATCGGGCTGGTTGTCGCCATCGGCGGCCTGTTCTCGTTCCTGCTGCTGTTCGTGCTCGACGCGCTGGCGGGCTTCTCGAATCCTTACATCGGCATCTTGACTTATTGCGTCGTGCCGGCGTTCTTGATTTCGGGAATTTTCCTGACGGTGCTCGGCATCTGGCGCGAACGCCGCAAGCGGCAGCGGGAAAATCTCTCGGTCCCAAGAATGCAGATTGACCTGTCGCGACCGCGCGACCGGCGCATCCTGGCGGCATTTGTCACTGGCAGCCTGTTGTTCATCATGCTGTCGGCGGTGGGCAGCTACAATGCCTTTCATGTGACCGAGTCGGTGCAGTTTTGCGGGGAGACTTGCCACACGGTGATGAAGCCGGAACTGACGACGCACGACCATGGCCCGCACGCGCGCGTGGCTTGCGTGGAATGCCATGTGGGACCGGGCGCCTCGTGGTTTGTGAAATCGAAAATTGCCGGTTCCTACCAGCTTTACGCCGTCGCATTCAACAAATATCCGCGCCCGATACCGACGCCGATAAAAAACCTGCGTCCGGCGCGCGAGACATGCGAGCAATGTCACTGGCCGCAGTCGTTCAACGGCAACCTTGACCGCACCTTCACTTATTTTCAGGATGACGTCTCCAATTCGCCTTATGCCATCCGCCTTCTGATCAAAATCGGCGGAGTTGACCCGACAACCGGCCCCCTCGGCGGCATTCACTGGCACATCCTCGCCGGCAACAAAGTGGAATACATCGCAACCGACGCGGCGCGGCAGAAAATCCCGTGGGTGCGGATGACGGATTCGCAGGGCGTGGTCACGGTCTTTAAGACCCGCAATTTCACGAACGACGTCTCCAAGATGGAAATCCGCACGATGGATTGCATGGATTGCCACAACCGACCTTCGCACCGTTATATGTCGCCGGAGGCCGCCGTGAACCAGGCGCTGGCGCAACGAAAGATTGACCCGACGATGCCGTGGATCAAGACCAACGCCGTTTATGTGCTGACCCGCAAATATAATACCGACGACGAGGCGCGCGACGGCATCGCCACCCTGCTGGCGGCACGTTATCCCGATGATTCGAGAGTTCGCGCCGCGATTCCGGCCGTGCAGGAGATTTACAGAAACAATTTCTTTCCAGAAATGAAGGCTGACTGGAGCTCTTACCCTGACAATATCGGCCACACCATCTGGCCCGGCTGTTTCCGCTGCCACGACGGCAACCACAAGACCGAGGACGGCAATCGGACAATCAAGGCCAACGACTGCAACGCCTGCCACACCATCCTCGCGCAGGGCAGTGGTGACGAATTGAAGCAATTGACTCCGGGCGGCCAGCAATTTAAGCATACCGGTGGAGATTACGATCTTTCCTGCTCCGATTGTCACACAGGCGGGCCATAGGATGCCGGCGGCATAAGGAAGCCGGTCGGTTTGCACCTTTTGTCAGGTCATTTTCAAATTCTGTCCATCGCGCCGATTGCTCTTGAAACGGCAATCTTTTGGGACAACGACACAAAAAGGCCCGCTTCCACGGATGCTTTCATTGGCCACGCCATCCACCCAACCACTTAATTTGGAACAACAAGGCACCAAAGCTGGCGGCGGGCAGCATTTGAAACATAATTAGTTTTATACTTTAATAGTTTATTTTAACTTATTTATCTAATGTAAATATGCTCTCCAAATGACAAGAAATGTAAAGTGGTTGCCAATGAATGGGCAGCGGCTTTCTCCCTTGTTCCTTAGGTTTATACCGTGAAGCAAGCATACCGATTCAGAAACGTTTATTGCCGGGCGGATGAAACCGGTGATAGCCGGATGTTTGACTCTGGTTGCGCCAGCTTGTCAAGAATGGCTCGCGGGTATGCGCTCATCGGAGAAAGGTTCGCATGAATATTTTTGTCGCAGGTTTGAGTTACAAGACCGCGCCCGTGGAAGTGCGCGAGCAACTGGCAGTGCGCCCGTCGCTCCTGCCCTGCTACGGCTGCCGGCTTAAGCTCAATGCCGGGCTTGATGAAGTTGTTCTGCTGTCCACCTGCAATCGCGTCGAGATTTATGGCACAACGGAGTCCTGGGTTCAGGGCAAGGTGCATCGCCTCTTCCGCCAGCTTTGCGCGACAGACATTGATCTGACTCCTTATATTTACGTCAAGGAAGGCATCGCCGCTGCGGAACATTTATTTTCGGTGACGAGCGGACTGGATTCGATGGTCATCGGCGAAACGGAAATCACCGGCCAGGTGAAAAGCGCCTATCAAGCGGCGCAACAGGCCGGGCTGACCGGGCGCGTTTTGAACCGACTGTTCCAGACCGCGTTGCAAATCGGCAAGGAAATCCGAACCCATACCGCTATCGGCCGTGGCGCAACCTCAGTCGGCAGCGTGGCCGTGGAACTGGCGGAGAAGGTTTTTGCCGGCGATTTGTCCGACAAGACGGTGATGATTTTGGGCGCGGGCAAAATGGGCGAAGCCTGTGTCCGCCATCTGGCCAAGCGCGGCGCGCGTCTGGTGCTGGTGGCCAACCGCTCGCTTGAACGCGCTCGCTTGCTGGCTGCGGAATTTGGCGGGCGTCCATTGTCATTCGACGAGCGCATGAACGCGATGACAGAAGCAGACATCGTTGTCAGTTCAACCGGCTGCCCGACAACCGTCCTGCACAAGAACGAAATCGCCGCCATCCTGCCGATGCGCCGCAACCGCCCGTTGATTCTGATTGATATCGCCGTTCCGCGGGACATCGCGCCGGACGTGGAGGAATTGGGCAACGTTTATCTCTACAACATTGACCATCTGGAGGCGATCGTCCGCGAAAATTCCAAGATGCGGGAACAGGAACTTTCCAAATGTAACGAAATCATCGCGCGCCGCACGACGGCGTTGATGGCCAAAATCAACCCGACACACGAAAAGAAACCCAGCGCGGAAGTTGAATCATTGCCCGGCTGGTATTCCGGCGGGGCGATTGCCTGCGCACGGTGACAAACGGAACCATTTGCAATGAAGACGAAAATAATTTTATCGAAAAGTCGGTCGGTGAGCTCGCCGCTTGATTTTTCGCTGGAACGGCGCGGCATCTGGTTGATGCGGCGCTCGTAAAACACAAAAAACAAACGCGCGTAGAAACATAAAATTATGAAAAAAACAAACAGACTCCTCGGCGGGCTTGCCCTGGGAGCAATGGTGGCGTTACTGCCATCCGTTGGAAATGCAAGCATTCTTGGCTCATCCCATGACTTCAGCAGTGAGACTGGATCGGGGAAAAATTCCACCTTGGGGATTGCGACCTTCAACTGGTATGGTGCTGGCACCTATCAAAATCCATGCCAAGTGTGTCATATCCCGCACAATGCGGCGCCCATGACTGCGTTCAACGCGCCGCTGTGGAACCACGCCGCCTCCACCCTGGCGGGGACATACCTCACCTACGACAAGGGGAGCAGCGCCTCGTTCAATCAACTCGGCTTGACTGTGACGCTGGGTTCATCGTTGGCCTGTTTGAGCTGTCATGATGGTTCGATTGCGGCCAACCAGAGTTACGGCAGTTCCAGCATCAACGCCAACACTACCGCAGCCGTATACGCTCCGATAATTACCACTACGTCCACGGGAGGCACGCCAACCAAGGGGATTGGTGGGAATTCTCTGGAACAGATGCATCCCATTGGTGTCAGTTATTCCGCGGCGGAACTGGTTGATCCTGATCTGCAACCGGCTCCGGCTTACAACGCGGTCGGGGTGCCATCCACCATTTTGGCCAGAATGTTGAAGGGACCCAATCAAACCGTGGAATGCGCCTCCTGCCATGACATTCATCGCACATCTGGCTGGACGGCCACCGGCGCCAGCCATGACGACTTGATTGTCAACCTCGACGGGGCTCAATTGTGCGAGACCTGCCATAACAAATAAATTGATCGTTCCGTCATCGGATCGAAATCACGGGAGGCCCTGGCAAACCAGGGCCTCCTTTTTTGGGAAACAGCCCGCAAACGCTTTCCAGCGGACAAGCGCGCAAGCATCAGTCTGCCTGGCGCGAATGGATTTTGGCTCCGTGGCTGCGCAATCCGGGATATACACAAAAAATGCACATTGAATGACAAAATCCGTGTAGTGGCAAAATCTCCCCCGGTGCAGAGTGATTCCAAGATTGACAGGCGGACGATGCGGGGCCGGGTTGCGGACGATTTTCCGCCGGGAACAGACCTGATGCCAGCCTGTGAATCAACGAGAAAGTTTGGATTATGAAAATTCTACAAAGCAATAAAATCCGGATGGCCGGACTGGCCGTGGCGCTCTGTCTGGCCGCCGGTTGCGCCACGCCAACCAAGACCGCCAAGACGTATTACTTCTTCCCGTCGCCACCCGACGAGCCGCGGTTCCAATTTCTTACGTCATTCAGTTCCGAGAAGGAATTCCGGGGCGGTGAAGATAAAAGTTTGATGACGTTTTTGACCGGCGAACAGCCGCCCGACAGGTCTTTTGGCAAGCCTTACGGCGCCGCGGCGGGCAACAAGAAAATCTACGTCTGCGACACGGATTTGCACGCCGTTCTGGTGGTGGATTTGCAGACCAAGCACATCCAAATGTTGGACGCGCAGGGCGAAGGCGCACTCAACCAGCCGTTGAACATCTCGGTGGATGCGGACGGCAATCTTTACGTCGCGGATGTCGGCCGTAACCAGGTGATTATTTTTGACAAGGACGGCGGATATGTTGCCACCTTGGGCAAGCAGGGGGAAATGAAGCCGCGTGACGCGGTGGCAAGCCAGGACCGGATTTATGTGGCGGATTTGCAAAATCACGACGTGCATGTGTTCGACAAGAAAACCCGGAGCCTGCTTTTTGACATTCCCCGTCCCGAAGACGCGACGAACCAGCTGCATGCGCTGTTCACGCCCACCAATCTGGCGCTGGATTCCAAGGGACGGCTCTACGTCTCAGACTCCGGCGCTTTCCACGTCCAACTTTATGACAATGACGGCACATTTCTGCGGTCAGTGGGCGGAATCGGCGATTCGACCGGGCAGTTTGCAAGGGTGAAAGGCGTGGCCGTGGACAGAGATGACCGGCTTTACGCCGTGGACGCGCTGTCCCAAGTGACTCAAGTTTTTGATGACCAGGGGCGCTTGCTGACCTGGTTTGCCCAGCCGGGAAGTGCCGGCCTGGTCCAAAATCTGCCGTCGAAAGTGGTGGTGGATTACGATGACGTGGACTTTTTTCAAAGCTACGCCGCGCCGAATTTCAAGGTGGAACATCTGGTGATTGTCATCAACCAGATTGGTCCAAACAAGGTGAGCATCTTCGGTTTCGGGCACAAGAAGTGAACCCTTCCGGCAAACCCACCAACCACCTTGACCGCAGTGAGACATGAAAAAACATGCGGGAAATTCAGCAGGCGGTTTCTTCCGACGGCGGCGGCGATTCTCTGCGTCGTTCTGCTGACCAGCGGTTGCAGTTCGACCACGCAACGGAAATGGCTCACGCTTTTCTTTGACGGAGTTCCCCCGGAAACGTCCGTGACGAATCATCCCGTCACGCAGGTTTTGATCGGCACAAATCAGAACATGGCCGAAACCGCGCCCAGGCCGCAATGGCCGAAACCGCCGGAGAACGTCATGCACCGGCCCTATGCCGAGAACAAGTGCAGCGCCTGTCACGGCGCGGACACGATGTCGCCGGAACCCAAGGTGCCCGTCCCGCAGCTTTGCTTCACCTGCCACAAGGATTTTCTGGCGGACAACAAGGTGAAGCATCAGCCGGTAGAAAATGGCGAGTGCTTGAGTTGTCACGAGGTGCATGAATCACCCAACAAAAACCTGCTGGTCAAGAAAGGCAACGACCTTTGCCTGACCTGCCATGACGACCCGCTGGCGGAGGGCAAGTTCAAGCATCAGGCGGTTGAGTCCGGCGATTGCCTGGACTGCCATGCGCCGCACGCGACGAATTTTAAGGGCCTGCTGAAAAAATCGGTGAAGGACACCTGCTACGATTGCCACGACGACGTCACTGCGAACAAAAAGGACGTGCATCAACCGGTGATGGACGGTGATTGCACCGCGTGCCACAAGCCGCACGCCGGCGCCGACAAAAACCTGCTGGCCAAAACCGGCGAGGCGCTCTGCTTCGACTGCCACGACAACTTTTTGGAGAAGGCGAAATTCACGCATGACGTTGTGGATGACTGCACCTCCTGCCACAACCCCCACGCATCGGTTGAAGACAAGCTGCTGGTGAAAAACGTCACCGCGCTCTGCGAGGACTGCCATGATGAAAAGGATCTCAAGGCTGACAAAGCGCACACGGACATCGCCACTCAATCCTGCGTGAGCTGTCACGACCCGCATGTCGGCAATGACAAAAACCTGTTGAAGCCGGCGGCTAAAAATCCAGGCGTTGGAAACGGAGCCCCGCCATGAGCCGGAAAAAGAAAATGGCGCAATTCCGGCTGCCGCGCTCCATCGCGCTGCTGGTGCTGGCGGCGGGAACGTCGCACGGCTGGGCGCAGTATGTGGATTGGTCGGGGTTTCAGGAAACCCCCGAGTGGAACAATTTTGTGCCGAAGCTGAAGTATATCAAAACGGACGTGGAGGCCGAGGAGGACACCTATTCCGGCGGCGGCAGCCAGTCAAAGACGGAACGGCTGTATGTGGCGCCGGCATTTGGAATTGGATGGAACAACTATATTTATCATCCGTATCTGCTGTCGTATTCGCTGTTGTTTGAACCCAGTTATGTCTGGCAGGAAAGCGGCCCGCCCGGTCAGATGTCTCAAACGGAGATGCTGGCGCTGAACGGCAATTTCTCGGCCGATTTCCTTGAGATCAAACCTTATGCAACGACGGTTTCCTACAACCGCTCCCAGGATGAGGTGAAGTATGATCTTTTCAACTCGGCGACGGTGGATTCACAAGGCTGGGGTGTCACCTCCGGCTACACAGAAGGGCCGGTGCCGGTGAATGTGTCCGTTCAACAGTCACACGAGGACAGCACCGGTCTCAACCAGGATTCGACGACCGATCAGACGACGGTCAATCTCCGCGCCCAGAACGATCGGAACAAACAAGGCAACACGAGTTTGAATTATCAGTATGGCCTGTTTGATCGCGAGACCGGCGTTTCCGGCTCCAGTTACGCCAGCGAGAACAGCTATCAAAACGTGAACTTGTTGGACACGGAGCATTTTCGGAAGAGCAACCTGACGTCAACGATTCTATTCAACGACATCGCATCGCAGAATTCCTCGTCGTCGGATTTGAACGCCGCGTTCAATTACGATGTCGAGCACACGCCACACCTTCATGGCAATTATGAATACTCGCTTTCGCAATATAGCGGCAACGGCTCCGATTCCATTCAACATTACGGCAGCGCGGGCATCCAGCACCAACTTTACGACAGCCTGGCTTCCAGCCTGCAAGTCAACGGTTCGACCCTGAACAGCAGTTCCGATGGTTCAACGCTGGATTCCAACTCCGGCGGAGCCATCGGTTCGGTGAGTTATTCGAAAATCCTGGCGAGCTGGGCGCATCTGACCCTCGGCAACAACACCAGCTATAATCTGACCGATCAACAGACGAGCGGCTCCGAGCAGGTGATTGCGAACGAATCCTACACTGTGCCGGTCACAGGCCTCATTCCCTTGAAGCAGCCGCGCGACCTCTCCGTCACCAGCATCATGGATTCCACCGGAACCATCACGTTGGTGCCCAACCTCGATTACACCGTCAATCAAACCACGGATCCGTGGCAGATTCAAATCATCAACGGTGGCCCCAGCCATATTCTGCCGGGTGCCACGATTTCGATGACTTACACCATCCAGTCCAATCCATCCGGCAGCTATTCCACTTTCTACAACGAGTTCCAGGTGCGCCTGGATTTTTGGGGCGGCCTGGTGGGAATTCACGCGCAATACAATTCCACCGACAATCACGCCAGTTCGCCCGATTTTGTGTTGCAGGATGACGAACAATTCCAGGCCGGCATTGATTTACACTGGCACAGCCTGTCATTGAATGCGGATTATTCCGAAGACCATTCCACGTTTGACGACAACCGGACTTACAATCTGGGGGAAAGCTATGCGATCAACGCATTTCCCCACTCCACCCTGGGAATCAATTTGAACCAGGAATGGAGCGATTATTCATTCAGCGACCAATCGTCAGCCAGCCAGCAACAAAAAACGGCCTTCTACAATTACATGCTCCATTACGAATGGCATCCGACGAGCGGGCTGAACTGGAACACCGAGGTCGGGCTGCAACAGCAGCGCGGCGGCGGCTTGGATCAGGACTTGTTTGCGGCGCGCACCTACCTAAATTGGACGGTAGCCAAACTGGAAGTGCATCTGGGGTTTGAGCATGAGGACCAGGATTACAGTGGCGAAACCCAGAGGCGGGATTATGTTTTTTTGAAAATGAGGAGAAATTTTTGACATGCTGAAAAAATTCCATTTCGGGATGCTCGCGATGCTGGCACTGGCCGGCCTGGCGGTCTCCTGCGTTTCGGAAAAGAACGGGGTGCCCGTGGTGCTTGCCCCGCATCCGGCCTGGCCGCTGCCGCCGGATGAGCCGCGCGTTGTTTTTGTCAAAACCATTTCCGGCCCGGCCGACGTGGGGCAAAGCCTTTCCGCCTGGCGCCGGTTGTCAAACTGGATCACGGGTGAAACCGGCGAGTCACAAAGGCTGCAAAAGCCCTTCGGCATAGCCCTCGACGAATCCGGCAACCTTTGCCTCACCGACACCGGCAACAACACTGTTTGCTACTGCGATTTTGCCCGCCACCAATGGCGGCGCTGGAACGCCGCCGGCAAAATCCATTTTCAATCGCCCGTCGCCGTCGCCCGCCGGAACGGAATTTTCTACGTCGCCGACTCGGCGCTCGGCGAGGTGCTGGCCTTCCGCAACGACGGCAAACTCGCCTTCCAGATTTCCCAGCCGTTGCAGCGCCCGGTCGGGCTGGCGATTGCCGGCGACGCGCTCGTGGTCGCCGATTCACAACTGCATTCCATCCTCGTTTTCGATTTGCAGGGAAAATTTCGGTTCCAATTCGGCAATCGCGGCGTCGCGCCCGGCGAATTCAATTATCCCACACACGTCTGCGCCGACAGCCGGGGACATTTGCTCGTCACCGATTCGTTGAACAGCCGCGTGCAGGTTTTCACCGCCGATGGAAAGTTCATTTCCCAGATTGGCAGCGGCGGCGACACCTCCGGGCATTTCGGGCGGCCCAAAGGCGTGGCGGTGGACACGTTCGGGCACGTTTATGTGGCGGACGCGGTCTTCGACAACCTCCAGATTTTTGACCTGTCCGGCCGGTTGCTGTTGAGCCTCGGCGAAAGCGGGACCGGACCGGGCCAGTTCGGCCTGCCCAACGGCATCGCCATCGGATTGGACAATCAGATTTATGTGACGGACGGTTACAATCACCGCGTCCAGGTTTTCAAATACATCGGCCAGCCATGAAACATCATATAAAAATGCGGACTGCGAAATTCGGTCTGCGGAAATCCGGCTTGTCCATCTGGCTTTTGCTGCTCGCCATGTCGCTTCATGCCGACAGCGTGATCAACTCGGTTCACAACCTGACGGTGAGCGGTCCGGGAACCATAAAGGCCTCGACTGAACGCGATGTCTGCATTTTCTGCCACACGGTGCATCGTTCCAATGGCGAAACGCCGCTGTGGAATCACAATATGTCCGGCGAGACAAATTACATCGTCTATAGCAGCACGACATTGAAGGCGATCGTCGGGCAGCCGAACGGTTCCTCGCGCCTGTGTTTGAGTTGTCACGACGGCACGGTCGCGCTGGGCAGCGTCAACAGCCGCACCACGGCCATTTCGATGCAAAACGGCGTGACCACAATGCCGGGCAAACCCTCCACCAATCCGAATAATCTCGGCACGGATTTGTCCGGCGACCATCCCATCTCGTTCACGTATGATTCCGCGCTCGTCGCACTGGACCCCTCGCTCAACAATCCTGCGGCGCTGACCGGCGCGGTCAAGCTGGATCACACCGGCCAGATGCAATGCGATTCCTGCCACGATCCGCACAACAACCAATTCGGAAATTTCCTCGTCATGGACAACACCGGCTCGGCCTTGTGCATCGTCTGCCACAATCTTCCGCTGTTCTCGTCGTCGCCGCATGCGTTGTCGGCCAAGGTCCTGCCTGCCACGGTGGCAATGAAACTGGCGCCGCCCGCGCCGAAAATCAAGGCGGCCAGAAACAACAACACCGTCGCCGCGCTGGCGTGTGAAAATTGCCACGCCACGCACTGGGCCGGTTCCAGACAATTCCTGATGAAATTTCAAGCGCCGGAGCAGAATTGTCTTGTCTGCCACAACGGCAATGTGGCCGCCAAAAACGTGGCGGCGGATTTTCAAAAGGCCAGCATCCATCCCATTACCATAAACAATCCGGAATACAATCCGACGGAAGACCCGGTGAATCCTCCCGTCCGCCATGTCACCTGCACGGATTGCCACGATCCCCATTTGATGAACTCGCTGCCCGCGACGCCCACGACCGTTTCCGGGATGCTCGCCGGCGTCAAGGGCGTCAGCGCGGCGGGCGGCATCATCCAGCCCGTGCAACACGAATACGAGCTTTGCTTCCGCTGCCATGCGGACAGCATCGCGCGCGGGCCGGCAATTGTCACCAGGCAGTTCATCCAGACCAACACACGGCTGCAATTTTCCACGGCCAACCAGAGTTTTCATCCGCTGGAAGCACCGGGGCTGAACAACAACGTGCCCAGCCTCATCGCGCCGTGGCTGTCGAAGAGCCTGGTGGCCTGCACCGATTGCCACAACAGCGATCAAAGCCCGAACGCCGGCGGTTCCGGCGCGAATGGTCCGCATGGCTCGGTTTACGCACCGCTGCTGGAACGGAATCTCACGACGCTGGATTTCCAATCGGAAAGCCCGCAGGCGTTCGCGCTGTGTTACAAATGCCACAGCCGCGACAGCATCCTCGCCAACCAGAGCTTCAAGTTTCACAGCACGCACATCGTGAACGACCACACCGCCTGCACCACCTGCCACGATTCGCACGGCGTCGCCAACGCGCCGCACCTCATCAATTTCAACACCACCTACGTCACGCCGTCGGCCAACGGCCAGCTCCAATATGTGAGCACCGGAATGTTCCATGGAAACTGCACGCTCACCTGCCACGGCAAGGATCACCAGGCCGCGCCCTATTGAAATGACCAGAATGAACTTGAATGCTCAACAATTAATCAACTAATGTCTAATGTTATGACCGATAGAATTGTCCCGCTTAAAAATTGCGCAAAATCCGCTCGGTGGTTTTTGATTCTGCCGCTGCTGCTCCTTGCCGCCGGATGCCACCGCGACGAAGTCAAAGTTTATCACGTTGCCACGGATCAGGAGCAGCAACCGCAACAAGCCGTCCCGGCTCTGCCGACAAATTCTTCAGACCAGACGCTGCCGCCGGGACATCCGGACATCTCATCCGCGCCAACAACCGCGGTGCCTTTGACCTCCGACTCCGCCCAGACGCCGCTGACCTGGACGACGCCGGAGGGCTGGACGGAAGTCCCGCCCACCGAAATGCGCGTCGCCTCGTTCAAGGTGCCGGGCGCAAACGGCAAGCAGGCGGACGTGAGTATTGTTCCGTTGCCCGGCATGGCCGGCACCGACTCGGCCAACGTCAACCGCTGGCGCGGACAGGTGGGCTTGCCGGTGGTGACGGACGATGAAGTGCAAAAATTGGCGGAAAATGTCGAGGCTGGCGGCCAGCCCGCGCAGCTTTACGACATCACCGGACAGAATCCGGCCATCGGCGAGACAAGCCGCATCCTCGGCGTCATCCAGCATCGCGGCGACGCGACGTGGTTTTTCAAAATGACCGGCAACGCCGATTTGGTCGAACAGCAGAAACCCGCGTTCGTCGAATTTCTCAAATCGCTGAAGTTTCCAACAACAACGCCAATCGGTGCTGCGGGCGAAATGCCC
>Ga0181516_10002646_pt1 | contig 12533 bp, 13 predicted proteins | sample PEATcosm2014_Bin_25_FD_121104 | JGI IMG/M metagenome (GOLD analysis project Ga0181516, IMG submission 121104) | Peatland microbial communities from MTU Mesocosm Facility, Houghton, MI, USA - PEATcosm2014_Bin01_10_metaG | ecosystem: Environmental > Terrestrial > Soil > Wetlands > Peat | place...
CAGGGAGACTTGCGGCCTGGGTCGGTCATCCAGCCGTCGTAGTGTCCGCCATGCTGTTGGGCGAGCGCGCGGAAGCGCTTGGAATAGTCCTGCATCTCGCTCACCGAGACTCGCACCGAGCGGCGTGCATGCAGCGAGAAGCCGCTGGCGCCTTCGCCGCCCATGACGCGCGTATCGATGGCGAAGCCCTCGCCCTCGAGCAGCCCACCCAACGCCGCACACGCGCCCTCGTCCGGCAGATTGAAGAAGAAGTCGACCTCATACGCTGTGAACGCGTTACCGCCGGCCGCACGCAGGTTCTGCACCAGCCGCTGGTCCCAATCATCATGCGCCGGTCCGCGAGCAGCGCGAATGCCAACGTAGATCCGCACCGCCGCGAGCAGCGCCGCAACCACCAGCACCAGCAGCACCCAGCTCATGCGTGCCTACTCTTCCGGCGCAATCGTGACCCTCAGGCCCGACAACGCATCGTTCAGCACGATCTGGCAGGACAGCCTGGAATTGGACTTGCGGCTGGTGAGGTCACCGAGCATGTCGCCCTCGTCGGACATCGGCGCCGGCAGTTTCGAGACCCAGTCGGGATCGACATAGACGTGGCACGTCGCGCAGGAGCACATGCCGCCGCAAATCGCCGCGACGCCCTCTTCCATGTCTCGCAGCGGCTCCATCAGCGTGGCGCCGCTGGGAGCCTCCAGAACTCGTTCCTGATCGTCGCGATCGATCACTCGCACCGTCGGCATGGCCGCTCCTGTACTTCAAGGGCGCGCTAGTTTGCCGGCCGCGCCGGCCGGATACCAGTCCCTCGCGAGTCAGGGCGGTTGTGCCGGCTCGCCCCGCGCGAGATGCCACAGCCAGCTCAATGCCTGATAGATGTAGACCCGCAGTGCCAGCGCCTCGCGCGTCAAGTGGCCCTGTATCCCGGTTGCGGCCGCCAGCTCGGCACCATGCCGCCGCGCGCCGGGGTAGTACGCCAGCACGCACGCTACATCCATCATCGCATCGCCGCGCTGTGCGTACTCCCAGTCGAGCAGCCACAGCCGATCGCCGTCGAGCAGATTGTTCTGCGCCAGGTCACCGTGGGCGATACACGCGGGCAGCGGATTCGAGCGCAGCATCGCGCAGCTGCGCTCGAACTGCGCCAGCGGCCGCTCCGGTGGCGGCGCCCGAGCGAGCGCCTCGATCTGGTGCAGGTACTGCTGGGCAATCGACCAGGGATCGAATGCGGCCACCGCCGGCGCCGGCAGCGCATGCAGGGCTTGCAGGCGCTCGCCGAGTCGATGCAGCGCCGCGACATCCTCGTAGTCGGCGTCACACCACGGCCGCCCCTGCTCGAACTCGGTGATCAGCAATCCCTCGCTGGCAGGATCGGCATCGACGATCGGAGGGGCGACACCGGCCGCCGACGCGGCACGATGCAGCACCAGCTCGCGCTCGCGATCGACCGCTGGACGCAGCCACGCTGCACCATTGAGGCGCAGCACGAACGAGCCCCGCCGGCTGTCGACCCGAAATACCCGGTTGACGCTGCCGCCGGCGAGCCGCACGACCGCGAGCGGAGGCTCGCCGCCCGCAAGCCCGGGCACGTGCGCCAGCGCCCACGGTGGCGGCGCACTCAAACGCTCTGGCGTCGGTAACGGTGCAGCCATGAGCGATAGCCAAACACGGCGATGACCATGTACGTCAGAAACAGCCCGGAGGTGAATGGATAACCCTGGACACCGAACATGTAGGCCGTCACCGAGTCCGCCGCCAGCCAGTAGAGCCAGTTCTCGAGCTTCAGGCGCGCCAGCAGCCAGGTGGCAAACAGACTGGTGCAGGTGGTCAGCGCATCGAGATAGGGCCACGCCGCATGGGTCTCGCGACGCAGCCACTGCGCAACCAGGGCGCTCACCAGCAGGATCGCCGCCACGGCCAGGGCATGCTTACGCAACGGCCAGCGACCGATGCCGCCACCCTGCTGCGACTCGGTGCGGGTCCAGTTGCGCCAGCCGTAGACGCTCATGACCACGTAGTACCCCTGCAGCGCCGACTGCATCGGTAACCGCGCGCGCGCCGACAGGTAGACGTAGATGATGGAGCTGGCCGCGCCCGCCAGCCATCCGAGTCGATTGCGACGGTAGATCAGCAGCACGTAGAGCACCCCGAGCGCGACCCCGAGCATCTCCACGGCGCTGGTTGCATAGAGCTCGCGCAGCAGCGCGTCGATCACGTCGCGAGCGGCCCCAGAACTTTCATGACGAATACCGCCTTGTCATTGCCCTCGAAGGTCACCCGCAATTCCCGCAGCAACCGCTGCATGACCGCGTCGTAGTCGCCGAAGATCTGGGTACTCATGCTGTTGGTGACCACACGCAGCGCGCCGTCGCTGTTGAGACGCGCGATGAAATCCTCAATCGGCGGCAGGTAGTGCTGATGCAGCGGATAGAGGCTGATCTCGACTCCGATGTCCATGGCTTCACTCCCGTTGCCTGCGACCCAAGCCGCGTGCGCATTCTAGACGCCTTGCAATGCCCGCGCGCTTGATCGATAGTTGAGTCCATAAACCTTGGGGTGGTCCCGGTGGGGACCTGAGACGCCGCTGCTTCGGCGAACCCGTTGAACCTGATCCGGTTAGTACCGGCGTAGGGAGCAGGTGCATGAGAATCCCAGGATTGTTGGCGGCGCTGCTGGTCGGCCTCGCGGCGCTCTGCACGACGCGCGCGCGGGCCGATGCCGACACGCTCGATGAGATCGTGGTCACGGCGAGTCTGCGTCCCACCACCGTGGCGCAATTGCCGCAGAGCGTGACGGTGCTCGACAGCGACACGCTGCGCTCGGCGGGAGTGCAGCACTTCGAGGACGTGCTCGGCATGGTTCCGGATCTGAACTGGGCCGCGGGCACTACGCTGCCGCGCTTCTTCCAGCTGCGCGGCATCGGCGAAGTCGAGCAGTACCAGGGTGCGCCCAATCCGTCCGTTGGCTTCCTGATCGACGACATCGACTTTTCCGGAGTCGGGATGCCGGCGACGTTGTTCGACACCCGGCAGATCGAAGTGCTGCGCGGACCTCAGGGCACCACCTACGGTGCCAACGCGCTGGCCGGGCTGATCAGCGTGCGCACGAGCGATCCCGGCACCGAATTCGAACTCCATGGCGAAGTCACGGCCGCCGACTACGATACGCGCTCCGCGGGGCTTGCGATCGGCGATGGGTTCGCCAATGGCCAGGCGGGCTGGCGCGTGGCCGCGCAACAGTATTACAGCGATGGATTTCGCCACAACGCCTTCTACGACATGAACTCGACCAATGGTCTGGACGAGGGCACGCTGCGCGGTAAATTGCACTGGCAGGTATCAGAGACCTTGCAGGCGGACCTGACCCTGATGCATGTGAACATCGACAACGGCTATGACGCCTGGTCGGTCTACAATACCTCTACCACCTACTCCAACCAACCCGGTCGCGACTCGCAGCTCTCCAACGGCGCGGCCTTGCGTCTCACGTACGCCATCGATGGCCTGGGCCAGCTGCTCAGCGTCAGCAGCGCCGCCGATTCGCATATCGTCTATTCGTTTGACGATGACTGGGGCAATGATCCGTTCTGGCTCGCCACCACCGGCTACGCGCCTTACGACTATTACCAGAGCGATGCACGAAACCGGCGCACGCTGGCCGAAGACCTGCGGCTGATCGGCGATCCGTCCCGGCCGCTGTTCGGGCGGCTCGACTGGTTGATCGGCGTCTATGCGCTGCGCTTGACCGAGTCGGACCGCCAGGTGTTCGTGTGGGATGCCTACGATGCCGCGCCCGACGGCGGCCCCGGTGCCGGCAGCAGCGGCTTGAACAGCGAGTATGGCGCCACCAATGTCGCGCTGTATGGCTCGCTCGATGCGCAGCTCGGCCCGCGTACCACGCTCTCGGCGGGTCTGCGCGTGGAGCGACGCAACTCCGACTACTCGGACAGCGCCGACGCAACCACGCCGTTTGCGGAGCAGGTCAATGACATGGTCGGCGGCAATCTGTCGTGGATGCACGTGCTGGGAGACGGCGAGCACCTCTACGCCACCCTGGCGCGTGGCTACAAGGGCGGCGGTTTCAACATCGGCTCGGGAATTCTCTCCGAACAGCGCAGCTTCGGGCCGGAGTCGCTCTGGAGCCTCGAATCCGGCCTGAAATACCAGCGCGCCGACAGCCCCGTGTCCTGGGATACGGACCTGTTCTACATGCGACGCCAGCATATGCAGGTCTACCTGTCCGAGCAGCTGCAGCAGAACAATCCGCTCGAGTACCTGTTTTTCACTCAGAACGCCGCCGCTGGCGAGAACTTGGGCTGGGAAGCACAGGGCAGCTACCGTCTCGGCACCCACTGGCAGTTCTCAGGCAGCGCCGCGCTGCTGCGCACGCGCTATCTGGGCGTCGGTGGCGTGTTCGAAAGCCTTGACATCGATGGGCGCGCACAGCCGTTCGCGCCGGGTTACGAGGTCTCCGCGGCCATCGGGTACGAACTGCCCGGCGGTTGGTTTGCGCGACTCGATTCGCACGCCATTGACAGCTTCTACTACTACACCAGCGACGCGCAGAGCTCGCATTCCTATCACCTGGAGAATCTGCGCGTCGGCTATCGCCACGGCGCGTGGACCGCCAGCGTCTGGGTGCGCAACCTGTTCGACGTGCGCTACGCCCAGCAGGGCTTCTATTTCGGTCTGATACCGCCCAACTATCCGAACCAGTCATTTCTGCAGCTCGGCGATCCACGCCAGACCGGAGTCACAATCCGTTACGATCTGGGGCCATGAGCTCGAACGTACGCATGTTCCAGGTCGACGCTTTCACGTCGCAGCGCTTCTGCGGCAATCCTGCCGGAGTGGTGCTGGACGCCGACCGGTTGTCGGACGGCGATATGCAGGCTCTGGCGCGCGAGCTCAACGCCGGTGACACGGCCTTCCTGCTGCGGCCCGACGGCGCCGATCACGACCTGCGCGTGCGCTTCTTTACACCCCGCCGCGAGGCGGCCTTCGTCGGCCACGCCACCCTCGCGGCACATGCGGTGCTGGCTGCCCTCGGTACCGCCCCGAAGCCGCGGCAGAAGCAAAGCTCAGGCATCGTCGAGGTGAGCACCCTGTCGCAGGCCCCGCTGCGCATCGCCATCAGCCAGCCGCCGCCGCCGCTTGGCCGCTCGCCCGAATCGGGCGAACTCGAGGCGGTACTCGAGGCGCTGGCGCTCACGCGGGCGGATCTGGATAGCCGCTGCCCGCCCGGGTTCGCAGGTCCCGGCACACGGTTGCTGCTCGGCCTCAAAGATGCCGCAACCCTCGGCCGCGTACGACCCGATAACTCGCGGCTGTCGGCCCTGTCGGCGCAAATCGGCGCGCCGGGATATTTCCTGTTCGTGCTGCACGGTGACGCCGTCGATCGGCGCACCGAGGCACGCATGTTCTGCCCCGCGCTCGGCATCGATGAGGATCCGGTCAGCGGCAATGCCCACGCGATGCTCGGCGTCTACCTGCTGCGGCAGGGACTGATCGCAGCGGATGCGGTGGGCTTCACCGGCACCCAGGGCGCGCATGTCGGCCGACCTGGAGCCGTAAGCGTCGCATTCGAGCGCGATCGGCAGACCCTGCAGGCCGTCAGCATCGTCGGCGAGGCGGTGATCGTTTTCGCCACCCGTCTCGAATTTCCGTAGTATGGGCGCATGGCGGCCAACGAGGATTGGGAACTGCCGCTGGCCTTGCAGCCGCGACAGGACAGCCTGAAGTTCGACCTGCAGAGCGTCTACCGCTCCGTGGTGCTGTTGCACACCGAGATCGGCGAAGACGCCTACACCGCATCCATCCTCGGCACCGACCGTATCGGCCACGGCGTCGTGATCCACAGCGCCGAGCGCAAGCTGGTGCTGACGATCGGCTATTTGATCACCGAGGCCGAGTCGATCTGGCTCACCGACCATGATGGTCGCGTGGTCGAAGCGTATCCACTGGCCTACGATCCGGTCACCGGCTTCGGGCTGGTGCAGCCGCTGGGCGCGCTGGATGTGCCGCCTATGGAGCGCGGCTCGGCCACTGCGCTGGCCGTCGGCGACCGTGTGATCGTGGTCGGACACGGTGGCGCGCGCCATTCGCTCGAGGCGCGGTTGATTGCGCGCCGTGAATTCGCCGGCTACTGGGAGTATCTGCTCGAGGACGCTCTGTTCACCGCGCCACCGCATCCGCAGTGGGGCGGGACCGCGCTGGTGGGCGAGGACGGGCTGCTGCTCGGCATCGGTTCGCTGTTCGTCGAGGAGTCGATGGCGCAGGAGCGCTTCGATGCGAACATGTTCGTGCCGGTCGACCTGCTGGCGCCTGTGCTCGAGGACATGATCGAGATCGGTCGCCCGCGGCGCCAGCCGCGGCCGTGGCTCGGCATCTATACGGCGGAACAGGCCGATCACGTGATCGTCGCGGGACTGACGCGCGACGGGCCGGCGCACCGTGCGGGACTGCATCTGGGGGACACCATCATTGCCGTGTCAGGTCAGCGCATATCCTCACTGCCGGAGTTTCTGCGCGGCATCTGGAGCGCGGGGGCCGCCGGCGCCCAGGTATCATTGACCCTGGCGCGCGGTCGCGAGTCGCTGCACGTCAATGTGCAATCGGCCAGCCGCGAAGACTTCCTCAAGAAGCCGCTCAGGCACTAGGCGATGCTGGCGTGTACGCGCGCAACTCCCGTCGGTAGCTGAGCATCCGCGCCTGATAGTGCGCCGCGCCGTTCGCAATCATCGCCAGGTCCGCGGCGGTGACCTGGCGCACCAGCTTCGCTGGCGTTCCCATGACCACCGAACCGTCGGCAATCTCGCGATCCGGCGGCACCAGCGAACCTGCCGCGATGATGCAATGCCGGCCGATGCGAACGCGATCGAGCACAATGGCGCCGTTGCCGATCAGCGTCTCATCGCCCACCAGGCAGCTGTGCAACATCGTCATGTGCCCGATCGTGACATCGCGACCGATGCGGGTGGGCGCGCCGGCATCAGCATGGATCACGCTGCCATCCTGGACGTTGCTGCCGGCGCCGACTTCGATGAGCTCATCATCCGCTCGCAGCACGCTGTTGAACCAGACACTGGCGCCGGCACGCAATATCACCGCGCCGATCAGTTGCGCCCCCGGCGCCACGTAGTAGTTGTCGCCGTCGGTGCGCAGTCGCCGCTCGCCCAATGAATAAATGCCCGCATTCATGCTGATCGATTCTCGTTCGACACCGCGTCGGTCCAACTGCGCCCGCCCAGCCGGCGCCGAGCCGCCAGCATGCACCAGGCCGCCTGCAGCGTCACCATGCCGCCGAGCAGGTAAGGCGCGCCGACTCCGAAGTGCTCGAACACGGCGCCGGACAGAAACGGCGCCAGCACTCGCGCCAACGAGGTGCCGAGCTGATAGGTGCCGATCACGGCACCACGATTGTGGGCATCCGCCTGGTGCGAGGCCAGTGCGGCGGCACCCGGCGTGAATGAGCCCGCGGCGAGACCGCACAGCGCCAGTCCGGGCAGCACCAGCAGCAGGCTGCTCGAGAGGGCGACCGCAAACATGCCACACACCCAGCAGGCAATGCCAATCCACGCCAGCCGATACTCACCCAAACGCGGTGCCAGACGGCGCACGCCCACGGTCTGCATCAGCACGGCGACCACAGCCAGGGCCAGCATCGCGAGACCCACGGTGCGAGGACCCACCGCATAACGATCCATCGCCCAGATCGCGAAAGTGGAATCGAGCGTCGATTGGGAGAATGTCACCAGCATCGCCGCGACCGTCAGCCAGCGCAGCACCGGCCGCGCCCGCAGCAGCGCCAGGCGCGAGCGGGCCGCCTCGTGCGCCGCGACTTGGTGCGGACCGCGGCTCTCGCGCAGACGAAAGAAGACCAGCAGCGCCGCGAGCACACTCAGCCCGGCCGAGCACAGCGCCGGGCGCATGAAATCCGCGCTCTGTAGCTGCTCGCCCGCGAGCGCGCCACCGATCGCCGGCCCAAGCATGAAACCGACTCCGATCGCCGCGCCGACGGTGCCGAGGCTGCGGGCACGATTGGCAGGCGTGCTGATGTCGGCGGCGTAGGCCATGGCCGCAGCGATATTGCCGGCCATGAATCCGGCCAGCGCGCGCGCCACGAACAGTGTCGCAATGTTGCTCGCCCAGGCCAGCAGCAGATAGGACGCGGCGGCGCCGAGCATGCTCGTGATCAGAATCGGCCGGCGTCCGAAGCGATCGCTGAGTGATCCCCATATCGGTGCCCCGATCAGCTGAAACAGGGAGTAGACGCCGAGAATCGGCGTGATGAGGGCCGGCGAGGCGCCAAAGCGCATCGCCATGTACGGGATCAACGGGATCAGGATCCCGAACCCCAGGACGTCGACCACACAGACGATGAACAGCGCGCCCAATGCGGTCAGTCTCCGTGAGCCCGGTCAGTGAGCGGGGACCAGCCGCTGCAGATCACTGACATCGCCGGGCTGCGCCGGCCGATCACTGACCGCGCGAATGACCAGGTTGGGCAGGCGGGTTTCATCCATCGGCGACGGCAAGTCGGCGCCGAACAGCACCGCGAGCTTGAGCGTCGGAATGAGCCACAATCGCCAGCGCTGCGGACCGCGGACAAAGAAAACGCCGGCGGTCGCAAAGGGCTCGGCCCCCTGTGCGGCCGCCGCCAGCTGCACACCGAATCCATGCACCGCATCGAGCGACACGGGTCGCTGCATTCGCTGCACCCATCCCGCCGGCAGCAACTGTTTGCCTTCGAAGCGGCCGTTGTCGGTGAACAGGCTGGCGACGCGCATCCAATCGAGTACACGTGCGTGCACGCAGCAATCGGCCGGCACCGTGGCTGCACCCGCCGCGCGCTCGATCCAGGCCGGATGGGCATTCAGCCGGCGCCACAGCTTGCGTGACAGGTACTGCGCGTAGGGCTGCTGTGAGCCGGACTCGATGGCCGCTCGCAGCGCATCCGGATCGAATCCCGGCAGCGCGGTCGGCGGCAGTACGCCCTCACCGGTCGCCACTCCGACCGTCAGCCCCAGCAGGGCTTGTGCGAATGCGCCACCATCGATCGTTGAATCGGCCGTGACGCCTCCGGCGTAGCGCTCGAACACCACGTAATCATCGCGCATCACGACGAAAGCCCGTAATCCCTGCGCCGCCGGATCCCGCGCCGCGCGCTCGAGCGCCTCGGCATCGATACGCTCAGCGAGCGGACTCACCCGCGGCAATCCGCCACCGTCACCCCCGGCGATCGGCTCACGCGGCACATCCGGCTGCCTGTGAGCGAGCCGCCAGAATGCCGTCGCGCTGAGCAGCAGCGCTATGGCGCCGGCACCGACAGCCAGGTAGCGACTGCGATTCATGCGCGTCGCAGCGGGCCGCAGTAGCGCGCGCGGCCGGCGGCCAGCTCGAGTTCGTGCGTGGTATTCGCTGGCCATTCGTCGCTGTGGTGCGTGGTCATGACCGTGGTGACTCCGGCTTCGATCTCGCGCTCGACCAATGCCCGCAGCGACGCGCGGGTACGCGCATCCAGACCCGCATATGGCTCATCGAGCAGCAGAATATCAGGCTGATTGACGAGCGCGCGCGCAAACAACACCCGCCGCAGCTGCCCATACGACAACGTGCGCAGCGTTCGGCCAAGGAGTGTGCCGCCGTCAACACGACGCAGCGCAAGCCGCGCCCGGCGTCGCTCCTCGGCACGGGGACGCTGATTGAGACCGACGCTGGCATGCAGCCCGGACGCGACCACATCGCTCACGGTCTCACCGCGCGGATAGATCGCCTGCAGCTCCGGCGCGATCAGGCCGATACGCCGCTGAAAGCTCTGCAACGGTACCCCTGGCTCGATGCCCGCGCGCACGATCGAACCGCCGCGTGCAACACCCAGGTTGCCGTAGAGCGTCTGTATCAGTGTCGACTTGCCGCTGCCATTGGCGCCGTGAACCACCCAGCACTGACCCGGTTGGATGTCGATCGAAAGATCGCGCAGTACCGGGGTGGCATCGCGCCAGACGTTGGCGTGCTGCAACGCTATCAGACGCTCACCGCCTGGACGCCCACCGCCTGGACGCCCATCGCCGCCGTCCCGCGGCAGGCTGCGGTGCCGGTGCCCACGCCGCCGCGCGCGCACCTGATCGGCTGCCTGAGCGAGACGCGCGGCAGCCAGCGCTGCGCGCCGCCAGCGCGTACTCAGCTTGCGGCAAGCGGTGATCCGGCCCGACGCGAGCTCACACAGATGCGTTGCCGATGTCGGGACGTCCTCGATGCGGTGCGTCGACAGCACCCATGGCAGTGCCGATCGACTCAACTGCTGCAGTCCCGTGGCGAGACGCGCGCGATTGCGGGGGTCGAGACCGGAAAAAGGCTCATCCAGCAGCAACAGCTTCGGTCGCGATGCCAGCGCGCGCGCCAGCAGTACCAGCCGCCGTTCGCCGTACGACAGTGTCAGAAACCGGCGGCGCCGGAGCGAATCGATATGCAACCGGGTCAGCAGCCGCAGCACCAGCTGCCGTTCACTGGCGTTCAGCGACGCCAGCGGAATATCGGTTCGGTGCAGGCCGGTGCCGACAATGCTCTCGACGCGATGATTCCACTCGTAATGCTCATAACGGTCCTGACGCTCGGGGCCCAGATAGGCCAGCTGTTCCTTGATGCCGTAGGGGTCGTCAAAGATGTCCGCGCCCAGCCGATAGCGCCGCAGCGAGGCCGCTGCCGGCGTCGGCCAGACATCCCCGGCGAGCAGTTTCAGCAGCTGGGTCTTGCCGGCGCCATTCGCACCGAGCAGGACCCAGCGCTGACCGGGCCGAATGTGCCAGCTGATGTCACGCAGCACCGCGCGTGCGCCCAGCATGAGCCGGACGTGACGCAATTCGACATCCATGAAGCGCGCACCAGGACGCGAGCGGCGCTGAGGCAAATCCAACTTCCCGATCGATCCAAAACGGCCACTTTAGCATTCGGGCCGGGTCGTCCAGCGGGCTCGGGAAGCGAGCATCCCGGGGCGGAAAAAAAAAACGCTGCCGGCATTCGGCGCCCACCGCGGGGGGTGTGAGGTGGGCACTAGTGCCGGCAGCGTTGCCGTTGGCCTGAATCAGGCCGCACTTGCAGACGAAATCGCCTGTGCCCTTGATAATGCAACCCATATGCCAGCGGCGCCCCTGCGCCCATTCGCCTGGCAAGCGCCCCGACACTGCCGGCTATTTTTTGAGTCTCGATAAGGGGTTGAGCGAAGCCCGGCGTACCGCCGGATGGCGCGTCGCGGCATCCCCGGCCAGCCGGCCGGTTGAACCGCAAAGGCGCAATCAGGCTTCCGGCCGCACCACCGCGGGGAGGCCAAACCGCGTCGGTGTGCGCTGACCGTGTTATCGGCCCCCGGGCTAGATCGCTCTGCCGCCTCGCAGCCTATTCTCGGACACTTAACATTATCTGTGGAGAAAGCCCATGAGTCAGAAGATCCAGAACCAGCAGGATATCCAGGGCGAGGGGGATTATCAGGCGGCGCGTCGCTATCGTGAGGAGGTGACGGAATTCCTCGATAAGGCAGACGTCGAGCAGCTGGCCAAGGCGGCGGCGCCGAAATCCGCCCGGGAGGCTCGCGAGCTGGCGCTGGCCCAGCAAAGCGGGGCAAGCCGCTCCAAGGGCGATGCCCCGGCCGATGTCCGGGCCATGTATCCCGGTCAGCCCGAGGCGGATGACAGCAAGTAAGGCCTTAAGAGCGCCGGCTCAGGCGCATTGCAGATCGAGCGTCGGCAGGCTGGTGCTGGTGCTGCCGAGCAGACGGTCCCGTCGCAGCAGCTCGGAGCGCATCGCCGCCAGCTCCTGGGCATGCGCGATTTCGACCGCGAGAATCGCCTCGAGCAGTTCCCGGGTGCGCAGATCGCGGGCCCCCACGAATTGCAGGATCTCGCGGTAGCTTTCGATCGCAATGCGCTCGGCAATCAGATCTTCCTCGAGCAGATCCACCAGCGCCTCGGGCTCGAGCGCCTCGACCGGGGCGGCAGTTTCCGACGGCAGCACCGGCACGTCACGGTTGGGTTCACCGCCGAGCTGCAGGATGCGATCGGCCAACCGGTCGGCGTGACCCTGCTCTTCCTGGGCGTATTTGTGAAACTCTTCGCGGACCGATGCAGCCAGCGCGCCGGCGACCGATACGCAGCGATTGCGGTAGTGCGATACACAGACCAGTTCGGTCGCCAGCGCCTCGTTCAACAGCTGCAGCACGATCGGGTGCTGCGGCGATAGTTCGGCGGCAGCGCCGACGGCTTCGATATGGCTTCGGGCACGACGGCGCATGGCCGCGACCTCACTCAAGAATGGATAGAAGCCGTCGAGCTCTGCACTGCCTTCGTTCACTGACATGACGGCCCTTCCCCTTTTGCCACGGGTTATCTGTCGACTATTACCTGTCGTCAGTCCCATTTCTGCGCACTACGTACCGATTTAGAAGGTTGCTCACCACCGGAATCCACGGCGCCAGGCGCGCCGCACCCATGGCCATCGGCAGCAGACGCGGTCGCAGCAGCGCCAGCGTCACGGCAGCCCCTCCCA
>Ga0181516_10002648_pt1 | contig 12528 bp, 4 predicted proteins | sample PEATcosm2014_Bin_25_FD_121104 | JGI IMG/M metagenome (GOLD analysis project Ga0181516, IMG submission 121104) | Peatland microbial communities from MTU Mesocosm Facility, Houghton, MI, USA - PEATcosm2014_Bin01_10_metaG | ecosystem: Environmental > Terrestrial > Soil > Wetlands > Peat | place...
GGAAGCGTCCGGCGTGTAGCTTGCCGTCAACGAGTCAACGCCGACCGCAAGCGAGCCCGCAGGAATGTTGACGGTGGCATTGCCCCCGCTCAGCGTAACTGCCGCGGATGTGTAGCCGCCGCCCGTCAGGATGACGGTCCCGGACGGAGTCGGATTTCCGCTTCCGCCGCTGACGCCAATCGTCACCGTCAGTGCCTGCGCCGTGGTGAGCGTCGTAGTGGACAAGGTCTCCGTCACCGTGGGAGTCGCCTTGGAGGGAGCGGTCACCGTGACCGAAGCCGATCCGGTGGCCGTGTTGTAGATTGAGGAACCGGAAGCATCCGGCATATAGGTTGCCCACAGCGAGTAGTTGCCTGCGCACAACGAGCCGGCGGGAATGTTGACTGTGGCGTTGCCATTGTTCAGCGTCGCTGCGGCGGATGTGTAGCCGCAACCCGTCACGATCACCGTGCCGGACGGAGCCGGATTTCCGCTTCCGCCGCTGACGCCAATCGTCACCGTCAGTGCCTGCGCCGTGGTGAGCGTCGTAGTGGACAAGGTCTCCGTCACTGTGGGCGTGATCTTGGATGGATCGGTCACTGTGACTGAAGTCGATCCGGTAGCCGTCAAGAAGATTGCGGAACCGGGTACATCCGGCGTGTAGGTCGCCGTTAGCGCATCGATGCCGGCGGCCAGCGAGCCGGCAGGGATGCTGACGGTGGCGATGCCGCTGTTGTTCAGCGTCGCTGCCGCGGACGTGTAGCCGCCGCCCGTCAAGACTATCGTCCCGGACGGAGTCGGATTCCCGCTCCCACCGGACACCGATGCAGACACAGTCAGCGATTGTGCCGTGGTGATGCTTGTCGAGGACGGTATTAGCATGAGCGAAGGAGCTGTCTTCAGTGTGCCAGTCACAGTTACGGTGCTTGTTCCCGTCCTGCTCCAGTAAACCGAAGCGCTGGCGGCATCTGGCGTGTATGTGACGGTCAGCTTGTCGGAACCTGGCGTCAATGTCTCAGCGGGGATGTTGAACGTCGCATTGCCACCGGACAGGCTGACGCCCGCCTTATAGTATCCACTGCCCGAGAGCGCAACTGTGCCCGTTGCTGTGGGGCTGCCGGCACCGGCGCCGACAGACACGCTGACTGTAAGTGTCTGAGATGTGGTGATACTCGTGGCAGACGGCGAAACGGTTACGACTGGGACTGCCTGCTCGACTTGCGCCCAGGTTGTGAGCGAATTGACGGAGTAGATGGGGAGGCTGGCAGCATCGGGCGTGTAAGTGACAACGACCGTGTTGTTACCGAAAGGAAGGCCGCCTGCCGGCACTGTGATGGAGGCGCCTCCATTGTTGAGCGTCGCTGCGCTGGACGTGTAACTGCCCGCGGAAAAAACCACCGTCCCTGTAGGCGCGGGATTTCCCTCCCCGCCGCTCACCATAATCGTTACGGCGAGGGACTGCAGTACCGATATCGTCTGCGAGGGCATATAAGCCGACAGCTGAGGCAGCAGCTTTGCGCGCGCACTCTGGTCGGTTGACGCACTGCCCGTAGAGCTGTTGTAGAAGGATGCGCTATTCGAGTCGGGAGTGTAGCTTGCAGTGAGCAAGTCGACGCCGACGGCAAGCGCTCCCGTGGGAATGGTGATGACCGTACTGCCGCTCGTGAGACCGATCGCCGCCGAAACATAACTTCCGCTGCTCAAGACCACTTTGCCCGTCGGGATGGGGTTTCCGCTTCCACCACTGACGACAATCGCCACGGGCAATGCCTGATCGTTGGTGATCACACTGTTTGGGTTATGGTATGGCGTCACTCCGACAGTGGGAGTCGCCCGGTTTGCGGCCGCGACAGTTAAATTCAGCGTTGAACTGGAGGAGATTTTGCCTGTTGCCGCATCGGTGGCGATAATCGTGGCCTGATAGCTTCCGAAGGGAGTGGCCGAGGTTGCACTCACAGCCAGCGACGAGATGCCCGCCGGAGATGCGCTGATCGTAGTTGAAGGTGCGCTACAAGTCAGTCCGGCAGGCGCGCCCTGGATCGAGCAGGAAAAGTTGACAACTCCGGCAAATCCCCCCGATGGAGTAACCACGAGCATCGCCGACTGGCTGTTGGCGGAATTGACAGTCAGGTCTCCGCTATTCGTCAGCGAGAACTTCGCACTGCCTGTTGAGGCCCCGACAATCGCGTCCAAGCCAAGTGTGTGTATGAATTGTCCTGTGGAGTCCCTGCCCGTAACGACAACGTTGTAATTTCCGCTGGGGGTTGAAGGAGCGGCGCTGACCGTCACAGAGGTGGCTGCATTGCCATTGCTCAATAAGGTATTCGATGTCGGGTTCAACGAGCACGAGATGCCCGCGGCTGCCGAGCATGTATAACTTATGGTTCCCGCGAAGCCATTCGTCGAGCTTAGCTGGAGGCTATCGGTCATTGTGCCGCCAACGGCAAGTGGAATGTTGGTCGAGGCGGGAGACAGCGAGAAGTCACTCAGTGGATTGGATAAGTTGAGCGTGGTCACCGCTGACGAATAATTCGTGTCGCCGGAGTAAACGACCGTGATCAGGTTGGTGCCGATGTAAAGGTTCTGGCTGTTCAGAGTGAACGAGAAGGGATCTGTGTTACCGGTCGCAGGAACGGTGAGGTTCATCCAGCCCAAGTTATATCCTGACGAGTAAAAGCCCACCCAACCGATCGGCGCAGGACCGCCCGGCTGACCGTTCACTGCGCCGGAGATCTGAATCGAGGCGAGGGGGGAAGACGATGTCGCGCTCGAAGTAACCGTAATTGTGGATGGGTTTGCGGCGCCTGGAGACGCCACGATCACATTTGTTACGGTGCTGCTGGGCAGATAATTGCTGTCTCCCGAGTAAGTCACCGTGACCGGGTAAGCGCCGATGGGAATGCTGGAAGGAAATATGATATCGGCGATGCCCTCGGCCGCGAAAGACCCAGGTTGAACGGCAGGGGAGAGCGTTACCGTGGAGGTGACTCCATCGGGAGCCCCGGAGACAGTCACGGTTCCCGTGGGAGGCACACTGGGCGACGAAAGGATGCTGGTATTGATTACCTGCACCGAAAGCACCGTCTCGGTCCCGCCAACTCCCTGGCCGGTGTTGCTTCCGTTGATCGACAGGTTCAAAAGTGTAGCGCCCTGGACAACTGAGAAATTTGCAAGTGGAGTGGTATACGGGTTATAACTTGCATCCCCGGAGTAGGTAAGCGATACAGAATGGGTCCCGACTGGAAAATACGTAACGTACTCATAGGTCCCAATGCTGTTAATCGGAGTGGAACCGATGACCACTCCATTATCGGTGACGATTAACTGCCCGGTAGGAACGGTTACCATGGGACACGCGCCAAAAGTGGTACAGCTTTTCGGCACGATTTCACCTGCCATTTCAACGAAGGTGCCAAACGGGAACACTTGCACTTCGGACCCGAGTGTCCCATAGTTGATGGCGTCTTCCCCATATGCGCTGCTGGCCATGTAGAGTATGCCGCTGCCCTCGGGAGTCACCGTGATCTGCGTCTTGACCGACGTGCTGGCGGCGTTCACACTGTCACCGCCGTATTGTCCCCAGATGTTATACGTCCCGCCCGGAAGGCCAATAAAGGAGTTGGAATTGAACGTTCCGTTGGTTAGCATGAAGGAGGTTAGTCCCTGCTGCAATGGCAGCGGGCTGTCGCTCATCAGGGCCACATCGCCCGTCGGAATTCCGGTTGAGGCAGTTACCGTGCCGCTGAGATCGATGCTCGTGCCGTGAGGAAATGTGGTATGGGAAGGCGTCAGAGTCGTGGTGGTGGCTTTGAACTTAACACTTCCCCACTGATTGACCAGCTGAGTGGCGTCAATCGTGCCCAAGCCGGTTGCGAGATTGTATCCAGCGGCCGCGTTGTATGCGGGCGTGGTTCCGATTCCAAGCTGGCCTTCTAACGTGGCGCCTTCGTCCACGGTAACAGGGTTCGCAACTGAGATGCAGTCAGGTGAAGAAGGCGTGTAGGCGCAAGGAACCGCGATGGTGCCAACGGTCACATCGTGGAAGGCTGCGGGAAACTGCGTTTTTAGCGGATACAGTACCGTGGCGGCTTGACCCTGCCGGCCATAGCGCTGATTGACGAGGGCCATGATGCCGGCAAAGGCCGGCGCCGAAGCAGAGGTGCCGCCCACACCCGTAATCTGGACCGAGCCGCTGCCTGAGGGGAGTTGACAATCGCCATCGGAGGCGCAGATCGGGTAATAGCTGAGGTTGGCGCCATTGGCTGCGAACAGCGAGACATCGGGCAGATCGCGCACTTGATCCGCCGGGACGCCTGCGCCGGTTTGCCATGCAGGCTTGGGATATCCGGAGATGCAAGTAGTCGTTCCCGACGCGCCGGCGCTAAAAGATTCACAACTGCTTTTTCCGCCGCTGCCGGCCACGATCGAAGAAGTTCCACTGGCCAGCGAGTTAGCGTTCAAGCCGTATTGGCTGTCGTTCCAGGGTTGTTCTGAGTTGACCTGCAAAAGAGATGCCTGTGGAAGCTGGGTTGGGGTCAGATTCCAATAGATTCCCAGATCGGCGGCAGACAGGTTTTGGTAGTCAGGATAGTAAAAATCGGTTCCGCCGACGGCGATGTTGTACGGTGTGGAAGCCAAGCCGTTGACTCCCAGACCATGCAGCGCGAGTTCCTGGCTATTGCTGTCACATCCAGCGGAGCCATTATCGCCCGTGGATACGAGGACGGTGATGCCCTGTGCCGCAGCCTGCTCCCAGAGATTGTTAAAGAACGCGTTGGTAGATTGCAGATTCTTCTCGCACGCGCCGAAGCTCATACTGATGACCGGGGCGATGTTGCTATAAACCGCATGCTCGGCTGCTAGAAGCAATCCAGCTTCAAGAAATGAATCGGACGCTATGACCAGATAGACGGTCGCGTTCGGGGCCACGGATCCTGCCCACTCAACGTCCAGATAAGCTTCCGTGGATGCACCATTCGGCCCGGCCCAATTATTGATGCCGTCAATCCCCGGATCGTTGCCGTCAATCACGATTTGTGGAGGGTTTGCGGGAAGACCGAAGATTGTCCGGAATTGATTTACCTGCTCGATATTGATGTTGGATTCGTTGACAATAGCGATACTTTGCCCCGAACCGTTGGCGCCAGCCTGATAGAGCGGGCCCAGATCGTATTGAACCGCAAAGTCTGCAGGCGCCAACACCAAAGAAGGCTTCGACGAGTTCGTCCATTGTGGAGTCACCTGGTGAGATTTCTGTTGATAGCTCGCCTTACCCAGAACGTGAACGAAACTGCGCACCGGGAAATTATTGAGGGCAACAAATCCGCCGACCACCGGGGTCAGTGCTGCCGGTATTTCCGGATCGGTCGCGTTGGCGTAGCGCGTCTCTCCCTGCACTTCGTATTTGTGAATCGAGCTGTGAAAGGCTTTGCGAAATTGACCCGCGCTTCCGGAAAACTCGATGGTCTGCCTGCCTGGATTGACGTGGCTCACGGCGAGCCCATTGGACTGAAGCCAAGTCTCGATGCCGGCGATGTCTTCCTCCGAAGGGCCAAACTGGAGGCCAAACTGATCGGGGGTGAGCCACTTGTGGTAGTTGACACTGCCCGGTGTGTGCATCTCTTCGATCAGCCGGTGCAGTGCCTGCTCCTGGCTGTCGCTACGTCGCAGCACGAGATGGATCCGCTCAAGGAGAAGACTATCGGGCGCAACGCCGCGGTCATTCGCGGCGTTGGCCAAAGGATGGATTGTCCCTTTGAGGGCAGTGCGGACATTCGCGTCGATGGGCGCGGTAATCCGAGAAGGAACGGCCGCCTGGTCCGCGGACCGGATATCCTGGCACTTTGACGCGCCGACGTCAAATACAGCTAAGAGCATTAAAACAATTAACTTGCATATAAAACCTGAACCCGTAATGCCATTCTTCGCTCTTCCGGTGCAGAGACTGCTTCTTGAAGACATGGATATCCTGTCTGGCTTTTGGCCTTCATTCGCTATGTTTATCGGACGGCTGGAGGTATTCCATCACTACATTGATCGGGAGGCAGTGCCCCGCACCGGAGACTCACGCCGAGTGCGGAAAAGTGCATTCGTCCGCAGGCTGAGCACTGTTTGAAAACGGAGCAGAGCGGTTCCAGCAAAGCTATACCCAAACCGATTTCGTGCAGGGTCGCCACTCAGCGACCCAGCCTTATCTGGCCCCTCGCAGCGGACAACTCCTGAAGTCTCCTCGGTATTCCCTAATAAAAGACAAGAGCCCGCAAGTAACAATATTTATCAGGTGAGCGTTAAAGGAACTCAAAGGGGGCCCGATAAGGTCAGGGTCTATCCTCTCCGAGCCGGTGTCGAGAACCTTCGACCCCGGGCAGGTGCAAGAAAAAGCGGCTATTGATCGCCAATTTCCTTAGAAATGGCGGACGCCGCGGGGCCCTAGGCGAATGGTCTTTGCAGACCACTCGGCGATTCTTGTGGTTTGCACAGTTCAAGTGCGCAGGCCCCCGAGGCCTGGAGAGGAACGATCTCAATGACGGAAACATCCACAGGAAAACCCTGTTTCGTGCGAGGCAACTGGCCTTTTGGGCTAGCGCTTGGTGTTTTACTCACCCTTGGAGCTGCCGGTCCGGCTGCTGCAACCGAAAACGGCGCTTGCGTCTTCCCGGTTGGTGTCGAAACGGTGATGACTGGCATGCAGCCACATCCAGGCAAGACCTTGGGTTACGAGTACACGGCCGTCTATGCGGCAAACGAACTCGATAACGCGCAGGGCAAAAGCTCAGTGCCGGAGTTCAAGCTGCGCGTTTTTGCGACCGCATTCAAAGTAACGCATAACTGGGGCTGGAAACTGTTGGGCGGCACCGTCGAGACGGAACTGGCCGTGCCTCTGATCTACCAGCAACTACATGTGCCGCCTGGGAAATTCACCAAGTATTCGGTGGCGAACGTGGACTTGGTTCCGGTCGCCATGGCCTATAGCAAGGGAGACCTGCATTGGTATTACGAAGCCGATCTCTTTGCTCCGGGCGCGGCCTATGCGGCATCCGACGTGTTGAATGTCGGCCAGCATAACTTGGCAATCGCCCCGGTTGCCGGCTTTACATACCTCCCCAACAAAGGCGCCACCGAGATAAGTTCGCGCTTCACTTACATTGTGAATGGCCCCGACAGCGCCACTGGCTATCACAGCGGCAATGAGTTCTTCTGGGAGTACAACGCGGACCGTGAATTTGCACACGACAAGATAGCGCTTGGCGTCAATGGCGCCTACTACCAGCAGACGACCGACGACACGCAGCACGGAGTGGTTTATCAAAACGGATACCGTGGGCGCGATTTGCAGTTCGGCCCGCAAGCGCGGTTCCCGCTAGGTAAGCATGGCGGTTTCGCATTCAAGTATTACCGTGACACTTTGGTGCAGAACAAGCCGCGCGGAAATGCCTTCTGGTTTCAGATCGCCGTCCCCCTCAAGATGCTCCACGTTGACTAGGCAGCCTTGACACGATTCGGGCGCTTGCGCAGCGCGCCAGCGCCGGGAATCTCTCCAAAAACAGCTGGGCAATCCCTGGACACAACAGAGTGAATGGAGAACGACGATGCACCTCACGATTGGCAAGAAGCTCTATCTGAGTTTTGGTTGCATTTTGGCAATCATCGCAATTTCCACTGGTGTAACTTACTACCACCTCAACGATCTGAGCAAGTCCCAAGGTGACCTGTTCGGCAAGCGCATGCCGATCCGCGAGGCATTCTCCGCAATTCGCCGATCGGAGCACAAGCTTGTGGCAGATCTGCAGGCGTATGCGCTGAATGGATACTGGTCCGCGTCCAATGCGGAACTCAAGGAGCGGATCCGTTCCGACTCTGACGACGCGCGAGCCAACGTGGACAAGCTGAGTTCCCTCGCTGTCACCTTCAGCAAAAAGGCGACCAAGCAGCAAGCCGAAGACAGTGAAAACGGCCTGCTGGCCATCGTGAACGCAAGTTCATCGCTCGAGTCTGCCATCGATGCTGGCGGCGATGACGGACAGCACCGCGCTCAGCAGATTCTGCAACAGCAAGTAGCGCCCGCTGCGGAAATCGTAGAGAAGGACACCGGAGACGCCGTTGCAACAGGCGGCAAGATGGCGGATGCAACCTCCGCACTGATCGTCTCCGACACGGGCGCCTCGATGCTGGCGCTCATCGCTGGAGGGATCTTGTCTCTGATTCTCAGCAGCTTTCTGGCATTCGGACTCAGCAGGAAGGTGACCTCCGGAATTCGCACCGTTCTGGAACGCGCCAGTGCAATCGCCGGGGGGGATCTGAGCGGAGAACCGCTTTCCTCGTCGAGCCGCGATGAACTGGGGCAACTGACTGAGGCCATCAATCAAATGCAGCAAAACCTCGCCGATCTACTGCAGGCCGTTGTGGACAAGGCCGCGTCGGTGGCGAGCACAAGCGAGCAGATTTCAGCAACGGCCAAACGTTCAGCAGACGGCGCAAGCGCTCAGCGCGACCAAACGAATCAGGCTGCCACCGCAATGCACGAGATGTCTGCGACCGTGGATGAGGTGTCAGAGAACTCCAACAGCGCGGCGAACGCGGCTCGGCACGCAGCCGATTTGGCCCGCACCGGCGGAAGCATCGTGGAACAGACCCTGGAAACCATGAAGACCATATCCGCGAACACGGCGGGAGTGGCCGCCCAGATTCAGGGATTGGGCAAGCGATCGGAACAGATCGGCAGAATCATCAACGTCATCAACGAGATCGCAGGTCAGACGAATCTGCTGGCTCTGAATGCGGCCATCGAGGCCGCACGAGCCGGCGAGCACGGGCGCGGGTTCGGCGTGGTTGCCGGCGAAGTGCGCCAGTTGGCCGAGCGCACCACCAAGGCGACCCAAGAGATTGGCGGAATGATCTCTGGAATTCAGGAAGATACGCTCAAAGCCGTATATTCGATTGACAGCGAATCGAAGGACGTTCAAATGGGCGTGGACGCCGCAACGCAGGCCGGGGCATCGCTCAAGGAGATCATCGAGGCAGCCGAGCAGGTTGGAAGCATGATCATGCAGATTGCGACAGCCTCCATTGAGCAGTCGAGCACTGCCCAGGAAGTGAACCGCACAGTCCAGGAGATTGCCCGCATCACCATGGAATCGACTGAAGACACGGAAAAGACTGCGGGAGCCTGCAAGGATCTCTCCGATCTGGCCGACCAGTTGCGTCAGTTGGTCATGCGATTCAAAGTTGAGCATGGCACAGCAGTGGTTGGGCGTTCTCCGCTGCAAACCGGCCGGCAAGATGAACGAGGCCTCGCAAGGAGGCATGTGACGCCTCTGAAATCGTCCTTTGCAAAACTCAACTGAAGAATGCCCCTCCATCGACGATCAAGTTAGATGGGACCGGATTGAGGTGGCGCAGAGGTGGCATCGATTGGCACATTCCGGGTGGCGGTGATGTTGGCAGCACTCGCCACCCAAGGAGTTCGTCGCGCCTGAAGTTCTTCGAAGAAAGCCCACCTTGGAAATCGATAATGCCGATTCCCACATTCACCCCGCCGCAACCACGGCGGGGTAAAGAGAAATCCCCCAAAGCCTCACGGTTATGGGATACGCATTCCGAGGGCAAGTCACTTCCCGGTACCGGGGCAGACTTAAAACAGAGAGGCGTCTTCAGGACGAAGGTATTTTTTTACCCAGAGATGATTGCGTACATATGTCGCAAGCATCTGTTTATCGGCTTCCCATACGACAATCGAAAGAGACGTAAGAGGCTTTTTCAGAGCCAGATTCTTTAGTCTGGCAAGAGAGAGAACGTTATCCCTTTTAGGCAGTGAGAGCATGAATTGCGTCTCGGCGAGGTGCTTGATCACGGTCCACTCTTCACTCGATAAAACGGGATACTTACTCGATTTTGAAGGCGAACTCGGCAAGGTCATCATGCCCGTTCCAATCCCTTCGAAGACAGTAATTTTCGGCAATTGTATATTTTTGAATTGCGATTTCATCTCTGTTACGCAGATCTTTCTTCGTTTATACGAAATGACCGAATCAATCAGAAATTCGTAGAGCATTTGACTAATTCTCTGCGCTTCCGGATCGACGTTCCCTTCTGGATAAACGTTGCCCACCTGCTGGTACTCGGGGTGCCATTGAATGCCGAGATGAGGTGCGCCGAATCTTGAGGAGAACGCTTCGACCGGTCCCGAACTGCCTTCGCGGGCGTCGATCTGCAAGAGTTTCATAGGCTTTTTATCGCCTTCGTCGATCGAAGCCCAATGAACGCTATTCACGCCGGTCACCGACTGAGGGCTGTTTTGGGGATTGAGAGGGGAAAACGGGGACATGGTAATTGTGTGAGTGGTGAAGTTGGGCGACGTGCTGGTTTTATGCCGTTTCAAAGTCGAGCTATCGAAAGATTTTGAAACTCCGCCATAGCTTTGAAAAAGCCTCCAGGAGCCCGCGCAGATCGCCAGGACGGGCATGCCTCTGGTTTTGGCTTTTTCGATGAGCCACAATTCAAATTTTTCCCGGCCAAGAGCGTATAGTTGGTCCTTTGTTTTGGCCTTGTTTTCGCTGCCGATCTGCGTCGAAATCGCAAATGGACCGCCTGGGATGACGAGACAGTCCACGGCGTTCATGTCAATGGAGCTTGTATCCCAATCCTGCGTTTCGCTCAGATTGCCGGACGCTTTCAGTGTCACAACTTCAATTTCGACTTGCTTGGTGGAGGGCAAAAACGAGATCACGTTTTGGATTGCCTGGGCATCGAACGTGGTGGCGGATCCATTGCCGTCCCTTCTCCAGGAGAGTCCGAATTTAAGCTTTCTGTCAGGAGGAAAACTCGTTAGCTTTACAGGCCTTTCGGATACTTTGATAACGGAAAGATTCTTGCAATTAAGATAAATGAGTTGCCCGTCGAATTTGCCGGGGGGCAATCGCTTTTGCAATTGCTTATCCACAATCGATCCCCTATATTCCCAGCAATTGCGGATCGCACTCCAACGGAAAATCACCATGCCGCACCTCGCGCCAAATAAAGAATTGATTGGACAAGAGCGTCGATCGGATAGGCGCGCGTATCCGCATAGCGAACAAACTATAACATAAATCACGACTTTGCCCCCGCAAAACGTATCCCTTGGCGAACTGCTCTAATGCGCAAGGGTAGCCACGAGGTCTGCTCGATGTAGTCGAGTTCCGAGGAAACCCCGGCGCCCTTGCGGAGGATGTCGTCATTGCGCTTGAAGACTTGTTCAAGCATGGTGGGAGACAACCTTGCCAATCTTGGGATGCCGGTCAGGATAGCGCGGAGAGCGAGTGTATCGCGGGCCAGATGTCCGGGTCGTGGCGCGGACTCGAAAGGGGAACTCTTGAATCTGTCGCGACATCGGCCGGGATCAGCCGATTCGCGAGGGTAAAGGACTGGGGATCCGCGGAACAGGCACAAAGTGTCCAGTTGTCTCGTCGGATTGACCGCCGATGGGAAGCGCCAATTCTGCAACATCCCATTGTCGGGCTGTCGGTTCTTGGGGTTCACAGGCTGGAAGCAATGCAAAATCGGTGAGATTTGCGCACATGTTGTCGGGACCCCGACAAGTCGAAGTCTTTGCATTTCATCAAATTGTTTATTTTGTTGGATTAAACAGATGTGCTGGGAGAGGGGGATTCGAATACACAGATAAGTTAAATAGAATGAACATAATGCTAACATTTGGATTCGAATCTATACCATAATCTATACCCATCAATTTTTTCGCTGGGATTTTCAACGAAACGATAATAGACTATCCTTTCGTTATAAGAGAATCAGCGAAAGGATGCCGTGCCAGACACCGACCACAACGCCCGGCAAGGACGTTATGTCCTGAAGCAGTTTCATGGCGAAACTGTCCGCGCCTTCGTGCCCCCGCCATTGCCGCCCGATCCTCCGGTCGATCTAGCGCGTTTCCAAATCCTACTGGAACAGGCCAACCAGGCCATTGGCAGGCTCGACGGGCTGGCTTCGCTACTGCCAGACCTTTCGCTGCTTCTCTACACCTACGTTCGCAAAGAAGCTGTGCTCTCTTCCCAGATCGAGGGCACGCAGTCGTCGCTCTCTGATCTTTTGTTGTACGAGAACGATGAGGCACCGGGCGCGCCCATCGAGGATGTGCAGGAGGTCTCGAATTATGTCGCGGCAATGAACCACGGCCTGGAGCGAATGCGCTCAGGCTTTCCGTTGAGCCTGCGTCTGATTCGGGAGATTCACGAGATCCTGCTATCTAAAGGCCGCGGCAGCGGCAAGCAGCCCGGTGAGTTTCGCCGCAGCCAGAATTGGATTGGCGGCAGCCGCCCCGGCAATGCTGTCTTCGTACCCCCGCCGCCAGAGCTGCTGGATGAGTGTCTGAATCAGCTTGAGCTTTTCTTGCATGACGAGCAGACGGGGCTACCTTTGCTTATCCGCGCCGGCCTTGTGCATGTGCAGTTTGAGACCATCCACCCATTCCTGGACGGCAATGGCAGACTTGGACGGCTGCTCATTACGTTCCTGCTCTGTGCTCAGGGTGCGCTGAGGGAGCCTATCCTTTAC
>Ga0181516_10002652_pt1 | contig 12511 bp, 3 predicted proteins | sample PEATcosm2014_Bin_25_FD_121104 | JGI IMG/M metagenome (GOLD analysis project Ga0181516, IMG submission 121104) | Peatland microbial communities from MTU Mesocosm Facility, Houghton, MI, USA - PEATcosm2014_Bin01_10_metaG | ecosystem: Environmental > Terrestrial > Soil > Wetlands > Peat | place...
GCGTGGATATGAAACGTGTCTGCAGTCGCCGTTCACCAGGCCAATTCCGGTCTGGCTTGCGTAGCCAGCAGGGCAAATAACAGTTGCCGGCAGCGATGCGGTCAGGTTCGGCGTGTTCGGCATCGACACCAGGCCCGAGGGCTGCGGTGTCGACGTCGTAATTGCCGGGCATCCATTCTGCGTGTTGGCGGTTGCATTGGAGGGGTCGCATCCCGGTGGCGGCGTGCTCGCCAGCGGCGCACCGATGGTATCGAACAGCACTCCTGAAGATGCGGTGGAGTCGTTCGAAACCACGGTGTTGTTGATGAAGTCCACCTTCAACGCGTCTTGCATCGAGATGCCGGCGCCGTCCCAGCCGGCAACGTTGTTGGAGATGATGTTATTGGTGACCGTCACTCCGTACCATTGAGCCGGGTTGGTGGGGAATGCGGAGACTTCCATGCCGTTCACGGTTTGCAGGCGTATGCCGCCACCGCTTCCGCTCTCCGCGGCGTTACCCATGATGAGGTTGGCGTTGATGACCAGTCCCGGACCTGTTCCTTCACTCAGTCCCGGCGGGCAATCGGCATCGAGCACCGTGTTGCCGCATTCCTGGCCGTTGGGCAGCAGTCCGTCGGGTGCGGCGCCCGATACAACGATGCCGCCGCCATTGGTTGGCAGAGTTGGATTGGTGCTCTGGTTGAAGACGATGGAGTTGTGCTCGATGTCGCCGTTGTAGTTGAAGCCGAGAGCGGCCAAGCCACCGCCATCGCCAGAACTTACATTGCCGCACAGCCAGTTGTAGTCGAACTTAAAGAAGTCCGAACCGCTATTGAAGGTGACACCTCCCGCTGCCGCGGGTGTGGACGCGAACAGTTCGTCGCCGTAGGAGGAGTTGAGGCCGATGTCGTTGTTGTGGATATGCACATGCTGCTGAAGCGCATAGGGCACTTCGACGCCCGCCGTGTTGAATGTTGCGTCGGGAATTTCTCCTTGCCCAACCGTGATGCCGCCAGACAAAGTGCCTGCGTTGTTGAGGATGCGGTTGTTTGCAATTTCAAGGTAGTGCGTCCAGCCGTGCAGGAAGATGCCACCGCCACCTTGCGAACTGTCGGTGATGAGGAATCCGTCGATGCGCGAGGGAGCGCAAAGGAAGTTACTTTTGAAGTCGTTGCAATCCGCCGCACTATTGGTGAGAACCACCGTGCCGGTTGGGAAGTCCCCTTCCAGCGCGGTGCCGCCGGTGAAAGGATCGATACCCGCGGGAACGCGTACGCCCTTGGCAAGCACAGTAACTCCCGCGCCTTCATAAGCTCCCATGATGGTCGGCTCCTGCAGCATCTGGGCCAAGTTGCCATTCAGGTTCGTATCCCAACCGACAACGCCTTCCAGTGGGATGCGATCAACCTGCAGTTGCTGGCTCGCAGGGCACGTTGCCTTGCCGGTAGGATCGAAGGGATTGTTGGTTGCTGGATCGCTGGTGTTGTTGATCTCCACACCGTCAAGCGCCAACCCGAAGAGGCAAACCACCTGCTCCCTCCACGGATCGAGCTTGCCGTCAGGCTGCGGTGTCGCATCGAGAGTCACCGACCCCGAACCGGCCGCTTGCAGCCGCACCGGCTTCCACATCAGCAACATCTCTTTGTACGTGCCGGGGCCAACCATCAGCAGATCGCCTGGGCTGGCGTTGTCAATCGCGCTCTGAATCGCGGTGTTACCCGGATTCTCGCTGTTGATTGGAGTCGGCGCCTTGCCCCCAACGGTGACAGTAACCGTGTCGATCGACTGCTTGCCGTTGGCCGCGGTAATTACGAGTTGACCGCAGTTTCCGAATGCTGCGACTGCCTGCGCGGATGTGAGTGAAGCGCTGTAAGTGGATGCGCAGAGGGGCAGTCCGGCCGGCACCTGAACCTTGATTAGCTGATCGGTCCAGGAGACAATCGGCGCAGCGATGCCGCCGATGGTTACCGTTCCTTGCGCCGCGCCGAAGCTGTAGTTGCGGTTAATGGTCTTCTGGTTGAATGGAAGCACCGAGGACGACGGTCCGGCGTAGCCGTAGTTATTGACGGGCTGGACACCGAGGGCCGTGATGGTGAGGAAGCCGCCGGTATTCAGCGTATCAGTTGCGGCTGCCCCGCTGCCTCCGCCTCCGGTGAAAGTGATCGACGGCGCGCTAGTATAGCCAGAGCCCGCATTGGTGAGCAAGACCGACGTCACAGACTTAACGACGGAGGCCGACGCCGTCGCACCGGAGCCGCCGCCACTTGAGAACTGCACGCTCGGCGCGCCGATGTATCCAGTGCCCCCACTGGTCACGGTCACAGAGGCAACGGAATTGGTAACCACCGCGGATGCGACAGCTTTCGTGGTAAATCTGCCACCGGTAAACGTAACGGTTGGAGCGCTGGTGTAGCCAGAGCCCGCATTGTTGATCGTCACGGACGTTACTTTGTGCGTGGTCGTGCTGATGTGCGCTGTTCCTGTCGCTGTGGTTCCACCGCCGGTTGGCGCGGAGAAGGCGACTGTGGGTGTGCTCGTATATCCCGTGCCGCTGTTCGATATGTTCACCGAACCAACAGAGCCTGTAAGAACGGCTGTTCCTGCAGCACCGCTGCCGCCTCCACCGGTAAAGGTGACTGCGGGTGCGCTGGTGTAGCCGGAGCCATGCGAGCTAACTGACACGGCAGAAACGGAGCCGCTGATCGTTGCTGTTCCGGTCGCAGTGACTCCGCCTGCTGGAGGCGCACCAAAGGCAACCGTGGGTGCGCTGCTGTAGCCTGTGCCGCCAGAGGTCAATGCTACGGAGTGAATTGAGCCGCTCACCCCGGCGACCCATGGTCCAGTTACATCTCCATCGACTTCTCTCACGCCTGGTGTGACATCGGGATAAGCACAATCGGGATGATTGTAACCTTCAGAGAATGCCGCGGTGGGCACGACCGGCGTGTCGAAGTACCCGGTCTGTCCCGGCATGAACGGGAGGTCGTAGCAGAATTGGCTGTACTGCGGATTGAATGCAGGGTCGATCATGGTCTGCCCGGGATGATTCGGATCGGGAATAGGACCTGCGTCGTTCATGCAGACCACCATCATCGTCGGCGCATAGCCAGTTGGGTTTGGCGGATTAACCTCCCACGTGGAGTAGTTGAGGCCGTTATACATGCCCCACTGGTCGGCATACACCCGGTTGATTTCAATTCCGTTGTAGTCCCTGAGCGCAACGGGAAGATTGGGAGGCGAGAACTTTTCGCCAAACGCCGGAGCAAACGGATCGAACTCAGAGGAGAAGTCATCCGTAATGATCCCGGAGAAATGAGCCGCTGTGTGGGTGGAACTGAATATGTAGAACTTTGCCTCCGCTTGCATCTGTCCGCTGAGGGTTACCTCCTTGCGATCGCAGAGAGGACGGGTTGCGCCGGCAAAGGGCGCCACTTCCTTGGACCCCGGGAAGAGGCTGATGTAGTCGGGCACCGTACGCATTTCGCCTACACAAGGCCACACGATAACCGAGTTGTCAGCGCCCAGGTTGTTCGTCGAGTTCTGTGCGTTGTTGGCGTTGTATTCGCTGGCGACGGATGCCTGGTCAGGAAGAATGAAGACACTTCCCAACGAACCAAATTCTTCAGTCGGAGGCGCGATATAGTTGTCGCCGATGAGGATATTCTTGTCTTCTTCCTTCACCAGTTCATAGCCGGGAGGAACCACAACTTCCACCTGGTACTTGCCGGGAGGCAGCATGGGCACGTTGTAATACCAATCTGCCGAATCCGTGAATGTGTTGGCAACGCATGTCTTGCAGTTGGTGCCGGTGGGCTTGCCTGTCACCGGATCGCGCTGCGTGACGCTTGGAAACTCGTAGAAGCCGTCAAATGGAGCCGGCTGCATCTGATTCCAGTTGTGCATGCCGTCATAGCACTTGAACTGCGAGTTATACGGCAACTGCGTAATGGCCGGACCGTTGTTGTAGAGATTGTTGTAGAGGTCGAGGTACTGCGGGGTGTTATACAGCGTGAAATAGAACGGGTCATTGGTAACCTGTCCGGGGCAGTTCATGTTTGGCATGCCGTCGGACCGGAAGCCCTGTGCCCAGTCATCCCAGCTTGTGGACTTGGTTGTATCGACCAAGGTGAGAGTCTGCGTTCCGTCGGGCCCGGTGCCTTCCAGATACAGGTTGACGGTGACTCCTGGAACCTCCGGCTCCCACGTGTTCTGCACCAATTGCTGTGGATCATCGAATGGTCGGGTTGAAGCATAGACAATATCGCCTCGAATGCCGCCCGTCTCGCCGGTTGCAAAGGGCTTCTTGCCGAATTCAACAAACATGTTCTGACCGGGGAACTCCTGCCAGCCTTCGGTCACAAGCCACGGCGGATCGATTCTGCCTGTCGAAGTCTGCCCGGCTGTTGCCGGAGTGCTGCTCGCCGGACCATTCTGAATCGAGTAGCCCGTGCAGTCCGCGGTCTTGCAATAGACAGAACCTGGGAAGCGCAAGTTAGCCGGCAATGGAACAGCCTCGTTGGTGTTCGCCAGGAATTGGCCGATGGTCGAGTTGCCACCGCCCGGGGTCCCGTCCGCTGGACCACCCGAGTCATAGACTACGTGAATCCCTGTTTGCTTGTATCGCGTCGTATCCACCGCGACGACATACCAATTGAACAGTGGAAAGACTTCGTTATATGCCGCGTACCCATTCAAATCGGTATTGTTTCGGTTGGAGAAGCTGCCGTCTCTGAAGTGCACATCAATGGGAACAAGTGCGAGGCCGGGTTCACCGGGGTCCGAGACGCCATTCCCATTCGTATCGAAGAAGGTGCGGGTATACAGATTAGGCTGCCACTGTTGAATCGGAACTTCCTTCATGTCCGCGGTCTGCCCAGCAGCCACGGCGACGGGAACCGAAAGGCCGTCGAGTAGCAGGTCGTTCCACTGGTCGAAGAAGACAACTCGCCAACTGCCGGCCGGAATATTCGAAAAGGTAAAGTTGCCGTCCGGATCGCATTGCGTAAATGCAAAGTCTGCGCCATCTGGATCGCCAATGCTCACATAGCACTGCGTGAAGGCGAAGCTATCGTACGAGCCGCTCCCATAAAGGCGCTCGTCCGGTGTGCGACTCAGGCGGACGGTCGAGACATGGCCCTTGACCGTGCTCGTGCAGGGCTGGTTCGCGCAGATGGAAGGCAACCGGCCGTTGATGATCTTCGGATTCGCAAAGCCGATCACGTCGTGATAGCCCGACGGACCATACTCCTGGAAATATGCGGCGCCACCGATCTTGCTAAAGGCATCCATGCCCTTCTGCCCATCAAGTGTGGTGGTCTGGAGCCACTGTTCGCCCTTCGCAATTCTGTCCGCACCTTCATTTGCCACGACGGCGTACCTGCCTGGATACAGGTTCGCGATAATGGCCTGCCCCGCCAGCGGCGATGCGGTCTTGCCGTCGGACTCATAGTAAGGGCAGGTCACCACCATGCCGACGATCCCGGATTGAGCATTGGTTCCCGAGGTCCCTGCCGCGAGTGTGCCCTGGGTGGCCTGCTTCGAAATGGGGCAGGCGTCTTGCCTTGTGACAGGATCGATCATGCCCGCCAGCGAGTTTGAAATCGGCATGTTGAACATGTCATACGTGATTTGACCGGTGGGGTCGCCTGTGCCGCCGGCATCGTCCATCAGCCGGATCTCGAAGCCTCCCAGTCCCGGCTCATCTGGCGCCAGAACATCCACGCCGCCGCCCGCGTCCTGTTCTCCATTCAGCGGGTTGTCGTCCTCGTAAACTACGACAGATACTTTTGTAGTCGGCAAGGGCGCCGCCGCTACAAGCACCGTAACTGCCTGCTGCCCGGGGGCGATGGGGGCGCCACCCATGGTGTGTCCGCAGGAACCCGCATTCGCGGAGGTTGAACCACCGATGCAGCTATCCGATACGTTGCCGGTAATGAAGGGATTGGCCGCATCGCCGGGCAGCACGGAGATATAGTAGTGCTTGTTCGGATCGAGATAGACCGAGCCGGGCTGGACTGCTGTCTTCTGGGAAGCTGTCGTCCGGCAAAATCCATCGGCTACATCGCACGCTGCCGGCTGGCCAAGAAGCGTCTGGCCTGCTTCGCAGGCGAGGCTGCCCACGCATCCTTGCGCCACTACGGGCATATAGCTGGTGTGGAAGTTCAGTCCGAGGTTGGGAATCGGAGTGCCCGTATTTACCTGGGCATTCGGGTCCACATGGAAAGTCCTGTCTTCTTCAATGATCCAGCGGTAGTCGTTCAGCACCGTGCCAGACTTGGGATCCTTCACCGTTACGGCAAGACCGCTGCCGGTGGGAAAATTCAGCGACACCGTTGCAGGCGCGGCAGACTCTGTTCCTTGCGAGTTCGTCGCGTTGTAAGTGAAGGAATAATTCCCAGGCCCCGGAGCGTTCGCCGTGAAAGAGCCATCCGCATTGGCCGTTACCTGCAAACCACCGGTAGCGACAATGCTTGTCACGTCCACCTTCAATGGATATCCTGCGTCGTCGTAGTCGTTCAACAACACGCCGGGGCGATTGATGCTCAGTTTGGTAGCCACGTTTGACGAATAGGAATCGTTGAGCAGATGGACGTGGTTCGCGGACTCGATTGTCGCGGCAACAAGACTTACTGTCGTGCATAGATTTGGGCTTGATGTAGCCCCGTTCGCGCAGTAAGCGAAAGAGTCCTGCGCGAACGTACCCGTGGGCGTATAGACAAAGGTGCCGTCAGGGTTCAGTGCCACGGTGCCATTTGTCGGCCCAGCGGCCAGCGCAACCCCATTCACGTTCACATCGTTCGCTATAACGCCTTTGGCGCGATCGGAAACCGTGAGCGGCCCGTTGCCAACAACGAAATAACTGTCCGGGTTGGCTTTTGCCGCGGTGTTCGGCGCCGGCGGCGTGCCGCCATTCACGCTGATGTACGCTTGCATGCCGCCATCGTGATAGTTGTTGGTCGACAGGCTCAGCTCGCGGTCGAATACCGGAAGCGCAGCCGGCGAGGCAGGCGCATTGATGAGCACGTCGTAGGTTTTGCCCGGGGCAAGAAACACTTCGCCCTGCACGCGGGGCATACCTGGCAGAGGGTTGCCGTCTTCAGCGATCAACGTGAATCCCGGAACAGACTTCGATCCGGAGACCGTCGAAGCTCCAACGATCGACGGAATGTGCATGTGCAAACCGGCATTGACGAATCGGACCAGGACCTGTCCTGTATTGGCAGGGGCTGTCACGGGGAAGGACGACTTGGCGGTGTTGTTCTTGTCGAGCGATAGACCATTGATCAGGTAGTACAGAGGAGTGTAGTTCACCGCGGGTGGATAACATGTGCCAAAGTTGGGTGAGGCAGGATTCCCGCACTGATTCGGCTGCCCCGACCAGACCGCGTTCTCTTTGAAGCCAGATGTGCTCACCGCTAGGTTCACAGCGCGGTTCTGCACCGGATCGATTTCACTCAACAGGAGCGGCACATCCGCATCGTATTTCACGTTGGGATACGCTGTGCCCTGCGATGCGGTCACAGGCGCCGCTGTCACCACCAGAATTCCATAGAGGCCCATCGGGCCCTGAATCGATGGGTGAGTGCCGGACTCAATCAAGTAGGTCCCGGGATTCAGATTGTTCCAATTGAGCGAAGTTGTTGTTCCAGGTGCGACCTCGGTTGCGAACGACTGTACGCGGTCCGGCTGCGATGGCGGAGTGAATACGGCACCCGTATTCGCTGTCGGCCAGGTCACTGCACCCACTGTGTGGACCGGGCTCGGCACTCTCGTTGGAGTAGATCCCAGACCCCCACCTAGTTGACCTACGATCGTCAACGATGTGGGGACAGTGTTGGTGGTGGCTCCGGCAGTGAAAGACAGTTGGTTCGTCAAATTGATTTGGAGTTGTTGTCCCGTGGGAATCGTAATCACCACGGGAGACCAACCGCCGGCTGCGTTCGGATTCAGCGCGGCGCAAGTTGCCGTTGAACCGGTTACCGCTGCGCCGCATGAGTATCCCCACATTGGCACGGTCTGACCATCCGGCAACGCCGCGGTGGCTGGTGCAGCAGACAGGTTCACCTGCTGCTGACCGCGCGCCGCACTCGCCCCGAAGAGGAGAACCGTAGCAACAGGCACCGCCAGATTCAAGCATGTTTTGAAATTGTTGAATCGCATCTTTCCTCTCCTCAATGTCAGTTTGTCTCGTCAATTACGAATTCGCGGGAATCCACCAGCATCATCATCATGATTCCGCCGGGAAACACGTTATTGGTGGTGATCTCTCGCTCGTTATGCGAGTGCCACATGAAGGCAAATCCAGCTTCCCCGCTGGGCTTATTGGCAACCGTGCCGGCCGGAGGCGTCGTGCCGGTCAAACCGACTGCTCGCACCGTTGCATCCGGTCCCAGGTATGGACTGCCGCCATACCAATTGCCATTGGTCAAATAGTTCGCGTCGGGAAGCGTCATTGGGCCGCCCGACCCGACATCGCCATACGGCGCCTTTTCCAGCGGCTTCAAATGATCCGCGCACCATTCGTAGTAATTAATCGCCGTTGGGTCGCCCGTGTTGTAGCCGTTCGCGTCCGCAGTACACGGCAGTTTTGCACTCGGGTCGCTTGAAGCTGCGTTGTGCCCGTAAATGTCCCAATTCAATCCCTTGCCCGTGTAGTAAAAGATCCCGTCCATCGCTACGCCCGGCGTGGTCGTGGTAGTGAAGAGAAGCGGGCCGGCAAGCTTCGTCGGATCCGCCTGACTGAGGATCAGGTTGCCGTCGCGTGCGAGGATGCGTACATGATTGCCGTGCTCGTGGAAGGGGTGCTGCCATCGCCCTTGCCCAATGATCCGCAGTAGGACCAGTTCTCCCGGGTGCATGTGCGGGTCTCCGTTGTAGGGCTGATGCGGGTATTCAGAGGCGTAGTTCGGATCCATGTCGTCCGGCATCGACCTGCCGTTAATCAGAAAGTACTCCGGGTTATACGGCTCGGTCGGTACGCTGATCTGTGTCGGACACGGCGACGCCGCTGAACTCACACAGTTCTTGAGCGCAACGATCTGTGCGTCCGCATTCGTATGAATCCTAAGATCCATCTCTGAAAGCTGGAACAGATACTCGCGATCGTAGCAAGTCGATGGATGATCGTAGGCTGCGTGCGCCAGGCGGAAATCCGTCTCGCCCCAATGCGCCTCCGCTTGAAGGTTCGGTTCGCTGGCTGTGCAACTAGCCGGTACATTCGCCGGAAGCACAATTACGGCGCCAAAGAGCCCCATCTCAACCTGAAAGTCGCCTTGCGTTCCACTGTAGTAAGCGCGCGTGCCCGGCGAACCCGCGTTAAACGTGTAAGTCACTGATTGTCCCGGTACGGCCTCTTGCGTCAGCAACCCAGGCACTCCATTCGTCGCGGTAACTTCAAACGATGGAAACAAAATCGAGGTGTTGCCGGCGCCTGTCGGCAGGTTGTTCGTCAAGGTCACGGTTACCGTCTGCCCTTCGGTTACAATGAGCGTGGGTCCGGGCACTTGCATGGTAGGACAGTTCTGTCCGATCATCGTGGGCGCAAAGCCGCTTGGGACGCCATTGCAGCCGTAACCCCAGGAATAGATGCTGCGGCCGTCGGGTTGTGTGAGATAACTGTCCTGTGCGGTCAGATTGAAGGTAGGTCCGGTAATGCCGGGCGCCGCGGCCTGCACTCTCACGGTGAGCAGCAGAGCCAGCGCCGGCATCGCGGCTAAAAACACGCCTCTCATACATTTCGCCTTCCAAATTGTTTTCGCGCTCATCGCTGCTCTCCTAGTTAATGTGAATTTCTGTCATCAGGCCGCCGAAGTTCTCTGCGTCGTTTGAGAGGTGATCGAGATTCGGCGTGTAGAGGTAGTAGGTGCTGCCGCTGGGATACTTTGTTGTGTCGCTGGCATCGAGAATCACATCCAACGACTCACCGCCCGCCAGCGTGATCGAGTTGGTGTTGTAATAGAGATTCGTCCCCGCCTGGTCGCGCAACAAACGCGCATTCAAAGCGATGACCTGCATCGGTATTCCCATCGAGGCCAGCGTTTGGTACTCAGTCACATCGAGGTCTGAAATGCGCAGTAGGGCTCTTCCGCCCGCGGGAATGTTGATGATGGAGGGCAGCGGCTGAGAGAAATGATTTGTTCCATCTGACGAAGGCGTCTCTAGCGGACCAGGCTGCACAGTGTCCGGATAACTGCGCCCGTTCAACAGAAAGTACTTGTCCTTCATCCCAGCAAAATCTTCCGGATTGAACGTCATGCCGACGAAGTGAAAATTTGGATCGAATCCGTGTATCTGCAGCGGGTATTCGACGTCGTACGCGGTCGATCCATCTCCGTCGTTATATGCGTACAAAGTCGGGACTCCGCTTTTGTTGGTTGAGTGCGTCGCAGTGTTATAAGGCGGCAGGGGAGTTGTGCAAAGAATGTCATTTGCGCAGTTCGCCGCGGTACGAGGATCGCTCTGCTGTCCCAGGATGTTGGCGTGCAATAATCCGGACCCACCGGCAAGGGATGCCCACAGGCTCTGGCCCGCAGGTACGCGATTTTGTCGCGGCCGCACATAGAGTTGCCCCACCATACCCATTTGCAAGTGCTCCGGGGGCGTAATGTGGCAGTGCCAGAAGTAAGTGCCCGCGTCCGGCGCGAGATAGTAGTACGACATGCTGCCGCCTATATTGATGGCAACCGAAGCATCCGGTACGCCGTCGTAGAATGACGACGCATTTGGATAGCCATGGAAGTGAATCGTATGCTGCTCGAAAAGATCTGGGCGCATCAGCATGCCAACATTTGTCAGTGTGAGGAAGAATTCGTCGTCTTCGTCGATGGCCAGCAAAGGTGCCGGGATGTTTCCGTTCATCGTGCCGACGTCCATAATTGGCCGTGGATCCACATGTCCATCGATGGCGTTGCCGTTGTCAACATCTGGTGCCAGGCCTACTGCTCCGTTGTAAGTGAAGGAACCGAGCCCACCGGTCCCACCGAGCACCCAACTGGTGTCACTCGCGGCTGGATCGCCAACTTGCAGATTGCCCGGGTATACCTGGTTGAAAACGTCAGGCGTCACAGTGCCCGGCTGGCCCGCCGCAATGTTCGCCAAACCTGAAAGCGGCCCGAACGCAAACAGGTAAATCTGTGTCCCGTCGGCCATGGTCGCGTAACCGTCGCCCCCAGACACTTGCTGGCACTTGATCTGGCCGCCGTTGCTCCTAAAAGGCAATCCTGTCGCGGAATCGGCAAGGGTGACGGGACCTGTATAAGGCGCCGCGGTCGGCGACGTAGCACCCGGCGCAGGGTGCATCGACGTAGTGGTTGGACATTGCACTCTGAACGCCTGTGCCTTTGCGCGGGGTGCAAGGCCTACAAGAAGCGGAACTAGAAAAAGCGTGCGCAGTACTCTGCTGCCCATGCGATCCTCCTCGGCGCTTCCATTGCATCTCTGTTCGAACAGCGGTTCCGGGATCTTGGAATCGCAACAGGACAAATCTCTGAAAGCATCTGCATCATGCTGTGCGTATTGAGTCCCCGAGTTTGTTGCCGCGCAATTATTGCAGCAACATAATAGAGATGTAAGATCGCTTCGCTAACATTGCAAGACAGCAACAAATCTGCAAGTTCCGAGGCCGCTCACTGTTGTAACTCTGAATCAGAGTTGGCGTACCCACCGTCCGGCGCGCCCGCCAGTTTGTTCTATATCAGGGAAGGCCGCGTGGCCGGGCTGGTAAGCTTCCGCAAATCGGAAACCTCCTATTCGCCGGTCTGTGGGTTGCCGTTCGGTTTGCAGTTGCGTCGGAACGGAGGGCATGCTGCGACACCGAATTCTCGTTGTATTGCTTCCGAAGCGCCGCGGCACTGCCTTGCTCTGATCGGATTTGAATGGATATTGGGGGACAAGTGGCAGGACAGAACCATCGGCAGCAGAGCGACGTTGTGCAGCGTGAAGGAGGAAGCACTGTCCATTTTTGGAAGGGATGGCGCGGGCGCCTGATTTCTGTGCAGGTGGTTTGGACTTTTAGGATACCGGCCGACATCCCATTTAGAAATCTGCTGTTGTATCCGTTCATCACATGGGACGACGTTTTCAAGGGTCGGATTCACCGCACCAAGGGTTCCAAGCCGTTCGCCGAGGTAGTGAAAGACGCAACCAAAAGCAGCGACAGCGACTAGCGTCGGTTGTGCAATCCCGTTGTCAGAAGCCTGTTCGCCTGGTGCGGGCCAGAGAACTCGAGCCCGCACCAACCGGCGGCATGTGTACGGAGAAGGTGCAGGACCAGACGGTGCAGTTACGTAGCTGCATACGTGTTGGAATGCCGATGGAACGGGAACGGGTGGATGAGAGCTACTCGATGAAACCCACGGTAATAGTTAGTAAATAGATAAATTGCTATGCGGCCGCGCAGGGAAACCTGGATGTGCGGTGGATGGTATACTCCTGCTTCGCCTGAAATCTGGAAACTGCATTGCCTGAACTGCCTCGTGGAAGGCAGAGGAATGCCATGGATTCATGGGGCGTGTTTTGGCGGGTGGCGTCAGCA
>Ga0181516_10002653_pt1 | contig 12511 bp, 8 predicted proteins | sample PEATcosm2014_Bin_25_FD_121104 | JGI IMG/M metagenome (GOLD analysis project Ga0181516, IMG submission 121104) | Peatland microbial communities from MTU Mesocosm Facility, Houghton, MI, USA - PEATcosm2014_Bin01_10_metaG | ecosystem: Environmental > Terrestrial > Soil > Wetlands > Peat | place...
ACGACGGACGCCCCGTCAGCTTGGACGTTTGTATTTTGATTGGTAGTTTTCATGGCACTTTTTTTGTTACGCCCAATTTACTCTGAACGCAACTCCATCATGTCATCTAACCAGCCGCAGCTTGCGACGTTAGCATTGGCAAGGAGGAACGAAACGGCGAGTTGCTGCTGTTTGAGCCGGCTTCGTAGTGTCCTTGCCAAGCGCAACGGAGCGGTATCATCGGCGGCGCAATTCACGAAGCCGGTGGGCGAAAATGCGTTCAGGCTAGAATATATTGTTCAGCCCAGCGCAGCATATACACCCGTGTCGCGTTCGGGATAACTTTCGTAAACGTGCTCGAACAGGGCGGAACATTTCTGCCGGTAAAGTTCTGGCGTGTAGGTTCGCGGCAAGCCCGTGTCGAGCACGTCTTCGATAGCGAGCTTGATCTGCGAACGGGCGGTGGATTTCTGCCGCCAATTGAGCACCAGCAGCATCTTGAGCTTGTTCAACAACTCGCGGGCGACCTTCTTAACCTCGGCGCGCTCGTCGGCGCTCAATTCCGGCGCGGGTCGCGTCAGGATGTCAAAAATTACCAACTCCTCCTCCGTCATGTTTTCGCGGACGTGGCGTTGCTGCTCGTCTGACAAGTTGCGGCTCAACTTCAACAATTCCTCAAACAGCTCGCCGATGCTCTGGCTACCCTGATTGTAACTTTCAATCAATTCCTCAAACTTCTCCGCAAAGTCGGCGCGGGTCTTGTTCAATCGAATCAGCTTTTCCAATTGGGCGCGAATCGCCGCTTTCAAAACTTCCAAGTCAGTGTTCTTGTGCTTGGATTCCTTGAACCGTCTGCGGAGCGCCTCGAAATCAATTTTCGACAAATCCATCACCGGCGCGGGTTTGGCGGGCATATCAACGCCCGTGATGGAAGCGTCGAGCAACTTGCCGATGTCGCCCATGACTTCTGTGATGTCTGCCGGGTTCGGATTGAGCTTCGTGCGGATGGCGTCGGCGATGGCTGCGATGCTGGCGACACGACTGGCGAACTCCAGCGCCGCCGGGTCGGGTTTCACCGCGCCATAAAGTGTGCTGACGAGCCGTTCGTGACCGAAAAACTCGCGGCGCAATGGGTCGGGCGAAATGAGCGCATTGACTGCATCGTCAATCCGCTGCAATCGCTCCAAGCTGCCGGCGTTCAGTTGCTCGATGGCCGGCAAAATCACCTGGCGTGTGGCGCAGAAGGTCGTCGCGGCATCCACCGCCCGCCACAAATCCTCGACCAGCTTCGCCTTGTCCTTCACCGGCCCACCGCCGCCACCGCCCGGCCCGTAGATTGCCAGCGCCTTTTCCAACGAGGCGAACACGTTCGCATAATCCACAATCATGCCGCTGTGCTTGCCCGGGAAAACACGGTTCGCGCGGGCGATGGTCTGCATCAGCGAGTGATTCCGCATCGGCTTGTCCAGATACACCGTAGAACAACTCGGCGCGTCGAAGCCGGTCAGCCACATGGCGCACAGGAACACGATTCGCAACGGGTCGTCGGTGTCCTTGAACTTCTCGTCCAGCGCCTCTCTGTTCATGCGCTCCCGATGAGGAATAATGTTCAGGCCCTGCCTGTTCATTTGCTCAATTTCATTTTGGCCGGGCGACACGATCAACGCCATGTCCGTAGTCGTAAGCACGCGGCGTCGCTCCTGAAGTTCTTGAAGAACGGCGGGGTCGCTTTTCGTTTTATATCCGGCGAGACGTTCCAATTCTTCGTCCACGCGCACCAACTCCGCCGCCCAATACTTCCGCACCTTGTCGTGCATCTTCAACGCGGTGGCCTTGTCAATGGACACCACCATTGCCTTGCCGACGAATCCGCGCCCAAGAAAATGCCGCACGATGTCCTTCGCGACTGTTTCCAGCCGGTCGTCGCGCGTGAGAATGTGATATTGTCGGCCTAATTCCCGTTCGAGCTTGGCTTCCTGTTCGGGGTCGAGTTCCGCCGTCTCAATGAGATTATAGATGTCCTCATTCAAGTCCGGGTTCACAAGCTGCAACTCCGGCGTGCGATTCTCGTAAAATAGCGGAACGGTCGCTCCGTCCTCGACGGATTGCTGGAAGTCGTAAATGGAAACGTAATCGCCGAAAACGTCTTTTGTCCGTTCCTCGCCCGCGATGAGCGGTGTGCCGGTGAATGCGAGAAACAACGCCTTCGGCAGTGCCGCGCGCATATTCAGCGCCAGCGTGTCATATTGGCTGCGGTGCGCCTCGTCCGTGAGCACAATCACGTCAGGCCGGTCGCAGAGCAGCTCCGGCGTCTGAAATTTGTGGATCAGCGTGAAAACGTAGCGATGATTTCCGCGCAGCAACTCGCGCAGATGCGCGCCACTGGCGGCGTGGCACTCGTCGCCTTCCGCTTCGCTCACCGCGCCAGTGGCCTTAAACGTCTTGGCAATCTGGTCGTCCAACTCTACGCGGTCGGTCACGACTACGAACGTCCAGTTACCCGCCACCTTGCGCAGCACTTTTTGCGCGAAGAACACCATCGAAAAACTTTTGCCGCTGCCCTGCGTTTGCCAGAACACGCCGCCGCGCCCATGCCCCAGCTTGCGCGCGGCGAGCATCGAGACGATGGCGTTGTTCACGCCGAGAACCTGATGGTTCTGGCCGATGACTTTTACCAGCCCGGCTTTGTGTTCCGAGAACAACATGAAATTTTCGACCAGGTCAAGCAACCGCGCCCGGTCGCACGTCCCGCGAATCATCACCTCCAGCGACACCCGGCGCGGCTCGTTCTCGCGCTCAATGCGTTTCCACTCAAAAAACCGTTCCCAATCTGCCGTCAGCGAGCCGACGCGGCTGTCCGTGCCATTCGAGGCGATGAGCAGCGCATTGAACCAGAACAGCGACGGGATTTGCTGCTTGTAGTGCGTCAGATTTTCGTCGAACGCCACGCGCGCGGGCACGCCGGGCTTTTTCAACTCAATCACCACCAGCGGCAAACCGTTGACGAAACCGACCAAATCCGGCCGGCAGGTGTAGAGTGCGCCGGTGACGCTGAACTGGCTGACCAGCAGGAAATCATTGTTCGCCGGGTTTTCCCAATCCACCACGCGCAACCGCTCCGTCTTCTGCCCGCCGCGCTCCTTGTCCGGCACGGACACCTTGATGCCTTCCTTGAGCAGCAGATATACCTCGCGATTTGCCGCTTCCAAGCTCATCGCTGAACGGTCGCGGGTCAATTCATCCACGGCGGCGGTCATAGCCTCTGGCGGCAACGCCGGATTCAACCGCACCAACGCCGTGCGCAACCGTGATACCAACACTACCTCGCCCTTCGTCTCGCGCAACAACGTGCCGGTCGCGCCGAAGGTTTCCTCCATTGCCGACACCGTCTCCCAGCCAAGCTCGGAAAACAACCCGATGGCGGGCTGTTCGACAAGCTGGTCTTCGGTGTAGGCGTGGGACATTGTTAATTAACGATTCATTCTTTGCCCAACAATGCTTGGCCGATTGTCACCATCTGTTCGACTATTTGGCGCTGTCGTGTTTGGCGATCATCCAATCCGGGTTGCGCGTCCAGCGCAAACGCGGCGCAACGGAGCGGCCCACTCTGGTCAGAATCGGAGAAGTGTTGTCGCAATGTTGCTGCTGCCCGCGCATAACCTTGGTTGTTTGCGGTTGCCTCGGCTTGAAATGCCGCGATGGCGGCATCCGGCCCGTCGGCATATCGGCTTACGCCCAGCAGAATGTCATACGCATCTTTCGGCTGTTGTCTGCCTGCAAACGCATTCAACTTGAGCACCAGCAACGCACCGATGCCCGCCACCGGCACAAGTGCCTTTTGCGTCACGCCGAATAAATCCCTGCCTTCGACCATGATCTTGCGGCGCGTGGCCAACGCCCTCGTCACTCCCGGAAAAACTCCGGCGGCAACACCTTCAACTGACGCTGTCCCGGTCGTGGCTGTCGGATGCTCCGTGAGGAAATCAATGAACACGTCCATCGTCTCGAACTTCCTCACATAACGCCCATTTTTATCACGCTGGAATCCCTGACCGGCCAAATCATCCGCGATGTTTCCATATTGCCCGCCCTCGGCGGCGAGCGTAACTCCAAAATCCACGTCCATCGTGACCGGACCGGGCAGCAAACCACCGCCTGGTTTGATCAAATACTTCACCGCCAGTCCGCCCACCAAAACCAAGTCGTCGTGAAACCGTGCCAACGAAGCCCACGCGGTCAACAACGCCGCCTCCGCGCCTGCGAGACTGCGCGCCGGATATTCGGCGAAGCTGGCGAACTTGCTCACGCTTTAATCCTCCCAAATCCATTCCACTCCCGCAATGCCTGCGCCTGTTCCGGCCCGCGCAAGCCGGCCCGCACCAGATCCAAATAAATCTGCACGTCACACGCCAGCGTGAACTCGCCCACTTTTTGCGTCTCGCGGAAAACTCCGTCGTCTTTGGGCACGACCAGCCAGAGCGTGCCGCCATCCGTCACCCGCCGCGCTCCCAGCTCGCGTTCGATTCGTTCATCGAAAAATTTCGTCACGTAAGCGGACACCACCGGCGCGATGGTGTAGGGATGCCGCAAGTTCGCGGCGAACCACTGGGTGAACACCAATGACTCGCCCGCCGGAAAAATTTTCAACAAACGCCGCGCGATTATTTCCAAATCCGATTCCAGCAACGAATACTGGTGCAACGTCGTTCGTTTCCGCCAGTCATCCTGCGCCGCCCACGCATCCAGCAACGCCTCCCGCTGCTTCACCTGCAATGTCCGTTCCCGCTGCGCCAGCAAACCTTGTTCAATCAAGTGCCGTGATAGGCGCGACACCAGCCCCTTGCTCAAACCCGTGCGCTCCACCAGTTCCTTGTGGCTCCACTCGCGGTCACGATAGCTCAACAATGACCGCACCAGCCGCGAACCCTTGACCGAAAACACATCCGGTTCAGCCACCGCCGGACGAAAACGTGTCTGCTTCGCGTCCCGTTCGATCAACACGCCCTCCGTGCGCAGCCACAATCTCCCGTTCAAATCGGCACAGCTTATACCTTTCTCTTGGCACAGCCGCGCCAAGGTCCCGGAAATGTTCGGTGCAACCAGCAGCAACGGGTATCGCGGTTTCTGCTTTGCCAGAAATTCCACATCTCGCGCTGCGGGATTCAATTTGAACTCTACCGCGAACGTGACGCGCTGTTTGTCCAAAATAAGTTCGGCGATGGCGTCAATTCCCCGCTCATGACGGGGTTCCAACTCCTTCCAGCGCCAGAGCAGCGTGGAATCCCCCGCCCAAAGGGCGCGGACGGCCTCGCGCAATTGCGCTTCCGTGGTGATTGTATTTTGTTTACTCATTGGCTGCTGTTTACTGCGCAGTAAACTAGATGCTTTCAGTAAACTCAAGCAGATTTTGCCAATAAATACGCATGTCGTGCAATCTTAATTCAAAACCTCAGCATTCCCGTGGCGTTGTGCTTGTGTAGCACTGGCGTTGCTGTGGCGTTTGCTGTTGTAGTAACACCACAACAAAAGCTTGACACACCCTCCCATGGCGCGGTTAAAATTTCCTTGCCGAAGCGCCTTGTTTTGCGCTTCGGCATCAACACTGTTTTCAGAAAACAGTGTTGAACGTAAATTTTAACCGCGCCATGGGACGCTTTCTAAATTATTAAAAAAGGTATATCTGATACTATTACAGTCGCCAACTCCACTGTCGTTACCAACATCACCATTATCAACACCAACGCCAGCAGCAGCAGCGGCAGCAACGACGATTACGACAACGACACCTCTGCCCCGCCAGCAAACGCGGCAACAGCAGGTCGCGCGTCCGTCGAAACCGTGGTCCAACAAAGCTCCGCGAACAACCCGATTGCGGGCTGCTCGACAAGCTGGTCTTCGGTGTAGGCGTGGGGCATTGAGATTCAGTCGTTGCCGTATTCTGCCTCGAATTCGATTTCTCTCACTTCCTCGGTGGTGAATTCCTCTGGCACTTGCGCTGCCGCGATTTCCTTTGTGCCGTAAAGGCGTAAGGCGCAGACTGGACACGCAAACGCTTCCACATTGAATGTCTTTCTCACGGTCTCCATCGGTGGTTCACCATAGAATTCACCCCGGTCATCTGTTCCAGACCATCCCGATTCAGTATCAATGACCTCTTCATCCCAAATTGTTCCACCTATGAATCCAGTTGCGAAACAGGCGGGACAAGTGGCGCGGCCACGACCGTGCCAAGTGTAATCGTTCCAGGTGAGCTTCTTTGACGCTTCTATGGTTTCCTGCCGCCGCTTCGGGTCTTGATACTTCTTCTCGAAATCATCTTTGCAGCGGGCAATGCGATTCTTCACCGCCCATTGCAGGGCTTCTTCCGCTTTCTCGATTATCTCGGCAGGCGCTTTCGCACTTTCAGCGCCAAGCCACGATTCCAGTGATTCATCCTGCATGCCCAAGACAGTCTCAACTGCTCCCCAAAATTCTCGTTCCCACGCTTCTGGGGACATTCCGGAGAATGGCGATTCGCCAGAATGAAGTTCAGCGTTCCGGCGAAAAGCCATTTGCTCGCAGAATTTTTGGTGTCGCGTGTCGAAAGATTTCTCAATGTGTCCAAGCCGTTCAAACACGGTCTTTGCGCCGATTGTTTTGATGTCAGCGGATAGTTGGCGACCGCAGGCTGCGAAGAGAGAGGGAGAGTGCGTGGGGTCAGCAACAAGAGCCGGGTGAACTTTCGCCAGCGCCGCCTTGCCTAGCAGTTCAAGGGCAAGCGATGCCCAAAGTTGGTATTCCTCGGTGTCTTTGGCGGCTTGCGCGCGCAGTCCGCGCCCGATGTAAAGTTGCGACTTGGCGTAGAGCGCATCGCGCTCCAAAGCTGGATTCGTTGTTGGCTTCATCGTATTGAGATTCTCAGGAGTTTTCTGTTGGAGTCGGGACAATCAGTGTTCCCTCGCCCGTGGAGAAGGCGCCAGTTGTCCATGACGACCACCGTGCCCGCATTCCAGTGGACAGTTTCGATGTAGTCTGGCCAATTCTGTCGTGCCAGAATCGCAAGAGCCTTCGCGCCGTCGGTCGTGGTCGCCGTCATGCAGCCGGGGTCGAAGCGCACGAACGGGCGCGCCTTCGAGAGAATGGTCGAGAAGAACGAGTTCCGCCCATTCGTAACGCGGAGCGGTGTGCTGTGAATTAAGGAGGACTGGTGTGCGTTCAGCGGAAGTTGTCGCGCGTCCATCAGTAGCGTGGGCCGACTGCCGCTGCCGGGGGAAACGCATGCCAGCATTATGTAGTGGCACGGCGTCAACCAATGAGCTGTGTCGTTGTGAAGGGGAAACTCACCAACAGCGTGAACCTTGCTGAGGGATCGTGGCTTTGCTGCATCAGCCTCCGTGGGCAGCAGCGTATCGCACAGACCGCCGCCAGAGCGCGTCGCTGCCGGTGTGCCGAGGCCACTCGCCAGCGCAAGCAATTGCTCAAGCAAATCTGATTCGGTGGACGATGGCAGGGTGAACGAAACCCAACCGCGAGATTCGAGCACAGCTCCGTCAATGGCGGGCTGCTCGACAAGCTGGTCTTCGGTGTAGGCGTGGAGACTCACCTCGTCCTTTCATTTCGCTGTTTGCCTGGTTTGATGTCGAGAAGCTCTACTTTTGGTTTCATGAAGAGCGAAACTAAGTGTTCATGCAGGATCGTCGCCTTCATTTCGGCCACTTTGAAAACAACCACTAACTTCCCGTCAATGTTTTCACGCTGAGACTGTTTTAGTCTGAAGAATCTAATATGATGTTCCGCTGGGCTTTTCTTGAGGTCCGTAAGAGGCGACTGTCTAGCTTGTGTTTGACCCGCTACGCGGCGGAGTTGCTGCAATGCGTCGGGAATTGAATCCGCTCGAACTCCAAAGATTTCCAGTTTCGCTATCGTTGGTTCGCAATCCGTGGCGATTACAGAAAGAGTCATCGGCCACGATAAAGACATTCGCCATTGAAACTCGACCTTCTTGTTGTCCTTAGTTTTAACACCAGTTGATTCAGGAATGTCCACGGTCTGTTTCAAAAACAACCACTCGCTAAGCACCGCGCCAGACTTTGGGTGTATAGGCGGCAACGTGTATGAAAAGTGACGGTGCAAGTCATCAGTATCAGCAACAGCTCGTTTGATGTCGCCCTCAAGGACTGAAGGATACACTTTGTGCAACAGGTGCCCCTTTTTAGGTGAGTAACTTGATAATAGATCCTTAGCGGTGTTGATTGTGACTACCACCCCATCACACGTAAGTCCGCCTTTGTTCACGATCTGCAAATCCATCATCACGCAGGTCTTGTTGGCGTCATGTTCCGGAAAGCAGTAGCACCAGATTTCCCGTTTGTGTATTTCATGGTTTCCAATGAACAGGCCGAGATTCCGTTGCTTTAGTGCACCCGATTCACGAGCGAGCTTTCGACTGTGGCGATTTCCCCACCAAACGCCGAGCAATCCGGCAAGTATAGCGACGACCGCACACGCGACAGGTATTACGACATCCACCGTATGCTTGGAAATGAACGCGTCTAGGCTCATAATGTTCAAACTAAGCGGGACACTAATGCGACGCACCGGTGTTCGCCTTCGCTAAGGACGCTCGCAACCTTGGCCTTCGGGTTGCGAATCAGCGAGACCTTGAACTTCGTCGAGCCGTAGCCACTCGTCTCTTGGGTGAGTTCAAGCCGCCGGTTGGCGATGCTCAGCGCCGTTGTCTCAGTAGCAAATGCGTCACGAATCGTATTCGTGACCAAAGCCTTCGACAATTCGGTCGTCTTCCGCGTGATGCGATTCGTGTCCGTGTCTTGCATGGCAGCCTCGAACGCCGCGATTTTCTTCAGCCGTTCAATTTCGGCTTCCACATCTGCCAGAATACTTGCGAGCCAGACGCGGTCTTCCAGTCCGCGCAATTCATTCTCCAGAGGCTTGCGTTGGACCGGGTCTGATGACTTCACAAACTCACTGATTCGCCCATCGAGCTTCGCGATTAGCGCGGCGAGTTGAACCGCGATGCTGGTGACCGACTGGGGTGTTTTCAGTAGCGTCGGGTCGGTCGCCGCTACGAACTTTCGCCCACGCACCCGTGCTTTCGCGAGGATGCGTGCGACGCTCATGCAAAGGGCGGGTTCATCCAATTCATCGCGCAATAACCGGACAGCCTCCGTCAGCAATTCGTCTTTTGCGCAGGCGGCATTGATGCCTTCCTTCCAAGTTTGAATGGCGCGGCGCGCCTCCTCGGCAGCTTGCTGAACCTTTTGCTGAACGAACTTCTCAAACGCAGACAGTCGGGCTGCCGCTTCAGGTGTGAGAGACTGCTGACAAAGCACGCACACAGCGTCATTGCCCGTGTTTGGAAACGTTTGACTCGAATAAGCCTCCTGTGTCGAGAAGGCCCTAGCCGCCTCCCACAGCATCTTCCAAGCCTCAGAGCCCGCTTGCGGTAATGGTTCTTTGTTGAACGCCTCGCTTGCTGCCAACTGTGCAGCCGTTGCCTTGTCCTTTGCGGTCTGAAGGAGTTGGCTCAAGTCGTCCGCCCTGGACGGCAGCAAAACGGATTCAGAGGTCGCAACGGTCTTGGCCAATTCCTCCACACGCTGCTTGAGCGCTTTCAGTTTGCGGATTTCCTTCGCTGGTTCGGAAGCGAGGTCACGCTTCAATTGTTCGAGACGTGCGGTCTCATGTTCCGACATCTGCGTCAACGATTCGATGGCCGCCGCCGTTGTCGTGCTGGAAAGTCCAACGACGAACTGATGAACTGCCGTTCCTTCGCGAGACGCCGGCTTCTTTCTGAATGCCGAGACTTGTCCCTCCAGTGGAGTCTTCTTTGCCTTCAACTGATTGCCGAATTTGCGGCACAGCTCCGCCAATTGCTGAAGCAAGAGGAGCGGGAGGGGCGTGTATGCCAACTCGTTCTTCCCATCAACATGAACAGAAGCGCACTTGGAATCGAAGACGCTGATGCTGGAAAGTTGCGACGTTGCAGCCACGCCATCCTGCCATGCGACTTCTGGCTGAGCTGTGCCCGCCACCGAATACTTGATTCGTGCCGTCGGTTTCCCGCTGTGCTGGGAATACTGATTCGTCAAAATCTCTTCTTGGTCACGGGCACGGCACGCGCGCTTGAGAACGCGACCGTAGCCAGACTTGCCCGCGCCGTTGTCGCCGTAAACGATGGTCAGGCCAGTCTCCGCGAAACCCAAAGTCTGGTCGTCAGCAAGAGCGTTGACGTTCTTCGCGTGCCCGATTGACTTCAAAGCAACAACACCGCCGGTGTTCCAGTTCGCGGGAACATGGCTCGGGTCGAGTGGCTGCGCCGTCAGCGGCGTTTCGCCCGCTTCCAGCAAGGAATGGACTTGGCGGCACAGGACGTAAAGCTCATCCACATCAGATGCCTGGAGCTTTTGTTGCTGATAGAGCCTCCGTAGCGCGTCACGCTGCCATGCAGGCAAAGCTGGCGCATCCTCCGACCAAGCGACTATGTCACTTAACGTCACACGGATTGGATCGGCGGCTGCAGTGGCAGGCGATGGGGTTACTCCGTTGGACATACGAGATTCTCGATTTGCCCCGACAGCAGACGTGGCAGCAGCAGGTCGCGCGTCCGGCGGAGATTTTGGATTTGATTCGCGAGAATTCCTATCTGCTCAAGCATTGGGCGTGCGACATTCTCGAACTCCTGCGCCGATGATTCAGACGGCAGCGGCGCGGGCATCGTTTGGAAAACTCCCCAATTGATGACTGGCATTTTTGTGCCAGTGCTATGCGTGTCAGCCCAGCGGATTGTGTCCGTGTCGCTCGCGATCAACGCGACGAGACTTCTGAAGCTCGTTTTTTTTGGGCGAAGCACAAGGACGGACGTATTTGTCACGCCGGGATAGTGTGCTGCCAGAACTTTATGCAAGTAACAGCGAATAGCGCCGAACAGCGTGTCACCCGACTCGAATAAAATTCGGGATGTGGTCAATTCGCTGGCTTTGCCCGTTTCAGCCGGTGCAATGGTGCTTTGCGGCATTCGTGCAAGGTCGAGCAAAGGGCGGTCGGAATGTTCACTTTCATCGAATGGTTCTTTCACCAATTCACAAAGAGCACCAAAGGTTGAATTTGCAGCGCTGACAAACCGCCGGCGGTAAACGGCGCGAGCCATTGATTCTAAAACCTGAATTCGTCGCCGACTGTTCTCCATCAGATTATCGTAAGCCGACAAAATGTCCGCTATCCGCCGTTGCACTGGAAACGTGGGAATCCTCACCTTGAGATCGCAAAATGCCGACTTGTTCAATATCGGCGTTCGCACGCCTGTTGCAGCACCAAGCGACAGCCACTCGTGCTTGCGTGGGCGTATTGAATAGTAAAGATAGGACGGGTCAACCTTGTCGTCTGGGACGATTGTGTTTATCTGCTGGTTTGTGAATGAAGGTTTGTCCGTCATTATCACTTCACCCATTTGCCAGCCGATGCAGGAAACACAGACGCTGTTTGCTGGAATTTTAATGCGCCTTAATAGTTCCGCCCCTTTATTTGAAACACTCCGCTGCGTTGATCTTGCATACTTTCCTTGGCGCATATCGCCCGGAGTAATGAACGGATAATCGCCACCAAAATAGTCGGGTTGCTCAGTCGGCGGAGTCCTACCTGTGAATATTTCTCCAAGGTCGCCAATCCTAACTTCAGGCCATGAATCTTTGCTTGTCATCATGCCTCAAGAATTTCCACCACATTTGCGGCGATTGTTTTTTCGAGCTTGCGGGCGCTGGTGTTCAGTGTTTCAAGTTCCTCGTTCAGCGTTTCGAGCTGTTCCTTGAAATCCTCATCGCTGACGGCTTCGCCGGCAGCCACGCCGACGTAACGACCAGGATTAAGCGACCAGCCCTGTGCCTTGATTTCTTTGAGAGTGGCGGTGCGGCAGAGGCCGATCACGTCGGCGTATTTTGGTTTCTTGCCGAAAAATTCTTCGAGTTTCGCGCGAGCGTCATTGCCGCCAAAAGTGAAATCCAAGTCTTCACCGCGATAGAGGCGGACGAGGTTGGCAATAAATCCGGTTTGTGCTGCCGTCCATTCCCGATGCGCCCGATCTATCTGCCGGTAAATGTGGCGGGCATCTATAAATAGCACCGTGCCAGTGCGGGACGATTTGTTCTTTCCTTTATCAAAAAACCAAAGCGTCACCGGCAGTGTCACGGTGTAAAACATGTTCGTGCCGACGGCGATCATCACGTCCACCGCGCGGCTCTCAATCAGGTGACGGCGCATTTCCTGTTCGGACGCGCGGGCGTCGGAAGCGGAATTTGCCATGACGAAACCGGCGCGGCCTTTTTCATTGAGCGCGGAGTAAAAGAGTTGAATCCAGAGGTAATTGGCGTTGTCGGTGCGCGGCAGGCCAAACGGATACCGGCGATTCGCGCCAACCTGATCTTTCAGCCGCTCTTTATCAACGGCGTTGACGTTGAACGGCGGATTGGCGAGCACGAAATCAAATTTGCCGGTGGCGGTGTGCGGGTCGTCGTAATAGCTGATGGCCTGCTTGATGTCG
>Ga0181516_10002654_pt1 | contig 12502 bp, 7 predicted proteins | sample PEATcosm2014_Bin_25_FD_121104 | JGI IMG/M metagenome (GOLD analysis project Ga0181516, IMG submission 121104) | Peatland microbial communities from MTU Mesocosm Facility, Houghton, MI, USA - PEATcosm2014_Bin01_10_metaG | ecosystem: Environmental > Terrestrial > Soil > Wetlands > Peat | place...
CCCCGCCAACCCGAGTCAGCGGATCGGTAAACATGGCGTAACGCCCCCAGACGCGAAACTCGATGGTATTGCGCTCAGTGTCATGATCGCTAGACATTCAGGTCCTCCATGATTCCCGGCTCTGGGCTCAGCCCAAACCGCTTATCGTAAAACTGCGGATGAAGACAATACACACCAGCACCCTTTTGCTCGGCGCCTTGTTGCAGCTCGTAGATAGCGCCCGCATCGCGCAGCTTGCGGAACTGGTGATCGTAGACGGACACGGTGTATTTTTGTGCCTTGCGAAGCAGTTGCCACTCGGCTTCGAGGTCGTAGGAGGCACAGAGAGCGCTGACGACTTCCTTGCCGCCCGGCCCGTAAGGAACCACGATTCCCTGTGTCTCGGCGATGAGTTTGAAAGCATCCCCCGCCGTCTGAAAACTCTGCAGCAAGTAGGGGCGCGAAGGCGATTGTCCGGTACGAGCCGCGGCCGATACTGCCGCACTATTGCAGCCGAGCAGATCGAGCAGCGTCGTGTCGCGGCCGGCGATGCGGGCCGGGACATTGAAGGACATTTCATTCATCCGGCGATAAAACGCGATCTCGTAGTACTCGCTCATCTGTTGGGGATCGTCGAGAGGAAAGGGTGTCTTTGGAAAGCGGCGCTTCCAGGCGCCGAGAATTTCTCGCGCTACATCCCGGCCCTTGCGAATCTCTTCCAGTTGGCGCGGAGGCTCGGGCAGCTCAACGATGTGAAAGCGTCCCTCTTGTGGGCGCATCCCATGACGATTGCATCGCCCGGCCGACTGCGCCAGAGAGTCAAGCCCGGCAAGATCGCGCACCACGGTCGCAAAATCGATATCCACGCCCGCCTCAATCAGCTGAGTGCTCACGCAGATCAAGGGATGCTCAGCGGATGCCTGCGGCAGTTGCTGTTTGAGGCGGTCGAGAGATTCGAGGCGATGGGCCGGGCACATGGTAGTGCTTAAATGCTCTATCCTCACGCCGTCACTCGAACTTGAGCGAAGAAGTTGGTAAAGTTGCCGGGCGTCCGCCTTGGTGTTGACGATTACAAGGCAGCTTCCGTAGGTTTGCGCTTCCTGCTGGACTAGTGCCGCGGTCTCGGGAAGCGTCCAACCGCCCGGCTTTCCCGTACGGTCAAACACTTCGTATCGATGAAGACTCTTGAACAGGGCTTGTACTTTGCCGATAAGTTCTGGCGGGTTGCCTAACCATGCCGCGCCCCTTTTCTTGTCGACCTCAGATAAGATCGGTTGCGTTGCCGTGCAAAGCAGAACGGAAGACTTGCAGTTCGACACCAGAAAATTGATGGCGTTATTAAACAGATGAACCATCTGGATGGGGAGCGTCTGCACCTCGTCGAAGATGAGAATCGCCTGCGCCATCGCATGCAAGCGCCGTACCGGTCGAGTACCGTGACCGAAGAGCGCCTCCAGCACCTGGGCACTGGTGGTAAACACAACCGGAGCGTCCCAGTTTTCAGCCAGCACTCTGCGGCGCCATTGCGAAGGGCTCGGCAACTCAGACTCTCTGGCGAGGTTGGAGTGATGTTCGAGCACTACGCTCGCGTACTGTACGCCCTTCGGTTCCAGAATGCCTCTCGCAACCGCCGCATTCTGATCCACGATTGAAATGTACGGACTGACGAAGATAATGCGCTGCAGCCCGTGGGTTCGCGCATGTTCAAGGGCATAGCGCAGCGCCGCTAATGTCTTCCCGCCTCCTGTGGGCACGGTCAGTGTATAAATGCCTGGGTCGCGGGCGGCGGCGCGAAAGCACTCGTCGGATATCCCGCTGCGAATGCTGTTTATTGTGCCGGTTGAATCCATTGCTGCCAGCGAGCCATGGAGTCGATCCAGCAGAACCTCCCATTTTGTATAACTATGGTTTTGGCGCAGCAGGGCCGCCTCGGGATTCTCAAAATCGGCCGTGTCTGTTCGATCGGCATCGATCAGGCAACTGAAGAGGAAGCGCGTCAACAAACCGAATTGCAGATCGATGTCTCCATGCGCCTGCGCCATGCTTGCAAATACGCGGCGACACTCCGTCATCAGATCCACATCGTGCATCAGCTCATCGGCGCGTGAACGGATCGAAGAGTCGATATGACTCCATGCCTCGTTCAAGCGGTGAATCCTTGTTAGACGGCGAGTAAGACCATCGGCGCCATCCGGCGCGAGGCAGTCGATCATCCCTGAGTGATGGGACGCAATGCAGAGCGCAAGCACGTGCGCAACAATGCGGGCAAGGGTGCGATCCTGGCCGGCCCCGGGAATATGCGCGAGCAGAGCCTGCGCCCCCGCTGTCGAGTGATCCACCTTTCCACGCAGGTCATTGCGAGGTCCTCCCTCGGCCCCTGGAGAAAAGCTGAGCAGATAAGCTTGGAATTTATCGCTGGCTTTCCCCAGGTCATGCAGCAGTCCGATTAACTCCCCGGCCCGCCGGAGGCACAATGGCGTCGCATAGTCGGACGCTCGTTTTGCCACGCCGGCTAAGTGGTCGGAAAGACACTGATTGCCGCTTGCGCCGAGATGGGCCCACTTGACCTGAGACAATGCGAACTCCTAGGTCCGGCTTGATTGGTTGGCTGGCATTCTAGCGGTCCACCTTGGTTTGAGCAAGCCTTGGGTGCAGAGAATGCAGGGACCAACCCCACTTCAAATGTCTGAACAATTAATGCCCACCATCATACGCCGTAAGGGCCCAAGGGGAAATTCCTTCACCGGGTGAGATGGAAATGCGCATGTGATGAGGAGAAGGAGTTCGGCGATCACAAGAAGTTCTCGAGGGTACCTCATGAGGAGCGGCCAGTTGATCGAGACGACCGATCCCATTAGCCTGCAGAACATTCACGCTGTGGCTTATGGAGAATCGCAGGATACTAGGGCGTGGGTGGGTACCAATTCTTTGTATCTAATACACAGTACCCACCAGAAGGTGCCCTTCAAGCTATCCACTGCGGTGCTTTTCCCCAGGCGATTGCCTGCAACTGACCCAAGGACGAATCGGACTCAGGGCAGCGCAAAACGGTTCGGCAAGCAAAAGCAAGGTACTGGAGGCTCATGTTCCTCGTCGCAGCGCGTCTTGGAGGCTTGTAGGAAGTCGTTTTTGGGGAATGAGTGTCTCGAACGAGACTTTTGGCGGAGTTCGAACAATATGACAGTCTTTGCCCAAGTGACCGCAATGCTTCTGGAAGCTAGTGTCCCGTCCCTGAACCAAGATAGCCGAGGATGTCCTGCCTCGACCCCGGCCGACATGAGATGGGCACTACCGCGAATCGACACGCAACCGTTAGTTGAGAAACCGCTGGCGCGAGTGTAGGGCGGGCCGCCGTGGAGCCTGGAGGTGGGCAGGCGCCGTTGCTGGCTCCAAGCAAGGGTCAGGCCACTCCCGCACCATGCTGGTCTATTCTCCACCCAATGAATCGGTACTCAAAGCACTCTGATGCGGATCCTCAGCGTCATCAACTTGAGTCGTCAAGGGTCGATATCTCAATTACGTTGACCATCTCATCCTCATCGCAGCGCGAGTAGACATCGCCGCCATACGAACTGCCGTGGCCATTTTCTCTGCTCACGGAGTTGTGTTGCGTACCTCACCCAGGTCGTTGATGAGCTGTACAATCCCTTTGTCCGCGAGCTTTGGTCGATCGTCATCGTCGGTCTGTATCTGATAGCGAATCATGGTGGGGAGAAAAACCCACTCGGACTCATCGTCGAAGTGGACGTACCCAATTTCCTCCAGTTCAGTAAGGATGGCCCGGGCAATTTCTTCCCGCTCCCTCTTGATCCAGAACGGGGCATCGGTCGTTTACGTCAAGGATCGGATGGGCCACAGCTCGATCCAGGTGACTGTGGATACGTACGGGCACTTGATCCCTGGTACGAACGTCTCCTACGTGGATCTTTTGGACCAGAAATCGGCCGTAAAACCGACTTTCCACGAGCAACCACCTGCAACCCCCGCGCAACCAAGGGAGGATCGGGAGTTTGAGATTCCAGCGTATGTTGTTGATTTGATTGGTGGCGGGAGGCAGGATCGAACTGCCGACCTACGGGTTATGAATCCGTCGCTCTAACCATCTGAGCTACCCCGCCGGAAGAGGTACTGCAGGCTTGGGCCGTGGAGGCCCAACCAGGAGGACGCAGAACACAGTTCCGCGCTCACTCCCAGTCTTGATGATACGGGCACCATGATTGCAGGTCAAACGCCCGCAAGCTCCAAATCCGTGGCCACCCTCACATTCCGCGGCGTCTGCGGGCCAATTGCCTCCGCCGGTCCTGTAAACTCGCCTCCATGAGCAACTTTCGAATCGCCGGCGTCATTCCGGCCAGGCTGAGTTCCACACGGCTCAGCCGCAAAGTATTGCGCCCGATTGCGGGCAGGCCCATGGTGGAGTGGGTTTGGCGCGCCGCCAGCGCCAGCGGCCTGATGGACCCGGTGGTGGTTGCCACGGACTCCGACGAAGTGGCCGCCGTTTGCCGCGAGCGCTCCATTCCGGTCGCCATGACCTCGCCCGCCTGCCCCAGCGGCTCCGATCGCGTTCGCGAGGTCGCCCGCCAGATCGACGCCGACATCTACGTCAACATCCAGGGTGACGAGCCCACGCTCACGGCGGCCTTTTTTCCGCCGCTGCTTGCCCTTTTTGACCGGCCCCAGGTCGAGGTCGCCACACTTGCCGTGCGCTGTCCCGCGGAAGAGGTCGTCAACCCCAATGCCGTCAAGGTCGTCACCGCGCTCGACGGCCGGGCCCTCTACTTTTCTCGCGCCACCATCCCTTTTGACCGTGACAATACCGGCTTTTCCAGCTGGCGGAAGCACCTGGGCATCTACGCCTACCGCAAGGCGGCGCTGGAACGCTTTGCCGCGCTGCCGCCCGCGCCGCTGGAACGGACCGAGCGGCTGGAGCAACTCCGCCTGCTGGAAAACGGCATCGCGCTGTACGTGGCCGACGCCCCCGGCGACACCATTGGCGTGGACACCGAAGAGGACCTGGAGCGCGCGCAGGAGCTGCTGCAGCGCCTCTACCCCGCCTAACGGATTTTCTGCGACCCCCTCCCCGGTGATAGCCTCAAAGGTTATGGCTATGCAACCCGAAGTGGATTATTTGGTGATGGGCGCGGGAGTCGCAGGATTGCGCGCGGCGATCGAACTGGCCCGCCACGGCAATGTTCTGGTGGTCACCAAGGAATCCCTGGGTGAGTCCAATACGCACTACGCGCAGGGCGGCATCGCCGTCGCCATGGAGGGCGATGAGGATATCGCCCTTCACCTCGAAGACACGGTCAATGCCGGCGACGGCATCGTGTTCCGGCCCGCCGCCGAAGCGCTTGTTGCCGAAGGCCCCGTGCGTGTCGCCGAGCTGATCGAGTGGGGCGCCAACTTCGACACCGAGGCCGGCGAACTTCTGCGTACCCGCGAGGGCGCCCACTCCCTGCCCCGCATTCTGCACGCCAACGGCGATGCCACCGGCGCCGAGATCTCCCGCTCCCTTGTGGCATTTGCCGGCGTCCACAAAAACATCCAATTCGCCGAATGGACCACGATCTCCGGCCTGCTCACCTCCGGCGGCAGCGTTCTCGGGGCAGATATGCTCGATCGCCACAATCGGCCGCAGCGCGTCCATGCCCGGGCTGTCCTGATTGCCGCGGGCGGCGCCGGCCAGGTTTATAGCGACACCACCAACCCCGGCGTAGCCACGGGAGACGGCATCGCGCTCGCCTCCCAGGCGGGGGCCGAACTGGCCGACATGGAGTTCTACCAGTTCCATCCCACCGCGCTCTCACTGCCCGGCGTGCCGCGGTTTCTTCTCTCCGAGGCTCTACGCGGAGAGGGAGCCTGGCTGCGCAACCACCAGAGTGAGCGCTTTATGGAGCGCTACCATCCGCTGCTCGAACTCGCCCCGCGCGACGTGGTGGCGCGGGCCATTGCGCGCGAAGGCATGGGCGGTGTGGCGGGCGAATCCCGTCCGGTGTATCTCGACATGCGCCACATCCAGGACATTGACCTGCACAAGCGCTTTCCCGGTATCAGCGCTTTCCTCGGCCGCCACGGGCTCGACCTTGGCCGCGACCTCATTCCGGTGCGTCCGGCGGCCCACTACCTGATGGGCGGCATCCGCACCGATCTGCACGGCCGCACCAGCCTCGCCGGCTTTTATGCCGCGGGCGAAGCGGCCTGCACCGGCGTGCATGGCGCCAATCGCCTCGCCTCCAATTCTCTGCTTGAGGGTCTGGTCTTCGGCGCGCGCGCGGCACAGGCCATGCTGGCCGACAACCTGCCGCTTGCAACGACTCAGGCGTCGGCGCCCATTCCAATGCCCCTTACCAAACCCGAAGAAGAGGTGCTGGAAGCCTACATCGCCAACCTGCAGGCGGCCATGTGGTCCTACGCCGGATTACTGCGCCAGGAATCCACCTTGCGACAGGGGTTTGCCGCGCAGGCTGAATGCGCCGCTGCCCTGGAGGTTTTGGTTCGTCAGGGGAAAGGCTGCCGCCGCCTGGTCGAGGCGCAAGCCTTGTGCCGCGTGGCCAACGCCATTCTCCACTCTGCGCTGGCGCGGACCGAGAGCCGCGGCGCCCACTACCGCAACGACTTTCCCCACCGCGACGACGAGCACTTTCGCAAGCACTCGGTGTTTGGCCCGGACAACCAGGTCAGGTTTGAGAATTTCCAGATCTAGCGTGATGTTCTGCTTGCCTCAGTGTGGATCGCTGGCCGCCGCAACAGTTCGTAGCGACGTCAGCAGGGTTGCCGGATTTCGCTCGAGGTGCCGCCGGCCGCCGGCACGTAGCACTTGAGCGTGTAGTCCATCACCATGCGGTCCGCGTTGAAGCGCCATCCCAGTGTGCGGATCGTCCGCTTCATGCGCTTGATCCAGCCGCGGGGAAGCCCGTCGCGGTCACGGCTGTAGTAGAGCGGAATCAGCTCGTCGCGCAGCACGCGGTAAAGGTCTTCGCCGTCGCGGCTGTCGTGGACGTCGAGGTTGGTGTGGGTGCGGCCCTTGCCGATGGCGAAGCCGTTGAGGCCGTCGTAGGCTTCAGCCCACCAGCCGTCGAGGACGGAGAGGTTGAGGCCGCCGTTGAGGACGACTTTCTGGCCGCTGGTGCCTGAGGCTTCCAGAGGCCGGCGCGGATTGTTGAGCCAGACGTCGACTCCCTGGACGAGATGGCGGCCCACGTTGATGTCGTAGTCCTCAACGAAGACAAACTTCTCGCCGACGCTGCTGTTGCGCATCATCTCGGCGATTTGCTGCAGAACGATTTTGCCCGGCTCGTCGTGGGGATGGGCCTTGCCGGCAAAGAGGAACTGTACCGGGCGCTTGGGGTCGTTGACCATGGCAGCCAAGCGCTGCATGTCGGCCAGGATCAGGTTGGCGCGTTTGTAGGTGGCAAAGCGGCGGGCAAAGCCGATGGTCAGGGCGTCGGGCGACAGCGCCTTGGTGAGGCGGTTCAAGGTCTCGTCGGGCTCGTCGCGGCGCTTGGCCTGCTCCCAGGCGCGATTGCGCACAAAGTCCAGAAGCTGCGACTTGAGGCTGAGGTGGGTCTCCCACAATTCGCCATCGTCCACGTTTTCAATGTCGTCCCAGGTTTCTGCCTTGCCGCTGTGGTTTTGCCAGCCCACGCCAAGATGCCTGTCGTAAAGGCGGCACATTTGCGGCGCCAGCCACGAGGGCACATGGACGCCGTTGGTGATGTGGCCGATGGGCACGCCGTCTTCCGACTTGCCCGGAAACAGCCCGTTCCACATGGCCCGCGAAACCTCGCCATGGAGCGAGGAGACGGCGTTGGCGCGGCGGGAAAGCTTGAGGCCGAGAACCGTCATGCAGAACTGTTCGCCGTGACTGGAGGGATTTTCGCGGCCGTAGCTCATCAATGTCTCGTGCGAGATGCCGAGGTCCTCACGGATGCGGCCGAGGTGCTCCTCGATCAGGTCGGCGTTGAAGCGGTCGTGGCCGGCGGGAACCGGGGTATGCGTGGTGAAGATTACCTCGCGCGGAATGTAGCTGGCCGCCGCGGCAAAGTCGACGCCCTCTTCGATCATGCGGTTGCGAATGGCCTCAAAGACAGCAAAGCCGCTGTGGCCTTCGTTCAGGTGGAGCACGCCGGGCGAAATGCCCATGGCTTTCAGGGCGCGGAATCCGCCCACCCCGAGGAGCAGTTCCTGCCGAATGCGGGTGCGGCCGTCGCCGCCGTACAGGCGGGAAGTGAGTTCCAGGTCCTCGGGCGCGTTGCCCGTCACGTTCGAGTCGAGCAGCAGCAGGTCGCAGCGGCCCACCTTGACCTGCCACACCTTGGCGCGCAGCACGCCGGTGCGGGTTTCGATCTCGATGACAACCGGCTCGCCGTTCGACCCGATGGCCGGCTGCATGGGGAGCTGGTTCACATCGGTCTGCAGGTACTCTTCCTGCTGCCAGCCCTTGATGTCGAGACGCTGCAGGAAGTAGCCCTGGCCGTAGAAGAGGCCGATGCCGATGAGGGGAACATCCAGGTCGGACGCGCTCTTGATGTGGTCGCCGGCCAGCACGCCCAGTCCGCCGGAGTAGATGGGCAGCGACTCGTGCAGCCCGAACTCGGCGGAGAAGTAGGCAACCGGGCGCGGCCGCAGAATGCCGGCGTGGCCCGCGCCCCAGGTGCGATCGGCGTTCAGGTACTCCTGCTGGCGGCGGTAGACGTAGTTGATGCGGCTGTGCAGGACCAGTTCGGTGGCGCGGCGCTCGATCTCCTTCAGCGGGATTTCGCTGAGCATCGAGATGGGGTTCTGGTTCAGCTGACGCCAGCGGGTGGGGCTCAGGTCGCGAAACAGGCTGATGCAGTCGTGATCCCAGCTCCACCAGATATTGCGGGCGAGGGCCCAGAGGCGTTCCTGGGCGGGGCCGATGAAGCGGTCAAGCGTGCGCGCTTCGCTGACCACGGGCGCCACCTGGTTGGCCGCGTCGGCCAACATGCGGATCTCGTTGTCGCGGAAGATGCGCGGCTCGCGCGTTTGCACCACCAGCACCCCCTGCAGAATGCCGCGATCGATCAGCGGAACGCCCAGAAAGCTGTGGTAGTCCTCCTCGCCGGAGTCCTTGAAGTATTTGAAGCGGGAGTGCTTGCGCACGTCGTCGACGGCTACGGGGAGGACTTGCTCGGCGACCAAGCCGACCAGGCCCTCGTTCAGCGGCATGCGCAGGGTGCCGATGCAGCCCGGGTGCAGCCCCAGCGAGGCCGCCAGCACCAGGTTCGAGCGATCCGGCTCCAGCAGGTAGGCCGAGCACACATCCGTCTTGAAGCGATCCGCGATGAGCGCGACCACGTTCATCAGCGTGTCGGCCGGCTTGCCGCCGTCCTCGCGGAGCTTTTTCACTTCGCCGGAGGTAAGGGAGTGGTACTGGTCGAGTTCGGTGGAGATCTGGCTCATCCGTTGGCCCTCGCGGTTGGTCCGATGGGAAGAAAACGTTGGCGGCAGCGCGCCGGTCCAGGTTGCCGGTGCACACGATAGAGCGCGGGGATACGGCTTGGCCGGTTATCCAAAACAAGGCAATTCTTGCAAGGCTTGAAGAAAGGGAGGCTGCTCCAGCCTCGATTCTCTGGAATCGGGCATAAGGAATCCATGAATAATACGCGGGGTCGCCGGGTGCAGTCGTCTGCTTTTGGGCCATTCCGGATCGGACAGGGAAATGGGAATGCCCGCGGGCTTCCGCCGATGGAGGGGGGGAGAATTCGGTTGTGGGATCGGCCGGGTTGAGGACATAAACAACGAACCCCATCGCGGAGGATGGGGTTCGTCGATTTCAGATGGTCGGCTGGTTTGCCGTCCTCTTCAAGTTTGATCTTTAAGCTGGGCCGGGTATTTAGACGGCCTGAACGTTCTCTGCTTGCCAGCCCTTGGGACCCTTGGTCACATTGAACTGGACGCGCTGGCCTTCCTGAAGGGAACGGAAACCGTTCGCCTGGATGGCGGAATGATGAACGAACACGTCCTCGCCGTTTTCACGGCTCAGAAATCCAAAACCCTTGGCGTCATTGAACCACTTAACTGTGCCTTGTTCCATGATGTTGCTCCTCTTTGATACAGATTTACCGCACGAACGCAACGGGAAGTGTTTGCGAGTAGTCGGTAAACAGAACAGGCAATGACTTCTAATCGAATCCTACGATTGAATTTAGTGTAGCACGAATACGGATGCGACAGGGTGCTACATCAATAGAAAGGACTTAAAGAGGGAAGAATCTCGCCTGGAAACCGAGGATCAAAGGCTGCCCCAGCCGCCGCCGCCCGGCGTCTCAATACAAATCGAATCCCCGGCCTCAAGCGGAAGGCTGCATTTTCCGGGGAGTTCAACTGCTTTGTCCAGCCCAGCTCTTTGCACGGTGGCCGCCCCCGCGGTGCCTTCCGCGCCGCCTTCCAGTCCGTAAGGCCGGAAGCGCCGCCGATCCGCCAGCAGGGTCAAGCGCCCCGGCGCCAGCATCTCGATCTCGCGCACCAGCCCGTCGCCGCCGCGGAACCGGCCCGCGCCGCCCGAGCCCTCGCGATAGGCATAGCGCCGTACCCGAAAAGGGTAGGCGTATTCCAGCGCCTCGACGGGCGTGTTCAGCGAGTTGGTCATGTGGGTCTGCACGCCGTCGATGCCGTCCAGCCCCGGCCGCGCCCCCATGCCGCCGGCGGCGGTTTCGTAGTAGGTAAATTGCTCGCCCGTGCGCGGATCGACGCCGCCGATGGTCAAATTGCTCATGGTCCCGGCGCTGGCGGCTGGGATGCGCGCCGGGATGGCCTGCGCCAGCGCGCGCAGCAGCACATCCACAATGCGCTGCGAGGTTTCAACGTTGCCGCCGGCCACAGCAGCAGGCGGCAACGAATCCACGATGCTCCCGCGCGGCGTGACCAGCGTCAGCGGCCGCAGAATGCCGGCGGTGGCCGGCGCGTCCTCGCCCAGCAGGCAGCGCAGCACGTAGAAACACGCCGAAAGCGTGATGGCGCGGACAGCGTTCACGCTGCCTGCCACCTGCGTCGACGAGCCGGTGAAGTCGGCGTGGATTGCGGCGGCCGAAGGGTCGAGGCGGAGGCGGACGGCGATGCGGATGGGTGCGTCGGTGACGCCGTCGTCGTCGAGCCAGTCCTCGGCAGTAAAATCGCCGGCCGGCATGGTGCGCAACTCGGCGCGGATCAGCCGCTCGGAGTAGTCGAGCAGTTCGTCGACGAGCGCCAGGAGTTTTGGCTCCCCGTATTTCTCCGCCACCTCCTGGACTCGCCGCTCACCCACGCGGCAGGCGCCCATTTGCGAGGCCAGGTCGCCTTCGCGCTCTTTGGGAGTGCGAACGTTGAGCAGGATCAGGTCGAGGATGCCGCGATCGATGGTGCCTTCGCGCACAATCCGGACTGGCGGAATGCGCAGCCCCTCCTGGAAGATTTCTTCGGCCGGGCCCATGGAACCGGCGAACCGGCCGCCGACATCGGCGTGATGGGCGCGATTGGCCACATAAAATGCCGGCCGCGTGCCCCCAAACAGGAAGACGGGCAGGACCATGGTGATGTCGGGCAGGTGGGTTCCGCCGGCGAATGGGTCGTTGAGAACCACAATGTCGCCCGGGCAAGACTCGACGGCGGCGATGGCTGCCTCCACCGACATGGGCATCGAGCCCAGGTGCACCGGCATGTGGTCGCCCATGGCAATCACCCGCCCCTGGGTGTCGAATACGGCGCAGGAGTAGTCGCGCCGCTCCTTGATGTTGGGCGAGAGGGCGGTACGGCGCAGAGCCGCGCCCATTTCCTCGGCGATGGAGTGCATTGCGCTTTGGAAGATAGCGAGTTCGATGGGGTCCACGGTGGGCGTCATGCGGGGTCCTCCTGCACGGTGACGACGAGATTCCCGAAGCCGTCAATCCGGGCGGCGGAGCCGGGTGCCAGCACAGTTGCGGCGGTGTATTCGGTAATCATCGCGGGGCCATGAACGATGTTGCCGGTCCGCAGTTCGTCGCGGCGAAAGAAGCCGGTCGGCACCCAGGCGCCGTCAAAGTAGACCGGGCGCTCGGCGTAGCTGGCTGGCAAAGGGTCGCTGGCCTGCGGTTCCTGGCGGGCGGGCGCGTAAAGCTCGCCGGCGGCAACCACGCGCAGGCGGAGGTTGACGATCTCAATGGGGCGGTCAGCATCGGAGAAGCCGTATTGGTGCTGGTGCAGATGATGGAACGCCTCAATGGCCTGATGCGGCGTGGCGGCATCGAAGGGCACGTTCAGCTCGTACCCTTGCCGGCGGTATCGAAGGTCGAGCGAGCGGTGGGCCGTACCTTTCAGTTCCTCCGCCTCGAACTCCGCGCGGCCGCGCTTCTCCAACTCCCGGAATTGCGATTCCAACTCGCCGATGGCGTCGCCAGGCAGCATCACGGTGCGGGAGTAGTCGCGGACGGTCTCGGCCAGCAGGATGCCGACGGCGGAAAGCGCTCCGGGCATGGCCGGAATCAGAACCGTGGGGATATGGAGGGCGCGTGCCAGCGCGCAGGCGTGCAGCGGGCCGCCGCCGCCA
>Ga0181516_10002656_pt1 | contig 12493 bp, 9 predicted proteins | sample PEATcosm2014_Bin_25_FD_121104 | JGI IMG/M metagenome (GOLD analysis project Ga0181516, IMG submission 121104) | Peatland microbial communities from MTU Mesocosm Facility, Houghton, MI, USA - PEATcosm2014_Bin01_10_metaG | ecosystem: Environmental > Terrestrial > Soil > Wetlands > Peat | place...
CGGTTTGCTCGCCTACGCTAAGGGACGCATCCACACGAACAACCGAGTTCGGGCTAGCTAGTATGTTTTCAGCTTCGAAGCGCTTGAATCCAGGCTTTGTGATTGTCACGCGATACGAACCTGTCGGCACCGTGTTGAGCGTATAAGCGCCGGCCTCGTTTGTCGCGGCTTGCCTTGTTTCATTTGTCTCGGTCTTCGTAATCACTACACTGGCGCCCGGTATTACCGCCCCGCTGGCATCCGTCACGGTTCCAACCACCGAGCTATAAACCGTCTGCGCAACAGCGACATTAGCACCGAGGGCGCACAACACGAACAGTGCGAGCCAAACGACCAGAGAAGACAGCATAGTCAACTCCAATCTCCTCGACGAACCTACATGGTCTTTACCGTTTCGCACTCTGCTCATCAACGTTCCGCTGTATGCATTCAGATCCCGAACCATCATGTTGCCTCCTTAAGTCGCTCAGCTAACCGTTGTCTCGCTCGAAATGATCTCTGGTCATACCATCAACCGTGAAATGACTAACGTTTTCAGGCGATTTCAAATACAGGCGAAACGTTATTCCAATGAATACAAAGTGTCAATACATAATGACGCCGGAATGAGACAACTACTGACTCAATCAATACCAGAAATGACTCACTCTGCGCGGCATATGAACCCGTCTCGGAGTCATACCTTGCGGCGGCGCCGATGTATTGTCGATATGCGCGGGAAGAAGCGTCTTGCGCGAGAAGGAGCACATCGTGATAAAGAGTCGTATAGCTTCAATATTTGTATTGGCTTGGGCGGCAGCGTGCTGGCCGCAGACTGCAACAGGAAATGTTGTGCTCTTCTATTCTGCCGGGAAGCCTCAGGTTGAGTTTGCTGTCGGCGAGATTCGCGCCGCGCTTACCGCCCATCAAAAGTCGGCGGCGATTTGCGATCTCGGTGCACTGGCATTGAGGCGAGAGCCTTTAAAACTTGTCCTTGCCAGTTCAGTCAAGGAGTCGCGGCGCGTGGCAGTAGCACTCGGCCTTGAGCCGCGGGTACCCAACACGAATCCCCAGGCATACTCAATTCGGAGACACGATCAGGCTGGCCGGATTACATATGCAGTACTGGCCTCTGACGCAGTCGGGGCTATGTATGGCGGCTTGGATATTGCCGATGCAGTGAGGCTTGGTACTTTGCCAAGCGTAAGGGCTGGAGATCACGCCCCGTTCATTGCCAATCGGGGGATCAAGTTCAATATCCCGCTGGACGCCCGCACTCCAAGCTATTCCGACGCGGGCGATTCTGCACAGCAAAACATTCCCGAGGTGTGGGATATCGGCTTTTGGCATGAAATTCTAGATGAATTAGCACGGCAGCGATACAACGTACTATCGCTGTGGAATCTGCACCCGTTCCCCTCGATGGCGAAGGTGCCGGAGTACCCGGACGGCGCGCTTGAAGATGTAAAGCGCACTACGGAGAAGTTTGACAGCAGTTACGATTTGACCGGGAGAGACATGGTGCGGCCCGCGCTTTTGGCGCATATGGAAACGGTCAAGAAGATGACGATTGAGCAGAAGATTGCCTTCTGGCGCGAGGTTATGGACTACGCGCACGATCGAGGCATTGATATTTATCTGTTCACCTGGAATATCTTTGTCTGGGGCGCGGACGGTAAGGACGGTATTAGTTCGGCGCAAGATAATCCGGTAACGATCAACTACTTCCGCAAAAGCATCCGCGCGACTTTGTTGACCTATCCACGGCTGGCCGGCATCGGCATAACGGCGGGAGAGAACATGCAGAATCTGAAAGGAGATCTCTCGAATGAGAAGTGGCTTTGGGACACGTATGGAAAAGCAATAGAAGACGTTAAGAAGATCCAGCCGGAACGTTTTATCCGCCTGATCCACCGAGCGCACCAGGCGAACATGCGGGAGATTGTTACAGAATGGAAGCAAACTTCGGCTTTGTTCGATCTTAGTTACAAGTATTCAGTTGCGCATATGTACTCATTGACCAACCCACCATTTGCCAAACGCGATCTTGTGGATATGCCGCCGGGGATGCGTACTTGGATGACGGTCAGAAACGACGATATCTACAGCTTCCGCTGGGGCGATCCAGAATTTGCTCGCGCATATCCGCGTGGAATGCCGGGCCCCAATGTACTAGCCGGATTCTAAATGGGACCTGACGGATACACGTGGGGTCGGGAGTTCATCAGCACCGAGCCCGACTCTCCCCGTCAACTCGTCATCAAGAAGCAATGGTACAGTTTCATGTTATGGGGACGCCTGAGCTACGATCCGGCTCTGCCCGATGCCCTGTTCAAGCGAACGCTTGGAGTACGATTTCCAAAGGCGCCGGCCAACACGCTCTTCGCCGCCTTCAAGCTATCGTCACGGATCATTCCTGAGATCAATCGATTCTTCTGGACAGGCGGAGGGAACGATCTGGCATGGTTTCCAGAAGCATGCCTGAGCCACCCGAAGCACCATGGTTTCTATACAGTGAAGGACTTCATGAACGGCGCAACGGCGTCGGGCAGCGGGATGTTAAGCATTCATGAATATATTGATGCAATTAAGCGCAATGTACCAACCTCGGGGATCACTCCTCCGCAAGTCGCCGCACAGTTAAGGCTAGACGCGTCGCAGGCTCTGAAGTTGCTCGATGCAATGCCCCCAGCTGGCGCCAACAAAGAACTGCGGCTGACAATGGGCGACCTACGGGCCATGGCCTATCTCGGCGACTACTACTCAGACAAGATCATGGGGGCAACTGAACTGGCTGCATTTGACGCCTCAGGCGATGAGGAACGGCGAACGTCTTCAGCCAGATATCTTCAAGCGGCGGTGGTGGATTGGAAACTATACGCCGCACTAGCCACGCGACAGTATCGTCCGCAGTTGCTCACTCGCATTGGATATGTTGATCTAAATGAGATTACTTCGAATGTGGAGCATGATGTGGAGTTTGCGCGTAAATAAGTTCGCTCCTGTGCGCCAGCCTAGTCGAGCGGGAGGAACTAAGCATTTGCCCGTGCTTTTCTAACTTACAGAATCATCTAGTCGGGAGACTATCGAGGGCTTCCTGAACAGTGGTGACTTCCTCGAATACATTTGGGTCTTCGGTTGATGTGCATCCGACGTCTAGCGTGGGGGACTGAGACTTATTCTTGCTCGAACCTGAATTGAGAATCAAGCTATTTATCAGAACGCGCAGATCCGTGAACATGGCACTCTCTCCTTTCCAATCTCTTCTCGCCATTCACAGACTAGCTCGCGTTCTCCGCAATGTACTCGCACATTGGAAGATGCGAAGATTCATGGTGCTTTTGGCTTAATAGAGAATATCTTAAGGTCAATGAAGTCGCCCATGGCCTTGTAACCAGCATCGTTCGGATGTAGATGGTCTCCGTGATCATACGCCGGCAGAAACATGTCGGGATGTAAAGGATCCCGAACAGCAGCATCAAAATCAATGACGCCGTCAAATGCGCCGCTGCTTCGAATCCATTGATTGACCGCGATGCGAATCGCCTCTCCTTTGTCACTGTAATATCGCATGAAGCCTCGATACGGAGTTAAAGTGCCTCCGATGACTGCAATGCCATGTGCATGGGCGCGAGAGATCATTTGATCTAGGGCAAAAATGAGGTCGGATGCTGTCGTGTGATCGTTGGGGTCTGTCTGGATATGACCGATGTCGTTAATCCCCTCTAAGACTATGAGATACCTTGCACCGCTCTGCGCGAGGATATCGCGGTCAAAACGTGCGAGAGCATTGGGCCCAGCTCGGTCGAGCAGAACCTTATTGCCGCTGATAGCCTCATTGAGCACAGAGAAACGCCTATATTTCGTGTCTGCCTGCAATCGTCTTGCTAGCTCATCCGGCCACCTCTGGTTGGCATTTGCGGTGGAGTATGCACCGTCTGTAATCGAATCGCCGATCGTGATTATTGCGCTATCTTCATCAGGCTCGAGGATATCTATTCCGTTGAGGAATTCCCAGGTTGCGACAACTTCAGGAAACTCGAACCGAGACGCTGAAACGGCGTTTCCATGAGCGTGAAAGCTGGATGCACTGGCGAGTTGATGCTCCGTCACAAATTTGGGAGCGCTAGGTACATAAAGGCTTATCGCTAAATCAGAAATAGCAGGCACGCTGAACGAAACCGCATCGCTGATCACCAACGCTCCGGCAGGTATAGTGACGGAAGCCTGTCCGCGAAAAGTCAAGGGATGACCGCTTCCAGGAAGAATAGCGGAATCGTGAAGGCTTCGCGCGATCTCTGCAGCTCCAATGATCAACGGAGCGGTACCATCCAAGTTTGAAAAACGAACCCGCAGAGTATCTCCACCGAGACTGATCCGCACTACTTCACGAATTGTAATGTCGTCCTCTACGCCATCGGACCTCTTCTCCCCGCGCTCTTTGGCTTGGTCAATCGCCCGATCCGGGTGCAGTGGGGCGCAGGCCCAGGTCCCGACCCAGTGCGCCCTCTTGACTTTGGACGCGAAAAGATCACGGCGCCCATCGATGAGGAGGGAAGCAAGGAACAGCAACTTACAGAGTGTTGACAACAAATTCCGGATCATCATTTGGTCACCTGCATTGCTGGCAACAGTTCGACCGACTGGAGTGAGACCAGTGAGTTTCCTGTTGAGAAGTTGATGTAATCGCGTTTAAGACGATTCTCCCGTACGAATCTAATCGGAGAGCCATCCTCAGTGTCAGTGAGAATCAAATGCGCGGTTTTCGACACCCACGCATCTGCCTGTGAGCCTGAATAAGAGCATGCGTCGTGACTTTCTGCCACGAGGATCATTTGCCTATCAATCCTTCGATGTGGAATTCGTTCGAGTAGAACTGGAGACGAACAAGTGACAGCTGATTGTCTGGTTAATTTCCAATGTCGCTTAGTGCGATCGCGCGTAAGCATCTAGTGAAGTCATCGACGTGCGATGGGAGAAGGGTTTGGCGCTCCAGGTAAGAGCATGGAGTTAGTACAAATACCGCTCTGAACAGAAGGATTAACCACTCCCATAACTGCTTCCTCATAATCACCCCGGCAATGATTGGCGGTTCTGCTTTTGGAAACGGGCGATACACTTTCCACCGCAACAACGTTAACTGGCATGCATTTCCCCAAGACCAACTGCTCAACGAATAGATATCCCAGGGACAAGGTCATCGCGCTTCCCCTTTTGGCTGGAACTATTCCTCACCACCGCGTCTATTTCTGAATTGCGCTCGTCTTTGCCCCATCTACACACTCAAACAGCTTCGTGTATCGGCGCTCATCGTTATAAATGATTGACACTTGCTCGCTCCTTTCACCTTCAAGGCGTAACAAGACTGTTTTCGTTTGCGAGTCAAGACTCGCCAGCACTAAATCCGAACAGTTTCGCGCAGTGACCAAAGCGGCACCGCTTGTACACTGAGCGCTGAATCGTGAGATATACACCCGGTCAGAATCGAAAAGAGCAAGTGGCGAACGGAAGTCGCGCTTCGTAAATGAAAAGTCAACGTCAGTCAGGCTTAGTCCCTTCATATGGCGGGCATAAAGCCCATACGCGGGTGGTATTCCCCAAAGAGATTTGTCGTCCGTCCAGTACCCGCCTTGCCGATAGTCGATCTGGTTCATGTCAACTATGCTTCTACGTTGGGAATCTTCCATCGTTCCGCCGCCGGCAAAGGTTACAGCAACATCTGTAATCCTAACATTTGTGATTGCCGAGTCGGGATGGCCGTGAAAAAACATAGTCCCATTTTGGTCGGGGCGCGAATCAGGGCCTGCCAATCCGGTATTCACCTGAAACCCTTGGAATTGCAAATCATGAATTTTACCGACGGGCATCATCTTTCGGTTTGCATCCGGTGATCCGATATCTGGCCACGTGGCAATGAGAATGATGATCGGAGCGGTCACCTGATCCATAACTATATTGTCGAAAACGCAGTTCCGGATCTCGGCACCCTCAAACATTCCGAGCTTTATGCCGCCGCCGTCGCATCGATAGAAAATGCAATTTGAGACGATTATATCTTCAAAATTTCCCTTCGACGCAGGTCCGAATCGAACACCTGCCCACCGGGACTGCAGGTGGCAGTTGGAGATCGTAATCGTACGAATGGGCTGATCGGGCGAGCTGGTAATTAATGCGATGCAATCATCGCCGCATCGCAGTTGACAATCTGAGATAAGGCCTTCTTGACAGCCTTCAATATCAATCCCGTCTTGTCCGTCGTTCTCGATGAGAAGGTGTTGGATACGAAACTCTATAGTGTTCTTAAGGTGAATGCACCATGCACCACAATGACTGAGAGAGAGGCCGCTGATCCTGATTCGCTCACAGTTCTCCAGACGGACCAACATTGGCCTTTGAACGGCATCTCTGCCGGACGCGCCGGGAACCGGGCGGTACGGCTCAGAACCGCGCCCCACGATTTCTCCAGCTCCTATGATAGCAATGCCTGAAGCGCCTCTTGCATAGATGAGGCAGCGATCGATGGGCTCGGGATAGTAGGGATTTATCCCCGTGTCAGTACCATAATGTAGCATATCGCTACTTCCCGTAATCCGAGCGCGCGCTTCAACATGTAAGGTCACTTTGCTCTTCAAGTAAACGGTACCGATCAGGAAATTGCCTCCGGCAGGGAAATAGACAACTCCTCCTCCAGCCGCGTTGCAGGTGTTGATTGCTGCCTGAACAGCAACTGTATCGAGGGTACGACCGTCTCCCGTGGCGCCGAAGTCCACAACGTCCCATCTGCTTGCGACGGCCATGGCGCCTAGTGGTAGTCGTCCTAGTATCGAGGTTGTTGCCAGGTGCGCCAAAAGAGTTCGCCTGGTTATCATTCCGATCTCCTGGAGTCCATTGGACCAGCGAATGAATGCGCCTGAGAGACCCATTCGTTAGTGTAATTGCACCATACATCTCGTCGATATCTACGACAAGACGTCAAGTCGTACAAGTAAAGAGGGTATGCTGCCAACATATTCCATTCCATCTTGTCGGGTGCAGTGAAATTCGCGTTCAACCCGCCTAGACTTTTCGCACCGTCAGCCAGCTGCTTGCTCCCGAATGCATTCCGACTGAAAGAGCTGCACTGACTATTGTCGCGGAGTAGGGATGTTTTCACTATCCACATCTTCTGCAAATATTATGTTTCTTCACACCCTCATCGATCATTCCGCTAACGCGGACAGATGTCCATTTGAAGTCATGAGAACTTCCAGGCTACCTTCCCGCCACAAATAAGGGAGCGGATGCCGCAGCGTTGCTCCTCCTAGTGATTCCACCTTGATCTCACAGTTCAACATACGTTGATCCTTGCTCCGAACTGATGCGGTTACTTAGACGTCAGACACACCCTGGTTGCCTCTGCGATAAGCGTGATCGACCGTTTACTAAGTTCGATTTAAAATGACGCTGCGAAAACCTTGGGCCATCGGTACTTCCTACGGCTCCGTTTGTTCGAGTCACTTCATTCTCAGGCTCCGCTTCCTCCGCCAGCATCATTAGCACAACTGGAGGATGGCGGGCCTGCTTCGGTAACAGCATGATATCGCCAATCAGGTCGGCGCTTCGCTCTGAGTCATTATGCTTGACTATGATTTATTGGCTATTCTTCGTCCGCCATATACTTACTAAACCCGCGACATTGTTTATGCAAGCTCCTTTCTCTTCCGAGGGCGTACGTGGATCGGAAGATTGAATTCATTGAGTATCCAAACAGTATTGAGATGCTGCGGTTCAGTTCCTTGCATGCTGAGAACATCCCATCCGACGGTCATGCGTAAAGCGCGGCGGTAGAGGGATCGGACCGTGTAGCAGTCCGATCCCCGCGCCGAACCGGCTAAAATGCAAACTTTAACCCAAAACGCATGTAACGCTCATCATGGATGCGACTAATCGCGCTAGTTGAAGTGATGGTTCCGAATCCGCCTGTGGAAACATTGGCGTTTGGGTTGGCGAAGTGTGGAGTGTTTGTCAGGTTCATAGCTTCGACACGAGCCTGCATAGTTAACTGCTCAAACAATTGAAACGATCGGAATAATCCAACGTCCGCATTAGAGGCGCCCGGGCCACGAAGGGAATCATACCCGGCTGTTCCGAAACGGGCCGCAGTGACAGGTGCGAAAGCGGAGGTGTCGAAGTACGGCTTTCCTCCCCCGGTCGCTTTGTAGATCGCAACATGCGACTTGATCTGGTCCGCCCGCTGCGTGCTCCCGGGTGCATTGAGGGACGTGCCATCGGCAGAGACCGAAAATGGACTGCCCGAGAAAAAGCTCAAAACTGCGTTGAACTGCCATCCGCCTGCGATAGCAGATCCGATGCCCGTATTCAGGAACTGCTTGTTCTTGCCGAAGGGAAGTACTCCAATACCTGCTATCTGGAGGTTATGGGTGCGGTCGCCAGGCATCTCGGCATAGTTAAGATACGAATATTGAGGAATAGGAATATTTGGAGCCCCATCCCCGTTAGCGTCACAACAGGTACCCATCCACTTCGACCAGGTATAGGACATCTGTAAATTAGACCCCTCGCGGAATTTGTGTTGTAATGTGCTCTGTAGCGAGTTGTAGTTCATGTTCTCGTACGGATAAATGACAGTCTCTCCCCCTGTAATTCCTGTGCCTAGAGTCCCGTTGTAGAACGGTTGGCTTGCGGCTCCCCCTCCGGGTAAGCCGTAATTGACGTTGTATCGAGTATGCTGATGCACTGTGTGCGAACCAGCGTATCCCACCTGAGCGACCCAAGAAGAACGAAAGGCGTGTTCCACTGTGAGATTGTAAGACTGGAGATATCCCCGAATGAAGTTCTTAGGCAAAGTCACAAAAGTAACTCCGGGGGGCAATGGCACGGTACCGCTGCTCACACTCACGGCAGCTAGCACTGGAATACCTTGAGCAAGAGGGTTTACAGCAGTGTATGAATTGGGCCCCGAGTAACTGCCTGACAGGGAGACCGGATAACTGCCTATACCGTCTCGATACATGTTAATCTGTTCCGGATTCAGGCTGTAGCCTGCGCGAATGACGTTGCCTTCAGTCAAGCGATAAGCGAGTCCACCACGCGGGGAGAACAGCGTTTTCTGAACGCTGATACCGCAATTAGTCGAATTACCTCCCTCGCCGCAGATTTCGTACTGCTTCGAGGTAAAGTTGTAGAACTCGATGCCACGATCGGCACGAGTCGGCACCGGGTAGTACTCCCATCCGGAGCCTATTGTAAACGTGAGCTTTTGCGTGACCTGCCATTGGTCACTGAAGTAGGGATTGATCTGCCAGGTGCGAAGCGTCGCAAAGCCAGGCTGGAGTGCATTGGAACTGGAGTTCGGAAGGCCAAGCAGAAGGTCCGCGAAGCTATTGAACTGGTTCGGAGATGCGCCTCCTTTCAATGAAGTTGCGCCCCCAGTAAACGTGAAGCCAGTGGGCCCGGTGCCAATATGATCCATGTGTTGACGGATTACATCCATGCCGAAGCGGAAAGTGTGTTTGCCTCGCGTCCAGGTCGCATTTGCAGCGAACTCATAAACGGGATCGTCATATGTTGCTGCGGGGTAGTTCATTCCGTAGCCTGCATAACCATTGGCATTGAACCGAGGGAATCCTCCCGCATACGGCAGCGTACCTAGATTTGTTCCCGGAATTCCGAGAATGTCTGAACCATACTTGACGTTAGCCTGAGGAGGACCATAATGCTGCAGCGTATGCGTAAAGCCATAAACTGCATCGATGACAAAGTGGGTACTCGGCACGAATACCCCGGATCCGGAAAATGCATATATATTGCCATTCTCATAGGCGTTTGAGTTTTGGCCGCTTAAGATCGGCCCGAAGACCGTAGGCCATGTAGAACTATACGGGTATTCACTGTACCGGCCAAATAACTGCAGCTTCCGGGTGGCGACATAATTGAACGTAGAGTCTACCCGCTGCAGTTTATAGAACTGAGGTGTATTTACATAGTAATTATTTGCCAGACCGGCTCCTGAGATGTTTGGCGCTGGAATGAGCGCGGTGACCATTTGACTGATCGTGCTGATACGCGAAGAAGGAATGATGTTGCCCGCAAAGGCTGTTCTTCCGGTTCCGTCCGCGTTCCCTGTTGCCGGATCGTATATTGGTGTTGGCGAAGCGGACATATTTCCAGACACTATTGCTGCTGTGGGGACCGTCACGATGTTTGCATTGCCATTATGCAGGAAGTCGCCTTCATAGCTAACGAAGTAAAACAGCTTGTCGCGGCGGATTGGTCCGCCTATCGTACCGCCTGTATCGTTTTCAATTAACTGCGGCAGGCGATTCCCTACTGGCAGGAAGTAGGGCTTGGCTTTGAACAGATTGCTGATGTTATAGAGATAGAGTGAACCGTGTGGGTTGTTTGTTCCCTTCTTGAGCTGCACGTTGATTCCAGCTCCGTCCGCCATTCCTTGGTCAGCACCGGACGTGGACGTGACGACATTTACCGTCTGAATGGCATCCATTGACGGCACCGCTGTTGAGAAATACTGCACAAAAGGATTCTGCGAACTTATGCCATCGATGCGGACCAGGGTTCCGCTGCCGTTTGTGCCATTCGCATGGATTTGCATGGACCGCATAGGGTTGTTTGACACACCCGTAAATGCGGTAGGCGGGGCGACCCCCGGTATGAGCAATGTCAATCCTTCATACGTCCGGGTGGGTTGGGGCAATGTCTCCAGAATTTCGTTGCTGATTTGCTCATGTAGGTCGGCGCGATCTGTTTGAAGGAGAGCTTCGTCGGCAATAACCGAAACAGTCTGGCTTACTTGACCGACTTCCAATTTGGCGTCTACGCGGACTTCGGTATTCAGCGTAACTTCGACGTCCTTTGCTGAAAACTCCTTGAAGCCTAGCTTGGTTATGGTAATCAGATAGGTTCCCGTCTGCACGGTCGACAAAAGATAGGATCCCTCAGTGTTCGTCGTTGTCATTCTTGTGTTCTTTGTCTCAGTCTGTACAATCGTGACCGTAGCGCCAGGGACCATAGCTCCGGCGCTGTCTTTTACGCTACCCGTTAAAGTCCCGTAGAGAACTTGGGCATGGGCAACTGAGACCATTGGAACGAGGATGGCAATTGCCAACCAGAAGTACATTCGCGAAACGTGCTTGCCGATGGCATTCGAATTCGAGTCTGCTCTCACGGTAGCTTCCTCCTAAAGGGTTATCTGGTGATTGTGACGTCGCGCCGATGAATCGCCGCGCCATTGACAGCTTATGCAAATGCGGCAGCCTGCGTTCGTAGCCAAGGAATGTCGTTTGCCATCCTTGCGCAGCTTCGCCTCTGGAGAACTTTCTGCGGTGCTTGACTATACAAAGTGGATCGCATTGGCCCTCGGCATGAGTGCGCAAGATTCCGATTGGGATTGAAGCCGCAGTTCAATTGCGGATCGTCATGAGGGCCGAAGTTTCCGTTGGCTATACCTCCGTCGTGGAGTTCCGCTCGCGAGTCGCGGCTTAAAGTACATCCGTGCCTTACGTCACGCAAAGAGACGCCATGCCGGGAACGATGGGGGAATTGATTTGAGTCCATCCGCATCGACGCTAGGCTGGTTTGGATTTGGCTGTCAAGGATTAATGCACTAAGAATAAGGCATTGTTGGCATCAGTTGATGCCAAATATGTATCAAGATATAACCCGCATAGTGTCGAATGTTTTGTTTCCATTGGCTGGGATGTCTACCATCACGCATGTTAGCGCGGTTGGAATGCCCCCTCCGCCGCAGCAGATGCGAGCGATGCGGTACCTCCGAGAAGGTTGGCAAAGTGCGAGCCGATGGAGTTGCGGCGCGTGACTTTTCAGCCCTCGCTTTGCTTGGTGGCGGCAATCTCGCGGTATCCGCGCCTCTCAAGCCGTTTTGATCAGGCCGGTTGAAGGGTCGAACAAAGCGAAATGAAAGACCGCGCAGAGGTAGGACGCGGTCGGGAAGCTATCGAGGACGGGATCAAGGCGATCGGCAATGTGTGGAAACACCGGCAATGACAATCGATTCGGAAGGATTGGCGGGGAATCCGCTCCCTGCATGGCAAGGTTTCCGGTCTTAAGACGATTTGTCAAAAGAGCGATTGAGAATACAGACGCCTTTAATCTTCAATTCGATGTGTTGGTGGAATGGCGATGATTATGAAACCGCGTTGGAAGAGGTTTACTGTCTTTCTGATAGGAGTGTACGGGCTGAGCCTGGGCTGTTCACTCGACGCCCAGACACTTTCCCCTGCACACATCGATGACTTTGCGGGACGCCCGCGCGTGATCGTGATAAGCGATATCGGAAATGAGCCTGATGATCAGATGTCTTTCGTTCGCCTTCTGCTCTACTCGAACGAATTCGACATCGAAGGCCTGATAGCTGCGACATCCACGTGGCAAAGGACTGCCACCCATCCAGAAACGATGCATGCCCTGATTCAGGCCTACAGGCAGGTGCGCCCCAATCTTCTCCTGCACGCGACAGGCTGGCCCGCCGCAGACG
>Ga0181516_10002657_pt1 | contig 12491 bp, 7 predicted proteins | sample PEATcosm2014_Bin_25_FD_121104 | JGI IMG/M metagenome (GOLD analysis project Ga0181516, IMG submission 121104) | Peatland microbial communities from MTU Mesocosm Facility, Houghton, MI, USA - PEATcosm2014_Bin01_10_metaG | ecosystem: Environmental > Terrestrial > Soil > Wetlands > Peat | place...
CGGACCACGAGCAGAACTGCGGCACCAACGCCATGCGGGTGATCGGCTCCTCCCAGGCCGACCGCTACTCGGCCCTGGCCGGCGCCGCGGCGGCCCTGTACGGCCCCCTGCACGGCGCCGCCAACGAGGCGGTGCTGCGCATGCTGGAGCAGATCGGCACCCCCGCCAACGTGCCCGCGTTCCTGGCCCGGGTGAAGAGCGGCGAAGGCGAGCGCCTGATGGGCTTCGGCCACCGGGTCTACAAGAACTACGACCCCCGCTGCCGGATCATCAAGCGCACCGCCGAGGAGGTGTTCCAGGTGACGCCGCGCAATCCGCTGCTGGACGTGGCCCTGGAGCTGGAGCGCATCGCCCTGCAGGACGACTATTTCATCTCGCGCAAGCTCTACCCCAACGTGGACTTCTACTCCGGCCTCATCTACAAGGCCATGAACCTGCCCGCCTCCATGTTCACGGTGATGTTCGCCGTGCCGCGCACCTGCGGCTGGGTGGCGCACTGGATGGAGCTGGTGGAGGACCCGGAGCAGAAGATCTCGCGGCCCCGGCAGATCTACACCGGATCCCCGACCCGGGACTGCCTGGCCCTGGACCAGCGGACGGCCGTGCTGAACTGAACGGCCGGTTCAAAGAGACTCGGGTTCAGGTGGACAGCATCGCTGATTCAGCATCCCTTCACTGCAGCGTCCGGTCGAAGAAGGCGGCCAGTTCCTCGCCCAGGGTGTCGAGGAAGGCCTTCCGGTCGAACCCGGGCGGATCCGCCGCGATGTCCCCGTCCGGGGTGAGGAGGGCGATGGCCGGGGTGTCCATGAACGAGAAGTGCCAGGCATGGGGCACCCGGTGCAGTTCCGCAGCGGGCAGGTTCTGCTTCACCCATTCCGCATGGAACTTCGGCACCAGGAACCGGTCGCTTTCGGCCTCCCAGATGGCGATGGGGATCCGCACCGCTGCCAGCGATTCCGCCGAGAACAGCACGCCCACCGGCGCCATGGCCGCCACCGCCCGCACCCGCGGATCCTTCAGCGATGCACCCTGGGCGCCCGGCGCGGCCGCGGGCGCGGGCTCCTGGGACGGGCGCCCCATGCTGCAGAAGATCGGGTCCTGGGCGCACTCGTCGAGGCAATGCCGGCGCAGCCTCGCCAGGTCGGGCTCCCCTCCGGCCAGGGCCAGCACCGTGTAGCCGCCGGCGGAATGCCCCAGGGCTCCGATGCGCGGGCCCCGGGCATCGCCGGTGATGCGATCCTGCCACTGGGGATCGGCCAGCAGCGCGTCGAGGACCATGGAGACCTGGCGCGGCCGCACGGACCAGTACTGCTCCGGCGTCTTCAGCAGCGTGTCCTCCTGCCAGTTGTCCCCCGGATGCCGCAGGGCCGCCACCAGGTAGCCGTGGCCCGCAAGGGCCTCGCAGAGCCGGCTGTGACCCAGTTCCGTACCGCCGACGCCGTGGCTGAGCAGGATCAGGCCCTTGACCGTGGGTTCCGGGTCCGCATGCATGGCCGCGTTCACGGTGAACGGGCCCATGGCGATGGCGTGGGCCTTGGCCTGGGTCGGGTAGTACAGGGCCACCGTGGCGTCCCGGTCGCCGCAGGGGACGTGGATCGTCTTCCAGCCTACCTGGAAGGCCAGAGCCTGGGCCGCGGACAGCAGCCAGGCCAGGGACGTTCGGACGAAACAGCGCATGACGATGACCCTCCGCAGTGGTCTTGACCAGAAGACTCACAGACGAGCATGCGCCCGCCGGCACCGGCCGCAGGCGTAAAATCTTGGCTCCGGAATGTCATCTGGCGGCCTCGCCAGGCGCTCAGGACACCGGTTCCGCTGCGGCCTCCGGTTCCGGCGCCGGCGCCGCCGGGGCGGGCGGCGCCTGGACCGGCGGCACGGCTCCAGGATTGGCGCCCTCCGCGGTGGGTTCGGTGCCCTTGAGGTAGAACTCGTTGAGCGCGTTGGTCGCCCCCGGGGCCGCCAGGTTGCCCGTGGCGGGGTCGATCATGACGCCCACCACCGAGTCCGGCTTGGGGAAATCCACCACCGGCCGGCCGGCCAGGGCCTTGCGCATGAACCGCTCCCAGATGGGCGCGGCCACGGCTCCGCCGGTGAAGCCCCGGCCGCCGGACCTGGGCTGGTCGTAGCCCACCCAGACCCCGGCGATGAGCTGCGGGGTGTAGCCCACGAACCAGGCATCGTAGCCGGCGTCGGTGGTGCCGGTCTTCCCGGCGGACGGGTAGGTCTCGTTGAACTTGCGCAGGCCCTTGGCGGTGCCGTAGGTCATCACGTCCGTCATCATCCGGGTGGTGATGTAGGCGGCGCCGGGGCTGAGTTCCGGCGCCACCACCGGCGGGTTGTCGGTCCAGGTGCCCTTGCGCCGGTCGTAGATCCGGACGATGGTCCGGGCCACGGCCCGGTTGCCCCCGGTGGCCAGGGGGGTGTAGGCCTGGACCAGCTCGCTGAGGGTGACCACGTCGCTGCCCAGGGCCAGGGAGAGGCCGTCCTGGGCCTTCAGGGCCACCCCCATGCGCGCGGCGAACGCCGTGAAGTACGGGACGCCGACCCGGTCCAGCACCTTCACCGAGATGATGTTGTCCGAGTGGGCCAGGGCCTGGTGCAGGCTGAGGTTGCCGAAGTGCTCGTGGTTGTCGTTGTGCGGCTGCCACTGGGTGCCGTTGCCCCGGTCATAGCTGGCCGGGGCGTCGCTCCAGATGCTGCCGGCGGTGATCCCCTGCTCCACCGCCGAGGCGTAGAGCAGCGGCTTGATCGCCGAACCGGGCTGGCGCTGGGCGAAGAAGGCGCGGTTGATGCCGTTGGGGGTGCTGCCCACGGCCCCCACTCCGCCCACGGCCGCCAGCACGTCCCCGGTGGCCGGATCCAGGCAGATCAAGGCGCCCTGCAGCCCCGGAGCGAGCCTGCCGACCCCGGCGTTGAGCGCCTGCTCGGCCTCATGCTGCAGGTTCAGGTCCAGGGCGGTGGCCACTTCCAGCCCGCCCTGCTCGATGACCTCCGGCCCGAAGCGGGCCTCCAGCTGGGCCCGGACCTGGGCCAGGTAGTGCGGGGCCTGTCCGGGCTTCTGCACGGCGGCGGGCGCGGCCCAGATCTCCTGCCGCTGGGCGGGGGTGATGATGCCCAGGTCCACCATGCGCTTGAGCACCAGGTCCCGGCGCCCGGCCACATCCGCGGGCTTGCCCAGGGGATTGTAGCGGCTGGGGTTCTTGGGCACCCCGGCCAGCTGGGCGCACTCGGCCGGAGTCAGCTGCTCCGGGCGCTTGTTGAAGTAGAGCATGGCCGCCTGGACCAGGCCTTCGGCCCCGTTGCCGTAGTAGATCTCGTTGAAGTACATCTCCAGGATCTGCTGCTTGCTGTACTGCCGCTCGAAGGCCATGGCCATGCGGGCTTCCTTGACCTTCCGGTCCAGGGTGACCGCCCCGTTCAGGTAGCGGTTCTTGATCAGCTGCTGGGTGATGGTGGAGCCCCCTTCCACCACCTTGCCCTTGATGGCGTCCTTCACCAGGGCCCGGGCGATGCCGCGCAGGTCGATGGCGCCGTGGTCGTAGAAGCGGGCGTCCTCCACCGCCACCAGGGCCTTCTGCAGGAAGATCGGGATCTGGTCCAGGGGGACCCAGTAGCGCTTCTGCGGGAGGATCCGGCCCAGGTAGCGCCCCTCGCGGTCCAGGACCGTGATGGCGCTGACCCCGCTGGGCTGGGGCGGGAAGCTGGCGATGGGATCCTGGGCCGACGCCACCGCGGCCAGGGCCAGGAGCCACCCCAGCGGGAGCGCGCGGCGCCAGATTCGACCCGTTCGATCAGGAAAGTTCAGCAAATGGGACACGGTTGCTCATACTCCTTCGAGAGGGCGGAACGGGGGCCGGGTCGGCGGCGGGGGGGGCGGCAGGCTGCTTCCTCCACCCGGCCTCAGGCCAGGATCCCATTGTCCCCCCATGACACCCCGTCCTCAAGCCACATAATTTATCCGTAGGCTCAAGTTGCGGATTCCGGCGACCGATCTCTTTGAATAATGCAATATAATCCAGGCGGCAGGCCGCTCGGCCCCAGGAGGGTGTGATGTTGGTATTTTTCCGGGAGCCCGCTTGACCGACCCGGGCCCGAAGCTCGAACTTCACCACGGCGAGACCATCCGGGCCTACCTGGAGGAGCTGGTCCGGCTGAAGACCCCGGTGCAGCTATGGAAGGGCGAGGCCGGCGCGGCCCCCTTCGAGACCACCCTCCAGGCGGTTTCCCCCATCACCTTCTCCCTCACCACCACCCCGCCGCTGGAACCGGGGCAGGTGCTCAACCTGTCCTTCATGCTGGATTCCCACCGGTTCCTGGCCCACGGCAAGGTGGTCACCTCCGGAGTGCTCAGGATCCCGCCCAGCATCGCCCAGGGCGAGCGGCGGACCCATTTCCGCGGGCCCTTCGAGCGCCCCGACCAGGCGACGGTCCTGGCCGTGGAGCACAGCGCCGGGTCCGTCCTGGGCGGCCGGACCCTCCTGGGCCGGCTGCTCAACCTCAGCCCGGCCGGGCTCCGGGTCTCCCTGGACGAGCTGGGCGCCCTGTCCGGCTCCGGGGGCGAGCTCAAGGCCGGGGACCGGTTCCAGGCCGTCTGCATCAGCGGCCTCCCTCTCACCCCGGTGATCCAGGGCGCGGGCACCGTGGCCCACGTGGCCCGCGCCGGCCCCGAGCCCTATGCGGGCCTGGCCCTGGACGGCCTGTCGGAGCTGGACCAGAAGAACATCCAGCGGCTGCTCATCCCCAAGGTGCCGGCCAGCTTCGGCGAGGCCTTCCCGGCCCGGAAGCGCAAGACCGACTTCGCCGACCAGCTGGGCGCGCCCACCCCGGTCCAGGTCAAGGCCAAGGCCCCGGAGATGGTGGCCCGGAACCTGGACGGCTCGGCCATCCCGGCCCAGGCGGGGGGCCCGCAGGCGACCACCGCGGTCATGCGCCTGCGCAAGGCGGGCAAGAAGATCCTGCTCCTCTCGGCCCACGCCGCCACCCCGGCGCTGGCCGAGGCGTTGCGCCAGGACGGCTTCCGGCAGGTGTTCGAGGCCAGGACGTACCAGGAGGCCAAGACCCTGGCCGACCAGGCCCGCTTCGACCTGCTGGTCCTGGACATCCGGGTGGGCAGCCACTGGGCCAACGACATCATGGACATGCTCTGGTCCTACGACCTGCTCACCAGCACCCCGGTCATCCTCATGGTGGACCACCGCAACGAAGGGGCCAGGACCATCGCCGCGTCCCTGGACGCCATCCACATCCACGAGCGGAGCAGACCCTTCGACGCGCTCCTGCCCGTGCTCTACGAACACCTGCTGGAGGAGAAGCCCGGCCCCTGATCCGCCGGAGCCTTCCGTGGCTGGCCATGATGGCGGACTCCGGCGATGGCCGTCTCCAGTCCATCCGCGAGGTAGAAGGCACCCCACCGGGTCGTGGAGAAACGACCTGGGCGAGGCCGGAGGAAGGAAAAGGTGATCCATCCGGCGCCGGGCCCGAACAGGATCCTGGCCGGATCCAGCAGGGCGGTGGAACTGGGGCCCACGACGCTGGACAGGGAACACCATTCGCACTTGCTTCGTGGTCATCCGGGTCCCGCCCCTGCCCCGGCTCCGGGCGGATGGGCGGGGCCCGGAACTTCAATCCGGAACGACCTCCGTGGCCAGGAGGAGGTAGAAGGCCGGGACGACGAACAGGGTGAACAGGGTGCCGATGGAGAGCCCGGCGAAGATCACCCAGCCCATGGCCTGCCGCCCCGCCGCCCCGGCCCCCGAGGCGATCACCAGGGGGAACACGCCCAGCACCATGGCCGCGGTGGTCATGAGGATGGGCCGCAGGCGGATGGCGGCGGCCTCCTGGATCGCCTCCAGGCGGGCCATGCCGGCCCGCTGCTGCTCATTGGCGAACTGCACGATCAGGATGCCGTGCTTGCTCACCAGCCCCATGAGCGTCACCAGCCCCACCTGGGTGTAGATGTTGATGGACACCACCCCGAGGTTGATGAAGATCAGCGCCCCGAACAGCGCCATGGGCACCGACACCAGGATGATCAGCGGGTCCCGGAAGCTGTTGAACTGCGCCGCCAGGGCCAGGAACACGATGAGGATGGCGAACAGCATGGTCACCAGGAAGCCGCCGGCCTCCTGCTGGAACTGCCGGGAGACCCCGGAGTAGTCCACCTGGTAGCCCACCGGAGCCGCCTCGCGCAGGGCCTGGCGCATGAACGCCAGCACCTGCTCCTGGGAGACCATGGGCGAGAACACCCCGGAGATGGTGGCGGAGTTCAGCTGCTGGAAGTGGTTGATGGCTTCCGGCACCACCTGGGTCTTGAGCGAGGCCATGGTGGCGGCCGAGACCACCCCGTGCTCCGGGGTGCGGACGTAGTAGTCCAGCACCTGGTCCGGGTTGAGCCGGTCCGCCTGGAGCACCTGCGGGATCACCTTGTACGAGCGCCCGCCGATGGAGAAGTAGTTGGTGTAGCCGCCGCCCAGGGCCGCGCCCAGGGAACCGCCCACGTCCCGCTGGGTGAGCCCCAGGTCGGTGACCAGGTCCTTGTCCAGCACCACGTTGGCCTGGGGCTTGTCGATCTTCAGGTCGCTGTCCACGAAGAAGAACATGCCGCTCTGCCGGGCCTTGGCCAGCACCGCCTTGGACACCGCGTCGAGCCGGGCGAACGGTTCGGTGGTCTTGATGACGAACTGCATGGGCAGGCCCTGGGCCCCGGGCAGGGAGGGCGGCTGGAAGGTGGCCACCCGGGAGCCGGGGATCCGGTTCCAGTCGGCCTGGAGCTGGTTCTGCACCTGGGTGGTGCTGCGCTTGCGCTGGTCCCAGGGCTTGAGGATGATGCCGCCGATGCCCTGGTTGGCGGTGGGCACCCCGGTCATCTGGAACATCTGGTCGAACTCGGGCACCTTCTGCGCGGCGGCGAAGGCCGCCCCGGCGTAGGTCTGCATCTGCTGGGGAGTGGCGTCGGGCGGGCCGGAGAAGGCGCCCATGAGGAAGCCCTGGTCCTCCTGGGGCGCCAGCTCCGACTGGGAGGTCATGAACAGGTAGCCGGCCCCGGCCAGCAGCAGCAGGCCCATGACCACGGTGACCTTGTAGGTGGCCAGGCTGGCCGCCAGGAGCCGCGAGTAGGCCTGGTGCAGCTGCTCGAAGCGGTGGTCGATCCACTGCACGAACCGGCCCTGGTCCTGCTCGGGCTTGAAGAAGCGCGAGCACATCATGGGCGACAGGGTGAGCGCCACCACCCCGGACACCACCACCGCGCCGGCCAGGGTGAAGGCGAACTCGGTGAACAGGCTGCCGGTGAGGCCGCCCTGGAAGCCGATGGGCACGTACACCGCCACCAGCACCACGGTCATGGCGACGATCGGGCCCGCCAGCTCCCGGGCCGCCATCAGGGCGGCGTCCAGGGGACTCTTGCCCTCCTTCATGTGCCGGTCGGCGTTCTCCACCACGATGATGGCGTCGTCCACCACCAGGCCGATGCCCAGCACCAGGGCCAGCAGGGTGAGCAGGTTGATGGAGAAGTGCAGCGCCAGCATGATCAGGAAGGTGCCCACCAGGGACAGCGGCATGGCGATGATCGGCACCGCCACCGCCCGGAACGAGCCCAGGAACAGGAAGATCACCGCCGTGACGATGAGCAGCGCCTCGAACAGGGTCAGCACCACCTCGTGGATCGAGGTGTTCACATAGGTGGTGCCGTCATAGACGATCCGCCCGGTGATGCCGCTGGGGATCTGGGCCTGGATATCCGGGAACAGGGTGCGCACCCGCTTGGCCACGTCCAGGATGTTGGCCTCCGGGGCCACCTTGATCCCCATGAACACGGATTTCTTGCCGCTGAAGGCCACGTCCACCGAGTAGTCGTCGGCCCCCAGCACCACGTTGGCCACGTCGCCCAGCCGGACCATGCCGCCGGCGTCCTTGCGCACCGCCAGCTGCTTGAACTCGTCGACGTTGTGCAGGTCGGTGTCGGCGGTGAGGTCGAAGCTGACCATCTGGCCCTTGGTGGTGCCCACCGCCGACAGGTAGTTGTTGGCCACCAGCGCCTGCTGGATGTCCGCGGCGGTGACGCCCCGGGCGGCCATGCGCCTGGGGTCGAGCCAGGCGCGCAGGGCGAAGTTGCGGGCGCCGAGCATCTCGGCGGTCTGCACCCCTTCGATGGAGTCCAGCTTGGGCTTCACCACCCGCAGCAGGTAGTCGGTGATGTTGTTGGTGGGCAGCTGGTCGCTGTAGAAGCCCAGGTACATGGCGTCGGTGGTGTCGCCGGTCTGCACCGTGATCACCGGCTGCTGGGCGTCCGGCGGCAGCTGGTTGCGCACCGCGTTCACCTGGGTGGTGATCTCGGTGAGCGCCTTGTTGCCGCTGTAGTTGAGCCGCAGCGTCGCGGTGATGGTCGATACCGAATTGACGCTGGAGGAGGACAGGTAGTCGATGCCCTGGGCCTGGGCCACCGAGCTCTCCAGGGGCTGGGTGATGAAGCCGGCCACCGTGGCGGCGTCGGCCCCGTAGTAGGCGGTGCTGATGGTCACCACCGCGTTCTCGGTCTTGGGGTACTGCCCCACGGCCAGGCTGAAGGCCGCGCGCAGGCCCAGCACCAGGATCAGCAGGCTGACCACCAGCGCCAGGACCGGCTTGCGGATGAATATGTCGGTGAATTTCATCGCAATTCCTTACTGTTCTTGGGGCGCGGGATTGGAGTCGTTGGCGGGCTGGATCCGGTTGTCGATGACCAGCGGCGTGCCGTTCCTGAGCTTGAGCCCGCCGCTGCTCACCACCAGGGCGCCGGCGTCCAGGCCCTTGAGGATGGCCACCTGGTCGCCCCGGGTGGCGCCGGTGGTGACGAACACCTGCTGGGCCTTGTAGCCCGAGCCGTCCTTGGCGGCCAGGAACACCACGGCGCCGTACGGGTTGTAGGTGATGGCGGTCTGGGGCAGGGTCAGGTACTGCTGGCGGGCTCCTTGGGCCATGGTCACCTGGGCGAACATGCCGGGCAGCAGGCTGCCGCCGGGGTTGGCGAAGGTGGCCTCCACCTGGATGTTGCGGGTGCCGCTGTCCACCTTGGGATTCACCGTGGTCACCTTGCCCTGGAAGCTGCGGCCGGGGAAGCCGTCCACGGCCAGGCTCACCGGCTGGCCCGGCTTGAGCTCCGAGGCGTCCTTCTGGGGCAGGAAGAAGTCCGCGTAGACCGCGTCCAGCTGCTGCAGGGTCACCACCGCCATGCCGGGGTTGAGGTAGGCGCCCTGGCTGGCCGAGACGATGCCCACATGGCCGGAGAACGGCGCGGTGAGGTGCTTCTTGGCCAGCTGGGCCTGCTGGGACTGCACCTGGGCCTGTTTGGCGGCCAGGTCGGCCTCGGCGTTGTCCACCTCGGCCTGGCTGATGGCCTTCACCGCCAGCTGTTCCTGGGCGCGGGTCAGGGTCACCTGGGCCAGCCGGGCCACCGCCTGGAGCTGGCGCAGCTGGGCCGCCTCCACGCTGTCGTCCAGGGCGACCAGCTGCTGGCCCTGCTTGACCTCGGCGCCGGGCCGGGCGGACACCGCCACCACCACTCCGGGCACTTCGAACGCCAGGTCGGCGCCGCGGATGGCGCGCACGGTGCCCACCGCGGTGAGTTCCGGCTGCCAGGGCAGCGGCTGCGCCACGGCGGTGGTGACGGTCTGGGGCGGCTCACCCTGGCCGGCCAGGGCCTTGCGGATCATCACCCCCTTGAACAGGTTGAAGGCGACCATGAGCCCCAGGAAGGCGCCGACGGCCAGCACCATGTACAGCATGCGCCGGCCAGCGCGGGCAGGGGGGGCGACCTGGCCCTGAGAGGAAGTGGAAGCCATGGGTGATTCTCCGGTCTGGCGGTTCATTTGGCGTTGGAGGAGGTCCAGCCGCCCCCGAGGGCGGCGTAGAGCGCGGTGGTGTCGCCCAGGCGCGCGGCCTGGGCCTGGATGAGCCCGATCCGGGCCGTCTGCCAGAGCCGGGTGGCTTCCAGCAGCTGCGGATAGCTGACGGCGCCGAGGCGGTACTGGTCCTGGACCAGGTCCAGGCTCCGGCGCGCGGCCCGCTCGGACTCGGCCTGGGCCTGGAGCGTTTCCGCGTCCCGCTGCAGGGCATCCAGGGCGTCGGCCACGTTGGCGAAGGCATTGAGCACGGTGGTGCGGTAGTCGGCCACCGCCTGGTCCAGCCCCGCCGCGGCGGCGCGCTTCTGGGCCCGCAGGCTGCCGCCGTTGAAGATGGGCTGGAGCAGGTTCAGCCCGGCGTTCCACACCGTGTAGCTGGCGCTGGGCATGTTTCCGCCCTGGAGCGCCTGGCGGCCCAGGGATCCGCCCAGGGTGAGGCTGGGGAACAGGTTGGCGCTGGCCAGCCCCAGCTGGGCGGTGGCCCCGTGCAGCTGGGCCTCGGCGGCGCCGAGGTCAGGGCGCTGGCGCACCAGGGTGGAGGGCAGCGCCACCGGCAGCGCCCCGGGCAGGGTCAGGGCGTCCAGTTCGATGGCGCCCAGTCCGCCCTCGGAGGGGAACCGGCCCAGGTAGACCTGCAGCTGGTTGCGCAGGGCCTCCAGCTGCCGGCGCAGGCCCGGCAAGGGCACCCGGGCCGCGGCCAGGTTGGCCTGGGCCAGCAGCAGATCGGCGGAGCTCTTGGCGCCCAGGTCCACCTGCTTGCGGGTGATGGCCTCCTGCTCCTGGAGCACCTCCAGGATCGCTTCGGAGGCGCGCAGCTGGGCCCGCAGGGCGGCTTCCTGGATGCTGGCGGTGGCGACGTTGGCGGCCAGGGCCAGGCGGGTGCCCCGCTCCAGCCACTGCTGCTGGTCCGCCAGGGACTGCTGGAACTCGATGCCGCGCCGCACCGCGCCGAACAGATCCAGGGTGTAGGACACGTTCACCGTGGCATTGAAGACATTGTAGGGAGAGATGACGGTGCCGGCGGGGTTGCTGTTCTCCCGGGTGGCCCCGGCCCCGGCGGTCACTTGCGGGAACCGGCCGCCATTGGCGGCCCGCAGGTTCTCCTGGGCCCGGACCAGGGCCGCCTGGGCCGAGGCCACGGTGGGGCTGTGCTGGAGCGCCTGGTCCACCCGCAGATCCAGCTCGCTGCTGCCGAACCCGGCCCACCAGCGTTCCGCCACCGGACCGCCCGGGACGAAGCTCTGGGCCGCGCCCAGGGGCGCCTGGGCCCCGGCGGTGCCGGCCGGGAGAGGGTCGGCGCCGAACTGGGCCGTGGTCGGCGGCTGGGGCAGGTTGGACTCCTGGAACCGGGGACCCACGGCACAGCCGGTGGCGCCGGCCGCCAGGAGCCCCAGGCAGGCCAGGCCGAGCCAGGGCCCGGATCGGCTGGGGGCGGGGGAGACCTCATAGGTGTTTTTCATACATCCTTTCCAGATACAGTCGGCACAGGCCTGACCCTCACGCGTTCCAGCCCGCGCTTCAGCCGGCGATCCCTTCGTACAGCAGGCTCAGCACCCGCGCCTTGGCCTGGCGCCGTTCCGCCTCGTCGGCGCCGAAGCGGATGGCCCGGAACGCGATGCCGATCAGGCAGAAGTCCTCCCGGGCGAAATCCTCGCGCAGCCGTCCGGCCGCCTTGGCTTCGGCCAGCCCCCGGTTCGCCAGGGCGAAGAAGCGCTGCTCCTCCGCCTGGAACCTCGGCGAATCCCGGGGCACGGCGGTCCAGAACTCCGACAGTACCGGGTCCACCACCGCGGTCTCGGCCATGAATTCCACCATGGCGAACGGGTGCTCCACCGGCGGCGTGCCCGCCAGGGCCGCCTCCATGCGGCCGAGCTCCCGGTCCAGAAGGGCGGCCAGCAGTTCATCCCGGTCGGCGAAGTTCCGGTACAGGGTGCCCTGCCCCACCCCGGCCCGGGCGGCGATGGAATCCAGGGGCGCGGCGTAGCCCTGCTTGGTGAAAATCTCCGCCGCGGCGTCCAGGAGCAGCTGGCGGCGTTTCAAGGCATCGGAGCGGAGGGGGTTGCGCATCCCCATCATAATGGGACAATATTGTCCGCTTGTAAATGGACAATTTGATCCGGTTGTTTCGCACCCTTCCATTCGCCTGGCTGGGCTCGAGGTAGGACAATGGCAAAGGAGGCTTCAGCGGGAACCGCCCACCAAGAAGGTTGAATCAATCGGTGGATCACATCGGGCTGGAGCCAGGATTCAGCTTTGGGGATATCTGCCGCTACGGACTTGGGTTCTGACAATCGGTGCTGGCGGCCCGATCGCGAGGCACGTCCGGCCCCAGTCGTGGTAGAAACCCACCAGGATCCGCCCCTGCACCAGCTGGTCGGCACTGAAGGTCCGGCTCATGCGCACCGGCAGATGCAGGCCCAGCCCGCCGGCCACCCCGGTGAGCACCGGGGTCCCGCCCGGGGCCTCCAGCAGCCACTGGGACGCCACCAGGTCCTGGGTGAACCCGTCCGGCTCGATCACCGACTGGTCCACCAGGGTGTAGCTCTGCAGCACGTCGGCCTGGATCAGGGTGGCGGAGGGGATCGGGGTCTGGCCGCCGAAGGCCAGGCTGAA
>Ga0181516_10002658_pt1 | contig 12490 bp, 11 predicted proteins | sample PEATcosm2014_Bin_25_FD_121104 | JGI IMG/M metagenome (GOLD analysis project Ga0181516, IMG submission 121104) | Peatland microbial communities from MTU Mesocosm Facility, Houghton, MI, USA - PEATcosm2014_Bin01_10_metaG | ecosystem: Environmental > Terrestrial > Soil > Wetlands > Peat | place...
CGCCGTGCCGCAATACGTCATTGACGCGCCCGGCGGCGGCGGCAAGGTGCCGGTCAATCCCGAATACGTCTTGAGCCACAACGCCGACCGCGTGGTGCTGCGCAACTACGAGGGAAAAATTTTTGAGTATCCCGAAGCTACCGACGGCAAACCTTGCGGTCGGCCACCAGAAAAAATTGAAGAGTCGCAGTTGGTTTGAAAAAAGTCATCGCCGGTTCGCAAAAATGAACCACGTTTGCGGGCGAGTAATGCGGCTAAACTTTTCTCTTTTTAGAAGTTTCAGGGCGGAATTCCAGGATTTCCCCCGGCTGGCATTCGAGCGTTTCGCAGATGGCTTCCAACGTGGAGAAGCGGATGGCTTTGGCCTTGCCGGTTTTGAGGATGGACAGGTTTTGCGGCGTGATGTCCACGGCCTCGGCCAAATCGTTCAGCCGCATTTTGCGCTGTGCGAGAACCACGTCGAGATTGACGATGATAGGCATAAACTTAAATCGTCAATTCTTGTTCTTCGTGAATTTTCCTGCCTTCATCCATGATCCACGCGATGAACAAAATCAGAAGTCCGGGAAATAATGAAGTGAGCAAACCAAGTAAGTTAGACCATTGCCATTCCGAACTTGTCTTTGCTATCTGCCAACCGGCTGTTGTAAAATGAAACGAAACTATTCGAGAAATAAACTCAACAAGTGCCATCAAAAAATAGGCGTAACCCACGCGTTGGATAGAACGGACGATTTTCACCGTGAACAATTCACCTTTAGAATATAAATCAAAAAGTTTGTAACAAAACGATGCCCATATGGCGCAAGTAAATTCAAAGCCAGCATCCAAGACAAATTTAATTTTTTGGACGCCGTGAAAAGTCAAAAACGGGACACAAAGCACAACACCCCCAACGATGCATAAAACGACAACGATAAAAAAGATGATTTTAAAAATACCACTAACTTTTTGGATTCGGTTCATCCGAACATTGGTTTTTGGAGAAATTTCATTCGCATTCATGGCGCATGAAATAAACCAATCATTTCCGTTAGTCAAGTCTTTTTTATCGAAAAACAATAAATAATTGCCTTTAATTGTTAAACGGCTCGACTTTTACGGTTTGCCCGCTTACTTTCAAATCCAATTTATGACCGACCCGCGTTACAAAAAACTGGCCGAACTGCTCGTCAATTATTCCACCGAGCTGAAAAAAGGCGACCGCATCCTGCTCGATATGATTGACGTGCCGGACGAATTTACCGTGGAACTCATCCGCGCCGTGCGCGCGGCGGGGGCCACGCCCTTCGTCGAGACGCGCCACACACGAGTCGGTCGCGAGCAGCTTCTGGGCATTGATGAAAAACAGGCGGGCGACATCCGCGACATCGAAATGTTCCGCATGAAAAAAATGCAGGCGTATATCGCCATCCGCGGTGCTGACAACATGAACGAAAATGCCGATGTGTCGAGCGACCGGATGAAGCTGTATTCCAAAGTCATCAGGCCGGTGCAGGATTATCGCGTGAACAAGACGCGCTGGTGCGTGCTGCGCTGGCCGACGCCGAGCATGGCGCAGGCGGCGGGCATGAGCACAGAGGCGTTTGAAAATTTATACTTCGACGTTTGCACGATGGATTACGCGAGGATGGGCAGGGCGATGGTTCCGTTGGAAAAGCTGATGAAGAAAACTGATCGCGTCAGGCTCGTCGCGCCCGGCACGGATTTGAGTTTCAGCATCAAAGGCATCGGCGCGAAGATGTGCAAGGGCGACCGCAATATTCCCGACGGCGAGGTTTTTTCCTGCCCGGTGAAAACTTCCGTGAACGGCTTCATCCAGTTCAACACGCCGACGCTGTATTCGGGCACGAAATTTGAAAACGTGCGGTTGGAATTGGTTGACGGCAAAATTGTCAAGGCCACGGCGAACAACACGAAGCGGCTGAATGAAATTTTGGACACGGACGCCGGCGCGCGTTACATCGGCGAATTTTCGCTCGGCTTCAATCCGTATATCTTAAGCCCGATGTGCGACATCCTGTTCGACGAAAAGATCGCCGGATCGCTGCACTTCACGCCGGGGCAGGCTTACGAGGATTGCGGCAACGGCAACAAGAGCGCGATCCACTGGGACATGGTTTTGATCCAGCGCAAGGATTGGGGCGGCGGCGAGGTGTGGTTCGACGGTGAACTCATCCGCAAGGACGGAATCTTTTTGACGAAAGATTTGAAGCCGCTGAATCCGGCGAACTTGAAATGATTTTTAATGTGCTTCCTTGAGCAGCCCCAGAAATTGTTTCATCGCAGGCGAAAGCACTTTGTGCTTTTTGTAGATTGCGGCGAGCGGCCGGTAAAAATCACCGTCTTCAATCGGCACGGCGGCGAGCGTTTGTTTGGAAATTTCCTGTCCGATCGTCCCCAGCGGCACAATGGAAATGCCCGCGTCAATCTCCACGGCGCGTTTGACGGTCTCGACGTTGTCAAATTCCATGACGTGCTTCACTTCCACGCCATGTTCCTTTAAAATTTTGTCGAGCGCCTTGCGCGTCGGGATGTCCGGCTCGAAGCCGATGATTTTTTGCCCGGTGAGCGCCTTTAGTTTCACCGTTTTCTGTTTGGCGAACGGATGCGTCGGATGGCAGACGAGCACGAGCGGTTCCTTGCGGAGCGGAATAATCTCCAATTTTGAATCCTTGACCGGATATGCGATGAGCCCCAAATCCACGACGTTGCTCAACACGTCCTCATAAACCTGGTTCGCGCGGCGGTATTCGACGTGGACGTTCACAGTCGGATAACTTTTCATGAACCGCTTGATATACGGCGGCAGATCGTGCAGGCCGATGCTGTAAATCGTCGCGACGCGGATTGTCCCCGAAATGATGTCCTTGAGCTCCTGCAACCTGCTGTGCAGCGAATCATAAGTCTGGATGATTTGCTTGCTGTATTCGTAAAGCGCCTGGCCTTCGCGCGTGAGGCGGAATTTTTTCTTGCTGCGCTCGATGAGCAGCGATTTGAAAATCCGTTCCAGCGCGCTGATCTGCTGGCTCACGGCGGATTGCGTGACGTTGTTGACCTGCGCGGCCTTGGTGAAACTTTCCGTTTCGGCCAGGTCGCAAAAGACTTTGAGGCTTTCAATCTGCATAAGTTCAATTAAACGAAAATTCCGGCGGCCAGTCAACAGAAGGTGGATGGGCCGCGCATGACGGGCTATCCGGCCGCTGCGGTGCCGAGAGCGAGCCTTGCCTTCAAAAGCAAATCCTGGCTTGCGAACGGTTTCTGCAAATATGCCGTGCCGGTCTGCTTGTCCGACGGCATCACATAACCGCTCATGCAGAGGATTTTTATCGTCGGCGCGAGTTGCTGGATGCGTTCGACGAGTTCGCGCCCGCCCATGCCCGGCATGACCAGGTCGGTGACGACCAGATCCACCTTCGTGTCGTCGCGCGACAAAAGCGCCAGCGCCTTCTGTCCGCCGCTGGCCGTCAAAACCTTGTAGCCGTATTCCGTCAAAATCGTTTCCGCCATGGTCAGCACCAGGCTTTCGTCGTCCACCACGAGGATGGTTTCCGTGCCGTGCAGGTTTTTATTGGTGCCGGAACTTTCGCGCATCAATCCCTTTTCCGCCGGCAGATAAATGCGCGCCGACGTTCCCGAGCCCGGCTGGCTTGAGATCGCGATGCCGCCGCCGTGGTTCGTCACGATGCCATAGGCCAGCGCCAGCCCGAGGCCGCGATGAGTTTTGTCCTTCGTCGTGAAAAACGGGTCAAAAATCTTCGGCATCACCTCCGGGTCAATGCCGCTGCCGTTGTCAACGACTTCAACGCACACATACGCGCCGGCCGCCAGCCGCACGTTGCGGTCCTGGGTCGGCTCGCTCAAATCCACGTTGCGCGTGTGAACCGTGATTTGTCCGCTGCCGCCCGCGCCGACCGCATCCGCGGCGTTCTCGAGGATTTTCGTCAGCGCCTGCTGCACCTTCGCCTCGTCGAAACGCGCGCCGAACAATCCGTTCTCCAACTGCGCGTTCCATGCGATCTTTGCGCCGTGCGCGTTGCGGAAAAAATCCACGCATCGCCCCGCCACCGCGTTCACGTTGCCCGGCGGCGTCTTGCGCGTCTCCTTTTCCTGCCGGCTGAACGTCGCCAGTTCGTTCGCGATCTCCGCGCCGCGCGCCGCTGATTTTTCCACCTCCATCAGCGAATGCCGCCACGGATGGCCCGCCTCGGCCTTGCCCAGCAGCAGCGACGCGTGGCCGAGGACGCCCGTCAGCGCGTTGTTGAAATCCAGCGAGACCGACCGCGCCAGTTGCAGCGCGCAATCCAGCTTTTGTTTGAGGATCAGCGCGCTCGCGTCCGTTGACGCCACCGGAACCGAGGATGGAGTCGTGGCCGAAGCCGCCGCCGGCCGTTCAAACGGCGGCAGCAATTGCAGCACAAACCATTTGCTGCCGGCGTTGTTGAAAATGCAGACCGCCGTGGTGTATTTCAACGAACCGTTTGCCGTACGGAATCTCAAGTCCATCGTCGCCGAGGGCGATTGATCCCACATCGTCAGAAAATCCTCCGGCGCAATGCCGTTTTCACCCGACCAGATCGTCGAGAGTTTCGGCGCGTCGCCGGACAATGCGACGCCGAACACGGCCGCCGCCGCCGGATTCGCGCGCATCACCACGCCACCCGCGTTCAACAACAACGCCGGCCACACCGCGTTTTCCAGACCAAATACAACCTCAGGTTTCATTCAAATATCAGGCATCACAGCGTATAATCATTTCCGCAAATTTCAAGGAACGAGGGCAAAAGTTCCTTCATCATGAACACGCGGGTTTTTCAACTTGTTCATGCATGGTTAATTTTTCCATAAAGCTCCGCAAAGTTTTTAAGCAGCTTCGCTGCCAAAGTTTTCACTTTTTGGATTTGACGAGTCCATCTTGCGCCAAAGATTCGGCAAATTTCAAACCTCATGCAAGAGCGCCTTTACATGGGGAAGCTAATTGCAAAGCATGTCGCGCCTCCATTTGAAATGATGCAATTTGAATTGAGCAGTTCGGAAGTTTTTTCCACACTGTCAAAACTCATGGGCGCACAATGGAAACAAGCCGGGCGCGAAATCAACGCGCATAAAAAGGGCCAGATGGTCGTCAAGCTCGTCCGCGAAATCATGGTCGCGGCCAAGCTCGGCGGCGCCGACCCCGACCTCAACGCGCGCCTGTTTGTCGCCGTCGAGAAGGCCAAGAAATCTTCCGTCACCAAGGACACCATCGAGCGCGCCATCAAAAAGGGCGCGGGACTCACGGACGAAAAAGTGGTTTATGAAACGGTCGTCTATGAAGGTTTCGCGCCGCACAAAGTTCCCGTCGTCGTGGAATGCCTGACGGACAATCGCAACCGCACCGCGCCGGAGATCCGCAACCTGTTCAAGGCCGGTTCGATGGGCCAGCCCGGCAGCGTCGCGTTTTTCTTCAACCACCTCGGCGTCGTCGAGGCCACGCACGCGGACGCGAACCGCGACGCGGAAGCCGACGCGATTGAAGCCGGCGCGCAGGAGATCGAGCCGCTCGAAGCCGCTGAAATTCCCGCTGGACAAAAAGGCGCGACATTTCTGACGGAAATAAAAGATTTGGATCACGTTTCAAAAGCGTTGAAGGCGGCGGGCTGGAATGTCATCGCCTCGGAGATGCGCTACGTCGCGAAAAATTCCACGGAAGTTTCCGAGGCGCACCGCAAGGAAGTCATGGATTTTCTTCATGCGCTCGACGACCACGACGACGTGCATCACGTCTATGCGGCGATGAAATGATTTTGGTTCAGAGAAATTTCCAATCGCTGAACATCGCCGCCTGACCGCAGGGTTTTCCGTCTTCGGAAATCAAATTCCAAACCGTCGCCTGGAAAATCTGAAATCGTTTTCCGGTTTTTGAAATGCGGACGCCGGAATAATCGTCAATAAAACCGCGCCGCGTGACGGTTTCTAATAATTTTGCGCGTTCCTCGCGATTGGGAACCTCGGCGGTGAGCCGCGACGGCGTGCGCGTCAATTCTTCCCACGACATTTCCCAGAGCGCGAGCGCGGTTTGATTTCCATAATTCAAAACCGGGACGGTTTCCGTGCCGTGCGAAACAAGGACAAATGGCGCGTGGAAAATTTTCTCCGCCAATTTCGCCGGTAAAAAATTTCCAGAAAGTAGCTCGCGACGCGTCCATCTTTTCAGGCTGCGCGAGAGAATTTGCGTGTGCGCCGTCACAAAATCCGTCTGCCAGATCGAGTCCATTTCACAAGTGATACCAGTTGTATTGACTGGCGAACACCGGCCAGTCGGTGACTATTTCCGAAACAAGCATGAACAGGATCATTCCCGCCAAAACCAGCGGGCGAACCCATTTGTTTTTGACCGGGCCGAGCAGGGATTCTATCCCGTAAAGCAGCAGCAGCAAAAACGGGATCAGCGCGCCAAGTATCAGCCGTCCCGCCGTCAGATACGGATGTCCGCGCGACGGATTGATGCAGATGCCGAAATCATAAACGACGGAAATAAAGGCCAGAAATGCGATGCCCGCAATCAAACACCAAAAACTTAACCAAAGCGCCTGGTGTTGCTGCCGGGTCGCAACGGAAAATCTTGGAAACAGGCTCACCACCGCCAGCGCAACGAAACACAGGGTTGGAATGACGTAAAACGCGTCCACCACTGGCAGATCGAGCTGTTGTCCGTGCCAGCGGAATTCTCCCTGCCAGAAAGTCGTCAACAGGCCGGAAATGAACGTCCAGAAACCTTGCGGCGAAAAAATCGGATGATGCCACCATTCGTTGAACGGCTTGGGTGTCCATGTGATGAACTGGATTTTCTGCGCCGCGCCGCTAAAATCGCCAAAGGCGTATTTCGACCACACAAGCCACGCGCCAACCGGCAGTGCGGCGCAAAAAATTAAAAGTGCCGGCGCGGACGGCGAACCGTGCAACTTTCCCTTTTTTGCCAGTTGAAAAATTTTGAGCGCGACGACAACGGCTGACACGGCCAGCAACGGCAGATTGCTCATCTTGGCCAGAAAAGTCGCCGCCAGCAACAGGCCGGTGGCAATTCCGAGCCGGACATCCGGATTTTCCGCGCGCAAAAATTTCACAAGGCAAACGAACGCCGCACCGAAGCAAAGCGGTGATAGCACGTCGTTTTGGATGGAATAAAAGGCCTGTTGCGGGATGAACGCCACCAACGCCGGAACGCCGAGCCGGAAAAAATAATTTTCAGGAAAAACCAGCCGCGCGGCGATGTATCCAATCCAAACCAGCGCGGCGACAAACAGGACGTTCAAAAAACGGACCCAATAGACCAGGCGCAAACCCTCGATGCCGGACCATTGGCCGACGCGCCACCATAAACCCGCCGCCGCATAATAAAGCGGCTGTTGCGCCGATTCGTAATTTGTCCAGAACGGCAGGTTTTTAATTTTTTGCCACGAAGCGGACGCCTGTTGAAAGGCAATCTCACGCTGCAATTTGTCCGATTGCCCGTTTGTGGTTTGCGTCCAAAACGGTGTTGGATACCGGCCACCAGGAAAATGCCCCGGCGGCGATATGAACTCCGGCGAATTGTAAGTTCTGGTGTAGAGCGACGATTCTTCGCCCATCGGCTCCAGACCGCGCGGCAGATGACCGTGCGCATATTTCACGACCAGATCAAAATGCGGAATCTCATCCATGTTGTTGAAAACCGGGAATGCGGCGGAAAAAATGAAGACATGGACGGCGGCAACGCAGCAGAACACCCGGACAAAAGAGCGCTCTCGCGGTTCGGAAATTCCGGTGTTCATTTCGCGTCTAAACTGCGGGCGGGCAAGTTGCCTGCGCAACCAAAAAATCCGTTCATCAAAAGAAATTCATTGAAACGCTGGAATTCATGTCGCACTAACGCGGGAAGTCAGGCGGAATTTCCCCGAAGCTGCCGGCAATAAAACTTTCATGGCCTCGGTTTTGATTTCGGCGGACGTTTTCAGCAACGCTTCAAGCCGCGAACCCGCGCGGCGCAATTCTTCTTCTGCCGGCCCGGCTCCGTCCGGCACGAAACGCAAAACACATCCGCCGGTTTCATCCTGGCGCAATTCGTAATGCGCGATGCCATTTGCCTCAGCGAAGCATTGATCCACTTCCCATGTCGTCACGCGCGAACCATCGTTCGCCGTCAGCGCATCACGGGCGCGACCGTGAACGGTAAAATAATTTCCGTAAGGTTGAACGTGTTGCTCGATAAGATCGCCGATGCGATAACGGAGCAACGGCATATAATCATTGGTCAAAGTCGTGACGACGAGGTCGCCCACGCCGCGTGCGTCGGAGTCCACGATTTCGAGGAACGCCGTGTCATAACTCACTTTCATTTCGCCGCGCTCGTTTTCCATGAGCAGGTGGCCTGTCTCCGTCGAGCCGTAAAGATTGAAGATTGGCACGCCAAAAACGCGCGCCAGAATTTTGCGATGGACGACGCTGACAAATTCGTAGCTGCACAAAATAAACTTCAGCGATGGGAATTTTATCCCGTGCTGTTCGCAGTAAAGTGCGAACCGCGCGCCGTGAACCGGATCAACATCCAGAAATTGCGGCGACCAGTCGGAAATCTCCGCCGCCATGTGCAACAATTCCGCGTCGCCAATCAAAAACGGGATGCGCGCAAGATTCACGAAAAGTGAATTTCCAAACGTCCGCTGCTCGCGCGACATCCAGACCGTTGGGCAGGTCAGGCCGTTGCATGCGGGCGACGTGATCGTGGCGCGGCGCGCGTTCGGAAATTCATCAAGAATTTTTCCGGCAAAATTATTCAGCCGCAGCGCGCGTTCTTCCTGTTCGTTCCACCAGCCTCGACCGAAAATCACCGGCAATCGTTCCGATGAAGTGCCGGACGTGTGTTCCAGTTCAATCAGATTTTTCTCCAGCAACATCTCGAGCGATTCTCCGTCGGGAAGAAAGTTTTGCGGGAAATTATTCCTCATCTCCGGCTTCGCCATCAAAGGCAAACGGCGAAAACAATCAAAGTCCGCATGCTGGCAATTGGCCCGCGCCAGCGAATCACGGTAGAGCGGCACTTCGCGCCAACGTGGAAGGAGTTCCTCCAGTTGGGCGAGTTGACTCGTTTCACAGATGATTTCCGGCGTCGCCAGCATGGCCGCAATATACACGTAACTTGTGGAAAGCAACCGGGACAAAATGAACGGAGTAATAGTTGAAACGCCAGCCTTTTGTGGCGGCAACCGGCCAGAACTTTAGATTATCGGAAGGCGCTGCTTCATTACTTTTCCCTTAACCTGCTCATGCCAAGCACGTCGCAACATGAACAAATCCCCATAAACCATCTGGAAAACTGTGAATATCCTGTGAATAACTTAACCGCCGATGAAATTGCTTCAACGCGTCAAAATCTGATAATATGTATGTTTATTGGCTGGAATCAGCCGGTGAATTGACCGTGAAAAAACAGATTAAATTATCCGCCATCGTGGCGGTGCTACTCGGGACAGGTGGCGTGCTGTTCGCGCTCCTGAACGCCCGTGCCGTCACCGTTCCCCAAACCTTCCTGCCAGCCAAATCCAAGGCCGCCGGAACCAGCGCGCTGGTCGCCGATAATGCCGGCGTGCTGGACAAACGCCGACAGTTTGCGCTCGGCATGATTGAGAGCGGCAATGACGACCGCGAAATCGGCGGTTTGGGGGAAGTAAGCCGTTACCAGATCATGCCGTCCGTCTGGCGGCAATACACCAGTTCGCGGAGCTACCAGAATCCGGAAGCTTCCCTGAAAGTTGCCCAGCAACATTGGTTCGCGCTCTACGCCCAGCTCAAGCAACAGATACACCGCGAACCGACCGATTTCGACATGTATGTGCTTTGGAACACGCACTACGGTTACTATGCAGACAGGGGATTCAAACCTTCCCACCTGGATGCAGTCGTGCGCGACCGCGCCCAACGGTTTGTGAATCTGGTCGAACACGGCGAATTTTGATCAATCGGAAAAATGGAACGTGACTCTGTGAGCTGCAGCACGGGAAACACCTTACCAAGGCCGCACGCCCTTGAGTTTCTTTTTCGCGTGCGGATTTTCCTCCCGCACAATTCCCGCCCGCACTTTCATGCTGAACGGCGGCTCGACTTCTTCGGGCAGCGACGGTTCAGCAGCCGGTTGCGTTGATTCTGCCTCTTTAGGTATCGCATCCAACGTCGCGCCGATGACGCCGAGCAATTCACTCCGCCCCTGTGCCGTCGTGGTCGAACACCGGAAAACCTCCGGCAACTGCTCGAACCATCCCGCGATACGCGCCGTGAACGCCGCGATGTTCACCTCCGCTGCTTCCGGCGTGCCGCGATCCGTCTTGGTGAAGACGAGCACGAACGGCACGGCATTGCGTGTGAGCCATTCCACGAATTCCAGATCAATCTCCTGCGGCGCCAGTCCGGAATCGAGCAGCGCGAAGACGCAGCAGAGATTCGGGCGATGCTTCAGGTAACGCGCCACCGCCTTGTTGAACCGCGCGCTCTCCTGCTTCGCGCCGGCGGCGAAGCCGTAGCCCGGCAAATCCACCAGCCGCCACGTCTTGCTCATCGTGAAAAAATTGATGAGCTTCGTGAACCCCGGCGTCGTCGAGACGCGAGCCAAAATCCCCTTGCCCGCGAGCATGTTCAGCAGCGACGATTTGCCGACGTTCGAGCGGCCGATGAAGGCGAACCCCGGCAACGACTCGTCCGGGCACGCATCCAAGTCCGGCGCGCTGCGATCAAAAATGGCGGATGAAATGTTCACGATGGAAAACCAATGTGTCACTGTCGCAGTAAATCAGGCTGGGCGATACAACCAATTTCAATGTGCGGGAAAGGTTGTCACAATTTGTGACCACCTCTTGAATCTTGAAATCACAATTTGTGATTTCAAATGGAGTGCGCTCGTTCAACTCAAACGGAGTTGAATCATTCAGCCCGGCGTTGGCCGATGGAATCGGGCTACGCCGGGTGAGGGATTCAATGGCGAACAACTCTGAAGGAGTTGCATCGGTGCGGCGATGGATTTGATTCAACTCCTTCAGAGTTGATGAATTTGGGGAACGGTTTCCCAGGGTAGTCGCTGCGCGCCAACCCTGGGCTGATGGATTGAATCCCGTTGGGATTCGCGGACAGAGTTGGTATGATAATCCCGCATGAAGGCAGTCAACAAAGCGGCAGTTTGCAATGTGCTCAAGGCATACCCCAAAGCCAAGACAAAGGGCTTTACAGGAGAGACGCGGGATTTTCTGCTGACAATTGTCAAAGACCCTTTCAATGATCCGGAAGTTTTATCTTCGGAACGGAGGAAATATCTACTCGATTTGTTTGAAGAAATCTTTCCTCCGAAAATCATTCCGGATCTGTTCGAAATTGACTCTGAAAACAATATCGTTCGGCTATTTGAGATCGAGGACACGCATCCGCTGACAAATGAAAAATTGGAAATCCTATTCGGCTGGTGGTCTGCACTCGATTTTCACAATGTCAACTTGGAGCTATATGTGACAGACCGTTACGGATTCAACATCCGTAAAATTGACCTCGCTGCGCTTTGTTTTGACCAAATGTTCGATCTCCCACCAAATTCAGAGATTACAAAACAGAAGGCAAAAGAATTGGGCATTGAATTTGACCCGCCTCCGCCAAAACCAAAGGCGCGTTAATTCTTGGCGCCCGCCAGCTCCTCCTCAAAATCCACGATCTCTTTGATCTGCACCAGAAACCAACGGTCAATTTTCGTGAGGTTGAAAATCTCCTCGATTGTGAAGCCGGCGCGCAATGCATGGCGGATGAAAAAAATCCTTTCCGCGTTTGGAACGGAAAGTTTTCTCGAAATCACGTCGCGCGGCAAGATGTCGCGGTCGCCATAGACTTCCGTGCCGATGCGCCAGGGTTTGCCGTCGCCGCCCAGACCGCTGCGGCCGATCTCCAGCGAGCGCAGGCATTTTTGCAGGCTTTCCTTGAACGTGCGGCCGATGGCCATTGCTTCGCCCACGCTCTTCATCTGCGTGGTGAGCGTGGGATCGGCCTGCGCGAATTTCTCGAAGGCGAACCGCGGAATCTTGGTGACGACGTAATCAATGCTCGGCTCGAAGCTCGCGGGGGTTTCGCGCGTGATGTCGTTCCTGAGTTCATCGAGCAGATAGCCGACGGCCAGTTTCGCGGCGATCTTCGCGATGGGAAATCCCGTGGCCTTGGACGCGAGCGCGGAGCTGCGGCTGACGCGCGGGTTCATCTCGATGATGACCATGCGGCCGTTCTCCGGGCTGACGCCGAACTGGATGTTCGAGCCGCCGGTTTCCACACCGACGGCGCGGATGACGGCGAAGCTCTGGTCGCGCATGATCTGGAATTCCTTGTCTGTCAGCGTCTGGATGGGCGCGACGGTGATGCTGTCGCCGGTGTGGACGCCCATGGGATCGAAGTTTTCGATGGAGCAGATGATGACGCAGTTGTCGGCCTTGTCGCGCATGACTTCCATCTC
>Ga0181516_10002659_pt1 | contig 12489 bp, 12 predicted proteins | sample PEATcosm2014_Bin_25_FD_121104 | JGI IMG/M metagenome (GOLD analysis project Ga0181516, IMG submission 121104) | Peatland microbial communities from MTU Mesocosm Facility, Houghton, MI, USA - PEATcosm2014_Bin01_10_metaG | ecosystem: Environmental > Terrestrial > Soil > Wetlands > Peat | place...
AATGTGGATTTACCAGTGCCGTTGGCGCCCACCAGCGCGGTCTTTTCCCTTGCCCGGATCAGCCAGTTGGCCTCAAGGAACAGCACCCGCGGCCCGAACCGCTTGCCGGCATTTTGCAAAGAGAGCATCTACGTCTATTTTCGCAGAGCGATGCGAACCGAGGAATCGACGAGCGTTACGGACGAATCTCGACTGGCGTTCCAACTGGGACCAGATTCCAGATTTCTTCAATTTCGGGGTCGGTGACAGCGACGCACCCCAAGGTCCAGTCGTAGAACCGATGAGCCGATCCTATCCAGCCCATACCGTTCGGTAAGCCGTGAATCATGATCGCTCCGCCCGGCGGGACGCCGAGTTTGGCTGCTCGGCTGCGGTCCTCAGCGTTTGGATACGAAATGTGAAGAGCGCGATGGTAAGCGCTGTCGGCGTTTCGGGCATCAATAAAGTAGTGACCCTCCGGCGTGAGAGCGTCACCCTCCCGCTCCTTGGGTGCCAGCCCACCTCGTCCAAGCGCCACCTTATAGGTGTGGATGACCTTGCCCTTGGCAAGAAGCTCCAAAACGTGGTCCTTCTTCGAAATCTGAATCGAATCGGCCTTCTGTACCGGTGCCGTCTGCTGTGCAGGCGCAAACCGTACGAAACCGATGGCTAGACACAGACTGACACACGCCATCCAGTCTCTGATTCCAGCTCTTTCTGTGTGCGGTTTCATGCACCCACTCTACTCCAGGCAGCAGGAACGCCGCTCCCTAACCCGGGCGGAACGTTCTCAGTCCAGGTGAAAGACCTCTTCCATGCCCGCCCACCATTCGCCCTCTTTGCGGGTCGGCACCGGGCTTTGCATGGGCTCCATAATCGCCCACCACTCCTGCGTTGTCTTATCCGCGGCCATCTTCGCCATGTCAGCGGCATAATCGTCGCCAATGTACTCAAAGTAGCTGTACAGCACATGGTCTTTCAGATAGATGGAGTAATTGCGAATGTTGCATTTGCTAATCATCTCAAGCACGCCCGGCCAAACAGCGGCGTGGTATTCCTTGTACTTTTCTTCAGCCTCAGGCTTGAGGCCAATGACCATTCCGTAGCGTGTCATCCTTTCTCCTTTATAAAGACTCCGGGGCGCAGTCTGTTCCGCTTGCCGCGAATCAGTCTCTTGCACCGTTTCCACCCATTTAACCATCATCGCGCACCTCACCGCCGGACTCGCGCGCATTGTCCCCGGCAATCGATTCCGGGCAATTCTCGATGTGCGCCAAACGTGCCCGCCAGACGCGGTTATCATCGATTCGGACCAAAAATCGGGCTGCACATTGTTCGGAACCCGGACGAGACAGGATGAGCTTTGCCCAAGGGGTCGCGTTCGATACCCGATCCAACCGTGTCTTGGAGATTTGGAGGAGAGATGAACAGGATTTCTACTGGCAGGCGTGACTTTTTGAAGCAAGCCGGAGTAATGGGGTCGATGGCAATGATGGCCGGAATGCCGGAAGGCGCAATGGCGTTGGGTGGCGCACACGGCGCTGTGATCGAAGACGCGGTGGCGCCCGTTCAGGCCCATGAGGCGCCCAAATATCACATCAAGTTTGCCGTTTGCGGCATGAGCCACGACCATATCTACGGCATGATCGGCGCAATCCAGCGCGGCGGCGGTGAGCTGGTAGCGGCCTGGGCCGGCGAGGATGACAAGATCGCCACCTTCAAAAAACGCTTTCCCGACGTGAAGATGGTCGCAACGCAGGACGAGATCCTGAATGACCCGTCTGTGCAACTGGTGCTCAGCTCTCAGATCGCCAACGAGCGCGCGCCACTGGCCGTGCGCGCCATGAAGCACGGCAAGGATTTTCTGTCGGACAAGCCGGGAATTACGACGCTGGCGCAGCTCGCGGAAGTGCGCAAAACCATCGCCGAGACAAAGCGGATCTACGCCATCCTCTACAGCGAATTACTCGAAGTGAAGGCAGCCGTATACGCGGGGGAACTCGTTCGGCAGGGCGCAATCGGCAAGGTAATTCAGACCATCAACATCGCGCCCCATCAGGTCATTCAACGCGGTGGCGATGCCGGGGGCGGAGCACAGCGGCCGGAGTGGTTCTGGGATCCCGACCAATATGGTGGCATCCTCTGCGATATCGGCTCACACCAGGTGGATCAGTTCCTCTACTACACGGGCTCAAAGCAGGCAGAGGTCGTGGAGTCGCAGATTGCCAATGTGCGCCATCCCAATCGACCACGCTTTCAGGACTTCGGCGACATGGTTCTGCGCGGGGACCGCGGCTTCGGTTATGTGCGCCTTGACTGGTTCACGCCCGACGGCCTGGGAACCTGGGGCGATGGCCGGCTATTCATCCTCGGCACGGATGGGTACATTGAAATTCGCAAGTATGCCGATGTGGGCGTCAAGCGCCAGGGGAACAATCTGTTCATTGTGGATGGCAAACAGGCCCGCTACATCGACTGCAACCAGATGCCGCTCCCGTTCGGCCCGCAATTTGTGGCCGACATTGTGAATCGAACTCATCTGGCCCAGGACCCGGATGAATGTCTTCTGGCTGCGCAACTGGTGATCGAGGCGCAGAACAAGGCAAAGCTGGTAACCCTGAAAGACTAAGGAACACGCGAAGGCCGCGAGGCGGCCGCCGACTCGCCGTGTTCGCCTCGCGCATCTTGAATGCGGTCCTGAATGACGGGCGAATCTTGCCCGGGAATTTCCACTCGATTTCCGCCACGCACTCGTCGCATCCTGCAATGTCGAAACTAGGTGTCCCGGCCAAAGGCCTCAATCTGTCTCGCGGAGTATTCCCTCCGTTGGACCGGAGAAGAGAGCACAGTCGAAGTTGAAGTGGCGCCAAGGGCAGAAAGCTTGTCGATGAGGGCTTCCATGTGGCGGATGGAAACAACATTGGCCTCGATCACAAAGGATTCGGCGCCGGTGATTCGATGGCACCGGCTGATCTCCGCCAGATCTTTGATCGCCGCCACCGAACGCCTTACCTGCAAATCGCCGCCAGGGATGGTGAGGCGCACCAGTACGCGGATGGGAACGCCGAGTTTGGCGAGGTCGAGCGCGACATGATAGCCGGTGATGATGCCCGCTTCTTCAAGACGGTGGACGCGCTCGGCGACTGCGGGAGTGGACAGTCCAATCTGTCTGCCGATCTCCGCAAACGACTGGCGGGCATTGTGTTGCAGGGCTTCCAGGATCCTCCAGGCGAGCGCATCGAGTTCGACGGTATTGGGAACGGTCCTGTGCGCCATATCCCTGCAATCCTTAGGCAACAGGTCTATTATGCCTAATCCTGTTAAGCCAAGAAAGCCTATCTACAACTCAATTGCTATTTTCTGACTTTGCGGGCAGGCCTATGCTAGGCCATGGCCGTTCTGTGGGCGCCTGACGCGCATGTCGGCCAGGAAGATGGTAATGAATGCCCTCCCCCGATCATCTTCCAGTGAGGTGATGCCGGTACCCGACGCGACGACCCCTGGCGGCGCGCTGCAAGCTGCAAGGCATGGAGAGAGGTCATGGAAACTGAAGCGCTTTTGAACGCCTCGCCCTACATAATCCGCCAGGATTACGCGGCCTATAGCGAAGAGCAGCACGCTGTTTGGGCGGAGTTGGTGGGACGCGCGTATCCGGAACTGGAAAAGCACGCGGCGCGGGAATACCTGGAGGGTTTCTCGATCATTGGCCTGGAACGGGATCGGTTACCGAATCTGGAGGCGATCAGCGCGCGCCTGGAACCCCGCACCGGTTGGAATGCTACCCCCGTGAGCGGTTTTCTCCCCGGACCGGCATTTTTTGAGATGCTGGCTGCGCGCCGCTTTCCCACCACCACCTGGCTGCGCAGCAGGGAGTCGCTGGAGTATACACCCGAACCGGATATCTTTCACGATGTGTTTGGACATGTGCCCTTGCACGCGCATACTGTGTTTGCCGACTTTCTCGCTCACTACGGGCGCGTCTGCGCTTCGATTGCGGACGCTGGAGTGTTGGAGAAGCTGGGGCGGCTTTTCTGGTACACGGTGGAATTTGGAGTTATCCGGCAGCGGGACGAGATCAAGGTATACGGGAGCGGCCTGATCAGCTCGCACGGTGAATGCCTGAACGTAATGGAAGGTCATTGCGCGATCCACGATTTCACGCTGGACGAGGTTCTGAATACGCCGGTGAAGGTGGATCAGCTGCACAAGCTTCTGTTTGCCGTGAGCAGCTTCGACCAGGTCTATGAAGCCATGAGCGAGGCGGAGCGGAGGGCCGCATGCAGGCGCTTGTGACGGTCCTGGGTTTGTCCGGAATCGAGTTCGGCATATGCATCCAATCATTACGGGAGAAGTCTATGAGAAAGAGCAGCGGCGGGTTTTCTTATCAGGATCGCTCCCGCTGCCTGCGGAAGAGCAGATAACGGAGGAGTTGAAGATCAAGAGCGAATTGCAATCGACGATGAAACTCGATTCGGCTCGGGCGCAGGGCAACCGCAAGGCGCTGCTGGCGCTGAGGTCCGCGCTGCGCGCCGAAGAAGACGCGATTCGGCTCGGGGGCGGAGCAAAGGCGGCGGAGGCGCAGCACGCCAAAGGACGGCTGACGGCGAGAGAACGGCTCAAACTTCTTCTCGATGATGGGACGGAGTTCGCGGAACTGGGGCTGTGGGCGGCGCATGGAATGTATGCGGAATACGGTGGTGCGCCGAGCGCGGGCGTCGTCACGGGACTGGGAAGGGTGAGCGGGCGGCTGTGCATGATCGTGGCCAACGACGCCACCGTGAAGGCCGGCGCATTCTTTCCCATGACCGCGAAGAAGGTGTTGCGCGCGCAGACTATTGCGATGGAGAACCGCATCCCTACGCTCTACCTGGTGGATTCGTCCGGCGTGTTTCTGCCCTTGCAGGAGGATGTGTTTCCAGATACCGACGACTTCGGACGCATCTTCCGCAACAACGCGGTGATGAGCTCGATGGGTATACCGCAAATCACGGCGATCATGGGCATGTGCGTGGCGGGTGGGGCGTATCTGCCGGTAATGACGGACACGGTTCTGATGACCGAAGGGTCGGGATTGTTTCTGGCCGGGCCGTCGCTGGTGCAGGCCGCCATCGGGCAGAAGACGGACCCGGAGGAGCTGGGCGGCGCAGCGATGCATGCGGCCATTTCGGGGACAGTAGACTTCAAGGAGCCGGACGACCAGCAGTGCCTGGCCCGCGTCCGGTCGCTGGTGGCCAAAATGGGCGAGCGGAAGGGGACGGCTCCGGAGGCAGAGGTGTTCCGGCGGCGGGAGTTCGACGCGGTGCGGGATGCGCCGAAGTTTGCCGCCGAGGACGTGTATGGATTGCTGAACCCGGAGCCTGGGTCAAGCAACGTGTACGACATGCGCGAGGTGATAGCGCGCGTTGTGGACCGCAGCGAGTTCGACGAGTACAAGGCAGAGTTTGGCCGCACAGTGCTGTGCGGGTACGCGTGGATTGGCGGCCGGGCCGTTGGCATCGTGGCCAACCAGAAGATCAATCAGAACCAGACGGTGGCCATGGGTCCGGCGGCTGGGATGACGCAGATGGAAGTGGGCGGCGTCATTTACACCGAGGGAGCGCAGAAGGCGGCCCGCTTCATCATGGACTGCAATCAGAGCCTGGTGCCGCTGGTGTTTCTGCACGACGTGAACGGATTCATGGTGGGCAAGGAGGCGGAGTGGTCGGGAATCATCCGCGCCGGAGCGAAGATGGTGTCGGCAGTGAGCACAAGCGTGGTGCCGAAGATTACGATCATCGTGGGCGGAAGCTTTGGCGCCGGGCATTACGCCATGTGCGGCAAAGCCTACGATCCGCGCTTCCTGTTTGCGTGGCCCACGGCGCGCTATGCGGTAATGAGCGGCGCCTCGGCGGCAACCACGCTGGCCGAAGTCCGCGCCCGGCAGATAGAGCGGGGCGGCAAGGCGTTGTCCGATGCACAGAAAGCCTCGCTCTTCGAGGAGATTCGCTCGACCTACGACGCGCAGGCCGATCCGCGCTATGGCGCAGCGCGATTGTGGATTGATGCGATCATCGATCCGGCACGAACCAGGGAGACGTTGATTGCCGCGCTGGAGGCATGCGCGTTGAATCCCGATATTCCCCGGTTCAATCCCGGAGTTCTGCAAACCTGAAAGTGTTCTTGAGGCTGATTGTTTGGTCCGTGCGGTTAGCAACATCTTGATCAAGAAGCAAGGGAACTGGGCACTCGAATTCCCCGCGAAGGAGCCTGAACATGCAACTTGAAGTGGAACCGGCTGAGACTTTGTATCCGTTTGTGCTGACGGAAGAGCAGGAACATCTGCGCCGCGAGATACGCGAGTTTGCGGTACGAGAAATTGCGCCGCACGTGGCTACCTGGGACGAAGCGAGCGAATTCCCCCTCGCGACGGTAAAGAAGCTCGGCGCGATGGGGCTTCTGGGCGTGATCATCCCCACGGAGTATGGCGGCGCGGGGCTGGGCTATGTGGACTACGTGCTGGCCATTGAGGAACTCTCGGCCGTGGACGGGTCTGTGGGCATCACGGTCGCTGCGCACAACTCGCTGGGGACAAATCATATTTTTCTGGCCGGCAGCGAGGCGCAGAAAAGGAAGTATGTTCCTCGGCTGGCTGCCGGCGAGTGTCTTGCCGCGTGGGCGCTCACTGAGCCCGACTCCGGCTCCGATGCGAGCAGCGCCCGCACCACCGCGACGAAGAAAGGCGACCGTTATGTGCTCAACGGCAACAAGACCTTCATCACCAACGGGCACTATGCCGATGTTGCGGTGGTGATCGCGGTGACCGACAAGACCAAGGGCACGCATGGTTTGTCGGCTTTTATGGTGGAGAAGGGCGCCCCCGGCTTCAGGGCCGGCAAGAAGGAGAACAAACTGGGCTTGCGCGCCAGCGATACCAGCGAGCTGATCTTCGAGGACTGCGAGATACCGGCGGAAAATCTGCTCGGGGCCGAGGGCGAAGGATTCATCGATGCAATGCGGGTCCTGGACGGCGGTAGAATCTCGATTGCGGCACTGGCGCTGGGGATCGCCCGTGGTGCGCTGGATGCGGCGTTGACCTACGTGAAGGAAAGACGGCAATTTGGCAAGGCGATTGCCGAGTTTCAGGGCATTCAGTGGAAGCTCGCGGATATGGCAACGGAGTTGGATGCGGCACGGCTGCTGACCCAGCGCGCCGCGGTGCTGAAGGACGCGGGCCGCAAGGTGACCCGCGAGTCGTCGATGGCCAAGCTGTTTGCCAGCGAGGTGGCCGTGCGCATCTGCAATGAGGCAGTGCAGCTGTTTGGCGGCTACGGCTTCATCAAGGATTATCCGGTGGAGAAGTTCTACCGCGACGTGAAGCTCTGCACCATCGGCGAAGGCACAAGCGAGATTCAGCGCATGGTCATCGCCAGGGAAATCCTCAAGGTGCATCCATCGCGTGGCTGATGCAAACGAATCATATCGACGATCGACGGTCGATGAGGAATGGATGGCTGATGAAGTCAAGATCGCGGAATGCCCGCGCGATGCCTGGCAGGGGCTTCAAATGCAGATTGCCCCTGAAGTCAAGGCGGACTATCTGCGCAGGCTCATCGGCGCGGGCTTTACGCATATCGATGCAGTGAGCTTTGTTTCGCCGGCGGCTGTGCCGCAGATGGCAGACTCAGAGCGAGTGCTCGAATTGCTCGGGCCTCAAGAGAATGTGGAGGTCATCGGGATCGTGGTGAATGAGAGGGGCGCGGAACGAGCCATCCTCACCGGTGCAGTGCACACGCTCGGTTTTCCGTATTCGATTTCCTCAGAGTTTCTTCGCCGCAATCAGCATCAATCGCGGAAGGATTCGCTCTCTGCATTGCGAACAATCGTCGTATCCGCCGGTGATGCGGGACTTGATGTGGTGGCCTACCTTTCGATGGCTTTCGGAAATCCGTACGGCGAGCCGTGGAGCATTGTCGAAGTACTGGATGCATGCGATCAGCTTGCAGGCTGCGGTGTGCGGCAGATATCGCTGGCTGATACAGTGGGCTTGGCGACCACTGAACAAATCGCACAGGCTGCTGCCGCGGTCATTGCAGCGCATCGCGAAATTGAGATCGGCGTACATCTCCATGCACGGCGAGAAGAAGCAGCGGCCCACATTCGCGCGGCCTACGAGGCAGGTTGCAAACGGTTCGACGCAGCCATCGGTGGCCTGGGCGGATGCCCGTTTGCGCAGGATGCGCTTGTGGGCAATTTGCCCACGGAAACATTGATTGCAGCGCTGTCAGAGTGCGGCGCTACGCTGCCGAAGCTGGGTCCGCTGGACGAACTGATCCGCGCCAGCGCAGAGATTGCCACCAGCAGCAGTGAGGTGTGACCTGGCGGCTGATACTTGCGCGTAGATGGCATGAGCGGGCGAGACAGGAGGCACGATTGGACTACCGGACGATTGTGGTTACGGAGAGCGCGTCGATCTTGACGATTACGCTCAATCGGCCCGCGCGGCGCAATGCAATGACGCCCGAGATGCAGATGGAGTTGATCGCCGCGCTGGAAGAGGCCGCCCAAAGCGACTTCCGGGTGCTGGTGTTGGCCGGGGCTGGCGAGACGTTTTGTTCCGGCCTCGATTTATCGGCGTTGCAGGCCATGCAAGACGAGAGCGCGCCCGAGCGTCGCGTGGATGCGGAGCGGATCGCCCGCCTCTTCCTCGCGTTGCATGAGGCGCCCATGCCGACCATTGCCGCGGTGCATGGCGCGGCAATCGCGGGCGGAGCGGGATTGGCGACGATCTGCGACTTCACGCTGGCAACGCCAGCGGTGAAATTTGGCTTTACCGAGGTAAAGATTGGGTTTGTGCCCGCGCTGGTGTCGGCTTTTCTGTCGTTGCGAATCGGAGACAAGCGGAGCCGGGACCTCCTGTTGACCGGCCGGATCTTCGATGCGGCGGAAGCTCATCGCATCGGACTCGTGAACGAGATTGTTTCCGCTGAGAAGCTCGCCGAACGTGTGCAGGCGCTGGCCGGCGTACTGATCGCAAACAGCCCTCAATCGCTTAGGGCGACCAAGCGGCTGATGGCGGCGCAGAACAAGGCGTGGCTCGATGCGGCGGTCGCTGAAGCGCTTGAAGCGAATGCGGTCTCCCGTGAGACAGCGGATTTTCGCGAAGGAATTACCGCGTTCCTTGAAAAGCGAAAGCCGGTGTGGGAAAAGGGATCGCGCGCTAAGCCGCACCGTCCCTGAAGCGCACAGGCGCTCCCGTTCCCCGTTCAACCTCCTCGCGCGTGACACCGTCGGCCAATTCAACAACCTCAAAGCCCGAGTCCGTCACATCGAGTACGCACAAATCGGTGATGACGCGGTGAACGACGCCGGTTCCGGTAAGCGGCAACGAGCAACTTCGCAGAAGCTTGGCGCCACCGTCCGGTGCTGTATGTTCCATCACAACCACGACGCGCCGGACGCCGGAGACGATGTCCATGGCGCCGCCCATTCCTTTCACGCGCTTGCCGGGAATCATCCAGTTGGCCAGGTCGCCGCGCTCGGAGACCTGCATCGCGCCGAGGACGGCCACGTCGATATGCCCGCCGCGAATCATCGCGAATGAATCCGCACTCGAGAAAATGGAAGCCCCTGGATTGAAGGTCACTGTCTCTTTCCCAGCGTTGATCAGGTCCGCGTCCACCTCCGCCTCGCGCGGAAATGGACCCATCCCCAGAAGGCCATTTTCCGATTGCAAGGTGACCGCGATCCCTGCGGGAATGTAGTTGGCTACCAGCGTAGGGATGCCGATCCCAAGGTTGACGTAAAAACCGTCTTGCAACTCTTTGGCGGCGCGGGCAGCCATCTGATGTCGAGTCCATGCCACGGGTCTACACCTCTCGGATGGTTCTCTTTTCAATCCGCTTTTCAGGATTGGGATTGTGTACCAGCCGATGAACGAAAATGCCGGGTGTATGAATCTCATCCGGGTCGAGTTCGCCGGGCTGAACGACGATCTCCGCTTCGGCAACGGTGATCTTGCCGCAGGCAGCCGCATTCGGATTGAAATTGCGCGCCGTTCGTCTATAGATGAGATTCCCGTGCAGGTCGGCTTTCCAGGCTTTCACCAGGGCTACATCGGCCCGAATGCCGCGTTCCAGAATGTACGTGACTCCGTCGAAGTCCTTGTGCTCCTTGCCTTCTGCAACCACCGTGCCGATGCCGGTTCGCGTATAAAATCCGGGAATGCCGGCGCCCCCTGCTCGCATGCGTTCGGCGAGCGTTCCCTGCGGGCAAAACTCTACCTCCAACTCCTCGGCCAGAAACTGCCGCTCAAACTCGATATTCTCGCCCACGTAGCTGGAGATCATCTTCTTCACCTGGTGGGTTTCGAGCAGCAATCCCAACCCCCACCCATCCACGCCGGCATTGTTGCTGGCGATGGTCAGGTTGCGTGCGCCCGTGTCGCGCAAGGCAACAATCAGAGCTTCCGGAATGCCGCACAATCCGAAACCACCGATCGCCAGCAACATTCCGTCTCGTACAATGCCGTCCAACGCGGCGCGTGCATCCGGCCATAACCTATTCATGCTCAAAGCGCTCACCTTGGTCGTTCATTTCCGGTCGGGATGTCGTTACCAGCCCGGGCACATTCCCCATGCTAAATCCAATCGAACTCTTCTGAGCTTCTTGTCGCTAGACCAATTGGCTACATTGGACTCCGCCACTGCAATTCCAACCTTTGCCGGCCTCCCTTTCACTGGAATGGCCAGTGACCCTGTTTCGCCAGCAGCCCTGTCATGGCAGGCGTCGATCTGCGAGGAGTGGCGCGGCCATTTGGGGGAATGATCCCTCGCAGATTGACATGGACTTCATGCTTCTTTCCCGATCCCGTGAACTGGCAGCCATCGAAAGATTGTGTAAGACTGACGAAGGAAACGCAAAGCAAAGCGACACCAGAAGCGGCACGAGGCCCGGATCAGAGTTTCGAGAGCCTGCTTAGTGATGGACGTAAGATCAACAAGATAGAATATTTACTGAAAATCCGGGCCTGTAGCTCAACGGTTAGAGCAGGGGACTCATAATCCCTTGGTTGGGGGTTCGAATCCCTCCGGGCCCACCACAGAATCAAATCGGTCTTACCGCCGTTTCTCCGGCAAGGGCTTGTTGCGGCGTGTCACCGCCGTCCCTCTGCACCATATAATCGTCTTCAGGCCGGCCGCCGGCCCGATCTTCCCTGCAAAGAGAGAAATGCCTTGGCACGAGAGCTTTACACAGCACGCCTTGCACGCAAAGAACGCATCTCTGAAGTAGCCCAGTGTTACCATTTCGACTTCGTGATCGATGGGATGGAGAGTTTCTCTTACGCTCCCGGCCAGTTTGTCTCCGCCGTGGCAGAGGACAAAAACGGCAAGGTGCAGACCCGCGCTTACTCCATTGCCTCGGCGGCGAACGGCAACCGTTTTGAGCTCTGCGTCAACCGGGTGGAAGAGGGTTTCTTCTCCAATCACCTGGCTGACCTGCCCGATCTGCCGGTGGGGTCAACCATTCAGATTCACGGGCCGCACGGCCACTTCGTTCTCCAGGAGCCCATTACCGACTCCATCCTGGTGGCCACCGGAACCGGCGTCGCGCCCATGCGCGGCTACACGCAGTGGCTTTTTCCAGTCGACGGTCCCGACCGCAGTAACGGCAAGCAGGTCTGGCTCGTCTACGGCACCCGCCACGAGACGGACATCTATTATCAAAAGGAATTCGAGGCGCTCGCCGCCCGTGTGCCGAACTTCCACTATCTGCCCACGCTCAGCCGTGCTTTGGATAGCTGGAGCGGCCTGCGCGGCCACGTGCAGGTGCATGTGGCGAAAATTGTTGAAGAGCGCGCTGCGCGCCTGGGCCTGCCCCTTCCGCAGCATGCGGTTGACCCTGCGATTCCGCCCAAGGATCTCCGCTTCGATATTTACGTCTACATCTGTGGCCTCAACTTCATGGTCTCGGGTGTACGTGACCTGATGACCGGTTACGGCTGGCATCGCAAGCAGATTGTGTTTGAGAGATACGACTGATAAACGGCAGTGTGCGCGCCATGCCGCCCCGAGCAATATCCACCTGGCCAAACAATGAATCGAAGAATGATTGCGATCGGTATCGGACGCCTGAGCATTGCCTGCTCGCTGGCATTCTGGGCGTGGGCCGGCCTTTTCCTCTTCACGCCACTCAATCGGAGCGATGCCTGGTTGCATTTCGGTCTGGGTGCGGGCAAGCAATACTTCTGGCTAGCGCTTTGGGCGTTTGGATTCTTGTTGGCCCTGGTTGCCACGGCGCTGGGGTCGAGGCGGTGGGTATTTGCGGCAATTCTGGCTCTTGTTTCGTTTGCAGGCTCAGTACTCCTGTTGTCAACTGTCCATTGGTAGGCCGCGATAACCAGGCTCTAAATGTCGTGTCTCAAGAGGTTGTTGTCACGGATCGGGACTCTGGTGATGGGTGGCAACTGATTCAGGCTAGCATGCGGCCTGTGGCAGTTGTAGTGGTTGATCCATGGATCGAGCCATCTGTTTC
>Ga0181516_10002660_pt1 | contig 12489 bp, 14 predicted proteins | sample PEATcosm2014_Bin_25_FD_121104 | JGI IMG/M metagenome (GOLD analysis project Ga0181516, IMG submission 121104) | Peatland microbial communities from MTU Mesocosm Facility, Houghton, MI, USA - PEATcosm2014_Bin01_10_metaG | ecosystem: Environmental > Terrestrial > Soil > Wetlands > Peat | place...
TCATTCGACGTGACGTTGCCGCCAGTTCCTACCGTGAGAGTCACCGAGTATGTTGGTGTCCCGCTCTGCTAAGGGTGAGGATACGTGTACGAAGCATAGCTCTGCGAAACCGGAGTCGAGCTGGAGTTCGATTCGCCCGTTCCGCTCAATACAACCCAATCTCTGCCCGACTGCAAAAGGTCCGACTGATAAGGGTGCGTCGCTATCGCAGGGTCAATGACTGGAGTTGTGGCAGATGGAGACGTGCAAGCGAAGCCAGTACATTTCACGTTGTTCCACATCATGACGGGCCACTGCGTTTCAGTGAAGCCCGAAGGCGTCGCGTTACCAGGGCCTCTGCCAATTTGATCTAAGCAAGGCCATCCATACGTCGTGGACGGCGCTGCATTGCCGTCATACGCTTGCGTACCATCGCAGCGCGTGTTGATGGGTGCGTGAGCGTTGGCATCGTTACCGCGCTCGACATCAAAGTAAATAGGACCGCCACTTGAATCCCATGAGCCACCGTGAAACTTATTGTTGAAGATTACGCCAGTGCCGCCTCTGAGCTTGATGGCATCGTACTGGTAGCCTGCGTTAATACTCGCATCCGTCGCGCAATCGCTGAAGTAGGGATAGAAGTCGTTATCATAAACTTCCCACTGCGACGTTCCGCGAGAACCTCGAGAGTACGCTCCATGCGTTTCCACCGCCGCACCGCAGAAGGTTGAGTGGCGGACTACGAACCGATTGCCAGCCGTACCATCTCCTATGATAGGGTTAGGCCAACTACTTGAACCGACCGAATTGCCGGTGTATAAAATGCTATCCTCAACATACCACGAATCGGCCGTACCCAACGTTTGTGGCCTCGCCCAAGCGGTTGAACCACTAAGGGCTGAAAGATTCGAATCCGACTCGCCTATTGCGTATTCAGTAATCAACGTTGACTGAATACCGAGAGGGACGTAGTGGGTGTTATGATCTTGCAACCCAAACACCCATCCATTCACCTGAACGTCGTTAACGCCCGAAAAGGCACTATCGTTGAAAACATTGTGATCGATCCTAATCCCATTGACCTTCGTATTAAGGTAGGCAGAATTTTGATTGATCGCAATCGCAATAGCGTCGGCGTTCCGGAGAAAGTAAAATCCAGTAATGCGAAAAGGCTTCGTGTTTAGCGTTGCACTAATCGCTGCCGACCCGCTCCAAGTGATAATCGTAGAAACAGCTGAACTAGCGGAAGGTCCCGCCGATCCCATTGGAGTACAACCCTCTTGCCCCGTTGGTACGGTACAAGAACTTGCCCCCTGTAAGGTAAAGTTCACATCATTCCATGTGAGGGTACCCGACCATGAACAAGGTCCAGCAGGCACGGAAACAACATCCCCATCCTGTGCCGCGCTAACCTGCGCTTGTACATCGATAAGGTTGCAGGAAGCCGCAGTGCGAGTAATCGCAGCCCCCGACGTAACCAACGCGAGAATCGTTACTAGCAAGAGTAGTTTGTTCATGGCTGGCTGACATACTCCGAATAAAGATTTCCGTCCGACGTCATCGTAGGAGCGGTTGAAGGCAACGCGCCTGTCCAAGTGAAGCTACCGTAATAGCCGTTTCCACCCGAAGTGTAGTAAACCACAACTCCGGCGTTGCTAGCGTTTAAACCGAGGAAATACGTAGCTCCGCTCGTTACCGCTACGGAAATAGAAGCCGTTTGCCATCCCGCTGTGGGATTGCAAGTAATATTACCCGACGAAGCTAACAATGCTTGTCCGGAGGGACTTCCTCCTGAAGTGGCGTAAACGCCCAAAAGTACTGTACCGGAACTGTTCCCACAATACACATGAGCCGTTCCAGAGTAAGTACCAGTGGCTCCCGCGACGAAAGTGCTTCCAGTCAAATAATTGGTAACGTAATCGGAGGTCGTTTCAATCGTAGCGTTACCTAAATTCGACAATGACGCGACGGTGTAGGAGCCTGTTGAGGAATAGTTGTAGCCCGAACCTGCACACTCGCCGTAAAGGGTTTTGGTTGAAGTAACCGAACACCCCGTGGCTCCCGCAATTACGGTAGTCCCATCGCACGAAATGTAAGGTGCTCCTCCACTGCACGAGGTCGTGACGGTAGTTCCGCTCGTAACCGATCCAGGTCCAGGGGTAAAGGTCAACCCGCTAAACGAAGGAGGCCAAACCGCTGAACCACCTCCACCTCCTCCACAAGGCGTTGTGGATAGAGAACTCCCATTGCAGCTGTAGAGAAACTTGTGCGTAACACTATCCGCGCACATGAGATCCACGTTTGCCGTGGGAACTACTCCCGTGCAAGATCCTTCATCCCACGAATCTCCATTTCCTCCCCCCAGCGCGTTGATGGCGTTGGTACTTGCACCTGCACTAAACGACGGCGCGAGGACGGGCGAGCTAAAAGTCCCGGTCGAAGGGGTTATGTAATCCGTTCCAGCCGTACCAGTCAGCAAATTGGTCCCGTTACCTTTGATCATACCATTCATCGCAGTGGTAGTGGAAGTGCTTACCGAATTGGGACCGGCGGATCCGTCCTGCGCCATTTGATTCCAAACGGTACCATTCCACACGAGAGACTTTTTTAACGTCGTATCGTAGTAGGCGTTATCAACCGCAGGCGAACTAGGCGCAGAAGAAAACGACCCTAACCATACAATCGGCGTTCCGTTGGTGCCGTTAGCGCCCGTCGCTCCTGTAGGTCCCGTGGCTCCCGTGCTTCCCGGGGTACCTGCGGCGCCTGTAGGACCAACCGATCCTTGCAACGCCATTACCTGCCAGGGGGAGTTTGGAGGCAGCACCCCGGTTGTAAGGACGGGAGTGATGTAACTCGAACCCCCATACGTACAAGCACTCAGCGCAGCGTAAACAGGGGTGCTGCTACAGGTACCTGTCCAGGTCATACCTGATCCGCCCGAACCTCCCGTACCACATCCCGCTCCGATGCAGGTATTGATGTGCAACACGTTAATGAAAGCCGAAGAATACCAAGACTGGGCATTGCCAAGCGTAAACAAATTGTTGGCCGAAGGTACAATATTGCCCTGCAGTGGAGCGGTCACGATAGTATTGTATTGCGGAATCAACTGAGCTTGGGGAGCAAACACAGGATTGTTGAGGTTGTAAGCTTGTCCTATGATCACTTCTTGTGACACACTCGACGTTTGTACACCACCAGGCGAAAAGACAACCGTGTAGGTGGTGTTGGCAGGCGCAATCATATCATTGCCCCAAACAGTGCAAGGGTTGGAGGTATTGATACCTCCTACCATGCTCACTAACGTTCCTGTCGAGGTAATGCCACAGACGGTCGACAACGGCACGACCGTCGCCACTCCAGGCACGTAATAATGTATCGAAGATGACGCGGGTGAAATGTCGAACTCAACCGTACCGCTAGTTGCGACGTTTCCTCCCGCGTCCTGAATAACTCCAGAAACGGTTGCAGGGATTATGATGTTAGCAAATCCCAAGACCGACAGCAGAATCGAAATCAAGAAAAGCTTTAATCCCTGAACCATTTTCCTCTCCTTACTCGAAGTAAACCAGCGCAACACCGCTCGTGTGGGTGATTTCCTGAATCCCGTGTGTCCATCCCACCTTAGCGGTCCTGACTTCTTGTCCATCCGACGTGCCTGTCATGTTGCAGAACACATGCCCGAATCGATCCGCCAACTGTAACGTGGCAGCGGTAGTGCCCGTGTAGTTGGTGAATTCCACATGAAGGATCTTCAATTGGTATGGAATGATTACCGTACCTAGAGAAGATCCGTCAAGCACTAGCGGGCTGGCATTCAGTACGTTTGCCATGTTAAAACCTCTCTGCCTTCGAGATGCTTTTGAAAGGCACATTGTGCTCTTCACAATATGCCTCCCAAAGAACATCCAATCGTTCGACGATCTGGGACCATTGCACGTTGAGCTTAAACAACAAACCGAAGATGCCCAAACTGATGAGAGTGGACACTAACGATAGTAGAAGTTTAAGTTCCTCAATCACGACGGCCCCTTTCTAGTCGAAGTTAAAGTAACAGTGAGCACCGATGCCCGCGATACGAATCGTGCCGGTGTTAGCCATGACGACTGCAAGTTCGATTTCAGCTTGCGAAATGTCGTCGGTGAAGAAAATAGGTGCAGCTACAGGCACGTTTTGCGTCAGGTATTGGCCTGCCGTGTTGACAACAAGGCTGCCCAACGCAGTGGCGGCTTGGATGTCCGTTTGAACCGGAGCGGCTTGCGCCGCACCTTCCAACGCGTACACCGTTTTGCCCAAGCGAAGTGTGGCGGATGTTAAAGCCACAACACCCACATTCATCGCGACGAAAATGTCCGTCACTTTGAGCCCCTTTGCAGGCGCTGAGGTGTTGTAGGTCTGTAGTGAAGATCCTCCAAACAACGATTCGTTGTAAGTCTCTCCCGTGCGAAGGAAGGGAATATCCGACAGCGAGAAACGAACGTAATACGTTTCCGCTCCAGCCGCCGTACGATTCAACGACCAATCTCCGGCTGCGTTACGTGTCAAGACAAGGTTCGTTGAATTCGAACCAATATCCCAAGCACTCGCGAAGAGCATACCATCGGTGTGAGGGAGGGCGTTCATAAGTCGCCCTCCCGAACACGTATCGGTCGTCTTCGCCTCACCGCCGAGATAAGGGTCGAGAATTATTGTATCAGGAAAATTCTGAGCCATATTCTCTCCTTACTGCCCCGGCGAGCCGGTAATGCCGTGCCAGTACGTGACGCCGAACACCACGCGGAAGAACACGCTGTACGCTGCACCCTTCGTGCTGAAATCGTCCTGCGAGTCGAATTCGGGCTGTGTGCGCCAGAAAGCCTTCAACGTGTGCGCCTGGCGGCGGGACAAAACCCACCACGCAGTCGTGCTCGAGAGGTAATGATTGATCTTCGGTGTGAGGCGACCCTGCACGCTGTTGACCTCGTTCGTGCCCGAATAGGGCTTGTACGAGCTGTGCAAGATTTCCTGCATCTTGAATTGCATGTCGACCGGACCCAGAATTTCTTCCGGTACCATGCGCTTCAAGAGACCACGTTCGTTGACCATCTTCTCGAAGATGAGAAGCTGTTCCTGGATGCCGGCGACGCTGAACGCCATGTTGGTTGCAGAGGCGTTGCTGTACGTGCCTCCACCCAACAAGTTGTGCGTGCCGATCAGGTTCGCTCCGTCGATTGTTTTGGTTGAGGTGAACGAATTGACCAAGACGCCGATGGCGCCAGTTTCGATCGTTTGACGGATGGAACCTGCGAAGTCGGTCGAGACTTTGCGGATGATACCGTACTGATCATCATCCCACATTTCTCTCGTGACCTGGAAGCCCATGCCGTAAGAGACCGGCTGGTACCGAGTCGTGCCGCCCTGAATCGGGTCGTCCATTTTGATGTCTTCGCCTTCAGGCTTAGGCGGAACTGCACCGAGACCTGCGACGAGTTGATCTTCCTCGTACGCCTTTGTCGTGGGGTATACGTTGAAGATTTGTGAATACTCTTCCGGCTGCATCTCGAGGTCTTCGTAAATAACCGAATAAAGACCCGGAGCCAGCAGCTGCGAGAATTGTCCGCGACTTGTTGGCATGCTAGCTCCTGTTTACGACGCCAGCTGTTGGGCTGCGTTGGTGAAGTGGAATTCAACCCGTCCGTTGAGTGTTCCAACGGGATCCACGAGTGCATCGATCACCACGCAAGCGCCTGCGGCGGTCGTCGTGATGTAATTGTCAACGTACCAGAAGCCCGTGCCGGCGTCTTTGGTGAGACCCATGAGGGTCCCGACCTGTGCCTGCGCGAGGACTGCGTTCGCTGCTGTGTTCGAGTTGCCCATTTTGCCCATAAACGTTTCATCACTCGACACGAGAATAAACTGCGACGTGCCGTCGTTCGGAGGCGCACCAATCGGCGTGATGACCGCGTTGGGCTGGTTGGGGACTTTGTTGGTCAAGTTTTGTGTTTGTGCCACACCTGCGGTGCCAAGATTCGCTCCAGCCACAAGCGAAATACCCGCCACCACAGCAGTTGCGACACTCGTAATCGCAGCCGCTGCTTGCAAGAACCCTGCCGCGTTGATCTGCACAGGAGTACCTTGCAAGAACGTCTGCGTCGCCGCTTCGAGGTAATTACGAATGGGAAGAATTCCCGATGGGATTCCCCTTCCCCTATAACCCTGAATCGGTGTTGCTACGCCTGAAGTTGCTGCCATACAATACCCTCGTTACTTCGAAAATTGGAAAGTCGGCGCACCGGCCTTCTCTGCTTCGGTTAAGAAATTCTCCTTCGCGCTGCGCTTCATGACTTCAAACCGCTCCTCAACATCGAGAAGCGAAAATTCGTACACGTCCTGCGGACAGCACATAAGGATAGTATCCCCGAGACAATACGTCCCATCTTCGCGGAGACCCGCTGCGTCAATTTCGGGCTTCTTTGTGCCCGACAAAACTTCTTTGGCGTTGGGTTCTCGAACGATCGAATATCCGATCATGTCTAACCTCGCCATTTCAGACCCATCGTCTTTGGCAGCCCAGAAGTAGTGAATACCGGACTTACCACCGACAAAGCTCTTGGCACGACCGAACTTTTTGCGGAGTTCGGCGTAACGTGCCTTTTTTTGTTCCGGCGTCAAAGGGGCGACCGGAGGTGCACTTACGATCTTTTTTTCGTCGCTCACTGTTTGTTCCTCCGGTTATCCAACGTGACGGGAAAAGTGTTGGTTGCCATCATTTGTTCGCCTTTGCGGAATTGGTCGGGAGTGATCCCAAGACCTTCGCAAACGTTGATTTCCTTACCCACGAGCTCGCGAGGAAGGATGGGAGGAGTGGCTCCGCCGGAAGGTGCTTCCAAACCCATGTTCATCTTCGCCTCCGCGGCTGCACGCTCTTCATCTTGAATCGTTGCGAGGTTGCGGCCCAATGCTTCGTTGTATGCCGTTTCCCACAAGCTGGGATCCAGCTGCGCTTTTGGATTGCATCTCGAAACGGCCGCTTCGACCTGGGGCAGCAATCTCGCCCAATATTTTTTGCCTTCGGAAGCGGTACGTTTGGCACTCGCCAACAAATTGCCCTGAACCGCTGACGTCATCTGATTCCACTCGGCGCGGGTCACGTTGGGAGGTTCGTTAGGAGGTGGCGTTTGACGAGGAGGAGGAGGCGTGTTGTTGCCTGCCGCCGCTTCAGCTACAGCCGCTTCACCTTGAGCCACGAGTTGTCGTTCGCGGTTCATGTAGTATTGCGCAATCTCCCTCGCCGACTTACCTACCAGTTCCGCTGGTAAATCATCGACTCTATCACTTTCATCAAATACCGGCATTTGTCACTTCTCCTGTTGCTGCGATTTTTTTTGCTCTTCTTCCAAGAGCTTTTCGATTTCTCCCGGCAATGAGTCCATCGCCTTTATTGCGGCCAACCGACCTTGATTAAACTCGACCCTACTGGGGAGGTCCCTGATTGAGACTACCCGTAAGCGCAGTAAGGCGTTCTGATAATCCTTGTACATCGGCTCCCGAAACAGCCTCCTGAGGTTGAGGCAGGTTTGGTTCGAGAGAGGATCCAGGACCAGGTTGAGGTCCCGCTCCAGGTTGTTGATCTCCTCCGAACAGTTTGCGCATGTCGGGAAGCATTTTGTCTCGACCACCGATATCGAACATGAACAAAAGGCGGTTAGCCATGTCTCGGGCGCCGTCGAGAATTTGAAGCATAAGTTCGTGGAAAGGGCTGTTTGCAGGCGTCTGCGCCACGATTTGGGCAGTCGATGCCAATTCGTGATAATAAGCAGACATTGTGTTGCCCATAAGCAACATAGCAGACCGATCTGTTTCACGGTTAGCCCCGGCATCTGAGGCGCTAAGTTCGAAGAAGGTCTTACCTCCCACAAGCTTTGAGTCTGCTTCGAATAGGTTTGTGAGGTTGGTCGCATGTTGCCCCCAATCTTTCCACTCGCGTAAGTCACCGAAGTCTCGGTAGTTGGTGTAGATGTTTTTGCCAAGGTTGTTGAAAGGATGTCGCATGCGTCGTAGGTATACATCGATTCGGCGATTACCTTCGGAGATCAGGGCCATCGTGCCCTGCGACGCATACGAACCCCTCTTGCCGTTGACGCCAGCTCCAGCACCCTGCATGGCCGGCGATACGCCGGTGTAGCGTTCGGCGAGACTTAACAAAAACTGTTCCTCGTCTACCATTGAGTTGTAGTTCACACCCATTGTCAATGGAACGAGATCGTCCATGTTGTCGACTTCAAACACCTTGCCGGGGTACCACTCTTGAGAAGGGGAAGCCACATCGGCGTAGCGCTTCTTTTTCCATCCCGGTACGTTTGCGATTAGGTTCCCGTCTCGGCGAGCGTTGTGGATTTGGGCTTGCTCCTCTTGGGACATTTCGAGGATTTGAGGAACGCTATCACCGTAGAAGGAATCGTTTTTCGGTAGGATGCGGAAGTCGGTAAACGCATCGAGGAAAAGATCCTTTTGGGGTTTGTAGTACATGCGAAGAATCGAGGCGGCACCTTCGATGAAAGGGTTGAATACCGCAACGAGGGGAAACAACTTTCCCGGCATCAGTTCGTATTCGAAATGCGCCTCGACGACGCTATAGGGCTGACCGATGTCCTTCGTGAGAGCAATGCCGCTGTTGACGAGTTCTTTTTGCTGACTATTAGACGCACCCATCCCGTCAGGGTTGGCGAGGAGGATATCAACGTTTGTCGGGTTCCACAGTTTTATGTTCTTCCGATAAACAATGTCTTCTTTCGTGAACCGCAACCGTTGAAACCGAGCCTTGACGAATTCGAGCCGTTTCGCAGTAATGGGATAGGGAAAAAAGTCCTCAAACGCCACGAGGTCGATTTTGCAGTCTTTTTCAGACACACTATACTCAACCGCCTTACCATTGCCATCATCCCCCTTCATCGAATAACGGGTCGATTCGTTCCACCAATTCTTCGCGACGACCGTGCCTTCCTTAAGTGCGTTGTGGATGATAGCGTCAACCGAGGGGTACATGTTCATTCGGTTGAACGTCGTATACTGCATCCACGCAGCTAGGGAGTTCATCGAGTCTTGAGGAAGGTCCTCCATAAAAGACGTGGGACGCCAGAAGGGTCGAGTACCGTAGAGAATACCGATTAACCTCGCGGTAAGTATGTCCGTGTGCATCCGAATCAGTTGAGGCATGAAGTTTGAAGCCCCTGGGAAAGGGGTGGTTCTGACCTTCTGGGCGGGGATCGCGTTGTAGTTGTCTAGCCATCTCTGCCTCTTACCTTCGATCTGGTTGCTGCGTGAAGTGACCGTCTCGCGGAAGGTACGCACAAGAAACGACCCGATTTCTCGAAGCTTGTCAACCGGAACGTTTTGTACGTCGATGATTTGTATAGGCATTATACATACCCTCCGTATTGCTGATCGGTGTTTACGCGAGATGCTTTGTCAACAAACGCCGCGTCGTGTTCCTCACGAGCTTCTTGCACTTCTTCCTCGTCAGGAGGGCGAGTAGACATGTGAATCGCATACGCGAGAGCATCCAAGCCGTCTTTGAGTTTGAAGTGCGGGAAGTTAATAATCTGTTGGCGTAAGGCAAACATTCCTTCACCCAGGTATACCTTCCCTTCTTCGATAGTGGCTTGAGCGAAGTGGCGGATGCGTTCGTCTTTGTTCATTTGTCCGCCGGGAGGGCGTATACCGATGGGGATCAACTTACGGTGTTGTTTGTCGCACATGTTGCATTTCTTGTAAATGCGTCGCTCGGTGATAAACTCCTCAATCGTCTTTTGGGAACCAACTGCCTCATAGCCGCACTTGTAAAAGACGAACTGATCGTTCATCAAATGCCACGCTTCGATAGCGGCTCGGTAACCACAATTTTTGAGGAAGCACTTCAACACAAACTGCCTACCATCGCTTGCGGTTCCGAGCCCGATAATGGAGTTTTCGCAATCCGCCGATTTGCCTCCCGAACTTGGGTCGAAGAAACTGATGCGGATCAGTTGACCTAAGCTCAAGGGAGGCGTGCCGTCGTTTGGCACTATGCGGTTCATCTTTCCATCCGAGGAGGTCTCGATTTTATACGACTTTACGAGGTCGGCGGGAAAGTCTGCCCCTGCTGGAGTGGAAGGGGTGTTGAGGTACTGACAACTGAACTTGTAATCCTTTTGCTGTCTACGAGTATCCTCAAGCGTCTCGATTGTAAAACGCTCCGGGAAGGAGGGAGTGCCGTCCTCCAACACTGCGGAGTACACAAACCATTCGATCCCGTGGGGCATACCGTCCTCAGACCGGTAAAAGGGCAACTCCTCCATAAGCGCCCCGTAGACGTCTGCGTTGCCATGCTTCCACCTCGTACCTGCGTATAGGACTTCAACCGTTGCGGGGTCGTTCACCAATCCAGGCGAATAGTCGATCCAATCCTTCGCAGCTTTCATGTCCGCTTCGGACTTGGCTGCTTTCTCACCAATGACATCGTCGAAGATGAACCCATCCCCGTGATAGCCGGTGATTTTGGTTCCAATACCAACCGCACGGATGGATGGTTCATCGAACGACGCTGACCTGGGTAAAAGGATCGCATCATCTCTCCACGTGGTTTTGTTAATGTCAAGGGGAATGATTTCAGGAAACAGCCATTTGAGCATAACGTTGTTTTCGATATGCCATTTGATGTTGTGTACAGCCGACGTGACGCGTTCGTCCGCTTCACCAATCAAGAGCCACCGTTTATTGCGAGGGTCCTTTTTGATGTCGGTATAGTCGATGTCGGTACATCCACCTCCCACAAGCCTCCACAAAACGTAGCATTTCGTGATGATGGTTGACTTGAAATGCGCCCTAGGCCACAGGAAGCCACGACGTTGGTCGAGGATGGTGTTTTGTATCTCAAGGCATTTTGGCAAGTGAAAGGTCGGAGATAACTCCCTGAAGTTCATCACGACCTTCGAAAAGTAATACAACGACGAAAGGGCCCGACCTCGCAACTCATCCCGCAACTGATCCGCTTTACCCTCAGCGGCAGTTTGCATGATCGTGCTGTTGTCGAGGTTATTTGCCATCAGGAGTATCCTCGGCGACTATCGTGACGGGAGGCTTTACAGCAGGAGGCGGGGCCTGGCGATCCATCTCAAACGCAGCCGTTGCTGCTAACGCAAGCATGCCTGCGTCGAGCTTTACTTGGATTTCGGTTGTTTGAACTTTGTGTTGTTTGCTCGTTTCGGGATTACGATCAAGCACCGAATCACACGCCCTAACGACGATGCGTTCGTCCTCGCTTTCCATCATCTCGGCGATACGTTCCAACGCACGCCCTGAAAGTTCTGCAATTTGCTGTTGAGAGGTCAGTTTGTTGATAAACACTTCTTGATCGATCTTCGACCAAATTTCAGCGTTCTTTTCCTTGAGCGCCTCCATAAATCCGGGCTGAGCACATTCACGTCTCATTACATAATACGAAACGCCCAGTTGGGATGCGATATCTTTTACCTTAAACCCTTGACAAAAGAGGCGGAGTATCTCATCTCTCCTTGCGAGTCGAACCGCATCGGTCGGCCGAGTGTTCCACTTATGCTCAACCTGACTCGACCTCGGATTGTTCGGCCCAAAGAAGCCGGGATTCTCACGCAAACGAACAGCTTGCAAGTCGACGCTCCCGTAATCGATCTGCCCTCCGTCCGCCATACGCTTGTACGCCTCCTCGCACGCCGGTTCGCCGTTGGTGTGCTATGATGTCATTATACGCCCTTTAGGGGACGGTTAGCAACGGCTAAGCAATTGAGGGGCAGGGCTGCTGCTACGCAAAGGGTCGTTCGGCTGTTCTTCTCAACAGCCCCTGATGGTAAACCACCCGTTATATATTTTTGCGCCTTTATCCGTGGTATCACTGAACGCGTTTGGGGGGGACACGGGGTCCCAAGACGCTACTTCAATAACCGAAAAAGGATACAGGCCCAAAGGGCAAAGGAGCACCAAATGACCAGCAAACTGACACCGTTCCAGCACCGCATGCATCAGATCGCACGGGATTTACAGGGCAGCCACGAGATGCGCCCTGACTTCGATGCATTCAAAGCCATCGTGATGGTTGAGGGTGTTGGACTTTACATCAGCCGCGACAACGCATACGGGATTCTTGATCAGGACATGGAGATGCTCAAGGCCAAGCACCCGGGTGCCAGTGTTTACAAGGTGGGAGTGGCTGAAGCGATCAAGTAGCACACAACTTACTGATGCGGTCCCACGCGACTTCAATAACCGAAAAAGGAGACACACACAATGAAAACCTTCACGATCACTCTCACCGATGAACAGGTACAGACCCTTAACGAGCTGAAGCTCACGAGACCGAATAGGACTGACTCGGAACTAATCAGTCAGGTTGTGGAGAGAGGATTGTATCAGCTCTCGTACAGGACGGAGAGGAATAAGAGAGTGTATGCGGACAACAAGAGCATACGAGAGGAAGTAGCTGAACTGCGGAAGCAGATTAAGAACCTCTAACACACA
>Ga0181516_10002661_pt1 | contig 12472 bp, 12 predicted proteins | sample PEATcosm2014_Bin_25_FD_121104 | JGI IMG/M metagenome (GOLD analysis project Ga0181516, IMG submission 121104) | Peatland microbial communities from MTU Mesocosm Facility, Houghton, MI, USA - PEATcosm2014_Bin01_10_metaG | ecosystem: Environmental > Terrestrial > Soil > Wetlands > Peat | place...
CCGTGACGTACAGCGACGGCAGCACGGTGCACTTTACCCAAAGCCTCAGCGATTGGCTGTTGCCGCAGAATTTCCCGGGCGAGGCGTCAGCTGTCACGATGGCGTATCGCGTGAAGCCGTCCGGCGCAACGCAGAACGGACCCTGGAACCTGTACGGCTATACCTTTGCGCTCAACAGCGCGAAGACCGTGAAGTCGCTGAGCCTGCCGGAAAATCGCAATGTGGTCGTGCTTGCGGTCGACGTCTATGGCAAAGCCGACACGACCACCGCTAGTTCTCCCTGAGTCCGCACACCCGGCCGCTTCAACCGTTTGCCGAGTCCACCGGGCCGGTCGAGTCCGTCGCAGCCGCGGCCGCCTGATCGCGCTTGGCCCGCGCCGCCGCCAGCGACGCCAGCAGGCGCGCCTCGCCTGCGGGCAGGCCGCTGCGCGCAGCGATCTGCGCCGCCTCCAGCCCCTGGGCAGCAAGTGCGCCGGCGTTCTCATAGGCGGGATTGACGATCGGCGGGGCAACCAGGAAGTCCACCGCCGTCGGCTCGATCATCGGCCGCTCGCTCTCTGGCAATGCCATTGGGCGCTCGATCATCTCGTCGTGTGCTGTCGCCCGCTTCACCGGTGCCGCTTGCGCGGCCGCGCGCGCAGCGGCCTGTTGTGCCTGTGCCCGAGCCAGCGCCTGTGCGTCCAGCATCTGCCGGGATTCCGCGCGCAGCATCTCCAGCTGCTCGAACACGCGTCCGAGATTGATATCCACCGAGCGCCGCAGTCGCTGGAACGAGCGCAGCTCCAGCAGGATCACCACGCCGAGGGTCGCGACGGCGCCAGCCAGCGCCATTTGCGGAATGTCATGTAGCCACATAGTTCGCTTCTCCGTAAGCCCCAGGTCGACCCAGGTCGTCAGCGCAAGCCATCGGCGCCGGCGTCGCGATTGAATATCAACACTTCCACCCGCCGGTTGGCATTGCGACCGGCAGTCGTGGCGTTGGGCAGCATCGGGCGAAACTCGCCGTAGCCGACCACCGCCAGCCGCTGGGCCGCGATGCCGCGATCCATGAACAGGTGCACCACGCTGGCCGCGCGCGCCGCCGACAGCTCCCAGTTGGAAGGGAACTCCGCGGTCCTGATCGGGCGGTCGTCGGTATAGCCCTCGACGCGAATCGCGTTGGTGAAGGGTTTGAGCGCGGCGGCCAGATGCTGCAGCGCTGGCACGGCGTTGCTCGAGAGGTGCGCCACGCCGCTGGGAAACAGGATGTCGGTGCTGATATCCACCACCACCGAGTGCTGCAGGCGCCGCACGTGCACCTCACCGGCCGCGACCAGCGTGCCCATGGCGTTGGTGACCTCATCGGCCACCTTGGCAAGTTCCACGCTGTCGCCGAGCGCGGGGCCGGGCGCGCTGCCCGTGCCGGCTGCAGCTGCGGCGGGCGCTGCGGGCCTGGATTCGGATGCTGCGCTGGCAGCCTTCGAAGGCGGTGAAGCGGCTCGCCCCGCCACCGGCATGGCCGCGGAAAAAATTTCCTGAACCTGGTTACGGGGCAATTCGACACGGCCGCCCGTGCCGCCAGCATCTGCTACCGCGTGCGCCGAATGCGGCGCGCCGTTGAAGGCTTCGGAGAGCGAATCCGAGAGCACGCGATACTTGCCTTCGTTGACCGTCGACATCGCATACATGACCACGAAGAAGGCCAGCAACAGTGTGACCAGGTCGCCGTAGGGAATGGCCCAGGCCTCGTGGTTTTCGTGGTCGTCGTGCCGTCTGCGGTTTCGCGACATGATGCTACTGCAGGAAGCCGTGCAGACGGCCTTCGATGATGCGTGGATTCTCGCCCTCGGCGATCGCGATCAGGCCTTCGATCTGCATCGCGTTGAGGTGCGCGCGCCGCTGCACGGCAGCCTTGAGCTTGTTGGCTACCGGCAGGAAGAACAGGTTGGCCAGACCGATGCCGTACACCGTGGCGGTGAACGCCGCGGCGATACCGTGCCCGAGCTTTGAGGGGTCATTCAGATTCTGCATCACCGCCATCAGTCCGAGGACCGCGCCGATGATGCCGAGCGTGGGAGAGTAGACCCCCATGCCCTCGAAAACCTTGGCCGCGCGCGTGTCCGCGGTTTCGCGGGCGTACATGTCGACTTCAAGCGTGCCGCGAATCGTGTCGGGTTCGCTACCGTCGACCACCAGCTGCAGGCCCTTGCGTAAAAAGGCATCAGGTTCCCCTTCTATCAGGCGCTCGAGCCCCAGCAGTCCCTGGCGGCGCGAGATGTTGCTCCACTCGACTATTTTCGTGGCGACCAAGTCCGGTTCGTGAGGCGGCGGACGAAACACCCACGGCAGCAGGTTGAATGCCCGCTTCATGACCTGCATCGGCGTCTGTATGCAGATCGCCGCCACCGTCCCGACCACCACGATCATGAACGCCGCCGCCGACACCAGTGCATGCACACCGGCGCCCTTGAGGATCGCGCCCAGGATGATCGCGACCGACGCCAGCAGCAGACCCATGATGCTCAAGACATCCACGGCCGGCTTCCTCAGCTCTGCCACTCGCCGAGCCGCGACTTCAGTCGCAGCAGGGCCTGCCCATGCAGCTGGCATACGCGCGATTCGGTCACCTTCAGAACCGCGCCGATCTCCTTGAGATTGAGTTCCTGTTCGTAATAGAGCGAGAGCACCAGGCGCTCGCGTTCGGGTAATTCGTTGACAGCCTCCATGATCGCCTCGCGCAGCGAATCGAACAGCGCCACGCCCTGGGGATCCGGCGCGCCGTCCGGCAGCCGGTCGAGAGGGGAATCCTCACCGTCATCCGCATCGTTCAGACGCAGCAGCTGGCAGCCGAGGGCGTCCTGAACGATGTGTTGATATTCCTGCAGGCTGACGCCCATATGTGCGGCGACATCGGCTTCGGTAGCTTCGGCGCCGCGCTGACCCTCCACTTCACGCAACGCGAGCGCCGCGGCGCGCGCCTTGCGGTGCACCGAGCGCGGTGCCCAGTCGAGCTTGCGCAGCGCATCGAGCATGGCACCGCGAATGCGGATGCCGGCATAGGTCTCGAAGCTGGCGCCGCGGCCGCTGGCATAGTTCTGCGCCGCCTCGAGCAGGCCCATCATGCCCGCCTGCATCAGGTCCTCGACATCCACTTGCGGCGGCAGGCGACCCGCCAGGTGATAGGCGATGCGCTTGACCAGGTCGGCGTGCTTTCGCACCAGCGCATCCATGTCCGGCGGCGGCTGCGAGCTCGAATAGGCGCGCACACCGTTATTCATTTGACCACCATGAGCGCCGGTGCCGGTCGCGTGAGCAAGCGCTCCATGAAAAATTCGACGCCGCCGCTCGGACCCTCGGGCAGCGGCCATTGCTTGGCCGCGCGCGCCAGGGATTTGAAAGCCTTGGCCGCGGCGCAGCTGGGAAATGCTTCCATGACCGGGCGCTGTGCCTGCACGGATTTCTGCAGCGAGAGGTCCTCGGGAATGTCGCCGGCGTATTCGAGCACCACCTCGAGATAGCGATCGGTGACGCGCTGCAATCGGCGAAAGGCAATCTGGCCCTCTTCCGGCTGGCGCGTGAGGTTGGTGACGACGCGAAAGTAGCGCACGCCGCGATCGCGGCTCAGCACTTTCATGAGTGCGTAGGTATCGGTGAACGAGGTGGGCTCATCGCGCAGCACAACCAGCACATGCTGGGCCGCCTGGCAGAACTGCAGCACCTGTTCGCCGATGCCGGCGGCGGTGTCGACGATCAGCGTATGCAGCTGGCCCGGCAGCCCCGCAAAGGCCTGTACGATGCCGTTCTGCTCGGTGACGCTCAACGAGGCCATGCGTGCAACTCCCGAAGCGGCCGGCACCACGCGCACGCCCGACGGGGTCTCGAGAATGATTTCCTCCAAAGAGCGCTCGCCCCGAAGCACATGCTCGAGCGTGTAGCGCGGCGTGAGTCCGAGCAGCACATCGCAATTGGAAAGCCCCAGGTCGCCGTCCAGCAGCATGGTTTTGCGGCCGCTCTGCGCGAGTGCGGTGGCGAGATTCACCGCGACGGAAGTCTTGCCGGTACCGCCCTTGCCGCCCGTGACCGCTATGACCTGCACCGGTGCGGCCGGCTCCGGAGTGCGCAGTTCAGCCCGCTGCATTGACGCTGCCTCCATAGCGACGCGCCAGCAGTTCATCATCCGCGCACCCCTGTGCCTGGCGCGACAGCTCGATGGCGCGCGTCACCAGTTGGTGGGCACGCGCCGGACGCAAATCATCGGGAATGACCGGACCGTCGCAGACATAGGCCAGCGGCAGCTGCGAGCGCACCAGCGCCGAGAGCACGCCGCCCAGACTGACAGCCTCGTCCAGGCGCGTGAGCGTGCAGCAATGCGAGACCTCCCGGCCGAAATGGCTCACGGCCTCATCGACCACGCCGCTCTGGGCGCTCGAGGGCAGCACCAGCATCAACTGCAGCCCCGCGCAGCGCGAGCGCAACGCGGCGAATCGTGCAGCCGCTTCACTGTCGCGCCCGGCGGCGCCGGGCGTGTCGATCAATATCATGCGTCCTGGCAGCGCCTTGATCCGCGCCTCGAGGGCACCCGGATCAGTGAGGGTCTCGACGCGTGCGCCGAGCACGCGGCCGAGACTGCGAAGTTGTTCGTGCGACCCCAGGCGCTCATCATCAGCCGAGATCAGCACCAGATTGGCCGGGTCCTGTTCCAGCACATAGCGAGCGGCCAGTTTGGAGAGGGTCGTGGTCTTGCCCGAACCGGGCGGTCCGATCAGCGCGAGTGCGCCCGAGCGCTCCACCGGCGGCGTACAGGTCTGGATGCGCCGCGCGAGCATCGCGTAGGGGGTACGCTGCGCCTGTTCGTCGGTCAATGCCGCGGGCAGTTCCGCCACGATCTGCAGCGCCAGCGTGCGCTCGATGCCGAGCGTTGCCAGGTCGGCCAGCGAGCGCGCCTTGAGCGGCTCGCGGCGTGTAAAGTCGTTCCAGGCCAGCGCCGCCACCTGCTGCTCGAGCAGGTTGCGCAGGCTGCGCAGCTCGTCGGCGACGCGCCGATCCGCGCCGAATCCCGCGTCACTCGCCAATGCCGCGCTGGCCGATGGCGCCGGCGGCGAGGACAGCAGCGCGTCCGCCAGCACGGACGTCGCCGCATCGGGCGTGCGCAAGGCGCGGGCCGCGGACTCTGCGGCATCGCGCTCCAGTTCCTGCAGTGCGGTGCGCTCGAGCTGCTTGAGCGCAGCGGTTTCAGCCAGGGTGCCCTGTCCGGCCGCCAGCTCGAGATCGATCGCGGAGCACACTTCGACACCCTCGGAGGTGCGCCGGGTACTGAGAATGACCGCGTCCGCACCCTGTTCCTCGCGGATGGCGCGCAGTGCCGCGCGCATATCGGCCGCAACGTAACGCTTGATCTTCATGAGCGTGTCGTCTCCATCGTCGTCTTAGCGACCCACCGCCGCGACCAATCGGACGCGGCGATTGTCGGGAATTTCGTTCCAGGCGAGCACGTGCAGGTTCGGCACCGTCGCGCGCGTGAATCTCGCCAGCGTGGTGCGCAGCTGCGGCGCCACCATCAATACGGCCGCCTCGTTCGAGGCCTCCTGGCGGTGTGCGGAATCGGAAAGCTTCGACTGCAGCCGCTCGGCGAGTCCGGGTTCAAGCGCGGCGTTGCCGGCGCCCTGCCCCTGCAGAGTGGATTGCAGCAATTGTTCGAGATCGGGCTCGAGTGTGATCACGGGCAGCTCCCCGCCGCTGCCGACGATGTCCTGCACGATCTGCCGGCCGAGCGCGATACGCACCTGCGCCTGTAGCACCGCGGGGTCCTGCGTGCGCGGGGCGTGCTCGGCCAATGTCTCGACGATAGCGCGCAGGTTGCGGATCGGGACGCGTTCGGCAAGCAATCCCTGCAGCACGCGCACCACCACGCTCAGCGCCAGCGTCTTGGGTACCAGGTCCTCGACCAGCCGCGGTGCGGTCTTGGCAAGCCCGTTGAGCAGCTGCTGTACTTCCTCATGTCCGAGCAGCTCGTGCGCGTGAGACTGGATGACGCTGCTCAGGTGCGTGGCAATGACCGTGGCGGCATCGACGACCGTGTAGCCGAAGGTCTGCGCCTGTTCGCGCTGCGCCGGTTCGATCCACACCGCTTCCATGCCGAAAGCCGGATCGCGAGTGTCGATGCCCGGGGGTTTGCCGAAGACACGGCCCGGATTGATGGCGAGCTCGCGTTCGGGATACACCACCCCATCGGCCAGCGTCACACCGGCAAGGCTGATGCGATACGCATTGGGCGAGAGTTCCAGGTTGTCGCGGATGTGCACCGACTGCACCAGGAAACCCAGATCCTGCGATAGCTTGCGGCGTACGCCGCGAATGCGCGCCAGCAACTCCCCGCCCTGACTCTTGTCGACCAGCGGGACCAGTCTGAATCCGACCTCCACGCCGATCAGATCCACCGGCTTCACATCATCCCAGGAGAGCTCGCGCTGCTCGACCGGCACAGCCGGCGTCGCATTGACGGGGGCAGCCGCCGGTGCGGCGGCCGCCTGCAGCGCGCGGCGGCGCAGGTACCACGCGCCACCCCAGCAGGCGGCGGCGAAACACAGGAAGGCGAGATTGGGCATGCCCGGGATCAGTCCCATGACACCCAGTACGGTGCCGGCGATGGCGAGGCCGCGCGGCTCGCGCAGCAGCTGCCTGGAGAGTTCCTTGCCGAGGTCCTGTGCCCTGGACATGCGCGTGACGATGATCGCCACGCCCGTGGACAGCAGCAGCGCCGGAATCTGCGCCACCAGACCATCGCCGATGGTCAGCAGTGTGTAGACGCGCGCCGCATCGGAAAATCCCATGCCGTGGCTCAGCGTGCCGATGGCGAGGCCGCCGACCATGTTGATGATCAGGATCAGGATGCCGGCCGTGGCATCACCGCGCACGAACTTGCTGGCACCGTCCATGGAACCGTAGAAATCGGCTTCCGAGCGCACTTCGGTGCGGCGCACGCGGGCCTCGTCCTGATTGATGAGCCCGGCGTTGAGGTCGGCGTCGATGGCCATCTGCTTGCCCGGCATGGCATCCAGGGTAAAGCGCGCGCTGACCTCGGAGATGCGTCCCGCGCCCTTGGTGACGACGACGAAGTTGATGATGGTCAGGATCGCGAATACGACGATGCCGACCGCGTAGTTGCCGCCGACCACGAACTGGCCAAAGGCCTCGATCACATGGCCCGCCGCAGCCGTGCCCTCGTGACCGTGCAGCAACACCACGCGCGTGGAGGCAACATTGAGCGCCAGGCGCAGCAGGGTTGCCAGCAGCAGCACGGTGGGGAAAATGCCGAAGTCCAGCGGGCGTGAGACGTTGACGACGGCCATCACCACCAGCACTGACAGCGCGATGTTGAATGTGAACAGCACATCGAGCGCCAGCGGCGGCAGCGGCAGTACCACCATGGCCAGCACGGCGAGCAGCAACAGCGGTGCGCCGAGACCCCGCTGCAGCAGCAGCCGCAGCGGCGTACTCCCCCCGGACAAAGCCTGGTTGGTGGTGAGTTCAGCCATGTGGGCTTTGAGGAGCAAATCCCGTGCCGCCCCGCGGCGACAAATTACCGGCGCGCCGGCCCGAGAACCGCGTCACAGAACCGGGGCCGTTACGCATCATTCCTCGGCTACCTCGATGTCCGGCGGCGGCGGGGTCGGGCCGCCGTGGCGTCGCACCGTGCGCAACTGGTAGACGTATGTCAGGACCTTGGCGACTGCTGCGTACAGCCGGGTCGGTATCGGGTCGCCCAGATCGCACAGCGCGTGCAGCGCCCGCGCCAGCGGCGGCGCCTCGACGATGGCCACCTTGTGCTCGAGCGCGATCTCGCGGATGCGGGCGGCGATCAGGTCCTGTCCCTTGGCAACGACTACCGGGGCCCGCATACGTTGATCGTCGTAACGCAGTGCCACGGCGTAGTGGGTGGGGTTGGTGATCACCACGTCGGCCTTCGGGATCTCCTGCATCATGCGTTTGCGCGCGAGTGCCTGCTGCATGCGCTTGATGCGCGATTTCATTTCCGGACTGCCTTCGCTTTCCTTGCTCTCGTCGCGAATCTCCTGCCGTGTCATGCGCATGGACTTGTGGAACTGCCACAGCGCCAGCGGCACATCGATGATGGCGATGACGGCCAGGGCACCGCCAAGTGCGATCAATGCCGCGCCGCCGAGTCGCATCGCGTGTGAGATCGCCACCGCGGCGGGCTCGACGCTCAAGGCCGAATACTGATTAAACTGCTTGCGCAGCACCAAAACCGCGACCGTGGCCACCAGGAATACGCGTGCCAGCGCCTTGGAGAGTTCAATCAGGCCACGAATCGAGACCATTCGGCCGAATCCTGCGATCGGGTTCAGGCGTTCGAAATTCGGCACCAGTGCCTCGGAGCTGAAGGTCCAGCCGCCGATCGCGAGCGGCGTGAGGACCGCCGCCGCCAGCAGCAAACCCAGCAGCGGCGCAACCGAGATGCCTGCCTCCAGTGCCGCATGGCCGAATCGCATGAGCATCCAGCCGCTGTCGAGAGCCTCGCTGCTGCGAATCGAGAGCCCATCGCGCATCAGATTCAGCAGCTGCCCGCCGATGAGCGAGCCCAGGCTTAACAGGCCGACTCCGCCGGTGAGTATGATGGCGGCGGCGCTGAGATCGCGCGATCGCGGCACCTGGCCTTTGGCGCGCGCATCGTCCAGCCGCTTTTGTGTCGGGCTTTCTGTCCGCTCGCGGTCATCGCCGTCGGCCATGCCTCAGGTGCTCCCGACGATCGTGCGCATGAAGGTGAAAGCCGAGTTCACCAGATCGACGACCACCGTCTGGATGCCGGGCAGTCCGAACAGCACGATCACGAATCCGAACACCAGCGTAATCGGAAAGCCCACGGCAAAGAGATTGAGCGCCGGGGCGGCGCGCGCCATGACGCCAAAGCCCAGGTTGATCACCATCAGTGCGGTCATGCCCGGCAGCGCCACGCGCAGCGCACCCATGAAGAGCTCATCGCCCCAATTGGCCAGCGATTGCGTGGCCGAAACGCTCAGTCCGTGAGGACCAATCGGCAGACCGCGAAAGCTCGTGATCAGCGTGTCGATCAGCGCGATGTGGCCGTCGAGCGAGAGGAACACCAGCACGCCGAGCAGAGAGTAGAACTGCCCGAGTGCCGGGGTCGTCACACCGCGCAGCGGATCGACGTTGAAGGCGAAGCCCAGTCCCATGCCGTTGGCGATGATCTGACCTCCCAGGGTCAGCGCATCGAACATCAGCTGGAGCGCAAAGCCCAGCGCGGCACCGACGATGATCTGCTCGACGGTGGTGATGATGCCGTCGGCCGACAGCACCGTCAGGCCTTCGAGCGGGGGCAGCAACGGCAGCGCAATCAGGGTCAGGGCACCAGCCAGCACGATGCGGACGCGCGGCGGCACGTAGCTCGTGCCGAACACGGGCGCCACCATCAGACAGGCGCCGATGCGCAGGAACGGCCAGAAGGCACTGCCGATCCAGCTCTCGATCTGCGGAAAGGTCAGGATCGGCACGGGTCGCTAGCCGATCAGGCTTGGAATACTTTCGATCAGCATGCGTGTGTAGCCGACGAACTGCTTGAGCATCCAGGGTCCGGCCAGCACCAGCGTGGTGGCGATGCCCAGCAGCTTGGGTATGAACGAGAGCGTCATCTCGTTGATCTGCGTGGCGGCCTGGAAGATGCCGACCAGGATGCCGATCGCAAGTCCGACCAGCAGCATGGGCGCGGCCAGCATGAGAGTCATCTCCAGCGCGTGCTGGCCGATGGTCATGACGGTTTCGGGACTCATGGGTGCCTCGGACTAACGGTAGAAACTGGACGCCAGCGAGCCCATGACCAGCGTCCAGCCGTCAACCAGCACGAACAGCATGATTTTGAACGGCAGTGAGATGAGCACCGGCGAGAGCATCATCATGCCCATCGACATCAGCACACTGGCCACCACCAGGTCGATAATCACAAAGGGGATGAACAGCAGAAATCCGATCTGGAAGGCGGTCTTGAGCTCGCTGGTCACGAACGCGGGCACCAGCATCGTCAGCGGCACATCCTGCGGACTGGCAAAACCCTTGCCGCCGGAAATGTGTGCGAAGGTGGCGATGTCACTCTCGCGCGTCTGCTCGAGCATGAAGGTCTTCAGCGGGGCAACCGCCTGCTCGAGCGCCGTGGTGGTGTCGATGCTGCCGGCCATATAGGGCACGACGGCATCGGTGCGGACTTTGTCGATGACCGGCGACATGACGAACAGGGTGAGGAACAGCGCCAGCCCGATCAGCACCTGGTTGGGCGGGGTCTGGCCAGCGCCGATGGCCTGCCGCAGGATCGACAGCACGATCACGATGCGCGTAAATGCAGTCATCATCAGCAGCGCCGCGGGCAGCAGCGTCACCGCGGTCATCAATGCGAGCAGCTCGATAGTCAGCGTGTAGGTCTGTCCGCCGCCGCTGCTCTGTACGGCGACCGCAGGAATCCCCGGAGCGGCGACCGCGGCCGCGGCGCTCGCGGCGACGGGCAGCAGCAACAGGCCGCCGGCCAGGCAGAAAATCATCAAGCCAGGGGGCTTGCGGGCAGCTATCGTTTTGATATTGCGCATGGATGCGTTCATTTGCCCAGGCTCTTCATCAGCATCGATTTGAAAGTGGGACGTGCGGTCTCCGATGAGCCTGCGACACCGGCGACGTCCGCGACGTCCGGTGCGGCGACGCCGTCGATGACATGCAATGTGCGCACGTTGCCCGGCGCGACGCCGACCAGCACCTGGAAGGCGCCGACCCGCAGCAGCACCGCGCGCTCGCGTGTTCCCAGGGATACCTGTGCCAGCACTGTCAGCCCAGTGGCGTTCGGACCGCTTACGCCACGCACGCGTCGCGCAAACCATGCCGCCGTCAGCAGCGCGCCGAGGACCAGCAGCATGGCCAGCGTGACTCGCAGCGTGCCGGCCATCGGTGTGGGTACCGTTTGTGCCGTAGCTGCAGCAAAGGGCAGCGACTCGGCCGCACTGGCGAAGTCGCCCGTACCAAGGGCAATGGCGCACGCGGCGAGCGATCGCCACGCGCGGCTCGCGGCTGCGCTTAATTTGGGACTTCTCAAGACTCGCAGATCTCCACACGGAGGTTCGCAGCCGATGGAGCAACGCGCATGCCAGAGTCGCGGGCACGCAGCTAAGTCATTCTGGCTGTTTGAATTGCGGGCGCGGGCCGATCGTGACGCGGTTCACATAACGGCCGACGCGTCAGCCTGTGTAGGTGGGCGCCGGTTATTTGGCGGTCGTGATTCGCCGACAGTCCGCGGGTCAACCGATAGCGTGGTCGGGCGCTTGGTGACTCAACGTCAAACAAACGACGGCTCGAGGAATGGTCATGCGCAACAATCTGATTGGCTTTGCGGTCTCCACGGTTCTCGCGGGCTCACTTGCTGCTTGCGGCAGTGGCAGTGGCGGTTCCTCGGGCTCCCTGCAGGCAGCCAGCCCGCAATCGGGCACCGTGCCGCTGATCGTCAGTGATGCATCATCCGATGATTGGGCGACGATTGGCGTCAAGATCATCAGCATCGCGCTGGTGCCGCAGGATGCCGGCGCCAATGTCACGGTGTACACGGCCCCATCGACGGTGCCCACCATCAATCTCGAGCAGCTTGATCAGCTCGGTGAAATCCTCGGCAATGTCTCGGTGCCGGTTGGCACCTACACCGGCGCGGTGATCACCGTGGCTGGCAACCCGGGCGATGTGATGCTGACCGCGTCCGCGGACCCGGAAACCGGTTTCAGCCTCGCAGCCGGCGCATCGGTTGCTTCGTCCAACATCGAGATCCAGCACACGGAGGGCAGTGCTCCGAACCTCGTGGTGCCCATCTCGATCAGTTTCGTCACCCCGCTTACCGTCACAACGACATCGAGCAATGCGCTCGACCTGGAATTCGACCTGTCGCACCCGGCCTTTCTCGTCGGCCACATGCCGCCCGGAGCGACCGACACCCACTGGGCCGTCAATTTCACCGGGCCGGTGCGTCATCACCCCATCGCCGATATCGCGCAGCTGGTGCTGCGGCATATGTACGGCACGGTGACCGCGATTGCCAGCGACAACTCCGCCATCACCATCACCCGCGACTTTCCGACCCTGCCGGTGGTATCGCCGGAGACCGCCGTCATGAGTTCACAGTCGCTGTCGATTCTCGCCGATGCCGCCAACGGCACGCTGCTATACGACATCGATGCCGGAACAACCTCCACGATCAAGAGCTTCGCCGGTGAAAGCACTCTTGACAGTCGCTATGTACGCATCGCGGCCCGCTACCAGGAGGACGGCACCCTGGTTGCAACACGCATCTGGGTGAGCAGCAACTTCGACAACGTCTGGCTGAGTCCGGAAGGACATGTGCTGCACGTCGATACGACCACCGACATCATCACCATTGAAAACGAATCGGGTGTGGGTGTGCCGATGCAGGTCGATGCCAACACGCAGTTTTATTTCC
>Ga0181516_10002662_pt1 | contig 12468 bp, 10 predicted proteins | sample PEATcosm2014_Bin_25_FD_121104 | JGI IMG/M metagenome (GOLD analysis project Ga0181516, IMG submission 121104) | Peatland microbial communities from MTU Mesocosm Facility, Houghton, MI, USA - PEATcosm2014_Bin01_10_metaG | ecosystem: Environmental > Terrestrial > Soil > Wetlands > Peat | place...
ACGGGGATCTCATTCTTGATGGGCACGGTGAGGAAGGAAGGGCGGTCGATTTTGAAATCGGAGCAGGTGGCCGGGACGGTTCCGACGATGTGGACCTGGTTGCCTTGAGTCGCGCGCTGAAACGGAACGTGCGCGTAGTGCGCGGTCTGGCCGGCAAACTGGACTTCAAGATCGGCAAAGATTGTTGGGGCGCTGGTGGACCGCTCAGGAAAGCGGGTGCGAACCACGACCATGGGAAACTGTGCGCCGCGGGTGGTCTCAAGCATGTGCAGGTCGCGGTTGGTGTCGCCGGAGTCAAAGGTTTTGACGGGAACGGCGATGAGGAAATCGCACTGGCCATTGGCGCATGTTCCCTTGCCCCTGGCCGCGTGACTGACACCGTCGAGCTCATGCATGGGGTGCGACATGTGGTAGGAGAGCGTGGAGTCCACGAGGTTCCACTGAGTGGCTTGCTGCGCAGAAAGGGTGGCAATGTTTTTTGCAGAGATGGCGGCGTTGGCGACGGGCTGACCGGAGGCGCCGGAAATGGCGCCGGTGAGTGTAGAGCCGGCTTGCTGGGCTGCGAGCGCATGTGGCAGCAAAGTTGATGGCGCGAGCACGGCAAGGGCAATGGCGAGCGTCGCCGATGTCAACTTCATTGATATCGCTCCCTGGCCAATAAGCAGAGATTACCTCACCTGTGAGACGAGTAGAGCATACGACCGTGAGCCGAGTTTGAAGTGGCTGCCGATGAACCTTTCTTCATCCTGGGCAAGGAGATAGAAGCCTGCGCGAGGTTTAAGAATCGAGAAAAATGGCGGCGTATTGAAGCCGGCCGCGTTTCGCATGGAGAGGGGGCGACATCCTTTTCCGAGGTTCATTCATCTGATTGCGGAGGCACGTGAGTTTGTGCGCGCGCGATGTTGCGGATTCGAAGAGCGGCCAGCACCCTGCTTTCACCTCAAACTACTGACGTCGATCGGGAGCGGACGGAGCTGACGGTTTCGGACGGGGAAAAGTCCTATATGAATCTTGTGACCGCGAAGCGCAGGATCCTGTTGGTCGACGATGAGTTAACCATTGCAGAAACTCTGGCCCTGGTCTTTGCGAGCGGCGGCTATGAAGTGCGGGTCGCCTGGTCGGCGGAGCAAGCGGTGGATACGATCGCGAACTGGCAGCCGGATCTTGCGGTGCTGGACGTGATGCTGCCGCAGATGAATGGGATCGACCTGGCATTCGTGATTACCGAGAACTATCCTGCCTGCCAGATTCTGCTGGTGTCGGGACATCCGGCTGCCGCGGAATTGCTGAAGGCCGCAGGAGCGCGGGGGCGGACGTTTGAGATTCTGGGCAAACCAGTGCATCCGGCGCTCATACTTGCCTCTGTAGCGCGGATTTTGGCCGGCGCAGAAGGGGCGGACGCCTAGGACATTTCGCAGCGGTGACGGGTCAGCGGCTGGCAGCAATCATCTGGGCGGCGTGCTGCAGGCTGGTGTCAGTGACCTTGGCGCCGCTGAGCATGCGCGCCACTTCATGAGTGCGGGCGCGATCGTCGAGAACGCGGATCTGGGTTTTCGTGCGGCCGTGGTCTTCGCGTTTTTCGACAGCGAGATGGGTGCCGGCGAAGGCAGCGATCTGGGGCAAGTGAGTGACGCAGAGGACCTGCTGGCCGCGGGCGAGAGACTTGAGCTTGTGGCCGACGGCCTCGGCGGCGCGGCCGCCAATGCCGATGTCGATTTCGTCGAAGACGAGGGTGCGGGGAGTGGGTGCTTTGGTTTTCGGCTTGACGGCAGCCTCTTCGACGGTGACTTTGAGGGCCAGCATGACGCGGGACATTTCGCCGCCGGAGGCGATCTCGTGCAAAGGCTTGAGGGGCTCGCCGGGGTTGGTAGCGATACGGTATTCGACTTCATCCCAGCCATGAGCAGTCCAATGTTCTGAGCCACTGACGGCATCGTCTTTTGTGGCCGCGACGGCGATTTCGAAGCGGACTTTCATAGCCAGCGAATTGATTTGCGCTTCGGCGAGTTTGGCAAGCTTTGTGGCAGCGGCTTTGCGTTCGGCGGTGAGCGCGGCAGCGGCTTTTTGATAAGTTTTCGCGGCCTGATCGAGTTCTGCGCGGAGTGACTTGAGGATTTCGTCGCGATCTTCGACTTCGGCGAGTTTGCGGCTGACGTCTTCGCCGAAGGCGATTACTTCAGCAAGGGTCTGGCCGTATTTACGCTTGAGGCGGTCGAGGAGCGCGAGGCGATCTTCGATCTCGGCGAGGCGCTCGGGCGAAGCATTGATGGCCTCGGCGTAATCGCGCAGGGCAGCAGCGATATCGGAGACGATGGCGCGGGCGGAGGTCAGCTGCTGAACGGATTCCGCGAAACGCGCATCGTAGCGGGCGAGCTCTTCAACGTTGCGGAGGGCGGCGCGGAGAGAGGTTTCGGCGGAAGCTCCGCCCTCGTAGAGTTGATCGAATGCACCCATCGCGGCGGCGTAGAGTTTTTCGGCATTGGCGAGGACGCGCTTTTCTGTTTGGAGAGCTTCGTCTTCGCCGGGCTGGGGATGGGCGGACTCGATTTCCTTGCGTTGATAGCTCCAGAGGTCGACCATGCGCAGGCGGTCCTGCTCGCCCTGGAGCAGGTCGTTGAGTTTTGTCTGGGCCTCGCGCCAGCGAGCGTGGGCGGCGGCGATGGATTCAGTGGAGATGGCGCCGAAACGGTCGAGCAGGATGCGCTGCTGGGCCTGGTCGAAGCTGGAGAGCGTCTCAGTCTGCGCGTGGACAAGCGCGAGCTCAGGCGCGAGCTGGCGCAAGACGGCAACGGTGGCAGGCTGGTTGTTGACGAAGACGCGGCCCTTGCCGGTGGCGAGTATTTCGCGGCGCAGAATAATTTCAGAGCCTTCAGAATCGATGCCGTTCTCTTCGAGGACGGATTCTGCGGCGGTTGTGGACTCAAAGACACAGGCAACCACGGCCTTTTCGGCGCCATGGCGAACAACTTCCGCGGAGGATTTGCCACCCATCAGCAACGCGAGTGCATCTACAAGGATAGATTTACCCGCGCCGGTTTCGCCGGTCAGGAGGTTAAGGCCCGGGCCGAAGGTGGCTATGGCGTGATCGATGACCGCGTAATTTTCGGCGCGCAGCTCGACGAGCATTGGTATCCATTGTCCCGCGCGGCTCCGGGAAAGACGAACGGAAACACGGTGGGAATCCGAGCGCAGCATAGCACGAGTCACCCCAGTGACGAAGAGTGGCATGACGACGCAGAGTGCACCAGAACGATAACTTGGAAGGCGGTATCGCGTCTGATACCGTGAATATTGAGGTGATTGCGATTTTTACCGCTGCTTTTGCGATGATTTTGCAGGCGGACAGTGGCGCTACTCCGGCCGCTTCGCCGTTGTCTGAAGGCTCGAGCGCGCTGATGGACATGATGCACAACATCGGTCCGATTGCGCTGTTTGTGCTTGCAGTGCTTCTGCTGGCCAGCCTTTACTCGTGGACTATCATTTTGGGAAAGATCGGCACCTTTGCCCGAGCCACGAGCGAGAGCCGGAAGTTTGTTCGCGCCTTTCGCAAGGCGACGAGGCTCAACGAAATTTCAGCGCTGGCCGAGACCTATCGGACGAGCCCGCTGGCCCAGGTTTTCGTGGACGTGTATGAAACCTACAAGCGGCAGACGGGCGGATCGGGACCGCCGCGCAATGTGACGGCGCTGGAGCGCTCGGCGCAGACAGCCGCGAGCGAATCGGTTACCAATCTTGAACGGCGCATGACGTGGCTGGCGACGATTGCAGCGACGAGCCCGTTTGTGGGGTTGTTTGGCACAGTGATGGGCGTGGTCGACGCGTTTCACGGCCTTGGAACGGCGGGCGCGGCGACTTTGCGCGCGGTGGCTCCGGGCATCAGCGAGGCGCTGATCACCACGGCGGCGGGATTGTTTGTGGCGGTGCCGGCGGTGGTGGCCTACAACCAGTTCACAGCGCGGATTCGCGTGCTGGCGTCGGCGACCGATGATTTTTGCCGAGAGCTGCTGAATTCGCTCGAAGAGATTCCGGAGCGGGGCCGGGGCGCAGGAACGGACGCGGCCGAAGAGGTTCAACGTGGCCTTTACAAATAGCAGCGGCCAAGTGAGAAGTTCCCTGGCGGAGATCAACATCACGCCGCTGGTGGACGTGGTGCTGGTGCTGCTGGTGATCTTCATGATCACCGCGCCGGTGCTGCAGTCGGGCATTGAAGTCGCGGTGCCGAAGACGCGCACGGTAAAAGAAATCACCGAGCAGCGGACGGTGTTGACAATCGATCGCGATCAGCAGGTTTTCATGGGCGACAAGCTGGTGAACCTGCACGATCTTCCGCAGCAGTTGCGGGAGAGCACGACCGATCCGACAAAGCGGGTGATCTATCTGCGCGCCGATGAGCGGGTGCCGTTTGGCGCGTTTGCGTCGCTGATGGACGCGGTGAAGCAGGCGGGCATCACCAACATTTCGATTGTGACGCAGCCGCTGGAATCAAAGGGACGCGGCGCGGGCGGAGAATGAGCAGTCTGCTGGGAGGCACGGAGCACCTGGAGGAAGAGCTGTCTGCCGAGCGGGTGATGGCACCGGCGGCGGGGTCGGTCGTGCTGCATCTCTCGTTGATTGCGGGCATCGTTCTCTACGGCTTCATCGGCGGGTTTTTTCATCACAGTCTTTGGGGCGGGGCCGGGACGAGCGGCGCCATCCAGGTGAATCTGGTCAGCAGTGCCCTGCCCTTGCCTCCGCAGCCGGTGAATCAGAACGTGTTGTCGACGGAGACGCCGAGCCAGGCTCCGGCGCCGCCGACGCCCAAGGTCAAGCAGGCCGAGGATGAGACGGCTATACCGATTTCAGGCAAGCAGAAGAAGCCGGAACGCGAAACGACGCCGAAGACGCCTCCGCGGCAGCCGCAGCCGGTGGAACAGAATCGTGCGACGTATGGCGAGCAGGCGGGTACCAATATTCCGCACGCCACGCAGGCGCAGAATTTCACGAGCGGGCAAACGTCGGTGACGGACGCGAGCTTTGGCAGCCTGTTTGGCTGGTATGTGAGCCAGATCGATCGCAAGATGGATGCGAACGGATACCGGTCGCTGGCCGATCCGCGGACGCCCAAGGGGGCCAAAGCGAGCATCGAGTTCAAAGTGTATCGCGATGGCTCGCATGGCGACGTGCGACTGGATGCATCGAGCGGCAGCGGAAGCTGGGACAGCGTGTGCGCGCGGGCGGCGCAGCGGGTGGATACGTTTGGACCGCTTCCCGGCGGGTATCGGGGAAGTTACCTGCAGGTTTTTTATGATTGCACCTATTAGCTTTATGCCGATGAGTGCATCCAACTAATATGGAGGCAGGTCACCGAACGCGTCTCACGAGCCGGGAAGAAAACACGTAAGTATCCGGCTCGGAGACAGCAGATTCAGCACGAACGCACGAATTTACCGAGCCGCGAGGTCGCGTGACGAGGTAAAGAGATCGCCCGAGCGCTCTGGACTTGAATCAGCTGGATATCAACCTCTCAAACATGCGGTCTTGGAGCAAGGAAGGATTGCGCACGGCATGAAGTTTTGTTTCCGGTTTCCTGTTGTATCGCTTTTCCTGCTGGCAAACCTGATATGCATTCCAACGAGAGCCCAGGACTGGGTCCGGACGGGCTCGGGTCTCGGGAACGCGAAGATTCGACTCGCGGCGGCGGACTTCAAGCCGGTAGGGAGCGACCCGCAGACCCCCACACTCAAAGCGACATTCGATTCGACGCTTTACAGCGACCTGAAGAACGCGGGCATCTTTGACATGGTGTCAAAGAGCTTTGCGCCGCCGGGAACGCCGGGGTCGCAGCAGGAGATCAGTCTGGCACAGTGGTCGGCAGCGCCGGCCAGCGCGGCCATGGTGGCCTTTGGCGCGTTGTCGTCGACGGGGGGACGACTGGCCGTGTATGGGTGGCTCGACGACACCAGCAACCCCACCAATCCCCAGGTGCTGGGCAAGCAATATAACGAAGCGGCCAACGAAGACATGGCGCGCACAATTGCGCATCGCTTTGCCGATGAGATCATCTCAAGGCTTGGCGGCGGCATTAACGGCATCGCCGAGACGAAGATCTACTTCATCAGCGCGCGCACGGGATCGAAGGAGGTTTGGGTGATGGATTACGACGGGCAGAATCAGCACGCCGTGACGCACCTGGGCACCATTTCTCTTTCGCCGCGCGTGTCTCCTGATAACTCGCGAGTGGCGTTTGCATCGCTGGGCAAAGAAGGCTGGTCGGTGCGCATGTTTTCGCTCGACCTGGGACGGCTGGTCAACTTCTCCGGAGGCACGGCGGGCGGCGCGAACCAATCCCCGGCGTGGTCGGGAGACGGGACCAGGATTGCGTTTTCATCGTCGCGATCGGGGGACCCGGAGATCTGGGTGGCCGATGCGAGCGGCGGCAATCTTCGCAGAGTGACTTATTTTGCGGGGCCGGATGTGGCGCCCACGTGGAATCCCCGCACCAATGCACAGATTGCGTGGGTGAGCGGACGCACGGGGTTGCCGCAGATTTACATCATGGACCAGGATGGCGCCAATGTGCAGCGCATGACGGACGGCGGATATGCGGTTTCGCCCTCATGGTCGCCGAGCGGCGGGTTTCTCACTTTCAGCTGGAATCGCAAATACGGGCCGGGAGCGCCGGGCGGACAAGACATCTACGTCATGGACATTGCGACCAAGCGCTGGCAGCAACTGACGCACGATGCGGGCAGCAACGACTTTCCGTCGTGGTCGCCGGATGGACGCCACATCGTGTTTGAACGCAAGTTGGGCAGCCGCACCCAGATCTGGTCGATGCTGGCAGACGGCACCGAGCAACAGCAACTGACCGAATCCGGGAGCAACTTTATGCCTAACTGGAGTTGGAAATGAGCCGGAGGGCGGGCAGCACGATGCCCCGAGAGCAGGCAGTGAGAAGCTTCGGATTTTATTGACCTATGATGGTAATTGACGCGAGATTCCCCAGCGCCGCATCGAGTTGAGGGAGCGCAAGATTAATTACGCCGACCCCGTGTCCGCCATTCGAAGTGAATGCGGAGCCGACCCAAACCACAGCGCATTTCCGGGACGTAGTAATTTGGAGGCGCCTGCAAGAAATCGTGCGGACCGACAAGCGGCCTGCTTCGATCGAATGCAGGAAGGTAAAACGACTCGCCACCGGGGAATCGCAAAAGGAGCCAGCTTTGAACCGACACAATCGAGTTTTGATTCCAGCTTTGTTGATCGCTTTGGTTGCCATCGCAGGTTGCAAGAAGAAACAACCGCCGCCGGGGCCGGCGGAAACCGCGCCCGCGACAAGCGCGCCGGCGCCGACTGCGCAGATCTCTGCCTCGCCGAGCCAAATCTCGGCCGGAGACCAGGTGACACTGAGCTGGAAGACGACGGATGCGACCAGCGTTTCGATTGACGGACTCGGCGATGTGCCGACGACCGGCGTGAAGACCGTATCGCCCAGCGTCTCGACGACCTATCACCTGGTAGCACGCGGTGACGGCGGAACGGCTGATGCGACGGCTCACGTATCGGTGAATGCGGCGCCCGCGGTTTCTGTGCCGTCAAACACGATGTCTGCCGAGGAAGAATTCAGGGCAAACGTGCAGGATGTCTTCTTCGACTACGACACCTACGACATTCGCAGCGACGCGCAGGGGATCCTGTCGCACGATGCTTCGTACCTGGCCGGCCATCCGAATATCAAAGTCGTGATCGGTGGCTACTGCGACGAGCGCGGCTCCGATGAGTACAACCTGGCCCTGGGGCAGAACCGGGCGAACGCGGCGAAGAATGCTCTGGTGACGGCGGGTGTCGCGGCGGATCGGATTCGCGTGGTGAGCTACGGCAAGGAAAAGCCGTTCTGCACGGAGTCGACCGAGGAGTGCTGGCAACAGAATCGCCGCGCCGGCTTCTCGATGGATCAGTAAGCGCAAACGGGGCGGCATTGCCGAACAGCAGCGCCGCCTCATGCACCCCGGCTTACTTTTGAGCGCGCTGGGTGAAAGTGCGCGACGCGGATGGAGCGTTCAATCGACTGGCGTGAGAGGCCGGCGGGTTGCAGAGTATTCTTATTAACAGGTGAAAGATGCAGACAACACACAGACATCGCAGTAGCTTGATTGCCATCGCAGCCCTTGCGGTGATGATTTGCGGCATGCCGGTTCGCGCGCACGCCGTGTCGAAAGAAATGGTTCAACTGCAAACGCAGGTGCAGCAACTTCTGGACATGGTGCAGCGGCTGCAGTCCACGATGGACACGCGCTTTGCCGTGCTGCAAAACCTGGCGCAACAGACCGCGGACCAGGCGACCCAGATGAGTGCGACGGTGAACACGCTGCAGCAAAAGCTGAACACCGAAAATGAGAACCTGAACGGCAAGCTGGACGCAAGCTCGGGCCAGGTGCAGTCGCTCAATGACTCAGTGGATGAGTTGAAGACGCGCATCGCCAAGCTGGAGAAATCCATCACAGACATGCAGAACCAGCTGCAGACACTGCAGGCACCGCCGCCGACCGCTGCGCCCGGGACCGGTGGAGACGCCGGAGCGCCTAATAATGGAGCGCCGGGGTCCCAGGGACCGGGCGGGGCCGCGATGAACCCGGCACCGCCGGTGAGCCAGACGCCGCCGCTGGAGCAAACATTTCAGGCGGCAGTGAGCGACTACAACGCGGGCAAGTATCCGCTGGCGACGGGCGAATTTCAGGACGTGATTCGCTACTATCCCATGGACACGTACGCGGGGAGCTCGCAGTTTTATCTGGGCGAAATTGCCTATCGCCAGAAGAACTTCGAGGACGCGGTCAAGGCCTACAACGTGGTTCTCGAGCAGTTCAGCGGCAACCCCAAGGCGCCGACGGCACAACTGCACAAGGGACTGGCGCTGATCAGTTTGAATCGGCGCGACGCCGGGGTGCACGAGCTGCGTTCGCTGATTCAGAGGCATCCGCAGACTCCCGAGGCGCAACAGGCACGCAACCGGCTGAACGAGATGGGCGTGCGCATCGTTCCCAGGGGTTAGCGGCCGGGAGCGAAAGAACGGAGACAAGTCAAAGGAAAGCCCCGCATTGCGCGGGGCTTTTTTGTTGGGTATCAATGTGACAATCGGATATGGGTTTAAGGGCTGGCAGATTTTTTAATTCTGAAAACCGGTTGAACCGGCGGAGGAATAAGTGTTGAGCGATTGTGTAAAGGTTGGGCCGGTGCCGAGGGCCAATGGCGTAGTCCTGGTGATATTTGTGCTGCTCTTTTTCGGCGCTGTAGCGCGCGCGCAGGACGATGGCAGCACTGAAGTCGTTCCTGGGATGGAAGACGCCTGCATCGAAAATCTTGGTTATAACGCCTGCGATGCTACGGGTATGCCCAAGCCTCCAGGGGCACAGAACGTTATTGTGGTCCACTATACCGCTGTGGCGATTTCGCCAACGACAATGGCGGCGGGCGCGTCGCACGGGCAGAATTCACAAAGCAGCGCCGAGCAGGCGGCTCTGCAAGTCTGCCAAAACAATGGCGGGAAGGATTGCACGGTGCTGACCTGGGGCGAAAACTATTGCATCGGCCTGGCGGTGAGTTACGCGGACAAGCATTATGGATTCTATGTGGGCAATAACCGCGATGAATCCGCAGCAGGCGCGCTGGCGCGATGCCAGTCTTCGGGCGGCAAGAGCTGCGTGACGATCACGGCGCCTTGCGCGAGCGACGATATTCGATGGTCGTCGCCGCTGCCCTTGCCGCCGGGAGGGACGGCAGCGACGGTCGATCCAAACATGGTGGGGACGTGGGAGCTCTTCATCAATCCGGGCCGCTGGGTATGGCGGGTCGCCCCGAACGGGACCTACGAATTGCACAGCGAAGCGATGGACAACACGCCATCGAATGCGGGGACGCTTTCTGCGAGCAATGGGCACTACACGCTGCATGCGATTACGATGACGTGGGATGACGCGGGCACCTACAAAGTGCAGTCACCGGGAGTTGTTGTCGCGACGGGCAAGCTGGGGACGGGGACATGGAAAAGGATTGCCGGGGCGAGCAACAATGTAACCAAAGCGCCGCCTCCGGCAAAGCCGAGCGGTCCGCCGATCACAATTAGAAAATGAAAAGCCCCGCATTGCGCGGGGCTTTTTGTTGGGTGGTGAATGCAGGCTACTGCAGGTTTAGCATCAGCGCATCGAGCGCCGACTTGGGCGGACGCGTGAGCGACTCGGGTAGAGTGGCCAGCGGCTGATCGATCAGGTTGAGATGATCGATGAAGGTCGGCTTCTCGGTGTTGATGTAGAAAACGCCGGTGAGGACTTCGTTCTTCTCCTCGGCCTCCATCAGAGTGCGCACTGCATTGGCCTTGTCGGTGGGGTCGTAATCCTCGTGCAGCTTGCGCAGGCGCAGGCTGGAACCGTCGTGCATCTCGACCTCGTAGACCTGGCCGGAATCGTAGTCAACCTCGATGTCGTCAAAGCTGGCCACGAAGCCCACGTCGTTGATGGGTTCGTCGTTTTCCTGCATGAATTTGTAGCTCTTGGTTGAACCCTCGTGATCGTTGAAGGTGACGCAGGGGCTGATGACGTCGAGCATGACCGTGCCCTTGTGAGAGATGGCGGCCTTGAGCATGGTGAGGAGCTGCTTTTTGTCGCCGGAGAACGAACGGCCCACGAAGGTCGCGCCAAGCTGAATGGCCAGCGCGCACGTGTCGATGGCGGGCAGATCGTTGATGACGCCGGTCTTGAGCTTGGAGCCGAGATCGGCAGTCGCAGAGAACTGGCCCTTGGTCAATCCATAAACGCCGTTGTCTTCAATGATGTAGATCATCGGCAGATTGCGGCGCAGCAGGTGAACGAATTGACCCACCCCGATGGAAGCGGTGTCGCCGTCGCCGGAGACGCCGAGCATCTGCATGGTGTGATTGCCGAGGATCGCGCCAGTGGAGACTGACGGCATGCGGCCATGCACACTGTTGAAGCTGAACGACCGGGTCATGAAGTAGGCGGGGCTCTTGGACGAGCAGCCGATGCCGCTCATCTTCATCACGCGCTCGGGTTGGACGCCCATCTCAAACATGGCGTCGATGATGCGCTCGGAGATGGCGTTGTGGCCGCATCCGGCGCAGAGCGTCGATTTGCCGCCGCGATATTCAAGGACCGGAAGGCCGATGCGGTTGACCTTGGGGCCTGGGGTAGATGTTGGAGTTGCGGTAGCCATAATGAAACGATTCTCCGATTTCTTCGCTGTTTCTCAAATTCAGTAAGGTGGCTCTTTCTTAAGGAAAGAGCCACTGGGCATTAACGATTTCTCGGAACCTTAATCGGAGAATCGTTAGAGGCCCTCCTTGGTTGCGAACTCGTCAGTGATGGTAGCGGCATCGATCGGCAATCCGTTGTAGAACAGGATGCTGCGCAGTTTGACGACCTGCTCGGCGGGCAGATCGAGCTTGAGCAGACTGGCCAGTTGCGCATCGCGATCCTGCTCGACCACATAGACGCGTTCGTGGGAGGCAACGAAGTCGTGAATCTCATGCGCGAAGGGATAGGCCCGGATGCGCAAGTAATCCACTGGGACGTTATACTGCTTCTTGATCTGATCGAGGCTTTCACGCAGGGCAAAGTCGGTGGTGCCGTAGGCGAGGAAACCAACTTTGGATGTGCCGTTCTTGTATTCGACAGGAGCGGGAACCAGCTTGCGCGCGCTTTCGAATTTGCGCGTGAGGCGGTCCATCACGGCCAGGTACTCGTCGGGCTTTTCGGTGTAGCCGGCTGCATCGTTGTGACCAGAGCCGCGGGTGAAGTAGGCGGCCTTGGGATGGGGCGTGCCGGGCAGGGTGCGCCAACCGATGGCGTCGCCGTCGACATCGCGATAGCGGGCGAAGCCGCCGAGGCGATTGAGGTCTTCGGCGGTGAGCACCTTGCCGCGATCGAGCGGCTTGTCAGGATAGTTGAAGGGCTCGGACATCCAGTTGTTCATGCCGAGGTCGAGATCGCTGAGCACGAAGATCGGCGTCTGCAGGCGCTCGGCGAGATCAAAGGCGGCATAGCTGAATTCAAAACATTCCTTGACCGAGCCGGGGAGCAGGACCACATGCTTGGTGTCGCCATGCGACAGGAAGGCAGTGGAGAGCAGATCGGCCTGCGAGGTGCGCGTGGGCATGCCGGTAGAAGGTCCGCTGCGTTGCACGTCGAAGATGACGCCGGGGATTTCGGCGAAATAGCCGAGGCCGGCGAACTCCGCCATCAGCGAGATGCCGGGTCCCGAGGAGGCGGTCATGGCGCGCGCGCCTGCCCAACCTGCACCGAGCACCATGCCAATTGCGGCAAGCTCATCTTCTGCCTGCACGATCGCGAAGCTGGCTTTGCCGTCAGCTTCCACGCGGTGCTTTTTCATCAGGTCGATGAGGTTCTCGACAACTGACGAAGACGGTGTAATGGGGTACCACGGCACCACCGTAACGCCAGCAAACATCGCGCCCAA
>Ga0181516_10002663_pt1 | contig 12468 bp, 15 predicted proteins | sample PEATcosm2014_Bin_25_FD_121104 | JGI IMG/M metagenome (GOLD analysis project Ga0181516, IMG submission 121104) | Peatland microbial communities from MTU Mesocosm Facility, Houghton, MI, USA - PEATcosm2014_Bin01_10_metaG | ecosystem: Environmental > Terrestrial > Soil > Wetlands > Peat | place...
CGAAGTTCCATGGTGAAGTTAATCAGCTCGACGTGCCGAATTTCCTTTCCGCTCGGCTTCCGAGAGAGGTCCGGGAAGTTTCGCGAAGTGATGAGTGGATTGGTCTCGCGGAAGTGAACTCGGTCGATCAATGTTTCCAGGCTTACGCTCAAGTCGACTTCAACCGGGTACGATGGCGCAAACAGCCGACGCAGTCCCCGAGTTACGAACTGAGGTTTGTCGATCCAGTTTTGGTTGACGTTCCGAGGAAGGTCCGTAGGGATCCCCATCTGAACGATTTTTAAAAACTCGCGGAATTGGGTTATACCATTCTTCATGGCTTGTCTCCCTTGTGCGAGGTTGTCGCTATCTTCACCCTACTCTTGAAAACAAGATTCGGTCAAGTCAAAAATAAATCTCCCCGAGTGTGTGCTCGGAGAGATTTATTTAGCTCATCGCTCTACTTCTTTACCGCGGCGACGATCTGCTTGAATATCGCCGGTTCGTGTTCGGCGAGGTCGGCGAGGATCTTGCGGTCGATCTCGATGTTCGCTTTCTTGAGGGCATCGATGAAGCGGCTGTAGCTCAGGCCTTCCTCGCGGACGGCCGCGTTGATCTTGACGCTCCAAAGCTGGCGGAAGACGCGCTTCTTTTCCTTGCGGCCGCGGAACGCGCGTGACTGTGCGTGGAGAAGCGCTTCTTTTGCGGTGCGCTCTTTGGATTTGCGTCCCCACTTAAAGCCCTTGGTCGCTTTCAGGACTTTCGCGCGGCGCTTATTGGCAATGGTTCCCCGTTTAACTCTCGGCATGGCAGTTTAATGATATTTTAACCTTTATAGTTCAACAACGTTTTCATGGACATATCCAAACCGCGCGTTTTTCGGGAATCGCGGTTCATTCTGGTGCTCTTACGGGTTTTAAAGTGATCAACGCCACCGCGGCGCCGGACAACTTTGCCGTTCTTGGTGATCTTTATTCGCTTAGTGAAGCTCTTGGACGCCATTTCTTTAAAAAGAGCCGTTTGGCTCGATGGGAGTAAGCTTACTATATCTTTGTTTGATTGGCAATACCTATTTCTTCGCGATCTGGATCGCCGGGCCGTTGCCCAAAAATTTCGCTTCGGTGAGTTTTTTATATTCCACGGGGAGCAGTTTTAAAAATTCATGGAGTTTTTCCATTGCCCAATCCTTGTTGCGTCTTTCGCGCCCGCGCAGGCGCATAGTTACTTCAACTGGATGCCCTTCGCCGAAAAATTTTTCTACTTGCCGCACTTTCACCATAAGGTCGTTGTGCGCGGCCTTAGCGCTGATCTGTACCACTTTCATCGCCGCGCTCTTTTGCGCAAGCCGTTCTTTTTTGATCCGCTTTTCTTCTTCATAGCGGAACTTGTCGTAATTCATCAGCCGCACCACCGGCGGTTTGGCGGCGGCGGAAATTTCGATGAGATCAACAGCTTCGTCTGGACGGGCGAGCGCGAGCGCATCGGCGCGGCTCATCACGCCAAGGTTTTCGCCCTTTTCGCCAATCACACGAACCTCCGGTGCGGTTATCTGGTTATTGATACGGGGCTTTATCATATGGTTGTCTAGGTCGCTTCCATTGTAGCAAGTATGTTAGAATAATCAAAACACATGCCAGACGACGAAATTCCAGCAACTTCGGCGATGCCGTCAACTAAGGACGTTGCTGCCACGCCCGAAGCTGTCGCCGCGAGCATTCCGGGCGACCATTATCACACGCTTGGTAAAAAAACGCTTTGGATATTCATCCTGGGCCGGATCCAACCCGCGATCGTTTTTTTGTTGCTCGCCATCGGGCTCTTTGTGGTGAGTCAACAAGGATTCGTGAATAGCGGATCCTTCGCGGGCTTCGGCCGCTATGCGCTCCTCGGCGCCGGTGCCTGCCTTCTGCTTTTCATCATAGTGTTTGCCGCAGCCTTGCTCATCGGCTGGCTGATCTACAAAAATTACACATTCGCCCTTGGCGACGACTCGCTCAAAATAAAGCGGGGCATCATAAGCAAAGAGGAGATTGCGATACCATATCGGCAAATTCAAGACGTGGACATCAACCGTGACCTCTCTTTCCAAATGATGGGATTGAGTAAGATCGTCATTTTGACGGCGGGACACGAAGATAAGATGGATACCGATGATGATAGCGAAGGTGTCTTGCCGGCGATCGATAAGAATCTGGCCGACTGGTTGCAAGCTCAGCTTTTGTCTCGGGCGAACATTCAGAAAGTAAGCGAGGAGAAATAGCTGAAGTAGCAAAAGGGGCTTTTGTGTCCTGCTGTGATTACACAATAGACACAAAAGCCCCTTTTGCTACTTCAGCTATTTCTTGCAGCAGCACTTGCACATCCCGCCGCACAACTTCATGATGCCGGCGATGATCACGAGGATCGGCCATGTGACGCCGACGAAGTTCCAACTCAAAACATTCACCTGCGCGAGGAGGAAGGCCAGCCCAAAGAGGATCACGAGGATCGGGAACACTTTGTGATGACCGCAGCCGCACTTGCCGCCGCAAGTCTTACCGTTCATTGCTTCCGCACCGTGTCCAGTAGTATTTTCCATCTTAAATAATGATTAAATCGTTTACCGCTTCGCTTCGACCTTTGTATTATTAATAGTATACCACGCCGGCCAAGGTCATTCGCATTGGTCGATAAAATTGCTTTTACGTGGGTTTTGTAGTATAATGTGCGGGTGCGATGCGGGACACGACCGCATAATTGAATATGGGGATGCACTGGCTTCGATAGCGATGATCCGTGAGTTTGCGAGCCGATGGCGACGCCGTAAGTGCCGCACAACCTATAACTGCCAACACAAAAGTTGCAGCTCCAGCTTTCGCTTTCGCGTAAACTGGGATCGGCTAGTTCGGGTCTCTTGAGCTAATACCGGTCTTATACAAGGGGACTAATGCAGGGCTGACGATCCTGCGCCCGGCGCGAAAAAAAGGATCACCTTTGCCTAACTCGTTTAGACTACGCTCGTAGACGGCTCACTGGCATCATCGTTACACGGCGGTTCGATTCCGCCCATCTCCACGACGTCTTTATGCCCTGTAAAATCTGGCTTATTTAAGGAGCACCTCCTGACGATTTATAACTTTATAGAACCAAGATAGAAAGGCGGCCCCCATCCCGAAGGAGGCGGCCGCTAGTTTTATTGAGGTTGGGGGTTGGGTTGTGAGGTTCTGCCTTCTTCACCGACAGCCGAACAGTCCGACTTTCTCGACGGTTGCTACGCGGAGATCCCAGCCGTAGTGGAAGCCCCCCATGAGTACTGTTGGAAATTCTTCCCAGACAGTTTTATTTGCGATGAGAGAGGGGAAGTGGCGCTCACCACGGGCATCCACCATCTTGATTCCCGGGAAATGGATGGCAAATTTCCCACGAAGTGCCGAGAGGGCAGTAAAGCTGGATTGGTTCTGATGAAGCCAACGGCAGTGTTGATAGCCGAGGGTAAAGCCGCCGTTCATCATAATCACTCTACGGTACTGCTTCCCGCTAATTCCATTGTGCCTCGAGATGGTCACCGTGCTGAGTGCCATGGATACGGCGCGCTCAGGAGATGTGTCTATCTCGATCGCCGTGATCATGGGGAATTTGGCCCTCACTTCCTCGAGGGTCGGCCGCGGAAGGGCTGGGATCTTGAGCTTGAGTTCGTTGGTTTGGTAGAAAATGAGTTCAGGCCCAAAATCTCCTTCGATCGCGTCCTGAAGCAGCATTCTCAGCCGCCGAGGGTCGTAGGGGTAGCCGTCTTTTTGACGGAGTTGATCTTTGATCGCCGATAGTTGCCCATCGAGATCGTAATACGTTTCGCCTGCGACGATGGGAAGTTTTTAATTTTGGCGTGGAAGAAGGCAGTCCGCTACAGCGGGAAGAGCAAAGGCAGCGGTGTCGGGAAATGGCGGCTCAGATAGAATCGCATCCCAATTATCTGCGTTTGCACGACACGCCGCTGGCGTATCGTTCCGGATTCGATATTGATCTAAGCCGTTATACAAAACCCACCCCGGACCAGTTCACCGTTGGGACATTCCTCGATTTCTTAAAAGGGGAGGCGGATGAGAAGAACCACCCCCAACTTCTGGCATCAGATAGAGACCTCTATTTGAAATCCTGTATGGATATTCTGAATGCCGGGTGACGCATATTCATTCGCCAAAATGTTAAAATAATCACATGAGAAAAATAACCGTTTTCATGATGGTCACCCTTGATGGCGTTATGCAGGCGCCCGGTGGTCCGGAAGAGGACGCTTCGGAAGGTTTTAAATATGGAGGCTGGACCGTTCCCTATGGGGATGAGTCGTTTGGTGAGATTCTTAAAAAAGAATTAAGCGTTCCATTCAATCTGCTGCTTGGCAGGAATACATACAACATCTTCGCCGCGTATTGGCCCAAGCAGACAGGCTTGGTGGCCGACCCGTTCAATAAAGCTAAAAAGTATGTGGTGTCGGATGAGCCGGTGGATCTCACATGGAAGGAATCGATCCTCATCGACGGTGATGTTGTGGCTAAGCTTAAAGCCCTGAAAGCAGGGGACGGTCCGGTATTCCATGTGTGGGGCAGCAGTGTGTTCGTGCAGACGTTGTTAAAAAATGATCTGGTCGATGAACTGCGGCTAAGGATATATCCCATCACACTCGGCGCCGGCAAACGTTTGTTTGGCGAAGGAACGATCCCTGCCGCTTTTGCGTTGATAGACTCCCAAGCGTTGCCAAGCGGCGTTGTCCTCGCCAACTACAAAAGGGCCGGCGAAGTTATGACGGGGACGGTTGGTTAAAAAAATGATATAACTGATCCCCTCTTTACAGTTCCTGGAAACTTTTGTATACAAGAGGAGTAAGTCGTAAGGAAGTTATGCAAGACAAGGAGGGTTTGTATGGACTGCGAAACTGCATGGTCCACGTACTTAGCAGAAGGGCCTCTTGCTCAACAAGGGAAGAGCTATGACAAGGGTGCATTAGCTCTCGCCTGTGGACATCTTACGGACTGTGCCGCGTGCGTCATAAAATGGAACGAATTTTTGGAGTCCAACAAGCCGTCTCCAGCGCCCACATCCGCACCCGCACTCAAGCCAACTATCGATGCTTCTCTGGTGTATCTTGTTGTTAAGGCGACAGGCCTTCACCCCGACAACGTCACCCACAGAACCGTGCTTGGTCCTCTTCATATGGCAACCTTGCTCGTTCTCCTCACGAAGCGGAATAGATTTGGCCGTCGGATGGGGTCGAAGAACCTTTATCCAGACGGAATGACGGTCGGAAGGCTCGTGACCCTATGGGAAGAAAGTCCACTACTGGTCGCCGCCCTTCCGGGATGGGAGGAAAAAATCGAGGTTTCCGATTAGTCTCAGTGGTCCCGTTCCATCGCACCGATTCATGGTGCGATGGAACGGGACCACATTTTTATAATGGAAATAATTTTTCTACGTCGCGAGATATTTAAAAAATATTGAAAGTCGCGAGCAAAGCAGTGGCTCCACGACGATATATCGTGGAGCCGGTAGAAGCGAACTGGCGCGCCGGCGCCGGTCAATGCCAACTTACTTGCGCTTGCGGCAGCGCGGCAGCAACCATGCTTTCGATCACTCGTCGATCACTATGGAGCATCAGGCCGAGGCTGTGGGAGCAGTGTAGTGGCGGAAAGAATTGGAGCACCACAGAGACACCTGTTCCATGTTGATCGTGCATCCCCACGAGGAATGCCCGCAGTCTCTGAAGGAACTCCGGAGAAACGTACCATCCGCATGGATAGTCACCCGGGAATTCCATCACAACGCGATATTCCATCATTTCCGTCCCTCCCTTTCCCGAGGCCTTTCTACGCGCATTCTATATCTTCGGAATTTTATTCGCAATACGCCGCGAGCTTCTCCAAATGCGTCGCCAGGGCTTCAATGAAGAAATCCTTGCTCTCGAATTCCGACCACGGGAACGTCGTCGTGCCGTTGATCTCGAAGAGCAGGGGAACGCCGTCGGCGCCGATGCCGACGTCCATGGTGTACATGGGATCGGGGAAGCGCGCGGTGATCGTGGCGTGGACCTTTTCGTATAACGCAATCACCGTCTTTGGCAGGTCCGTTTCGCGCGCCAGCTCTTTTATGGTCGCGCCCTGCTGATAATTGGCGATGAGGCTGCCCGGCGCGGGGATGCGCACGTGCGTGAGCGCGATCGTATTGTTGACGACGGCGAGGCGGAGATCGTGGTGAGTACCACAAATCCCCGCGATGCCATCCTTCGTGTCGATGAATTCCTGGAGTAGCGCGCCTTCCGCGATGGTCACTCTCATTTCGTTGTCGAGCTCCGGTTTTGTTTTTTGGAAAATGCGCACACCCTTGCCGCCGGTGCCGGTGTTCGGCTTGAGGACGGCGTTTCCCGTCGTGATATTTTTCAGTGCTGCGAAGAAATCGGGGTCGCTATCGATAAAAATGGTTTTTGGAAAGAATTCGGGCAATAGCTGATAGGCGTTCCACTTGGAGGAAAAGAATTTTCTGAACGCGGGCGTGTTGCTGATGCGCACCGTGCTACCGGTGGAAAAAGTTTCGTCGGGGATGTTGCCAAGATTATAGATAACGTCAGTTTTTATTTTTTCGCCGATCGGTTCAGTGATCGCGCCGTCGTGATATCGACTGACGGGATGAAAGACGCCATCGTCAAGATGGCTATCCGCGTTGAATGCGAAGTAGAGGTTGTTGCGCGCCGCCAGGCGCTCGGCGAGCTGCAAATATGAAGCGCCCTTGTGATACGCCGTCGTGAATGTTTCCTTTTGTGACGATCGTAGCCAGATGACGATATTTTTCCGATTCATGATGTGAGCATAGCATATTGCAGCCACCCAAAAATAAAAATGGGCGGGCAAAGGGGATCGACCCTCTGCCCGCCACCCCGCTTCTGCCGATTCTTAAGCCCTAGCCCTGAGCTAGGTCCTGCGCCGCCTTCCAATTCCCGCCCGGCCTCCGGTCGACCTGGTTTGACTTCCGAGCAGTATCTTCGACCGCCCTCTGTAACTTGGTGATCCGTTGGTTTAGGCAAGCTTCTGCCTTCTCGTTCGGCGCCTTGAACCCCCGCAGCTGATAAAGAGCGCCGATGTCGCCGGCTTCCGTTATCGACCGGCGGAACAGCTCGTTGTAGCGGTTCCGGCATGCCATTCCTACTTGCGTGGTAGAGTCTGTGGTTGCCACCTCTTTCTCAAACTGCCGGAGCAGTTCGAGGCGTTCTTCTGGGAACCGAACTACAGAACCTGGAATCATTTTCTTATTCTCCCGAGATTTGGATTCAGATCAGCACATCTGGGTTGATACTAGATCGTTATATAGCTATATGTCAATCTTACAGCGTTGCGAACATGGCGATCGCCGCCGCGGTCATCAAGATGAACGTAGCCCACACGAAGACGTTGGACCACCAACCGCTGCGGTGTTCGCCCATGATCTTTTCATCGCGCGCGATCCTGGCGATGATGAAGATGAGCGGCACGGCGGCGACGCCGTTAAAGACCGCGGTAAAGACGAGCGCCTCGATCGGATTAATGCCGATGAAGTTGATCATCAGGCCGATAATAGTGGCAACGGTGATGACGCCATAGAATCCGTGTGCGCGCTTGAGTTTCAAGTTGAGGCCTTCCTTCCAACTGAACGCTTCGGCGATGGCGTATGATGCCGATGCTGAAAGGACTGGTACCGCGAGCAGTCCGAGGCCGACCACGCCGATCGAGAAAATGAGCTCGGCGAGAAATCCTGCGTTCGGGAAGGTGTGCACGAGTGGCACGAGCGCCTTCGCCGCATCCGCAGTGGTGGCGACGTTGGTGAGCCCATTCGCATTGAGCACCGTCGCCGCGACGACGATGATACACCACGTCGCGATCTCGGATGACAGCATGCCGAGGAAATTATCGATGCGCAACGCCCGCATGAATTTCTTTGTCACGTGCACCGTGCCGTTTTTGATCATACGTTTCTCTTTTTCCTCTTCGGTCTCCTCGGAAGCTTCCCAGAAGAACATGTACGGCGAAATGGTGGTGCCGATTACGCCGGTGATGATGAAAAAGAATGCAAAAGTGAATTGGATATGCGGAATGAATGTCGCGTGCAAAATCGTATTCCACGGCTCGTGCACCAGGAAGACGGTGAGCGGATAGGAAAGCAAAGCAAGCGCGAACCACTTCAAGATTTTCGCGTAGGTCTTATAAGAAGTATAAATCTCGAACACAAGGATGAGTGCGGTGAAAAAGAGCGTAAGCACAGCGAAGTTGATGGGGATGATAAGGTGCGCCGCCGCACCCATCGCGCCGAGGTCGGCGCCGATGTTGATCGTGTTCGCGACGAGCACGAGCAGGATCACGCCGTACAAAATTTTCTTGTTGTAGTTTTTTTTGACGACGGCCGCGATGCCGGTGCCGGTCACCGCGCCGATGCGAGCGCATGCCTCCTGGATTGCGGTCATGAAGGGAAGCAAGAGGAATGCCGTCCAGAGTTGGCCGTAGCCGAACTGCGCGCCGGTCTGCGTATAGGTGGCGATGCCGGACGGATCGTCATCCGCCGCGCCGGTGATGAGGCCGGGGCCGATCACCTTCACAAGCTTTTTGGTTTCCCTGCTGAACTTGGCCATTTATTTTTTCGGCAATGATAAGAGCACTTTTGCGAGCTTGCGTGCTGGGCCGTGACGGACAAATTTATCCGTATCGATGAGGTCGGCAAAAACATATTGGAGCGCGCCGCGCTTCTTTGGCAATGTAGAAATTTCGACGAATTCGGCGCCCTGCTTTTTATATTTCTTCGCCAGCCGCTCAGGGGGTCTTTTATTATTGAAGATCGCGTAATCGAGGACTCCCTTGCCCAGATATTTTTCTATCGTGTCCAAAAAATCGTTCGCAGTAAAATGATCGGTCTCGCCGCGCTTGGTCATCAGGTTGCACAAAAATACTTTTTTCGCCTTGGACTTCTTTATTTCCTCGCATACGCCCTTCACAAGGAAGTTTGGAATGATGCTCGTGTAAAGATCGCCCGGGCAGATCACAATGAGATCGGCGCTGTGCAAAATGCGGCGCAGGCTCGGGTTGATCCGCGCCTCCGGCTCGAGCCACACTTCCTCGATCGGCGCGCGCGTGTTGTCGCGGGGGATGTCGATATTCGTCTCGCCGCGCACGATCGTGCCGTTAGTCAACCGCGCGCACAGGCGCACGTTGTCGAGTGTCACCGGCGCAACTTCGCCTTCGATATTCAGAACCTTCGACGCTTCCTGGAGCGCAGAAGAGAAATTGCCGGTTACTTTCTCAAGCGCGGCGATAAAAAGATTACCGAAGCTGTGACCGCCCAACCCGCCTTCCTTAAAGCGGTAGTTGAAAAGATCGCGCATCACCTCCGACGATTCGGAGAGCGCGACGAGCGCGCGGCGCACGTCGCCGGGCGGCAGGACACCATATTGGTCGCGCAAAAGCCCGGTCGAGCCACCATCGTCGGACATCGAAATGATCGCGGTGAGATTGACGGGATGGCCCTTGAGCGCGGAAAGCACGGTAAAACTGCCGGTGCCGCCGCCGATAGTGACGATGTTTTCCATTGCTTTAGATTTTATCACATAATTCGTGGTAGTATAAAGGCATGAAGCGGTCGCAGGCGGAAAACTATATCTTCTTCGCGTCCATCGTTCTCGTCGCGGCGCTCGTCATTTTGGTCTTCCTGCCAGAGTTGAACGTCATTGCGCTCGGCATCACGTTCGCCGTGCTGTTCACCCCGCTCTATCACTGGCTTTTGAAATTGATGCCGCGGCAGGAAACGCTCGCGGCGCTGCTCATCGTACTCCTCTCTATTGTCATCATCCTCGGGCCGTTCGTGTTCTTTGGATTCCAGCTTTTTTCGGAAGCACAGGGACTTTATACGAGTATTGCGTCGGGGGCGAGTTTCCCGGCGGTGCAGTATCTCGGCGCACACTTACAAAAGATCTCGCCGTCGCTTGGCCTAAACCTCAATTTTTATCTCCAACAGGCTGCGGGAATTTTTGTGGATAACATCGGCAAGATCGTTTCGGGGATTTTCACCGTGATCATCACATTCTTCCTTTCGCTCTTCGCCCTATTCTATTTCCTTAAGGACGGCGATAAATTCTATGCCGCAGTGGTGAAAAAAAGTCCATTCGCGCACGAGCACACGGAAATGCTGTCAACAAAGCTTTACGCGGTGATGACGTCCATCATCCGCGGATCGCTCCTTGGCGCGGCGTTATACGGCATCATTATCGGCCTTGGCTTTTTCTTCTTCGGGATTCCGAGTGCGATCCTATGGGGCGCCGTCGGTGCCGTTGCCGCATTTATTCCTATGATAGGAGTATGGCTCGTCGTCATCCCGGGCATAGTGTGGCTTTTAGCCACGGGCAGTTTCTATCCGGCGCTTGGTTTACTTATCTGGATGATACTCACCTCTATCATTGTCGAAAATTTCCTGCGCCCATGGTTTGTGGGACGCACGGCGGGTATCCATCCGCTTCTCATTCTTTTCAGCGTGCTCGGCGGCCTGGCGTTCTTCGGTCCCATCGGCTTGCTGCTCGGCCCGCTCGCACTCGGCTTGTTCCTTGCGCTACTCGAAATATCGCCATTGCTTGCACGGGAATAACATTCGCGATATCGTACGACTATCATGCTTGACGCAAAAAAATCCGCCGCAGTTGCCGCCGCCGCGCCGGGAACTCCCGGCATCCAGCCGGGCAGAAAAATTGTCGTTGACGGGATAACCTACGAGCGCTTTCCCATCCGCGTACCGCGGCTCATAGAGTTCGGCGAGGGCCTGGAGCCGGTACTCAAGGAATTTGTCGCGCCGCATTTTCAAAAAGGCGATTGGGTGGCGATCTCGGAAAAAATTGTTTCTATTTCCCAGAATCTCGTGCGGCACATTTCCACGGTTAAGGTGAGTCCGCTCGCGCGGTTCATTACGCTCGGCGTCAAGAAGCATAAGAACATGACGGCATGGTCGCGGCCGGAGAAGATGCAGGTGGCGATCGAGATCGTCGGTGCGCCGCGGATTCTCCTTGCCGCAGGCGTTGGTGTTGTCGGCAAATTGGTGGGCAAGCGCGGTTGGTTCTGGATTGTCGCTGGGCATCGCGTTTCCGAGATCGACGGCTTTATTCCGGAGGATATGTATCCGTACACCGAATGGGGCGTTTTGCCGCCGCCGGATCCGCAGAGTGATATGGAGCGCGTTGAGCGCGAGACCGGCATGCCGGCGGTGACGGCGGATGCAAATTTCATTGATGTGCAGGTGCTCGGCGTCAGCAAGGGCGTCGGGTTGGATAAAAAAACCGTGCGCAGGGTTCTACTTGATAATCCGTTAGGGCAGGGGAATAAAATGACGCCGTTTGTGATCGTCCGGAAGGTTGGTTAATCAAAATTTAATAATGTCATTACGAAGCACGATAAAAAAACATACGCCGTGGCCGCTCCACTATGCGTATCGAAAATTGTATTATGCGCCGAAGGATATTCCTGCGGCGTTGGATCTTTTATTCCACACCACGAAATCACCGACGAGCTTCGGCGCGCGGCTCGCGCTCATCGGCGCTTTTTATAAAATTTCCTATCACGTTGATTGTCCGCACACCGAGCACGAGATGCTCGTGATCACGAAGCAAATATTAAATCTTGGTGAAATCGTGCCGGGCGTAATAGTAGAGGCCGGCTCGTTCCACGGCGGCAGTACGGCAAAGCTAAGTTTGGTGGCAAAGTTGTGCGGCCGCTTATTCGACGTGTTCGATTCTTTTGAAGGCATGCCGGAGAACACCGAGACGCATGGCAAAAGCATCTACGGCCGCGAACATCATTTTCCGAAAGGCAGCCACGCGGTGGGCATCGAGGAAGTGAAGGGGAATGTGGCGCGCTACGGCGACATTTCCCGCGCGCGATTCCACAAAGGATTTTTCAGCGACACGATGCCGCACTTTAAAGAGCCGGTTGCCGCGGCGTGCGTGAATGTGGACCTCGTGCAATCCACGCGCGATTGTTTCCACTATATTTATCCGCTGCTCCCGCCGGGCGGCATCATTATTTCGCAGGACGCGCACTTTCCGTGGATCATCGAGCTCTTTAATAATGCGACGTTTTGGGAAAAGGAGATCGGCATCAAGAAGCCGGCGATAGATGGCTTGGGCACGTTGAAGTTTGTGACGGTAAGGAAATAGGTCTATTTCTTGACTTAGGGATATTTTAGGTGGATAGTAGCTGTAGTATGGAGTGTTTTAATTCAACTCAACCCAACAACAACCAAAGAGAGGGATGTCATGACCTTTGTTGACACTGAACGGTGCGATGAGATTCTGTATACCATGGAGCACGGCCTACCCTCAGTGACTCAACTGCCGGAGTCATTGATGTCGCCTATTGCAGATATTCCTGCCTCGCAACAACTGAAGATGTATGGCTTTTCCGGCCATGCGATGCAAGGGGCCAACGGCAAAGGAATGCCCGCTTTCAAGATTCTCCTCGAGGA
>Ga0181516_10002664_pt1 | contig 12460 bp, 11 predicted proteins | sample PEATcosm2014_Bin_25_FD_121104 | JGI IMG/M metagenome (GOLD analysis project Ga0181516, IMG submission 121104) | Peatland microbial communities from MTU Mesocosm Facility, Houghton, MI, USA - PEATcosm2014_Bin01_10_metaG | ecosystem: Environmental > Terrestrial > Soil > Wetlands > Peat | place...
ATGGCGAACCTCTCCGTCTTCCCCTTCACTCCGTGACGAGCCGCATCGTCCAGCATCTCGCGCAAACGGTAGGGGCTTCCTGTCGGTTTGCCGGTAATCGAGCGAACCCCCGAAATCAGCGGAAATGCCGGCACCGCCACCGGCGATGGTGGCACCCCCACAAGACATAGCGTCCCCGTCGGTCGCAGCGCCTGCACAAAAACCGCCCAGTCCTGATCCGCATTCACCGTGCTCACAATCAAATCCAGCGTCCCCGCTGTCTCGTGCATGGCCTTCGATTCCCGCGAATTTACAAAATTGTGCGCGCCCAGCTCCCGCGCCTCAGCCTCTTTTGCCGCCGACATCGAAAACGCCGTCACCTCCGCGCCAAACACCCGCGCAAATTGAATGGCCAGGTGTCCCAATCCTCCAATACCCACGATCCCTACCCGCGACGATGGATTGACGCCGTGTGTCCGCAGCGGGTTATAGACCGTCATGCCGCCGCACAACAGCGGCGCAGCCTGCTCGCTCGGCAAACCCTCTGGAATCGGAATCACAAAGCGCGCATTGGCGCGAACTTTGTTGGCATAGCCGCCGTGCCGCTTCACACAGGTCGCCTCTGCCGACTGGCACAGATTCTCCATGCCCCGCGTACACCACTCGCATTGGCCGCATGAGTTCGATTGCCAGCCCAGACCCACGCGCTCTCCCACTTTCAGCGAGCGCACCTCCGCCCCAACCGCATTCACCGTGCCCACAATTTCGTGGCCGGGAATGAAGGGGTACTGGCTCGTGCCCCAGTCGTTCGAAATCAGGTGAAGATCGCTATGACAGATGCCGCAGTGCGTGATGCCGATTTCCACTTCCTGCAGACCCAGTGTCCCTGGGTCATAGCGAAAAGGCAGAAGTTCTGCGCCCGCTGCGTGTGCTGCTAATCCCTGGATGACACTCATGTCTTTCCGCAGTCCTCAATGGGGTAGATAACCGTTGATAAAGCCGATAAGCCGCTGTATCCGTTTTTCGCCTTCAGCTTGCGCATTTGCCGCGACGAATTCGCGCAAAGCACGAATAGCCGCATTCACTCGAAACTCGCCACAAGAATTCGTCCGGCTCCGTTACTTCGGAACCTCTCAAAAACTTGAAGGTAACTTCGCTTGTCCCCAACTTGACACTATTAGTTTAAACCGCCGCCGCCGTCGATGTGCACATTCAGAATCTGGAAGCCTGTCAGCACGCCGCCCGCAGGCGACTCCCCTGCCACCACCGCCGATTCGCCATTCATGTTCACATCCTGCCCCGCGCGCAGCGGCTCCAGCGCGTTTGCCATCGACAGCGGAAGGCTTGTCAGCGTCTGCCCTTGCATCTCCGCCTGCGTCTCCGGCGCCAGCAAGCTTACATAAACCCGGTCCGCCGGATGCAGCCGGCGCGCCTGCGCCAGTGTGGTTTCCAGATCCGTCGGCCGCAGCGACATCCGTGGCTGATCGAGCGTCCGGTCCAGCGTCCCCGCGTCCGACACCAGCACCCGCAAATTCCCCGCTCCCAGCCGCGCCGGCAACTGGATCTTGATCCGCACATTGCGCGGCGCCTGCTGCCACGGATGCAGTGTCGCCTCGATCACCACCGCATCTCCCGCATGCACAATGTCCCCTGAAACCACCCGCGCCGTCTCCAGCGCCACTTGCATGTTGCGGTCGATCGCGTCCACCTGCAGATCGATTGAATGCACCGTCCCCTGCCGCGTTCCGTTCGAGTAGAGCTTCACAAAGCTTTCGCCGGTCAAAATCGCTGCTGCCAGCTGCGATGGCAATCCAGTCGCGCCCGCGGCCCACACATCCAGCGGCGACGGCGGATAGCCGTCCAGATCGATGCTGCCCGTGACGTGGTAGCTGGTGTCGGCCGTGCTCTCGTTGGTCTCAAGCAGCGAGTTATACAGCGAAACCATCACCGCCTGCGGTGTCAGCGATGGTAGATCGAGCACTTCAAAGTTCAGCACGCGGTCCTTTTCCGTCGAATGAATCGCCACGTGCACCGGAATCATGTGCGCTTCTTCGCCCAGCACCCCGCGAATCGCCGCGTCGCGATCCTGCGTGAAGGCCCCGATCGTCTCGCCCGTGTTCACAATCTTGAACGCATTCAGCGGCGATGCCAGCGTCGCCAGCACATCGGCCGTCGTCATCGGCAGCGACACCGGCCCGGCCTGCAAGATCGGATGTCCGCACGCCAGCAGTTGCTTCGGATCGATGTACGTCACCGTGCACGTTGCTGAAATATCCAGATCGCCGCGAATCAGTTGTGCGCTTACCGCCGAGCCCGGCACCACGCTGGCCAGCGCCGACTTTGAAATCTTCGCGTCCGCGCTAGTCCAGCCGGAACCACTCGAGCTGGGAAGGGAACTGCCGCCAACCCCGCCCGCGGCCACCATCTCCAATCCCGTTCCCGCCATCTCTTTCTGCCACCATTTGATCGCCTCCGGCCTGAAGCCGCTCATCACCAGCGGCGTCTCCATCGCTTCAAACATCATGCCGTCTGCGCTTACCGAGTCGCTCGAGTTGGCAGCGGTCATCGTCGTTTGCGCTGCATCGATTGGCAGATCGCGCACTTCCAGCATCTGCTCGATCGGCGTGATTCCCGCGATCGGATCCTTGGCAAACTGTCCGATGCGATACGAGAGCGAACCCAGCAATTTCTTGCCGATGTAAACCGGGCTCCCGCTCATTCCCGCCACCACACCCGTGTACTCCGGCTTGGTCCCGTGCAGTTGCGCCAGAATCATGTCGTGCCCCGGCCCGCGCGCACCATGCAGCACTCCCAGAATCTCCACTTCCATCGGCTCGGGCGTCGATCCGGTGAAGACAGTCCAGGCCGTGGCCTTCAGTCCGCGGTGCACGTCCTTAAGCGGGAAGAACCCTCCGCTGGAGGGAGGTGGTCCGGTAGCTTGTGCCGCTAAGGCCGCAGGCAAACCCAGCGCGCCGGCACCAAGTGCCAGCGTTGCCAGTCCAACCCGGATGTCTTTCAGGCATATCTTCACGTCTATAAGAGTACAACCGGCGCCAGGTTAAGCCTGGGCCGGCCTATTGCTTCACCATGTTGAGGTCTCAGACCCCTTTTGTTTCTGGGATTTTGACGTTCGAGCCCGGCCAAAGTGTCGCACTTCTTCGATGCACCAGCCGCCGGTCATCCCGTATGCTGTCCTGAGCACAGAGGTTGTTATGTCTATTGCATCCGTTTCAAAAAGTCGTCGTTGGGTTGGAATGTCGTTTCTCTTCCTCGCTTCGCTGGCAAGCTTGCCCAACATTTGGGGGCAAAATCAGCAACCGCCGCCTCAGCCGCCCGCCGATCAGTCCGCCGCCCCCGATGCCGGCGGTCCCGGCGGCGACAATGGCGCCATCGCTCTGCCCAAGAAGAAGGAAGCCGAAGAACCGCCTCCGCCTGCCCCCGCCGCTCCCAAAGTCACGAATCCCGAGGGCCTCGACAACTATTCCATTCGCATCAATGTCCCTGAAGTCACCGTCGACGTGGGCGTCCTGCTCGAAAAGACCGGCCAGTTCGTTCCCGGCCTCAAGCCGGCCAACTTCAAAGTCTACGAAAACGGCGTCGAACAAAAGGTCACTGGCTTCAAACGCGTTGAGGCTCCCATCACCGCTCTGCTGCTGTGCGAATTCGCATCGACCAATTACTACTTCATCCACGACATGCGCGACGCAGCCTGGTCCTTTGCCCAACAACTCAGGCCCCAGGATTATGTCGCCATGATGACCTTTGACCTGCGCACCCATATCGTCACCGACTTCACCCAGGACAAGCGCCAGCTCTACAACTCCATCAATTCCCTGATGATTCCCGGCTTCACCGATCGCAATCTGTTCGACGCGCTCTCCGAGGCTGAGGATCGCCTCAGCCGCATCGAGGGCCGCAAATACATCATCCTCATCGCTTCCGGCCGCGATACCTTTTCGCGCATGACCCTCGACAAGATCCTGCAGAAAGTCAAAAACACGCCCGACATCACCATCTTTGCCGTCTCCACCGGCGGCGCAATTCGCGCCATGACCGAGGGCAACGGCCGGGGAATGGGCAGTGAGATGCGCGACCTCGACTACCTCCAGGCCGACAACCAGATGAAAACATTCTCCAAAATGACCGGCGGCATGTGGTTCAGTCCGCGTTTCGAGGCTGAGATGCCCGAGATTTTCTCCAGCATCAACACCGCAATCCGATCGAAATACGAGCTCGTCTACCATCCCACCGACGCCAAGCAGGACGGCACCTATCGCAAGCTGCATGTTGAGTTGGTCGACGACGAAGGGCAGCCGCTGCGTATGCAGGACGAGAAGCACAAGCCTTTGAAATACGACATTATTGCGCGGGACGGCTACACCGCCCACCAGGAAGTGGAGTAGCGCGCGAAAAGGAAAACAGACCGGGCGGCAGTGAATCATGGGCCGCCCGGCTCTTAAAGGCAACCAGAGAGAACAATGATTTGCGCGCGATTCCCCACCGTCAGGGTTGGGAAGCCGCTGCAACAGGACTCCTCCTTGGAGGAGCCTCAAGGCTCGATTCCAGAGACATCGAGCCAGATATTCGAGCCGCTCTACTTGAACTGGTTGATAACGTCGAAGATGTAGTACCCGATCACAAACAGCGACGCGACTCCGAGCAATCCCAGCGCGGCTCTCAGCACGGGCTGAACCTTGTTGAGCTTGGCGATGATGGCAGCTTGATTTGCCTTCTCGTGGTTGAACGAGTCATCGAGGAAAATCTGATCCTCTTCGTCTCTGGTTAGATTCGAGCGGTACAGGTAGATGGCCGCGGTCAACACTACAAAGAATCCCCAAACCACCCACATCATAGGAACAATGGTCATACAACACCTCCAGCGATCTTGTCGGGTCCCAGATACCGGCTGGCCGTGCAAACTACATACCGCGGTCTCGAGAGTAGAGGGGCCGTACGGTTGACCATATTAGCTCCAATTCGCGACACTTGAGGTGACAAAAATCACACCCCTTTTCTATGTATGACTTAGCCACCCCTACGCCCATTTGTTTGCGAATACAACAACAGGCTTCGACGCCATTTTCGTCCAATTTCGTCGCATTTTACCCGCTTCCGCAGGCCTGCACTTTGCGACGTTTCCCCTCTTGAGACATCAAACTCAGGTGAGACGTGCGGAACGTCTTGAATCCTTGCGTGCGGCAACGTAGAGTATCATGTACTTGAGCACTTCATTCCGCAGGAGAAAACATGTCCACAGCGACGGTCACACCCCAGGAACAGGAAGCAGTAAAGAAGGCGCCTCTTGTGCTGACCCCCCAGGCGATCGCCAAGGTTCGTGAAATCATGGCCACCCAGGATCCCATTCCAGCCGGCTTGCGCATCGGTGTTGTCGGCGGCGGATGTTCCGGCTTTCAATATTCGATGGCCTTTGAAAACCAGAGCGGCATGATGGACAAGGTTTTCGGCTTCGACGACCTCAAGGTCTTCGTCGACGCCACCTCGCTGATGTACCTCAACGGCTGCATCGTCGATTACGTCGAGACCCTCGAAGCCGCCGGCTTCAAGTTCGAGAATCCCCAGGTCAAGTCGACCTGCGGCTGCGGATCATCGTTTAGCGTCTAATCGAGCCCATCGGCTCGCACAATTTCACTCGCAAAAGAGCCCGCCCTGCAATAAGGACGGGCTCTTCGTTTCTCCTGGAAAGGTATCGGCTATTGCTGCGGGCTTGAGCCGGTCCCGCTTCCGCTTCCCGATCCGCTGCTTCCGAATCCACTCCCCGATCCACTTCCTGCCCCGCTTCCGGGTCCGATCCCATTGCCAGATCCGCCATTCGCCCCATTGCCAAATAATCCACTGCCTGTCCCAGGTCCAAATCCGGTCGGCGTCGCTATCGGTTGTCCGATCGTCCCCGCATTGCCGCCCTGCATCATGCGATCCGCCAGCGGACTATAGAGAAACTCCCACTCGTTATAGTGATTCTTCTTCTTGTAGAGCAGTATCGACACTTTGTCGCTTCCCGGTTCAAACCCGATAATGCCTCCGCCGCCAAACGTCTGATTCGATGACAGCGACCCCGTTCCGCCCGTTCCCGATCCTCCGGCGCCAGAGGAACTCCCGTTTCCAGAATCCGTCCCGCTCGTCGTTCCCTGGTTCGTGCCGCTGTTGTTCGCGCCGTTATTGTTCGACCCGCTGTTGCCCGACCCGTTGCTGCCCGAGTTGTCCGTTCCAAAGATGGAGCCGCTGCCGTTCGAGCCACTCCCACCGAATGAACTCCCGTTGCCGCCAAACGAACTCCCGCTGCCTCCAAACGAACTCCCACTTCCGTTGTTGCCGAATGCTCCGCCTGATGTGCTGCCAAATCCGCTCGATGTCCCGTTTAATCCGCTGGCGCCGGCAATCCCGTTCATCCCGCCCGGTCCTGTTCCGGCAATCAGTGTCCCTACACCCGCCAGCGGCTGCCCAAAAAAGCCCATCGCCATCGGTGTCTTGTTCTGCCCAAACATAATCGGCTTCCAATCATCCTTGCCGGTGATCGGATCGGTATACTTCTTGCGCAAAAACCGGATGTTGTTGGTCATCACCAGCGCATCAACGTTCGGCGGGTAAGCCCCAAATTTCTTGTAATAGAGCTTGATGGCGCGCGCATACTGCTTGCCGCGATGCATCGTTTCCCGATCGCGGTCCACTTGAATGTCGTCTTTCACTCTGGGTATCGCGACCGTCAGCGACAGAACCAGGATCGCCAGAAGGAAGATGACCGCAACCAGCATGTAGCCTTCTTCCGAGGCCTTCTTGCGGCAGATCGGGGCCGTAGGAACCCCCTCCCCCCTCTCCACGTCGCGTATTGTCAATTCACAGTTCATGGCTTCAGTTGGTAATCGGAACGGTCTGCGTATTGTTGTAGCCAAGGTCGGTCACCTGCACGCCCGATGGCAGCACCGCAACAATCTTGTAGCGGTGGTCGACCACGTCTCCAGCGCGCGCCACAAAAATATCGTCGCCGTGCGAGAGAAACGCCTGAAACGTTTTGTTCGCGCCTTGCGTGAATCCAAAATACTTCAGATCGATCGCCGGCGGCTTCGGCACCTCAGGCACCGTCACAATCGCCACATCCGGCGCATTTCTCGCCGTCTTAATCGGCATCGGAATCGCCACCGGCACTGACTCCGCCGAGAAAATGTTTCGCCCCGTTCCCTCGTAGACTACGTCTTCGCTCTGCGCCAGCTTCGCCATATGCAGCGCCGGATCGATGCCTTCATTTGTGAGCTTCGTGGCATCCGGTCCCGCCGATGCAGTCGTCGCCGTTGTCTTTGTTGCCGCAGTCTTCTGCACCGCTGGCGCTGGCGTCGCTGGCGGAGTAGACGAACCTCCCAACGACCCGAACAATTCATATCCGCCGGCCGCCGCGATCACCACAACCAGCGCGACCAGAATGTACACCTGGCGTTTGTTCTCCGTTCCCATTTGGAGCGCCATAACTACTGACCCTCCTGGCCCGGAGCAGTTGCCGGGTTGCTCTGTACATCCTTCGTCTCAGGAAGCCCGCTGTTGGCCGCATCCGCCGACCTTAGCCACGTCGAAACGCGCAGCCTCAGATTCACCTGGCCGCCCTGCTCCCCCGTCAACGACATGGCGCGAATCACAAAAAACGTCTGGTCGCGTTCCAGCCCATTCACAAACTTCATAATCTGCGGATACGCCCCGCTCACGCCTGCGTCGAGCGAAATCTCCGTTAGATCGCCGGTCGGTTTGCCCTGGCTATAAAGCAGGCGCGACAGCCGTACGCCCGAGCCCACCTCCAGTGCGCCAATGTGGGTCGCAATCGACGAGTAAGTTGCAGGAACGCGCTTGGCATAGAAGGCCTGCATCTGTTCGCGCGACTCGTCCACTCGTTTATCCAGTCCGCGCAGCGGCTTCGTCTGCAGATCAAGGGCCTTCAGTTGAACCTGCTTGGCCCGCAGCGCGTCCGCCGAGTTGTCGTTCGTTGCCGACCAATCCAGCCCCAGCCTCACCCCGAGCACTCCAACCAGCGCAATCATCACCGCCAGCCCCGCGTAGTGCCACGTCAATGGCGACTTCAGCCGCTCCTGCCACTTTGAAGGAGACTGTTCGCTCATCGCGGACCCCCTTGCTGTGGCTCTCGCAGGCCCGCAGGCGGCCTTGACGTTCCCATATAAGGGATCCGGTGCTGCCCCGGCGGCGTCACCGGCGCCTGACGCCGTTGCTGTCCTTCATTTCCTGTTGCGCCCCCCGCCGGTTTCATTCGCCGGTGTTCTCCCGGCCCGGCAGGATTGTAGTCGGCCAGCACATCCACATTGACCCTGTTCGATGCGCTCACCGGCTCCACGCGCTGTCCCGGTACTCCGGTCGTTTCCGCGCTCTCGCTCACAATGCGCGGCCGCAAAAAGCGTCGCGAGTGTTCCAGATTCTGCACCATCTCAATCGCCCGGTCGCGCGGACCCAGCACCCGCAATCTCACCGTAATATGGCCGTCCTTGTCGTCCCGCGTCGGCTCCAGCGTCGTCACCTGCACGCCACCCGGCAACACCGTCTCGAGGTCTTCCATCGCCAGCGTCCACGAGAATGCCTTGGTATCAAAAAGTTGATTGAGATTCTCCGCCTGCGCCAGCACTGCTGCATTCTGTGGCTCCCGCATCAGCGCCTGGTAGCCCGCCCGCTCTTGATTGATGCGCGCAATCTCCTCGACCAGCACCTGCTCGCGCAAGCGCGCCGCCTTGGCCTTCTGGTCGATCGCATGCAAACCCAATCCAAGCGCGATCGCCACTACCGCCAGCACGCCCATCGCAATGCGCAGCTTTTTCAGCGCTGGAGCGATATTTGCAAACGGCCGCGTGGCGAGATTGATTGCAATTCTCATCTGTCTAGGCCGCCCCCGCCAGCGCGCCCGCAATTCCCGCAAAGCTCAGCTTGCCCAGCGTTGTCGCCGCGCCCGTCGTCGGCCGCGTGGCGAGTTCCACAACCGTCAACTCGGGATCCTTGATCCACTGCGCAAATTCATCGGCACCCTGCGCGCCCGCATAATAGAGCCGCTGCGGCCGCCGCGCCAGCTTGTCCTCAAAGTAGGCGGCCGCCACTGCGATATCGCGTTGAACTTCTGCCAGCCTCTGCCCCGGTTCCGCCGGCAGGTCCAGCGTTCGATAGAGCAGCAGGTCCTGCCCGTTAGTAATTGAGGTCGTCAGCGAACCGCTGCTCAAGCATGTCGCCAGCACCGGTTCTTCGGTCTCCACTGCCGCCAGCGCCGCGAGGCTCGACGGCAGCACCGCGCCCGGCTCAAACCCCGTCGCCCGCACCGCCGCCTCGTACTCCTCGAGAATCGGTCCCGGCAAAACCGCGATCAGCACGCGGCATTCACTCTTCGTCTCCGTCAACACCTGGTAGCTCACGCCCGCATGTTCCACGTCAAAGGCAACCATCTTGCGCAGCCTGAACTTCAGCACCGGAATCACTTCCGCCGCCTTCGCGGGCAGCATATCGAAGTCCAGCACAAATACCCGCACTGACGTATCGGGCAGCACCACTGTCACCGCCCGCGTACGGGGCGACACATCGGCCAGCGCCGCGCCGATCGCCGCGGTCACCTGTTCCGGCGAGCGCAAATTCGGCTCATCGATTCCCGGCGTCAGCGCCCCGGCCTGCAGCGGCGCAAAGGCATAAACCGGCGGCTGGCCCCCGCCCGGCAATGCCGCGGCCAGCACCCCTTCTCGCGCCAGTTCCACTGCCGCCGTCGGACGCGCGCTTTGTTGCGAAACGGTCTTGCTCAGCGTCGCGCTCACTATCTCGATGCCTCGATAAACGTCACCTTGTTGATTTCCTTCAACGTCGTCAGTCCGCGACGCACCCGATCAATCGCCGACTCGCGAAGAAACGTCATGCCTTCGCGCTGCGCCAGTTTTCGAATCTCAGAGGTGGGCTTCTTTTCAAGAATGATCTCGCGGATTGGATCGGTCAAATCCAGCAGCTCGTGGATCGCCGTTCGTCCACGATAGCCAGTTCCCCCGCACTCCATGCACCCCACGCCTTCGCGGAATCCGAATCCCTGCCAATCCTTCGGGTCCATGCCGCTCCCCACCAGCGCCTCGTCGCTGTAGTGCACCGTCCGCGCGCAGTAGTCGCACACCGTGCGCACCAGCCGCTGCGCCAGAATGCAGTTCAGCGCGGAAACAAAGTTGTACGCCTCCACGCCCATATTCAAGAAGCGCCCCAGCACGTCCACCACGTTGTTCGCGTGCACCGTCGTGAACACCAGATGTCCCGTCAGTGCGGAGTTGATCGCGATCTGCGCCGTTTCCTGGTCGCGAATCTCGCCGACCAGAATCTTGTCCGGATCGTGCCGCAAAATGGACCTCAGTCCTCTCGCAAAGGTCAGACCCTTCTTTTCGTTGACAGGAATCTGCGTGATCCCGCGAATCTGATACTCCACCGGATCTTCAATCGTGATGATCTTGTCTTCATCGCTCTTGATCTCGTTCAGCGCCGCGTAGAGCGTCGTCGTCTTGCCCGATCCCGTCGGCCCCGTCACCAGCACCATCCCATATGGCTCGCGAATGTAGCGACGGAACCGCTTCAGGTCCGCCTCCGCAAAACCCACCACGTCGAGCGTCAAGTTGTGAAACTTCTCGCTCATCGACTCCTTGTCCAGCACGCGCAGCACAGCGTTTTCGCCATGCACCGTCGGCATAATAGACACGCGGAAATCGATCAGCCTTCCCTTGTACCTCACCCGGAATCGCCCGTCCTGCGGAACCCGCCGCTCCGCAATGTCGAGCTCGCTCATAATCTTGATGCGGCTCAGAATCGTCGTATGATGCTCCCGCGCAATCGGTGCCATCGCTTCCTGCAGCACCCCGTCGATGCGGTACTTCACATGCACTGAATCGTCGTAGCTTTCAATGTGAATGTCCGAAGCTCTCCGCTCCAGCGCCGTGAAGATCGTCGTGTCCACCAGGCGAATGATCGGGCTGATATCTTCATCGCTGGTCAGCTTCTCGATCGAGATGTTTTCATCGGAGTTGTCGTCGCCGGTCAGTACGTCAAACGTCAGTCCCTCGCTCGCCTCGTCCAGCACGCGCTGCGACTGCTCCGTCTTCTTCAGCAGGTCGGTGATCTGCGACAGCGTGGCCACGCGCGCCACGATCCGTTGTCCCAGCAGGCCCGCAATCTCGTCCAGCACCATCAGCCGCGACGGGTCGCTCACCGCGATCACCAGCGCCTCTTCACCTTGCTGCTCAATCGGCACAAAGTTGTAGCGGAACATCAGTTCCACCGGCACTGTGCGCAGCAAATCGTGCTGTATGCGGAAATTCTTCAGGTCCACAAACTCCGCCCGATAGCGCGCCGCCAGCGCCTCAGATTGCGCCCTCTCTTCCGGACTGCCCGGTATCGGCCCCGCGGAGATTGCAAGAACACTCGTGTCAGACATGCGTAAAAATCCTCAGCTTCCGGCTCCCGTCGATCCCAGAGAAAATATCGGTAGATACAGCGAAATCAGAATGAAAAGCACCACAACGCCCATCACAATCAAAATCGCGGGCTCAATCAACGTCAACGCCGCGGTCAGCGCCGTGGCCACGTCTTCCTCAAAAAACTCCGCCACCGAGTTCAGCATCTGTGGCAGCGCGCCCGTCTGCTCGCCCACCGCAATCATTTCCGTGGCCAGGTCCGGCATCACCTTCGTCACCGTCAGCGCATCCGCCAGGCTCTTGCCCTCGCGCACCGTCTCAATCGAGCTCAACACCGCTCTCGACACCCGCCGCGACGAGATCGATCGCGCTGCCGTGTCCAGCGCCGGCACCAACGGCAATCCGCCCGTAAGCAGCGTCGACAGCGTTCGCGCAAACAACGCCACCTGGTACTTCAGCCAGATCTTGCCAAAAATCGGCAGCCCAATCCTGAACCCATCGATAAAATCTCTTCCCCGCTCCGTGATCGAAAATCGGTAGAGGCCCGCGCCCGCCAGGGCCAGCGTCAGCAGCAGCCACACAATGTTGTGCTGCAGCCATTTTCCAAACGAGAGCAGCGCCATCGTCATCGCCGGCAGTTGCGATCCGATCTGCTCATACAACTCCGCAAACTGCGGAATCACCACCGTGAACATGAAGGTCAACAGCCCGGTCACAATCAGCAGCAGCACGATGGGATAAAACAGCGACGCCGTCAGCTTCTTGCGAAAACTCAGCGAGACCCGCTGAAACGAAACATAGCGCTCCAGCACTTCCTGCAGATTGCCGCTGCGCTCGCCGGCCAGCAGTGTCGTCGTATAGATCGCCGGAATCCCCGCCTGCGCCTCAAACGCCGCCGACAGCGACTCACCCGTCTTCACGCGATTTGAAACGTCTTCAAGCTGCGCTGCAAAGTGCGCGTCTTTCTGCCCCTTCGCCAGCATGTTCAGCGAACCGAGAATCGGCAGTCCCGCGCGAATCAGCGTTAAAAACTGCTGATTGAAGATCAGAAACTTTTCCAG
>Ga0181516_10002665_pt1 | contig 12458 bp, 10 predicted proteins | sample PEATcosm2014_Bin_25_FD_121104 | JGI IMG/M metagenome (GOLD analysis project Ga0181516, IMG submission 121104) | Peatland microbial communities from MTU Mesocosm Facility, Houghton, MI, USA - PEATcosm2014_Bin01_10_metaG | ecosystem: Environmental > Terrestrial > Soil > Wetlands > Peat | place...
GAGCGCAGTTCGCGCCAGTGCTGCATGACGCCAGGGGTGAGGCGGTCGCGTGAACTTTCAGGTGGGGGAGTTCTGGCGTGCGGTGCTACAGATGGCCGCGTGGGTCGTGGCGGGGGCGTGGTGCCTGCGGACATCAGACATGGTAAGGAAGATTCCCGAACTGCCCAACCTGAGTTCGCTGGACTGGGACCGCGGGCCTATCGGTTTGCCGACGCTGACGGTCGTGGTGCCGGCGCGGGATGAGGCAGAGAAGATCGCGGCGACGCTGGATGCCCTGCTGCTGACGGACTACCCGGCGCTGCGGATTCTGGTGGTGGATGATCGCTCGACCGATGCGACGGGGACGATCGTGGATGAGTACGTGGAGAAACAGGGAATTGGGAATAGGGAACAGGGAACAGGGAAGTCGCGGTCGTCGCTCGATGTCATCCATATCCTTGAACTGCCGGAGGGGTGGCTGGGCAAGACCCATGCGATGGAGGTTGCGACGCGGCATTCGGATTCGGAGTACCTGTTGTTTACGGATGCGGATGTGTTGTTTTCGCCGTCAGTGCTGCGGCGCGCGATGGCCTATGTGGAGGCCAGCGAGGCCGATCACCTGGTGGTGCTGCCGACGATGCAGGTGCAATCGCGCGGAGAGGGGATTGTGCTGGGGTTCTTTCAGATGTTGGGGATGTGGGCGTCGCGCTTGTGGCGGGTGAGCGATGCGCAGTCGGTGCGGGACTTTGTGGGGGTGGGCGCGTTCAACCTGGTGCGGAGGTCCGCGCTGGAACAGATTGGGGGATGGTCACCGCAGCGGATGGTCGTGCTGGAGGATGTGACGCTGGGACGGCGGATGAAGATCGCCGGTATGCGGCAGCGGATCGCGTTTGCTCCGGGGCTGGTGCTGGTGCACTGGGCCGCTGGTGCGCTCGGCCTGATGCGGGTGATGACCAAGAACCTGTTTTCGGCGATGAACTTTCGGCCCCTGCTGCTGCTGGGGATGTGCGTATGGGTTGCGGTCTTCTTCCTGGGGCCGCTGGCCGGGCTGGGATGGTGGCCGACGCTGATTCCGAGCCTGCTGATGCTGGCGTGCGTGGGAGCGATCTACCGGACGATGGGCGAGGTGAGCTGGATCGATGCGCGCTATGCGTGGCTGTATCCGCTGGGCGCGTTGGCGTTTCTGTGGGCGCTGCTGCGGTCGATGGTGGTGGTGCTGTGGCAGGGTGGTGTGGTGTGGCGGGGCACGCACTACGGGCTGCGAGAGCTGCGGCGGCAGAACAGTCCGTTGCAGTGGCGGCGCAGTTCAAAGACCTAGACCCCGACTGTCTGGTGCCCGTATCTCTTCTCAACGTACTCGTCGAGGATGACCTGAAATTCTTCGACGATGTGGTCACCTTTGAGGGTGACGGCGAGTTTGCCATCGATGTAGACGGGGGCTTTGGGCTCCTCGAATGTGCCGGGCAGCGAGATGCCGATGTTGGCGTGCTTGCTTTCGCCGGGGCCGTTGACGATGCAGCCCATGACGGCGAGCTTGAGCTCTTCGACGCCCGGGTACTGCTTTTTCCACTCGGGCATGGACTCGACGAGGTAGTTCTGGATGCGCTCGGCTAGCTCCTGGAAATAGGTGCTGGTGGTGCGGCCACAGCCGGGGCAGCTGGTGACCTGCGGCATGAAGCTGCGGATGCCGAGCGACTGCAGAATCTGCTGGCCGCAGCGGACCTCTTCGGAGCGGTCGCCGCCCGGGGTGGGGGTGAGCGAGACGCGGATGGTGTCGCCGATGCCGGCGAGCAGCAGCGGGCTGAGCCCTGCGGTGCTGGCGACCACGCCCTTCATGCCCATGCCGGCTTCGGTGAGGCCGAGGTGCAGCGCGTAGTCGCAGCGCGAGGCGAGCTCGGTGTAGACGTCGATGAGGTCGCGGACGCCGGAGACCTTGGCCGAGAGGATGATCTGGTCGCGGCGCAGGCCGTAGCGCTCGGCGGCGGCAGCGTTGTCCAGCGCGGAGACGACCATGGCCTCCATCATCACGTCGCGGGCGTCGAGCGGCTCGGGCAGCTTCGAGTTCTCGTCCATCATCTTGGTGAGCAGCGCCTGGTCGAGCGAGCCCCAGTTCACGCCGATGCGGACGGGCTTCTGGTGCTTGACCGCGACCTCGACCATGGTGCGGAAGTTGTCGTCGTCCTTGCGGCCGATGGAGCAGTTGCCGGGGTTGATGCGGTACTTGGCGAGCGCTTCGGCGCAATCGGGGTATTTCGCGAGCAGCAGGTGGCCGTTGTAGTGGAAGTCGCCGATGATCGGCGTGGTCCAGCCCTTGGCGTGGATGCCCTCGACGATGTAGGGAACGGCCTTGGCGGCGTCGTCATTGTTGACGGTGATGCGAACCATCTCGGAGCCGGCGCGGGCGAGCGCAGCGATCTGCTGGACGGTGGACTCGACATCGGCGGTGTCGGTGTTGGTCATCGACTGAACGACGACCGGAGCGCCGGAGCCGACGCGGACGCTGCCGATGGGGACGGTGACGGATTTTCTACGGCGGAGAGCGGGCATACAGTGTTAGTTTATCATTTCGCCGCTTGTTCTCTTTATCATTTCGCTGCCTGTTCCCTGACTACTCGGCGGTCTATTGCTGTTGCGGATCGCGCGGGTTGTCGGGCTCATCCAGGCCGTGTTCGGGGTCGTAGTGGTGGTCGATCATCCACTGTTTCAGCACTGCGGGGGAGCCCGTGGTGTCGCTGTTGCGGCCCATGTACACGAATTCCTTCACATCGACCTTTAGAACGCAGGGCTCGGTGGAGTCTGACCCGATCTGGTGGGTGAGTATGACGAGGGACTGCCCGGGGTGCCTCCACTTGGCGGGGTAGGTCTCATAGCCGGAGGAGTCCATGAAGCGGTCGCTACAGCGGTAGGCGAAGTCGATGCCGGCAGGGTTGCCGTTTTCAAAGAGATTGGCGCGGCCGTCGCCGTCGACCCACCAGACAACACCGTTGCGGCGATGCACATGGCTGGAGACTCGAAAGATGTGAATGCGCAACGGATAGTCAGCGGGGTTGTGGGACTCAGCTACGCAGGTCAGGCTGATCAGCGCAAGGCAGGCAGCGGCGGCCGCTGCCCGGCGCTGGGTGAAGCTGGGAAGGAACATGATGGAATCTCCGGCGAAGAAGATAGCGCCATCATAATGCATCTGTGCGCAGGCTTCCGGCGGAAGGCAGGCTACTTCGGGGCGTCGGCTTCGATCAGCTCGCGGACCTCAGAGAGCGTGAGTAGTTCGCCATCGACCTCGAACTCAAACTCGCCGGCGTTGTCCGGAACGGGGATGACGTGGCCGACGGTGTGGCCGCGGTCGGCCAGAGTTTTGACGATGAGACCGGTATCGATTTCGTGCTTCATGGGCGATAGCCTTCCTTACTGGGATGCGGATGGCGGGTGCTGCGTACTCTGGTCGCCCAGCATAGCAGAACCGTGGGGTTCCGGGTTGTGCCGAGAAGATGCGATTCATGACGGCGCTGCCTGAAATTAAGGTGCTGACAGTGTGGCCCGGCTGAAGTAACATTCGCGCAAATGCGCGCGAGCCGGCGCGGACAGTGGGAGGTATCAGCATGGCTTGGTACGACGACGGGGCGACGGTGGTGGCAGCGGTTGCGCTGGGGGTCTCGCTCATCAGCTCGCTCATCTCGATGTGGCATACGCGGTCGCAGGATATGCAGAGCGCACACCTGGACCTACGCGCTGTGCTACAGCGGCTGCTGACGGTCCCGCGGGACGGCCAGGAGATGAAGTCGAAGTACAAGGACGATCCGCTCGCCTACCAGATCGCCTACTCGACGCTACAGCAGGAGTTGAATGTGCTGGCCTCGCAGGGAGCAAAAGCGGTGCGGCTGCTGGGGCCGGAGCGGGTCTCCTCGCCAGAGTATCTGGCCATCGGACGGGCGCAGATGGATGCGGGCGACTACGAAACGTACAAGAAGTTCATTGGGCAGGCCTGCGACAGTGCCATCACGCCAAGGGACAGGGTCTTTGCGAGCTGTGAAAAGGCAAACTTCCTTTTCCAGGAGGGACGAGCGCAGGAGGGCCGTAAGGAGTTCGAGGGTGCGCTGGAGTGCTTGCAGTACTATCCGCCGTTCACTCCGGGCTCGGAGGTAAAGCAGAGCATCACTGACCGGTACCAGTTTGAACTGCAATGGGCGCGGTGTGAGTGGAGCCTGGCCGGGAACGTGGAGGGAACGGTGGAAGGCATCGGCCGTATGCGCGCGTTGATCCAGGCACTCCCACCGAGTACGCAGCGCGATGCGATGATCGCCGGCATCGCGGACTTCGAGAGCGATGTGGCCGGCGGCATCTTCTCTGCGGGGAATGTGCAGGAGGGAAGAGATGAATTTCAGTTGGCGCTCGCGCTGGTTGCGGGGCTTTCGGATGCGAGCGTGGCCGCGACGGCAGGGGCCACGATGCTGCTGAACTGGGCGAACGTGGAGTCGCAGATACCGGGCAACGGCGCGGTGGTGCAGGAGCAGCTCGACAAGGCACGGGAGAGGGTGAAGGACATGCCGGGCACCGACGTGTACAACTCGGTGGAGACGGCGATCGATCAGTGGACGAAGGCGACTGCGCCCGTGGCGGCTCCTACAGTGGCGCCTGGGGCCGGAACCTAGTGGACGGCAATGGAGGGTGGTGAGTTTGGTGGCCCGGGCAGGAGTCCAACCTGCGACCTTCGCGTTAGGAGTGCGCTGCTCTATGCAACTGAGCTACCGGGCCACGGCTTCAAGTGTATCGCGGGCGGCCAACAGCAAAGACAACGGCCTTAACGCAGAGGACGCAAAGGCAGCGCAGAGGCCGCAGAGGGAGACGGCGGTCGTGCGGGGTAGAATCTTGGTGTGGCTAAGTACTCCATCGTCGTGCCGTTTCATAACGAGGAAGAGAACGTTACCAAGCTCTACGATCGCGTGAAGGACGTGATGGAGCATGTGGGCGCGAGCTTCGAGATGGTGTTCGTCGACGATGGATCGCGCGACCGCACCTACCGCCTGCTGGAAGAGATCGCCGCAGTCGATTCACGCGTGTTGGTGGTGAAGCTGCGACGGAACTTCGGGCAAACCTCCGCGCTGGCGGCGGGGTTCGATCATGCTTCGGGCGAGATGATCCTGGCCATGGACGGCGATCTGCAGCACGATCCGGCGGAGATTCCGGGGTTCCTGGCGAAGCTTGAAGAGGGCTACGACGTGGTGAGCGGGTGGCGCGCGCATCGGGGGGACAACGTGGTGCTGCGCCGAATTCCTTCGGGGGTGGCCAACTGGCTTATGGCGCGGCTGAGTGGCGTGCCGATCCACGACTTTGGTACGACCTTCAAGGCCTACCGCCGCGAGGTTATCCAGAACATTCCGCTGTATGGCGAGATGCACCGGTTTATCCCGGCGCTGGCGAGCTGGTACGGCGCGAGCATCTGCGAGATTCCCATCAGCAACACGGCGCGCGAGTCTGGACGCAGCCACTACGGGCTATCGCGGACGTTTCGCGTATTCTTCGACCTGCTGACGATCCGCTTCCTGCTGAAATACATGACGCGGCCGCTGCACTTCTTCGGTGGTATAGGCAGCCTGGGCGTGCTTTCGGGTGGGGGCATAGCGCTGTGGCTGCTGCTGGAAAAGCTGCTGACCGGACAGGCCGTCGCGGGCGTGCATGGGCCTTGGTTCATCATTGCGGCGGTGCTGATTCTGGCGGGTATTCAGTTCATCGGCGTGGGGCTGCTGGGCGAGTTGCAGGTACGGCACTTCTTTACGCAGTCGCAGCGCGCGCCGTATGCGGTGGACCGCGTGGTGAGGATGAAACCTGTAGAGCAGGGAATAGGGAATAGGGAATAGGAAAACTTATGCGGGCGATACAGGTAGCGAAGACGGGCGGGCCGGAGGTGCTGGAGCTGGTGGATCTGGCGCGGCCGGAGCCGGCGGCGGGCCAGGCGCTGGTGAAGATCCAGGCTGCCGGCGTGAACTTTATTGATACCTATCTGCGCGAGGGACGTTATCCGTCGCCGCTGCCCTTCATTCCGGGGCAGGAGGCCGCGGGGACGGTTGCAGCAGTCGGCGACGGCATCAGCGAGCTTCGGCTGGGCGACCGCGTGGCCTGGACCAGCGCTCCGGGAGCCTATGCGGAGTTTGCTTGCGTTCCGGTAGCAAGCCTTGTGAAGGTACCTGCGGAGATGAGCCTGGACGATGCCGCCGCGGTGATGACGCAGGGGCTGACCGCACATTATCTGGCCTTCGATACGTATGCGATTCAGCGGGGAGATACAGTACTGGTCCACGCGGGCGCGGGCGGCGTGGGGCTATTGCTGACGCAGATCGCGAAGATGCTCGGAGCGACGGTACTCACGACAGTTTCGACGGACGAGAAGGCGGAGCTATCGCGCGGTGCGGGGGCGGACAAGGTGATTCTGTACACACAGGAGAACTTTGCGGACGCGGTGAAGAAGTTTACCGGCGGAGAGGGGCTGCCGGTGGTGTACGACTCGGTGGGCAAGACGACGTTTGAGGACTCGCTGAAGTGCCTGCGGCCGCGCGGGTTGCTGGCGCTGTATGGGGGATCGAGCGGAGCGGTGCCGCCGTTCGACCCGATGAAGCTGGCGGCTGGCGGTTCCCTGTATCTGACGAGGCCGACACTGAAGGCCTACACGCAAACACGAGCGGAGATGGAGCGCCGTGCCGCGGATGTGTTCGGCTGGGTGGCGAGCGGAGCGCTGAATGTGCGCATCGGGCACCGTTACAAGCTGGAGGATGCGGCGCTGGCGCATCGCGACCTGGAAGGCCGCAAGACGACCGGTAAGGTGTTGTTAACGCTGTAGAAGCGCCATATTTCCGCCAAATGTCATGTTTATTATGTATGATACCGGACATAGCATGGCGGGAAGACCCGTGATCGGCGATCATCGGCAGTTGTGCAGTAGCCCTGATCCAACCCATTGTGACCTCACTCCCTAGAGCTCCCCACACCTGAGCAGGGGGAAGGTCTGGTCCAATGAGCGTTCATTTAGTCAATCCTAGTGACAACTCCTTTGGCACAGCGGTGATTACGCCGCGGTGGCTGTTTGTGCTGGCAGCGGCGACTCCAGCGATGGCCGGCGATCCGATTCTGGTGGACGAGTCGCTGGAGCAGATTGTGCCGGAGAGCATTCAGCCCGGCGACATCGTGGGCATCAGCGTGCATACAGGCAATGCGCTGCGCGGATACGCTGTGGGCCGGATGGCGCGCGATCGCGGCGCGTGGGTGGTCTATGGCGGCATTCACGCGACGCTGTTTCCGGAAGAAGCATTGGCACAGGGGCAGGCGCACGCGGTAGTGAAGGGCGATGGCGACGTCGCTTGGGGCAAAGCCGTGGCCGATTGCATAGCGGGCGAGCCGAAGCAGATCTATGAAGGCGGACGCATCGAGGGCAGTCAGTTTCTGGCCGGGCGATGGGACTTGATGCAGCCGGACAAGTATATGTGGGCGTCGGTGCAGACGATTCGGGGCTGCCCCAAGCACTGCTCGTTCTGCAGTGTGTGGCGGACTGACGGGCAGCAGCCGCGGCAGCGCCGGTTCCAGAGCGTGGTGGATGAGATCGTCGCGCTGCGCCGGATCGGGTTCCGGTTCATTGCGCTGGCCGACGACAACTTCTATCCGGTAACGCTCACCGACCTGCGGCTGGCGCGCGAGCAGGGCAACACGGCGAAGGTTGACGAGCTGATGGGAATTCGCAACGAGCGCTTTGAGCTGATGGCCGAGCTGGCGAAGCTGCCCAAAGACATGGTGTTCTTCACCCAGATCACGATGGAGGCGGGCGAGGACGGCGAGTACCTGGATGCAATGCGGCGGGCGAACATCAAGGGCGCGTTGGTCGGCGTGGAGGCGGTGACGCCGGAGGGGCTGAAGGCAGTGTTCAAGGACTTCAACTACTCGGGCGAGGCGCTGGCCAAGCAGTTGCAGACGTTCAAAAAGCACGGTGTGCATGTCCTGGGGTCGTTCATCTTTGGGCTGCCGACCGATAAGCCGGCGACTTTCGATGCGACAGTGGCGATGGCGCTGAAGGCGGGCGTGACCTTTGCGCAGTTCGTGATGATGACGCCCTTTCCGGGGACGATTGACTTTGTGCGTTGGGAGAAGGAGCAGGCGCTGGCGCCGACGCTAGTGGGCGACGTTCCGATTACGCGCTATTGGCTGATCCCGACCGAGGTGCGGCCGAAGATGTTCACGCCGCATCCGTCGATGACTTCAGATGAGATCAGCGTGCGCACGCAGAAGGTTTGGGACCGGTTCTACGACTGGCGCTCGGTGTGGAGGCGGTCGGCATGTACGCCAACGCTGAAGGCACGAGTGGCGTTTGTGCTGCTGTCCAAGCTCTACCGGCAGATGTATGCGGGCACGGGCATCTCGACGGACAGCGCGCGGCGCAAGAAATCAAAGAGCGTAGCGCGGTTTCTGGTGAAGCAGACGAGCAAGATCTTCCGTTCGAAGCCGATGCCGGAGTTGCAGTCGCCGGTGTGGGCGCTGCCTTCGACGGTGTCGCTGCTGCGCACGGCCCTGGCAACGGGGATGCCGGTCGATGCAGGGCCCTTTGTGGTGCTGCCGAAAATTTGATCGCCGTTTGCCCCCCGCCTGCGTCAAAATCGTTGGAGAATGCAACGATGAGCGTATGGAGAAAGTTCTTGCCGATGGCGTTGCTGCTGGCCATTGCGCCGGCAAGCAATGCGGCGGCCCAAAGCGGGAGAGCCAGCGACAAAACCGGCCAGCGGAAGGATGGCCTCCCGGTACTGGTGGAGCTATTCACTTCAGAAGGATGTTCGAGCTGCCCTCCGGCGGATGCGCTGCTGCGCAAACTGGAGGGCACACGGACGGCGAGCGGGCAGCAGATCGTTGCGTTGAGCGAACATGTAACTTACTGGAACCGACTGGGCTGGAGCGACCCGTTCTCCTCCGATGCCTTGACCCAACGCCAGAATGACTATGGCAACAGCTTTCATCTGGACGAGGTCTACACACCGCAGGCGATTGTGAATGGAGATCGCGAGGTGAACGGCAGGGATGGAGAAGCGATCCTGCGGGCGGTTCGCCTCGAAGGGAATGCGGCGGAGGTGAAGCTGGAGATCCTCAATATGACCGCAGAGGGTAAGGCTCTCAACCTGACCTACTCAGTGAGCGGCACGTTTCCCCCGCAGGGCGCAGAGGTCTATGTGGCGCTGGCCGACGACCAGGACACGAGCTATGTGAGACGCGGTGAGAATGCAGGGCTTACGTTGAAACACGTTTCCGTGGTGCGGAGCCTGACACCGGTGATGAAGCTGTGGGCTCCTGAGCAACGGACTGTGACGGTTCCCTTGCCGGAGTCTCCCGGGACACAGTATGCCGGTGGACGGCATGTGGTTGTGTTTGTGCAGGTTGCAGGACTGGGCAAGGTCCTGGGCATCGCCAGCAAGGCAGTTCCGGAGAGATTTCCCACAGCGGGAGCTGCGGTGGCCGCCGTACACTAGAGGCTCGCTCGATGTTTCTGCGTTGCTGTGACCGAAAGTAACGCGCCGTTGTTTCATGTGACCGCAAAGGAATGTTCGGGAAGCGCGGTGAGACTCCGCCACTGCCCCGCAACTGTGATGCGCGCACCTTGGCACGTTGAAGCCAGGTGAGGACGGCCTGGAGAGTTCCACTGATGCCCGCGGGCATCGGGAAGGTGCTCTCTGAAATGCCAAGGCCGGCTTTGAAATTGCGCCAGTCAGGAGACCGGTTCCGCTGCCAGACCAGCCACGCTTCCGTCGGGGAAGCGGAGGAGTTCATGATGCTATTTTCTTTGAGCCGCAGAGCGGCCCTGTCTTTGCGCGCGAGTCTTGCTCGCCGCGTTGCCCTCACCTTTCTCACAACCTCTCTGCTTTCTTTCAGCGCCCACGCCGTGGTGATTCGTGGCCGTGTGACGGACGCTCTGGGTACACCTGTGACCGGCGGGCGCGTCCAACTGGTAGAACGCGGCAAGGTGATTGCCATTGCCTATGCCGACGCGAACGGGAACTACGAGCTGCGCTCATCCGATGGTGGGCGGTTCACGCTTCTGGGTTCGGCGCCCGGATATCTGCCGGCGATTGGACAGGACTTCTACGGTGGCCCTGCGGACGTGCTGCAGCAGGATGTGGTGCTGGCCGCGAACACCGTTCGGCAGGATATTACCGTGAGTGCAACAGGAATTCCGACGCCGCTGCCGCAGTTGACCGCGCCGGTGACTGTGATTCCCGGGGATGCGCTGGCGCTGAACATCGGGATAATAGACGCGATCCGGCAAGCCCCAGGGGACTTTGTGGTGCAGACCGGGCAAACGGGAGGTGTGACCAGCCTGTTTCTGCGCGGTGGCAACTCGACTGCGAACTTGGTGACCGTGGACGGCGTGCCTGCGGAGGACGTGGGCGGTATCTTCGATTACGGGACGGTGAGTTCGACGGCCATCGGCAAGATCGAGGTGGTGCGGGGACCGGACTCCGCGATCTATGGAACGGATGCGGGTGCGGGTGTTGTGGCCATCTCCACGCCGCGCGGCAGCACGCTGAAGCCGCTGCTGACATACTCCGGCGACGCCGGCAACCTGCACACCTGGCACAACGAGGCGACGGTAGGCGGAACGGTGCGGCGGTTCGATTATTTCGCTGCCGGCTCGCGTTTTGACACCTCGAATGCGGAGCCGCTGGACCGCTACCACTCGACGACTGAAGCAACCAATCTTGGCTACGACATCAACGGCAATACCCTGGTGCGATTCACGCTGCGCAACAGCGACTCCGTGGATGGCGTGCCGGGGCCGTATGACTTCCAGGGTGTCTCGTCGAATAACCGGCAGGGCGATCAGGACCTGTACTCCGGCGTGACGGTGGAGAACACCTACAAGGGCAACTGGCACAACCTGGCGCGCTACGGCATCGCTCGCAAGCGGGAGCAGGAGCAGGAGTTCGCCGCGGGCGGAACCTTTCTTGCCGTCGACCCGGGCGAGTTCGGCGGGCCCGGCAACGTGGGCGGCACGGTTACCATTCGCGGCGCGAACGGCTATAAGGTGACGGGGCAGGTGCAACTGTTCAGCGGCAACAACTACGACCAGGCAACCGACCGCGACCAGCTCTACTACCAGAGCGACTACATCGCGTCGCCGCACTTCACCGGCCTGTTCGGCTTCCGCTACGACAACGAGCGCGGATCGTTCAACGACTATCTTCCGGCTTACTCCTACTCCGAGCATGAGCAGATCAAGCGCGACAACTTCGAGTACAACCTGCAGTTCCAGGGTGAGTTCTGGAACCGGCTGTTTTACTCGGCCGGCGGTGCGGTGGAAAAGAACCACCTCTATGGCATCGCGGGCACGCCCAAGCTGGGGCTGACGTACGTGCCGGTGCGGTCGTCGGGAAAGTACTTCCATGGCACGCGGCTGCGCGCCAATGCGGCGACCGGTGTGCAGGAGCCGTCGCTCGCGCTGCAATACAGCAGCTTGTATTCGGAGCTACTGGCGGCGGGAGACACGACCAGCATTGCGAAGTACGGGGTGACGCCACAGGGCGCGGAGCGTTCGCGCACGTACGATGTGGGCGTCGACCAGAATATCGCCGGCGAAAAGCTGGTGTTGAAGGGCGGCTACTTCCACAATGTCTTCGACCGCCAGATTGAGGGCGTGAGCGCGGCGGCGCTGAAGCAGTACTTTGGGCTGTCGTTTCCTACGAACGACGGGATCTACAGCGCGTACCTGAACTCGCTGGCGTTCCGCGCGCAGGGTGCGGAGCTGGAGCTGGTGTGGCAGCCGAAGAGGAGTGTGCTGGTGCGCGGTGGCTATACGTACCTCGCGACGCATGTCGTGCAGTCCTTCGCCTCGGACGCAGTGAAGGCCAACCAGGGAATGCCGACGACCAATCCTAATCTGCCGGGCATTGCGATCGGTGCGTTGGGGCCACTGGTCGGCGCACGGCCCTTTCGACGCGCGCCCAACACCGGATACTTCGATGTGCAGTACACGCACAAGCATCTAGCTCTGGCGCTGACCGGAGCGCTAGCCAGCCGCAGCGACGACTCCACCTTTCTGAGTGGCGAGGACCTGAACGGCGGTAACACGCTGCTGCTTCCGAATCGAGATCTGGACTTTGGCTACGTGAAGCTGGATATGGGCGGGACCTATGCGTGGAAACACGGTATCAGCTACTTCGCGCAGGTGGAGAACCTGCTGAACGACCAGCACATCGGGCCGATTGGGTATCCAGGGCTGCCGCTGACGGTTCGCTCCGGACTGAAGCTGCGCCTGGGTGGCGACTAACCGTTTGAGAGACTGCGCGGCCTGCTGGGGGGTTCCTTCGGCAGGCCGCGTTGTCTGTATAAAGACACCATCTGATGGCGAAGGTTGCGTGCCACCGCAGGCCACTTTCCCGCGTCTAATCGAGCGGAAGGAAGTGGAGAATATGAGCCTATTGATTCGTACTACTGTTGCCGCAACACTGCTCGCCGGTGCA